>Ga0307414_10000220_pt1 | contig 37614 bp, 32 predicted proteins | sample DK1Ometagenome_FD_203804 | JGI IMG/M metagenome (GOLD analysis project Ga0307414, IMG submission 203804) | Maize rhizosphere microbial communities from greenhouse at UC Davis, California, United States - DK15-O-3 | ecosystem: Host-associated > Plants > Roots > Rhizosphere > Soil | place: USA... | reverse complement strand
TGTTCGGTACCGGCCGCAATTCGCAAGCCGCGCTCGATTATGTCACCGCGATCGCGACCCCGGTGTCGCTTAACAAGCAGAAGCAGTTCACCGCTTCGCTCACCGGTCCGCTGTTCAAGCTGCCCGGCGGCGATTTCTCGGTCGCTGTTGGTTACGAGCATCGCAGCGAATCTCAAGATTTCGACCCGGGCGCCTTCTTCTATGGCGCCGCCGATCCCAATCCGCTGACCGACAGCAATGGCGACGGCGATCCGGCGAACGACCGTATCAGCTATGGTCGCGGGACCCCGGTCATGCCCGTCTATGGCAAGTTCAACACGGATGAATTCTCGGCCGAATTTCTCGCGCCCATTATATCGTCCTCGAACGACGCGCCTATCGACCTGCTCGAAGTGAAAGGCGCGGCCCGCTATGTCGATCATTCGATTGCCGGCGGCGACTGGACCTGGACGCTCGGCGGACGCCTGGGGCTCGTCCCGGACGTCGTGATCCGCGGCAATTTCACGCGCGCAATCCGCGCCCCCGCGATCACCGAATTGTTCAATCCGTCGAGCAGCTATTTCGGCTTTGCGAGCGATCCGTGCGACGCGGTCAATCGCGGTAACGGCCCCGACCCGACAACGCGCCAGGCTAATTGCGCCGCGGCGGGCCTCCCCGCCAATTTTGCCTCGCTGTCGAGCAGCCGGACTTTCCTTCAGGCCATCGAGGGCAATCCGGCCCTGCGCAACGAAAAGTCCGACAGCTGGACCGTGGGTATCGTCGTCGAACCGCGCTTCGCGCAGCGGTTGCGTGCGAGCGTCGATTATATCGACATTCACCTGAAGGACGCGATCACCAATGGCGGGGCGGACAGCATCGTCGCCAATTGCTATGACTCGTCCGATTTCCCGACCGCGCCCGATTGTGCGCGTTTCACGCGCGGTCCCGACGATCAGCTGAACTTCATCGAGGTCCAGTACCTCAACCTCGCCGATCAGCGGTACAAAGGCTATCTGGCGGCGCTCGATTATCGCGTCCCGGCTTTCGGTGCCACGGGTTCGTTCGGGCTTAACCTGTCATACCAGTATATCGACGAACTCAGCACCCGCGCCGACACGGCTTCGGAGCGGACGAAACAGAATGGCGCAATCGGCTATTCCAAGCATCAGGGCGTGCTGACCCTCGATTATCGCGATGACAGTTTCGGCCTGTTCACCCAGCTCGACTATACCGGAAAGGCCAAGATTAATCCGCAGGCGGCGCCGAACTTCTACCCCGACGGCCTTGGCGACCTGCCGAGCGTGCTGTTCGTCAATATGGGGGCCAGCGTCCGCGTCGGCGATCGTTTCGGCCTTCGCCTGACGGTCGACAACGTCTTCGACAAGCAGCCGCCCTATCCCTATCCGGCGACGGGCGGAACGATCACCTATTTCAGCGGGGTGATGGGACGCTATTTCCGGCTGGGCGCCAGCGCCAGCTTCTGATCAGGCATCGGCGGCGCGCCTAGATCCAAAAGCGGTCAAAGCGCGCCCCGAGCCCGGTCAGCAATTCATATTGAGACAGGCCGCTCGCGCTGGCGACACCGGGCAGATCATAGTCGACGGCCAGCCAATCGCCTTCGTTCAGCCCGGCGGCGCCGCTCGCATCGAACGCAATCAGGTCCATCGAGACGCGGCCAATCAGCGGCAGCGCCTTGCCATTCCAGGTCGCGCCGCCCCTGCCCGCGTGGCAGCGCAGATAGCCGTCGGCGTAGCCCATGTTGACGACCGCGACGCGGCTGTCAGCTTGTGCGGTCCAGGTCGCGCCGTAGCCGACGCTTTCGCTCGCAGGGACGCCGCGCATCTGCAACAGGCGGGCTTCGGGAAAAACGACCTGGCGGAGCTTTCCTTCGGACTCGGCACGCGGAATTCCGCCGTAAAGCGCGATGCCCGGACGTGTCAGGTCGAAAGCATATTCGGCGCCGAGGCATATACCGGCGCTGTTGGCGAGGCTGTATCGGCGCGCAGAAACCTTCTCACGAACCGCGCGAAAAGCCGCTAGCTGCTGCGCATTTTGCGGGCTGTCCTCGTCGGCCGATGCGAGGTGGCTGAGCAGCGTGTGAATAGCGAGGCCATCAAGCGCGCCGCCCAATGCCTCTTCGACGCGCAGCCCCAGCCGGTTCATCCCGGTGTCGATCATGACATCGCACGGCCGCCCTTCCCCCGCATCGCGCCAACGCGCGACCTGTTCGAGGCTGTTGAGGACCGGGCGTGCGGGAAGCATCCGGGCCGCAACCATATCGGTGGAGCCGACGCCGTGGAGGACCGAAAGCGACACGCCTTCGGGAAGTGGCATCAACGCCGCTGCCTCGGCCCATGTTGCGACGAAAAAGTCGCGGCAGCCCGCCTTGACCAAATGCTCCATCACCGCGCGCGCGCCGAGACCATAGCCATCGGCCTTGATCGCCGCGCCGCACGCAGCCCCGCCGCTCTCTGCGGCTAGCCAGCGCCAGTTGGCAATAAGGGCTGCGGAATCGAGGCGGAGCCGGAGCGGCGACGGGATAGAAATCATTCCCCCGGCACTAGACGGGTTTGGCGATAGCGCCAATGGGCTGATCAGCCCCCCAATGCCTTGTCCCACTGTCCCTCGACCGGGTCCTTGAGCATGAAGGCGGTAATCAGGAAGGCGACCAGAACGACGCCCCAAGTATACCAGAGCCCCGAATAGGCATCGCCGGTCTTGGCGACGATGAAACTCGCGATCAGGGGAAGGAAGCCGCCGAAATAGCCGGTGCCGAGATGGTAAGGGATTGAGAGCGACGAATAGCGGACGTGCGGCGGGAACATTTCGGATAGCAGCGCCGCGACCGGGCCATAGGTGAAGCCCGACAAAGCGCAGAGCCCGAGAAGCGCCAGAAGAATGACCGCGATGCCGAACACGCCGGGAACCTGCTTTTCGAAATTATATCCCATCGCCTCGAGCGCGGGCTTGAGTATGGCGGGGTCTTCACCCGCAACCTCGCGATTGCCGATCAGGACCTTGACGCTATCGAAGCTGCTGGCCGTCGTGACAATGCTGTACGGCACCCCGAGCCTTGTCAGTTCGCCCAGCGTCTTGCCGCAGGCGGTCGTCTGTTTCTGTGCGAAGGGGTCGAAGCTGCACTGCGATCCCGTGACCGTCACCGGGGCCTTCTCCGCAGCGGCGGTCAGCGCGGGGTTGCCGACGCTGCCCATCAGCCAGAAGAGCGGAAAGAGCAGAACCAGCGTCGCAGCATAGCCCCAGACGATGGGCTTTTTGCGCCCGATCCGATCCGAGAGATGCCCGGCCCACAGGAAGAAACCCATGCCGACCGCCGCAGCAACACCGACGATGATTTCGGCCGCCGTGTCGTCGAGCTTCATCGGTCCTTTCAGGAAGGAAAGGCCAGAGAACATCGCGGTGTACCAGATCACCGTCAGCCCTGCGGCGATACCGAACAGCGCGATGAACAGACGGCGCGGATTGCCCGGATAGGTGAAGCTTTCCTTCAGCGGGTTCTTCGCGAGCTCGCCCTGCGCCTTCATCGCCTGAAACACCGGGCTTTCGGAAAGCTTCAGCCGCATCCAAAGCGAGATGGCGAGCAGAATCAGCGACAGGAGGAAAGGCACGCGCCAGCCCCAGCTTTCCCACATTGCGTCCGACATCAGCGCCTTGCAGCCGAGGACGACTATCAGGCTGAGCACGAAACCGCCGACAACGCTCGCCTGAATGAAGCTGGTGTAAAAACCGCGCTTTCCGGGCGGTGAATGTTCGGCGACATAGATCGCCGCACCGCCATATTCGCCGCCGAGGGCGAGGCCTTGCAGGATGCGCAGACCAATGACGATGATCGGCGCCGCGATGCCGATCGACGCCGCCGAGGGGATCATGCCGACCCCGGCGGTCGCGATCCCCATCAGTGTGACGGTGACGAGGAAGGTATATTTGCGTCCCAGACGGTCGCCGAGAAAGCCGAACAGCACCGCGCCCAGTGGCCGAAACCCGAAACCGACCGCAAAGCCGGCCCAGACGAGCAGCACTTCGAGCGTCGCATTGTCGCTGGGGAAAAAGGCCTTGCCGATGATCGCCGCCAGCGTGCCGTAGATGAAGAAATCATACCATTCGAACACGGTCCCCGCCGATGAAGCGGCGATAACCATGCGAATATCCTTCGCGGTCGGCTGATATTCCGCGCCCGGATGGGCGGCGGCGGCGTGGTCGGTCATACACTCTCCCCTGCCCCGCTGTACGGGGCTTTGCCGCATATCTACCGGGCAAGCGACGGCGCGCAAGTCTTCTTGGCGAGGACGGCCAATGATGGCAGACTGCACCCCATGCAGTTCATCGACCTTTCGATCCCGATCACCAACGACGTCATTTCCGACCCGCCGGTGATGCGCCCGCAGATCACGTACATGACTCACGAAAATACGTGGGAACAGATTGCGATGTTCTTTCCCGGGCTGACGAAGGACGACTTGCCCGACGGCGAAGGCTGGGCGGTTGAAAGCCTGACGCTCAGCACCCACAATGGCACGCATATGGATGCGCCGTGGCATTTTCATTCGACCACCGACAGCGGCGCGAGCCCGGCGCCGAGCATCGACGAGGCGCCGCTCGACCTGTTCTTTCGCCCCGGGGTGAAGCTCGACTTTTCGGACCGCCCGGCGGGGCATGTCGTGAGCGGCGCCGAGGTCGAGGCCGAACTGGCGCGGATCGGGCATGACCTTCAGCCGCTCGATATTGTGCTGGTCCAGTCGGGCGCAGTCTATGGCACCGACAATTTCACCGATCAGGGGTGCGGCATGGGCGCCGAGGCGACGCTTTACCTGACGACACGCGGCGTAAAAGTCGTCGGCACCGACGCGTGGAGTTGGGACGCGCCGTTCAGCCACACCGCGCGCCGCTGGGCCGAAACGCGCGATCCCTCGATCATCTGGGAAGGTCATAAGGCGGGGCGGATCAGGCCCTATTACCAGATCGAGAAGCTGACCAATCTGGCCGCGCTGCCCCCGACCGGATGGACGTTGAGCTGCTTTCCGGTGAAGATCGAGCGCGCAAGTGCGGGGTGGATCCGCGCGGTGGCGCTCATCGACTAAACCTTATCCTCTTCGTCGCCCGGGACTTGATCCGGGGTCCATGCGGTCATGGATGCCGGATCAAGTCCGGCATGACGAGGCTTTTACAGATTCACCGTAGCCAGCATCCACAGCGTCCAGCCGCTGAGCAGCAGCAGACTGGCCCAAGTCGCGATGACGCCGATCTGGCGCGGCACCGGCGGCTTGCCGCTTACCGGTGCATAAAGGCCGACAATATGCGCGACACGGCCGATCAGGAAGATCGCGCCGATCACCATCAGCGCCATATGGTTCGCCTCGACAGTTTCGAGCAGGCCGATCAGGATGATGACGATCGGCGCATGTTCGGCAAGGTTGGCGTGGCTGCGGACCGCACTGATCAGCCGGTCGTCACCGCCGTCGCCGAACGCAACGCGAAGCCGCAAGCGCTGACGGACGGTGTCGATCGCGGTGAACAAAAGCAGCAGCGCGCAGATGGCGGCCACGAAAGCGGTTACCGGCAAGCTCATAGTCTCTTCCCCCCTTTTTTCCGCGCACAGCCTAACCGGCCTGGCGCGGCGATGAAAGGTCAGAAGAGCCGCGATCCGTTCGGTACCGCCCGGTCGGGCGCGAAAAGGATCACTGCGCCCGCTTCGTCGGCGAAACCCAACGTCAATACTTCGGACATGAATTTGCCGATCTGGCGCGGCGGGAAGTTGACCACCGCCGCCACCTGCCGCCCAGGCAATTCCTCGATCGCATAACGGTCGACGATCTGCGCGCTGCTTTTCTTCGTGCCGATTGCCGGACCGAAATCGATCAGCAGCTTGTACGCGGGCTTGCGCGCCTCGGGAAAGGGCTCCGCGCTCAGGATCGTCCCGACGCGGACGTCAACCTTCAGAAAGTCATCGAAGGAAATGGCGTCCAGCGCCGGCGCGGCCATATCATGGTTCAAGTGCATCGCTTCGCCCTCTATCGCCGATATTCGCGGCCCGACAGCGCCAGTCGCTGCCGCGACGTGTTGCCCGGCACCGCAACATGCTGCGCGGGATCATAGATGGCGCCAACCCCGGCGTCCGCCGGTTCGACCCAGATTTCGACCAGCGTCTGACTATATCCGCTGGGGATATAGCGCACCCGGTAACCGTCGGGGTGCCGGCTCCACCGCGTCGCTGGTGTATCGACGCTTCCCGGGCCGACAGGAACTGCACCCGCGAGCATCGCGACGCGCTCCATGTCCTGATAGGCTAGCGCGGGCCCCGAAAACATGCTGCGCATCCGCGATTCGGCTTCCATCACGCTCCGCAATGGTTCGGGAACACCGCCCACAACCCGCTGAAATTCCGAGCTCGTGAGCACCGACAGCGCGCTGCGGTTCAACGACGCGATCTGCTTGGGGGTCAGAAGCTGGCCGGCCACGAATTTGAGATTGCTGTTCAGATCCTCGAACTTCGACCGCGACACGATCGCCCACAGAAGAAGCTGGATATCGTGCTGAGTGATCTCGGGCTTTGCCACGCTATTCTGCAATATGCTCGCCACCGCCTCGCGCGCTGACCCTTTGAGCGGCGCGTAAAGATAGCCGTCGCCGCCGCCTGGCCCGTGCGTCCCGGCGTGCAGGCAATAGCTTTGCGCGGTCATGCGGTAATAGCCCGCGGCGAGCGTAAACCCGCCCGTCGAGGTTCGCGCCAATGCGGTCAGGTTGCCGACCTTCGCCGGCGGCTTCCAGCCGTCCTTCGATGGATCGCCAAAGACGGCGTCCTTGATGTTCGTCGAAACCGGATCGGCTCCGCGCAGGAATTTCGGCAGTTTCGGCGTGCCCAGACCTTTGACGACATCGCCCAGATTACCGAACTGCGCCTGTGCCGCCGTGTGCGTCAAGGCAAGCCCGGCGAACGCCGAGCTTGCCAGAAAATTGCGCCGATTCATAATCTTGCCCCCTTGTGCCAACGGTTACCCGTTAACAGCAAGCGAACGCCTATTCCATCTCCAGAATGACAGCATCGACGGCAAGGCTGTCGCCCTGCGCGGCGTTGACGGTCTTCACCACGCCGGTTTTTTCGGCGCGAAGGATATTTTCCATCTTCATCGCCTCGACCGTCGCGAGCGGCTGGCCGGCCTCGACCTTGTCGCCCTCGGCGACGTGCAGCGCGACGAGCAGGCCGGGCATGGGACAGATCAGGAAGCGCGACAGATCGGGCGGGATCTTTTCGATCATATGCGCCGACAGCGGCGCGACATGCCAGGGCAGAACCTGAACATTGTGGATGCGCCCGCGCGCCGTCATTCGCCAGCCGCTGCGCGTCTTCGCGACCTTGACCGCCAGTTCGCTGCCGTCAATGTCGGCAACCACCAACCGGTCGCCCGGCGTATATTCGAGCGCGATATCGACCTTGTCGCCATCGACCTTGATGTGCTTGTGCCCAACCTTGACCTTGTGCGCCGCTCCGCCGACGCTGACCTGCCATTTGGCGGGCGGTTCGAGCCGGTCGCCGAGCTGGCCGTCGACGCGGCGGGCGCGATCGGCCTCGGCGCTCGCCATAAAGCCTGCGATCGCCGCGAGCGCGCGGACGACATCCTCTTCCACTTCCGCGCCGGAGAAGCCCTCGGGATATTCCTCGGCAATGAAGCCGGTCGTCAGTTCGCCAGCGCGAAAACGCGGATGCTGCATGATTGCCGACAGGAAATCGATATTGTGACCCAGCCCTTCGAGCTCGAAACGGTCGAGCGCCGCGACTTGCAAATCGGCGGCTTCGTCGCGCGTCTTGCCCCAGGTGATCAGCTTGGCAATCATCGGATCATAGAAGATCGACACTTCGCCACCCTCTTCAACGCCTGCGTCGACGCGCACGCCATCCTCGCCGCGCTCGTCGCCCGCCCATGCGGGAACGGGGGTGCGATAGCGCACGAGACGCCCCGTGGAGGGCAGGAAGCCGCGATAGGGATCCTCGGCATAGACGCGGTTCTCGATCGCCCAGCCGTCGATCTTGATGTCATTCTGCGTCAGTTCGAGCTTTTCGCCCGCAGCGACGCGAATCATCTGTTCGACCAGATCGATACCGGTGATCGCCTCGGTGACCGGATGTTCGACCTGAAGCCGGGTGTTCATTTCAAGGAAATAGAAGCTCTCGCCCGTCGGATCGGCGCCCGACACGATCAGCTCGACCGTGCCCGCGCTGTAATAGCCGACGGCGCGCGCGAGTGCGACGCACTGTTCGCCCATCGCCTTCCGCATCTTTTCGGTCACGAACGGCGACGGCGCTTCCTCGACCACCTTCTGATGGCGGCGCTGGATGCTGCACTCGCGCTCGTTCAGATAGAGGATGTTGCCGTGCTGATCGCCGAGAATCTGGATTTCGATGTGGCGCGGGTTGAGGATGAATTTCTCGATGAACACGCGGTCGTCGCCGAAGCTGTTGAGACCTTCCCGCTTGGTCGCCTCGAACCCTTCGCGGACGTCCTTTTCGTCATAGGCAAGGCGCATGCCCTTACCGCCGCCGCCTGCGGACGCCTTCATCATCACCGGATAGCCGATCTCGTTCGAAATACGCACGGCATGTTCGGTATCGTCGATCTCGCCCACGAAGCCGGGAACGACGTTCACGCCCGCTTCCATCGCGAGCTTCTTCGATTCAATCTTGTCGCCCATCGCCGCGATCGCGTTCACCGGCGGGCCGACGAAGGCGATGCCTTCCTTGGCCAGCGCTTCGGCGAAGCTCGTGCGTTCGGACAGGAAGCCATAGCCCGGATGCACCGCGTCGGCTCCGGTTGCCTTGCACGCGGCGATGATCTTGTCGGCGATCAGATAGGATTCGGACGCGGGCGACGCGCCGATATGTACCGCCTCGTCGGCCATCTGGACGAAGGGCGCGCGCGCATCGGCGTCCGAATAGACAGCGACGGTCGATATGCCCATGCGGCGCGCGGTCTTGATGACGCGGCAGGCGATTTCACCGCGGTTGGCGATCAGGATTTTCTTGAACATCGTCTCAATATTCCTCGATGAGGGCTTTTAAATCTTTGGTGCGTTGTTCGGTGAGCGTCGCCATGCAGCCGCTGATCACCATCGGTTCGGCCGAACCCCCGCGCATTGTGTACCCCTCGCTGGCGCAATTCTTGTCGCGATAGGTCAGCCAGGCGCGCTGCGCGGCGAGAAGCGTGTCGAAATAGCCGGGGCGATTGTCGGAACTGCGGTCGAGCTTGCGATCGCGCACCTTCATTGCCGCAGCCGTCAGCTTCCACTGTGCGTTGAGCGCCGCGTCTTTGCGTTCATATTCCTGATAGGCGCAGGCGTTCAGCTCAAACTGAGCCATCGCATTGTCGCAATCTACCGCGGGCTCGGCCGCCATCGCGGACAAGAGGAGCAAAGGTGCGATGATCATTCGGTCGTTTCCTTCGGTGCCGGTTCAATGGCAGGTTTGCGATACAGGCGGCTGATCTGCCGCGCCCAATAGAGGATCAGCGCAAGCGCACCGATCCAAAGCAGATTTTCGACCCACAGCGGGCCGCCCGCACCCGGCGCCCTGCCCAGCCGCACGCCCTGCATATCGCCCGCCACAACGCCGAGCGCGCAGGAGGCGGGAAGCAGGAGCAGCGACATCAGCACAGCAAGGAGCGGCTTGCGGGTCACTCGGCCGCAACCTCCATCTCTGCGTCCCGGCGCATCGGCTCTTCGCTCTCCATCGGCTTGAGGCCGAGCTTCGCAAACAGCGCCGCATCCTTGCTGTCACCGGCATTGGCGGTGGTGAGCAGCTTGTCGCCGGTGAAGATGCTGTTCGCGCCCGCCATGAAGCAAAGCGCCTGCGTTGCGTCCGACATGCTCTCGCGGCCCGCCGACAGGCGGATCATGCTCATAGGCATGGTAACGCGCGCGACGGCGACGGTGCGGACGAATTCGATGTCGTCGATCGCCGCGAGCGGCGTGCCCGCCAGCATGTCCCCGAGCACGGTGCCCTTCACCGGGACCAGCGCGTTGATAGGAACGCTGCCCGGATGTTCGGGCAGGGTCGCAAGCGCGTGGATGAAGCCGACGCGGTCGGCGCGGTTCTCGCCCATGCCAAGGATGCCGCCGCTGCACACGTTGATGCCCGCGCTGCGCACTTCCTCCAGCGTGTCGAGGCGTTCCTGAAAGGTCCGCGTCGTGATGACATTGCCGTAATTCTCAGGGCTCGTGTCTATATTATGGTTATAGTAATCGAGGCCCGCGACCGCGAGCGTCTGCGCCTGATCCTTGCTGAGCATCCCCAGCGTCATGCAGGTTTCCATGCCCATCTGGCGCACGCCCTCGATCATCTCGACGATCGCGGGCATGTCGCGTTCCTTGGGGTTGCGCCAAGCGGCGCCCATGCAGAAGCGCTGCGACCCCGAATCCTTCGCCTGCGCCGCCGCTTGGAGCACCGCGCGGACGTCCATCAGCTTGGTGGCCTTGAGCCCGCTGTCGGCGCTCTTCGACTGCGAGCAATAGCCGCAATCCTCGACGCAACCGCCGGTCTTGATCGACAGGAGCGTGCAAAGCTGCACCTCGCCGCGCGCATGATGGCGGCGATGGACGCCCTGCGCCTCCCACATCAGTTCGTCGAACGGCAGATCGAACAGCGCGGCGATTTCCTCGCGCGTCCAGTCGGTACGGGTCACGTCTTCGGTCATGCGATTTTCTCCAGCGCCTGTGCGAGGTCGGCGATGATGTCTTCGATATTTTCGATCCCCACCGACACGCGCACCACGTCGGGGCCGGCGCCGGCCTGCACCAGCTCGTCTTCAGACAACTGGCTGTGGGTAGTCGATGCGGGATGGATGATCAGCGAGCGGGTGTCGCCGAGGTTGGCAAGATGGCTGAACAGCTCGACCGACGACACGAGCTTGACCCCGGCGTCATATCCGCCCTTGAGGCCAAAGGTGAACACCGAGCCGCCACGTCCGCCCAGATATTTTTGGGCGAGTTCGTGGTACGGGCTGTCGGGGAGCCCGGCATAGGAAACCCAGCTGATCTTCGGATGCGCCTTCAGCCATTTGGCGAGTTCGATCGCATTGCTGCAATGCCGGTCCATCCGCAGCGCCAGCGTTTCCATGCCGGTGAGCGCGAGAAAGGCGTTCATCGGCGCGAGCGCCGGGCCAAGGTCGCGCAGGCCGAGCGTGCGGGCCGCGAGAATGAAGGCGAGATTGCCGAACGCCTCGGTGAATTTCAGCCCGTGATAAGAGGCATTGGGTTCGCTGAGCGTCGGATATTTGCCGCCCTTCGCCCAGTCGAAGCTGCCCGCATCGACGATCACGCCGCCGATGGCATTGCCATGGCCGTTTAAAAATTTGGTAGTCGAATGGACGACGATATCGGCGCCATGCTCGATCGGGCGGCACAGCATCGGCGACGCCATCGTGTTGTCGACGATCAGCGGCACGCCTGCATCATGCGCGACCCTGGCGATCGCCTCGATATCCTGAACGACGCCGCCGGGGTTGGCGAGGCTCTCGATGAACACCGCGCGGGTCTTTTCGTTGATCGCAGCGGCGACATTGCCCGCATCGTCGGCATCGACGAAATGGGTGTTCCACGCCATTTTGCGGAAGCTGTGCCCAAGCTGATTGAGCGAGCCGCCGTAGAGTTTCTTCGCGGCGACGATTTCGCAGCCCGGCTCCATCAGCGTGTGGAATGCAAGGAACTGCGCCGCGTGCCCCGACGCGACAGCGAGCGCCGCCTGACCACCTTCGAGCGCCGCAATCTTGCCTTCGAGCGCGCCGTTGGTCGGGTTCATGATCCGGGTGTAGATATTCCCGAATTCCTGAAGGTTGAACAGCCGCGAGGCATGTTCGACATCGTCGAAGACATAGGATGCGGTCTGATAGATGGGCGTGATCCGCGCCTTGGTCGTCGGGTCGGGCGCGGTTCCGGCATGGACCGCCAGTGTTTCGGGTTTGTGGGTCACGGCTTCGACATCTCCATCACAGGATAAGGTTCAGGCGGCCTGATCCGCATCGAGCGGCGGCATATTATGCCCAAGCAACCTCAGCACGTCGGCGGCACATTCGACGACGTTGCTGCCGGGTCCATAGATGCCCTGCACCCCGGCGTCGCGCAGATATTGATAGTCCTGCGGCGGAATCACCCCGCCCGCGATGACCTTGATGTCGCTACGCCCCGCTTCCTTGAGCTTGCCGATCAATTCGGGGATCAGCGTCTTGTGTCCTGCGGCAAGACTGGACGCGCCGACGACATCGACGCCGCTGTCGAGCGCGAGGACGACGGTTTCATCGGGGGTCTGGAACAAGGGCCCCGATACGACGTCGAAACCCATGTCGCCGAACGCCGAGGCGATGACGTTCGCGCCGCGATCATGACCGTCCTGCCCCATCTTCGCGACGAGCAATTTGGGTTTGCGGCCCATGCGGCGTTCGACCGCCTTTACGCCGTCGAGCACCTGCTGCCAGCGGGCGTCGCCTTCATAAGGCGCCGCATAGACCCCCTTCACCGGGGTCGGCTGGGTGCCATAGCGATCGAAGCTTTCCTCCATCGCCGAGCTGATTTCGCCGAGTGTCGCGCGGGCACGCGCTGCCTCCACCGCGAGTGCGAGAAGGTTGTTCTCGATCGACTGCTCGCCCGCCGCGCCATCGCGGAGCGCCTGAAGCGCCGCCTGACAAGCCGCTTCATCGCGGTTCGCCTTGGTCTTGTTGATGCGTGCGACCTGCGCCTCGCGCACCTTCGTATTGTCGACCTCAAGCGTTTCGAGCAGATCTTCGTCCTTCAGACGATATTTGTTCACCCCGACGATGACATCGTCGCCGCGATCGACCCGCGCCTGACGCGCGGCGGCGGCGGTTTCGATCATCGCCTTGGGCCAGCCTGCCGCGACCGCCTTTGCCATCCCGCCTTCGGACTGGACGCGATCGATAATCTCCTGCGCCGCATCGACGAGTTGCTGGGTCAGCGCCTCGACATAATAGCTGCCGCCGAGAGGATCGACGACCTTGGTCATCCCGGTTTCTTCCTGAATCACGATCTGGGTGTTGCGCGCGATACGCGCCGAGAAATCGGTCGGCAGCGCGATCGCTTCGTCGAGCGCGTTGGTGTGGAGCGACTGGGTGCCGCCCAGCATCGCCGCCATCGCCTCGATCGTCGTGCGCATGACGTTGTTGTACGGGTCCTGCTCGGTGAGCGACACGCCGCTGGTCTGGCAATGCGTGCGCAGCATCTTCGAGCGCTCGTCCTGTGCGCCCAACTTGGTCATGGCCCGGTGCCACAGCACGCGCGCGGCGCGCAGCTTGGCTATTTCCATGAAGAAATTCATGCCGATCGCGAAAAAGAAGCTCAGCCGCCCGGCGAATTTGTCGATGTCGAGCCCCGACGCCACGCCATATTTCACATATTCCATGCCGTCGGCGATGGTGAAGGCCAACTCCTGCACCTGCGTCGCGCCGGCTTCCTGCATATGATAGCCGCTGATCGAGATGCTGTTGAACTTCGGCATCTCGCGCGACGTATAGCCGAAGATATCGCTGATGATCCGCATGCTCGGTTCGGGCGGGTAGATGTACGTGTTGCGGACCATGAACTCCTTGAGGATGTCGTTCTGGATAGTCCCGTCGAGCAACTTGCGGTCGACGCCCTGCTCTTCACCCGCGACGATGAAGAAAGCGAGGATCGGGATCACCGCGCCGTTCATCGTCATCGACACCGACATCTGGTCGAGCGGGATGCCGTCGAACAGGATCTTCATATCCTCGACGCTGTCGATCGCGACTCCGGCCTTGCCAACGTCGCCGACGACGCGCGGATGGTCGCTGTCATAGCCCCGGTGCGTCGCAAGATCGAAGGCGACCGACAGGCCTTTCTGGCCCGCGGCAAGGTTGCGGCGATAAAAGGCGTTCGACTCTTCGGCGGTCGAAAAACCGGCATATTGCCGGATCGTCCACGGACGTCCGGCATACATCGACGCACGCACACCGCGCGTGAAGGGCGCGAAACCGGGAAGGCCCGGATCGACCGTGACATCCTCGGCCGTGTAGAGCGGCTTGACGTCGATCCCCTCGGGCGTGTGCCAGGTGAGGTCCTTGCCCTTGACTTCCTTGGTCGCGGCGGCGGCCCATTGGTCGATGGTCGGTTTGTCGGTCATAATCTCAATCCTAATCCCCTCTCCCCTTGAGGGAGAGGGTTGCGAAAACTTGGCAGCTTGCTGCCTAGTTGAAGCTGGGTGAGGGGTTGCGGTCCACCGGACCGCGCGGCCATGGGCCGCAACCCCTCATCCAACTGCGGCTAGCGAACAAGTTCGCAAGCCTTCGTATCCTTCTCCCGCAAGGGGAGAAGGTCTTAGTGATCGCCCTGCGGCGTTTCCATAATCTCGGTCAGCACCCCGCCCATGTCGCGCGGGTGGACGAAGAAGATCAAAGTCCCGTGCGCCCCGATGCGCGGCTCGCCGAGGACGCGCTTGCCCAGTGCCTCGAACTCGGCCTTGGCGGCGTGGATATCGGGAACTTCGTAGCACATATGATGCTGCCCACCCGCCGGGTTTTTCTCGAGAAAGCCCGCGATAGAGGTGTTGCCGGGCAGCGGCTCGACCAGCTCGATCTGCGTGCCGTTCAGCGCGCCGTCGGCGCCGGGCGTGTCGACGAAGCACACCTTCACGCCCTGTTCGGGCAGGTCGAAGGGCTCGTGAATCCGGGTCGCCCCCATCACATCGCGATAAAAGACGATGCTGTCGGCGATCGACGGCGTCGCAACACCGATATGATTGAGACGACCCAGTTTCATCATTTTCTCCTCAGCAACCCGGAACCTGGTCTTTGCCAACCAGTTCATATTTGCCGTTCTTCAATATATACTGCTGCTTGAACGCCCGCGTGCCGGTGTAGGCGACGGTGAAATTCTTGTCGGGAACCGCAGCCGCGATCACGCCGTCATATTGCTCTTCCTTTTGGCCGATCCCGGCGCCCGAGCTCATCCCGTCGGTGAAGCCCGCGCGATCGACCGGGCCGTCCGGCGCCAGTTCGGTCAGCGTCGCCGTGCTGATCGCGCAGCCCTGCCACACGCCGCCGCCCGCCGTGACCAGATAGCTATTCTTGCCGATCGCATCGCTGAAGGCCCAGCTCGTCGCGGCATTGCCGACGGTGCCGACCGCACCGAGGTTCAGCCATTCGCCCTTGCGTTGCCAGCCCGAAGGGCCGCCCTGCAGATAATGGATCGCGTTGATCCCGCCGTCGCTGTGCCCCGCATCGCCAAGGCTGCCGAGGCTCAGCAGCACGCCGACATTGTTGGCCAGAAGATGGATCGCCGCAGGACGGAACTGATAGGTTCGCCCGTCAATCTCGCGCACCGCCGTTGCTTCGGCGCCCTTTGCAAGCCCGAAGGCGGTCCGGAACGCGGCTCCGATCGTTTCATTCTCTTCGCTGCCCAGCGTGACCGGAAAGGCTGGCCGCGGTTCGTCGATCGGGGTGTCGGGATCGAACGCCGATGCCGCCGGCGAAGCCAGCAGCGCGGGAGCAAACAGAGTAGCCAGAAGGAAATTACGCATCTTCAAACCTCTTTCGGAAACAAGGACATGACGGCAGTGTTCTAGCCGCATCCCGCCCTTGCCTCCAGCCCGGTTCACGCGATGTGCCGGACATCACAATCGATCAAACTCCGCATCTTCGTCATGCCGGACCGGGCCCCGCATCCATTCCGCCGCCGCCGGACCAGCGGGTCCGGTCCGGGGCGACGGCAAAGCTCACAACGGGATATTGTCGTGCTTCTTCCAGGGATTCTCGATATTCTTGTTGCGCAGCTTGCGCAGGCCAAGCGCGATCCGCTTGCGCGTGTTGTGCGGGTGGATGACCTCGTCGATATAGCCGCGCGATGCCGCGACGAACGGATTGGCGAAGCGGTCCTCATACTCCTTGGTACGCTCGGCGATCTTCGCGGGATCGCCGATGTCGCTGCGGAAGATGATTTCCACCGCGCCCTTGGCGCCCATCACCGCGATTTCTGCCGTCGGCCAAGCATAGTTCAAATCGCCGCGCAGATGCTTCGACGCCATCACGTCATAGGCGCCGCCATAGGCCTTGCGCGTGATCACCGTGATCTTGGGCACCGTCGCCTCGGCATAGGCGAACAGCAGTTTCGCGCCATGCTTGATGATGCCATTATATTCCTGCGCGGTGCCGGGCAGGAAGCCCGGGACATCGACGAAGGTGATGATCGGGATTTCGAACGCATCGCAGAAGCGCACGAAGCGCGCCGCCTTCTTCGACGAATTGATATCGAGCACACCCGCCAGCACCAGCGGCTGGTTCGCAACGATACCGATCGTGCGCCCCTCGATGCGGCCGAATCCGCAGATGATGTTCGCGGCATGCGCCGGCTGAACCTCGAAGAAATCGCCTTCGTCGACGGTCTTCCGGATCAGCTCGTGCATGTCATAGGGCTGGTTCGCCGACGGCGGGATCAGCGTGTCGAGGCTCGGCTCGGCGCGATCCCACGGATCGTTGGTCGGACGCACCGGAACCCCGCTGCGGTTATTCTCGGGCAGATAGTCGAAGAAATCGCGCGCCGCGAGCAGCGCCTCAATGTCATTTTCAAACGCCAGATCGGCGACCGAACTTTTGGTCGTGTGCGTGATCGCGCCGCCAAGCTCTTCCTGCGTGACGACTTCATTGGTGACCGTCTTCACCACGTCGGGGCCGGTGACAAACATGTAACTGCTGTCCTTCACCATGAAGATGAAGTCGGTCATCGCGGGTGAGTAAACCGCCCCGCCCGCGCAGGGGCCCATGATCAGGCTGATCTGCGGCACGACGCCCGACGCCAGCACGTTGCGCTGGAACACTTCGGCATAGCCGCCGAGGCTTGCAACGCCCTCCTGAATACGCGCGCCGCCGCTGTCGTTGAGGCCGATGACCGGCGCGCCGACCTTCAGCGCATTGTCCATCACCTTCATGATCTTCTCGGCGTGCCGTTCCGACAGCGAGCCGCCGAAAACGGTGAAATCCTGGCTGAAGACATAGACGAGGCGGCCGTTGATCGTGCCCGAACCGGTGACGACGCCGTCGCCGGGGACGATCTGATCCTGCATGCCGAAATCGGTGCAATTATGCTCGACATAGGTGTCGAGTTCTTCGAACGAACCTTCGTCGAGCAGCACGTCGAGCCGCTCACGCGCCGTCAGCTTGCCCTTGCTGTGCTGCGCGTCGATGCGCTTTTGCCCGCCACCCAGCGCGGCGGCTGCACGGCGGCGTTCCATTTCGGCGATATTGGCGGACACATGGCTCTCCATCAAATTCGGATCATTTCCCCTGCCCCGTTTGCGCATCTGGCGCAAATGTGAATTTGCAAAGTTGCAAAGTGATTGTTTGCAAACTACCTCCTGCCTTCGAGGAGTTCGCCGCATGTCACGCCAACGCATCTTCGCCGGAAGCCGGCTAAAGGCACTCCGCATCGACCGCGCCCTGAAGCAGGCCGAGTTCGCGGATACTCTTGGCATATCGACTTCCTATCTCAGCCAGATCGAGCATGACGACCGGCCGCTGACTCCGGCGCTGCTCGACCGGCTGCAACGCCTGTTCCCGCTGGAATGGGAAGAAGTCACCACCGATGCCGACGATCGCCGTCAGGGGGCGCTGCGCGAAGCCGCTGCCGACCCTTTGTTCGCCGCCGCGCCGCTGGCGCCCGAACAGCTTGAGCGCGCGGCGCTGCAACAGCCGCAGCTTGCCGACCAGTTTGTTGCGCTCCACGCCGCCTATCGCCGCGCAGGACAGCGGCTCCAGATCATCGACGAGGCGCTGACCGGCGGCACGGCCGAGGGTAGCCGCCTTCCGTGGGAAGAGGTGCGCGACTGGTTCCACGACGCGGGCAATTATGTCGACCGGCTCGATCGCGCCGCCGAGGCGCTGGCGGGGCAACTTCGCGGACGGGAGCATTCGCCCGCGATCGAGGCCATCGAACGACGGCTGCAAGGCGGTCTGGGCATTTCGATCGTCTATCGGCAAAATCAGGCGCTGCGCGACTATGACGCGACGATGCGCCATCTGGTGATCGATCCGTCACAGCCCGCCGAAACCCGCCGCTTTCAGTTAGCGCATCAGCTAGCCGCACTTGCCCTGACGCGCGAAATCGCGGCGGTGGTCGAAGCCTCGCCGCTGCGCACGGCGGCGGCGCGGCAATTGCTCCACGTCGGGCTTGCTAACTATGCCGCGGGCGCGGTGCTGATGCCCTACGCCCCCTTTCGCGCCAGCGCGCGCGCGGTGCGCCATGACATCGACCGGCTGCGGCTGGAATATGGGGTGAGTTTCGAACAGGCCTGTCACCGCCTTTCGACCCTTCAGCGCCCCGGCGCACGCGGCATCCCGATGTTCTTCTGCCGCGTCGACATGGCGGGCAATATCACCAAACGGCACAGCGCGACGCGGCTGCAATTCGCGCGCTTCGGCGGCGCCTGCCCCTTGTGGGTGGTGCATGAGGCCGCGGCGATCCCCGACCGCATCTTGTTCCAGCTCGCCGAGACGCCCGACGGGCTGCGCTATGTTTCGATGGCAAAGGGATTGGTGAAGCCGTCGGGCAGCTATGCGCGCAGCCCGCGCCGCTACGCCGTCGCGCTGGGATGCGAGGCGCAATATGCGGGCGAGTTCGTCTATGCCGACGGAGTCGATGTGAGCGCGCCGCAGGCTGCGACCCGGATCGGTCCGTCGTGCCGCATCTGTCCGCGCGACGATTGCGACCAGCGGGCCTTCCCGCCGAGCGACCGCCCCATCCTGGTCGATCCCGACCGGCGCGACGTCGTGCCATACCGGATCGGCTAACCCTCGATCACAAGCTCTTCGTCGAGAAAATCCAGAAAAGCGCGGATGCGCGCTGCCGCACGATCTTCGGGCGCATAGAGCGCGTGAATATCCTCACCGTCACCGGGATTATGATCGGGAAGCACCTCAACGAGGCGACCTGCCGCCAGATCCGCCGCGACGTGAAAACGCCCGTGCCGCGCAATCCCGCCGCCTGCAACCGCCATCAGGCGCACCACGTCCCCCGAATTGCCAAAGAAGCTGCCGTGCACCGGCCGATGAACGATCTTTCCGTCGATACGAAACGGCCAGCTATCCACCGAACGGCGGAAACTGAAGCGCAGGCAATCGTGCCCCTCCAGATCGTCGGGCGTCCTGGGCGTGCCGCGGCGCGCAAGATAATCGGGGCTGGCAACGAGCGTCATCCTGCTATGCCCCAGCTTCTTGGCGCGGAGCTGCGTGTCGCGTAGCGGGCCGATGCGGATCGCAATATCGGCGCGCTCTTCGACCAGATCGACGATGGCGTCCGACAGCGCGAGATCGATTGTGACGTCAGGATAGCGCGCGGTGAAGCGCGGCAGGATCGGTAATAGCCCCATCGTTCCGATCGAGGGCGATGCATTGATGCGGAGCAATCCGCGCGGTCCCTGTTGCGCGCTCCCGAGCCCGCTCTCGACACTCTCCAGTTCGGCGAGCAACGCACTCATCCGGTCGCGATAAGCGATCCCTTCGGCGGTCAGCGCAAGCGAGCGCGTCGTCCGCCGCATCAGCGTCACGCCCAATCGCCCTTCAAGCCGGGCGATGCTCCGACTCACGGCGGAAGGCGTCAGACGGAGCGCTTTCGCAGCGGCCGCGAAACTGCCGCCGTTCGCCACCGCCAGAAAGGTTTCGATATCGCCGAACCGATTGTCCATGGCCATTCCTGATTTTGAATCATGACTGAAATGATGAAGCGCATTCTAATCAACAATGATGCGCGGCGCTATCTTTGCTTCATCCAATCACACCAAGAAGGGTAATTCCCATGGACCTGAAGCTCAAAGGCAAGACCGCCCTCGTCACCGGATCGACCGCCGGCATCGGCTTTGCGATCGCCAGGCGCCTCGCCGAGGAAGGCGTCGATGTCGTCATCACCGGACGCAGTCAGGAAAAGCTCGACGCTGCGACGGCCGAACTGGCCGAGGTCGGCACGGCACGCGGCGTACTGGCCGACCCGGCCACGGCCGAAGGCGCCGAAGCGTTGATCGCGGCCGTTCCTGCGGTCGATATCCTCGTCAACAATCTCGGCATTTATGAAGCCAAGCCTTTTGCCGAGATCAGCGATGCCGACTGGCACCACATCTTCGAGGTCAATGTCGTCAGCGGTGCGCGGCTCTCACGCCACTATTTCCCCAAGATGATCGAAAACAATTGGGGCCGCGTGATCTTCATCGCGAGCGAAAGCGGGCTTCTACCGCCAGCCGAGATGATCCATTACGGCATGACCAAAACCGCTCAGCTGACGATTGCGCGTGGGCTTGCCGAGCAGACCAGAGGCACGGGCGTCACCGTCAACAGCGTGCTGCCGGGGCCGACGCGATCGGAAGGCATCGCCGATTTCATCCGCTCGGTCGTGTCGAACCCCGATGCGCCCGAGGTCGAACGCGAAAAGGCCTTCTTCGACGAGTTGCGCCCGCTGTCGCTGATCCGCCGCCTGATCGAGGCCGACGAGATTGGCGCGATGGTGACGTATCTGGCAAGTCCGCTCGCCGCGGTCACCAATGGCGCCGCGATCCGCGCCGAGGGCGGGATTATTCCGACGATTGCGTAAATCTCACCCCTCCCGCTTGCGAGGGGGCATCAGACCTTCACAACGCCCCGCTCGATCAGGCTATGCGCCGTCGCCAGCAGCGCCTCTTCGGGCGGGCGCATCGTCCAGCCAAGCGTCTTCATCGCATGGCGGCTGTCACCGCCGCGAACATTGCCGAGTTCGGCGACGAGCTGTTTGAGCTCGGGACGCACGATCGAAAGCGCGCGCAATATCCAGTTCGGCATCTTCTTCGTCGGCACCTTGCGCGCCTGCGGCCCCAGATTGTCGCGCAAGATGTCGGCAACGTCGATCATCTTGAGAAACGGTCCCGAACACACATAGCGTTCGTCGCGGATGCCCGGGGCGGTCAGCGCGCGATAATGGAGGTCGGCGACGTCGCGAACGTCAACGATGCCAAAACCCACGTCGGGACACATCGGCACCTTGCCCTCAAGCAATTGCTTCACCACCTCGATCGAGGTCGACAGATCGTCGGACAGCAAGGGGCCGAACACCGCCGCCGGATTGACCGAGGCGAATTCCATGTCGCCGCCCTCGGCCGCCACCCAGTCGCGCGCGGCGCGCTCGGCGACGGTTTTCGAGCGGACATAGGGCATGACATCCGGATCATCGAGGTTGGTCCAGTCCGCCTCCGTGTTCATCCGCGCGCCTTTGCCATGGCCATAGGCGATCGCCGCCATCGACGAGGTGAGGACGAAACGCTGGATACCCGCCGCGCGCGCGAAACGCAGTGCCCGCAACGCGCCTTCGCGCGCTGGTATCACCAGTTCGTCGGCATGTGTGGGGACGCTCATCGGAAAGGGTGAAGCGACATGCGCGACATGGGTGCAGGCCGCGATCGCCTCGGCCCAGCCGGCGTCATGTTCCAGATCGGCGGCAAAGAATTTGAGCCGGTCATTGTCAACGTTCAACCAGCCGCGCACCTCGGGCTCGCGCTTCAGACTGCGCACCGTCGCGTGGACGGTCCAGCCATTGTCGATCAACTGCCGGATCAGAAAGCCCGCGATATAGCCGCTGCCTCCCGTAACCAATGCCGTGCCCGCCATGCGACGCCTCCTGCCGGTTTTCGGAGGTGAGATTAGCAGCTGACGCTTCCCGGAGAAAGCCGGGACCTATGCCGCACCGCTGATACGCCCCCGGCTGGCGCCGGGGACCACGGCCTATTTCATCAGCACCAATTCCTCGGCCATGCTCGGGTGCAACGCGACCGTCGCGTCGAAATCGGCCTTGGTCAGTCCCGCCTTCACCGCGACCGCAGCCGCCTGCAAAATCTCCGGCGCGTCGGGGCCGATCATGTGGAGCCCGACGACCTGATCGGTCGCGGCGTTGACGATCATCTTGTAAAGCGCGCGCTCGTTGCGGCCGGCCAGCACATTCTTCATCGCACGAAAGTCGCTGGTATAGGTGCGGATCGACCCCAGCTTGTTGCGCGCCTCGGCCTCGGTCATGCCCACGGCGCCGATCGGCGGATGGCAGAACACCGCGCTCGGAACATTGGCATAATCGACGACGGTTGGCTTGCCGCCGAAAACGCTGTCGGCAAAGGCCTGCCCTTCGCGGATCGCCACCGGGGTCAGCTGAATACGGTTGGTAACGTCGCCCACGGCATAGATGCCCGCCACCGACGACTGGTTGGTTTCGTCGACCTTGATCGCGCCTTGATCGTCGAGTTCGACCCCAGCTTCCTCCAGCCCCAGACCCTTGACGTTCGGCACGCGCCCCGCCGCGACGAGCACCGCATCGGCCTCGATCGGGTCGCAGCCGCCCAGATGGACGGTCAGCGTTCCGTCCGCCTTCTTCTCGATCTTCTCGAACGGCGCGTTGAATTTGAACTCGATGCCCTTGGTCATCGAAATCTGGAGCAAGCGGTCGCGGATCTGCTCGTCATAGCCGCGAAGGATCGTGTCGCCGCGATTGACGATCGTCACCTTGCTGCCGAACTCGTTGAAGATACCGGCAAATTCATTGGCGATATAGCCGCCCCCCGCAATCACGATGCGCTTTGGCAGCTTCTCCAGATGAAACACCTCGTTCGAGGTGATCGCATGTTCGCTGCCGGGAAATTCGGGGACGAAGGGCCAGCCCCCGGTCGCGATCAAGATGCGTTCCGCGGTGAGTTCCTGCCCGTCGGCAAGCCGCACCTTCTGCGGGCCGACAACGGTCGCGCGCGTCTTGAACAGGGTGACCTTGTGATTGTCGAGCGTCTGGCCATACAGGCCCTCAAGCCGGGTGACTTCGGCCAGCACATTGTCGCGCAGCCGGTCCCAGTCGAATTTGCAATCGGGAACGTCCCAGCCGAAATGGCGCGCGTCTTTCAGATCCTCGGCAAAATGCGCACCATAGACGAGCAATTTCTTGGGAACGCAGCCACGGATGACGCAGGTGCCGCCGACGCGATGCTCCTCGGCCACCGCAACGCGCGCGCCGTGCGAAGCGGCGACGCGCGAGGCGCGGACCCCGCCCGACCCGGCGCCGATGACAAACAGGTCGAAGTCGAATTTGCTCATTAGGGGACCCCTGATTTTCCGATGGGACAGGTCTCGGATCAGACGCCTATGTGGTTACGCCCGCCCGTCTTGCCAATCGAAAATTGCGGTCAGTGTGACGAACGCGGCCTCACTCACCCAGCGCCGCCTGCATCAGCGCCTGCGTCGCCGGATCGAATTCGACCGTGCCTTCGGCCAGCCCCTTGGCCATTTCCTTGCCCAGCTCGACCCCGAACTGGTCGAACGGGTTGATGCCCAGCAGGACCGCGCCGGCAAAAACGCGGTGCTCGTAAAAGGCGATCAGCGCCCCCAGGCTGCGCGGCGTCACCTGATCGAGCAGGATCGTCGTCGAGGGCCGGTTGCCCGGATAGTTGCGCGCGCCATCCTTGCTCGCACGGCCCGTCATCAACGCCGCGCCCTGCGCGATGCAATTGGCGACGAGGGTTTCGTGATGCGCCTCGTCGAGCAGATGGTCGGGCTCGCGCGCAACGACGAACTCGACGGGGATCAGGTGGGTGCCCTGATGGAGCAGCTGGAACACCGCATGCTGGGCATCGGTGCCGACCCCGCCCCAGGTGACCGGCGCGCTGTGGCGGCCAAGCGGCTGGCCGTCGAGCGTCACCGCCTTGCCGTTCGATTCCATCTCCAGCTGCTGCAGATAGTCGGGAAGCAGGCGCAGTCGCTCGTCATAGGCAAAGACGGCGCGCGTCTGACAGCCCAGCCGGTTGGCATAGATCTGATCAACAAAGGCGGCGAGCAGGCAGACATTGTCGGCGCCGTCCGCAAGGCGGAAATGACGGTCCATCTCGGCCGCCCCCTCCAGCATGTCGGCGAATGCATCCCAGCCGAGCGCGAGCGCCGCAGGAAAGCCGATCGACGACCAGAGCGAATAGCGCCCGCCCACGGTTTCGCTGAACGGCAGGATGCGCGTTTCATCGACGCCCCATTCGATCGCGCGTTCGGGCATCGCGGTCAGCGCGATGACGCGACCGACCGGATCGTCGACCCCGCCCTCCTCCAGCCATTGCAGCGCCGACGCGGCGTTCAGCAGGGTTTCGGTGGTGGAAAAGGTTTTCGACGCGACCGCGACCAGCGTGTGCGCCGGGTCGAATTTGGCGAACGCCTCGTCGAGCGCCGCACCGTCGACATTGGAAACAACCGCAACATCAATACGCGAACCCTGCCGACCGAGCGCGTCGATGAGCAGATCGGGGCCCAGCGCCGATCCGCCGATGCCGATGTGGAGCAAATGCCGGATTTCGCCGAACGCCCCAGCCTCGATCGCATCGACCAGCATCCGCATCCGCTGGTGCAGCATCTGCGCGCGGTGGACGGACTCGGGGGCGCCGTCGCCGCGTTCGGCGCTATGCTCGGCGGCGCGATCCTCGGTCGGGTTGGCGATGCCGCCCGAAAACAGCGTCTTGCGACGTCCGGTAAAATCCTGTGCATCGGCAAGGCCCGACAGGATCGCGACCACCGCGCCGTCGATGTGCGTCTTGGCGAAATCGAAACGGATATCGGCGACGTTGCGGACCAGCATCTGAAGCCGCGCTTCGGGATCGGCCGTGACAAGCTCCGTCAGCGGCTGCGGCTGCCAGTCCGAAAGGGCCTGCCATGCATGATCGGCTTTCATCATCAAATCGCTTCCCAAATTGTCCCGCCTGCGTCGAACGGGATCCGAATAAGGGCCATTTCATAGGCCCGCGGCGGTCCGCGCGCCAGTGTCGTCCGCCGATATTTGCTTGACGCGCAGACCTATTCATCGCCAATGCCCGGCCATGACCGACGCCAGCCTTGCCGCCACGACGCCGCCCGCATCCGGCCCTGCCCCCTCCGCTCCGAACCCGACACCGGTTTCGGCGAAGGAAGAGGCTGTCGATACCGCCCGCTTCCTTGTCTTGCTGGCGATCGCGGTACTGATTTTCCGCAGTTTCTTCCTGTCGCCCTTTAACATTCCGTCGGAATCGATGCAGCCGCGCCTGTTGATCGGCGACTATCTGCTCGTGAACAAAATGGCCTATGGCTATTCGAAGCACAGCCTGCCGTTCAGCGTTCCGCTGATCCCCGGCCGCATTTTTGCGCGCACGCCCGACCGCGGCGACGTCGTCGTCTTCAAAGCGCCGCCTGTTGCCGACAATGACTATATCAAGCGCGTCATCGGCGTCGGCGGCGACAGCGTGCAGGTGAAGGACGGTATCGTCTGGCTGAACGGCGCACCGCTGAAGCGTGAAGCGATCGAGGATTTCGTGATCCCCGTAACGCAGAATATGATCGAAGCCTCGCAGATGACAGGCACCCTGCCCTGTTATTCGATGGAGTTCGAGGAAGTCAGCGCGAACGGCCAGCGCCAGTGCCGCTACAAACAGTTCCGCGAAACCATGCCGAGCGGCAAAAGCTATGCCATCCTCGACATCACAACGATCGCAGAGGACAACACCCCGCTCGTCGTCGTTCCCGAAGGCCATTTGTTCCTGATGGGCGACAACCGCGACCGCAGCGCCGACAGCCGCTTCCCCGCGGTCGAGGGCGGCGGCATCGGTATCGTTCCCGAGGAGAATCTGGTCGGTCACGCGTTGGTCGGCATGTTCTCGACCGACGGTTCGGCAAGCTGGTTCAACCCGATCAGCTGGTTCACGGCGGCGCGGTGGAGCCGCATCGGGGAAGGCTTTTGAGCGACCCGCTGAATGCCGGGGCGCTGGCCGAAATCATCGGCTGCACTCCGGATGATCTGGCGCTCTATGATCTGGCGCTGACCCACGGCAGCACCGGGCGCGCCGATTATCAACGGCTGGAGTTTCTGGGCGACCGCGTGCTCGGCCTTGTCATTGCGTCCGAACTTTACACGCGCTTTCCCCGGGCCAGCGAAGGCGAAATGTCGTCACGGCTGCATGTGCTGGCATCAGGAGCGACGTGTGCGGCGATCGCGCAGCGTCTCAATCTGACCGCGCTTGTCCGCTTCGGGGCGCAAGCGCGGAGCGACGGTGGGCGCTATAGCGACAATATCGCCGCCGACGCGATCGAGGCGCTGATCGGGGCGCTTTATCTCGATCGGGGCGCCGACGCCGCGCGCGCCTTCATCCTTGCCCATTGGGGCGATATGATCGACGGGCAGCAAGTGGCGCCGAAGCATCCGAAGGCGGCGCTTCAGGAATGGGCGCTGGCGCGCAAACGCCGCCCGCCCGAATATGAAATTGTCGCGCGCGAAGGGCCCGACCATTCGCCGCGTTTTCGCGTCGCGGTCACCATCGGCAAGCTTGCCCGCGCCGAAGCCGAAGGCACCAGTAAACAGGCGGCCGAAAAAGCCGCAGCAGCCGCACTTCTTGCGGAACTTGAAGGACAAAGTGAATGACCCACCGCTGTGGATTTGTCGCCGTTGTCGGCGCGCCCAATGCGGGCAAATCGACCATCGTCAACGCTCTCGTCGGCCAGAAGGTCGCGATCGTCAGCCCCAAGGCGCAGACGACGCGCACCAGATTGATGGGCGTTGCGATGGAGGGCGAGACCCAGATCGTCCTGATCGACACCCCGGGCATTTTCGCCCCCACGCGCCGTCTCGACCGCGCGATGGTCGCCGCCGCGTGGAACAGCCTCGACCAGGCCGAAGCGATTCTGGTGATGATCGACGCCGCTGCAAAGCTCGGCGAGCGCGCCGAACGCGTGCTGCAGGGGATCGAGGGACGGCCCGAGAAAAAATTCCTCGTCCTCAACAAGGTCGATCTGACCCGCAAGGACAAGCTGCTGACGATCGCCACCCAGCTCAACGAGCGGGTGAAGTTCGACGAAACCTTCTTCATCTCGGCCAGCACCGGCGACGGCGTTCCCGGGCTCAAGGCAACGCTGGCGGCGCTGATGCCCGAAGGCCATTGGCACTTCCCGGAGGATGAGGTCAGCGACGCACCCGAACGGATGCTCGCCGCCGAAATTACCCGCGAACAGCTGTACCGCCAGCTTCACGAGGAACTGCCGTACCAGTCGACCGTCGAGACCGAGAAGTTCACGACGCGCGCAGATGGCAGCGCCGAAATCCACCAGCAAATCCTCGTCGCGCGCGACAATCAGCGCGCGATCATCCTTGGGCACAAGGGCGAGCGGATCAAGGAAATCGGCAGCAAGTCGCGCGCCGAACTGGCCGAACTGCTCGGCCGCAAGGTCCATTTGTTCCTGCATGTGAAGGTCAAGGCAAACTGGGACGAAGATCGCGGCGTCTATCGCGACATGGGTCTTGATTGGGTCGATTGAGCCGTCAGATAAGAGGACAAAATCTATGGAGCGTCCGAAATCGATCATTGCTTTTGAAAGAGCCTTCTGGGCATCTTTTGCCTTCAGCCTTATTGGCAGCCTCCTGACTTGGGACGACGTTCTGAATGCCTATAAGCGCGATCCATCCATTGCAGAGATGGACTTCGGCAGCGGTTTTCTGATCGCGATCTTGGGTATCAGCTTCGGTATCCAGCTGTTGTTCTGGTATTTCATCGCGCGTAAAGCGAGCAATGTGATGCGCTGGATCTATGCCGTGCTTATGGGATTGGGTATAGTCTCATCGCTCGCGATGCTCAATGACCCCGCACTCCCTGGCGGCATTTCCTTGGTATTCAGCCTTGGGTCGAGCGCGCTGACTGCACTTGCAATCTTCTTCCTGTTCCGCCCCGATGCATCGGCCTGGCTGACCAAAAAGCGGGATGTGGATCCGGACACCTTCCGCTAAAAACTAAATCCGTCGGCAATCATTCGGCGGCGCCTGTCCGTCGAACCGTGCGCCGATCCATGCCAGCGTTTCCACCGCGCTGTCGCGCGCGGTATGGGCGTGGTCGCCGCCCGGAAGGTCGATCCAGCGCACGGCGGTGCGCTGTCGGCACACCGATTTCGCAAATTTTTTCGTGACGTCCGGCGCGACGAGCGGGTCTCTGACGCTCTGGGCGATCAGCAGCGGCCCCGGCACGCTTGCCGCATCGACGCTGTTGGCGCGCATCGCCTTCGCCCATGGCTCGATCCGCCCCAGATCCTTGTTCTTGAGCGCGCCGCGTAACGACAGGATGCCGATGATCGTCGCGAGGCGCGGACTGGCATCAAGCGACAGGCAATTATTCTCCGCCAGCTTGCGCGCGACGTCCTGGTTCACCTTGCCCAGAATGCCGTCCATCGAATAGCCGAAGCGCTGCGACCAGCTGTACATGGTAAAGCCCATCAACAGCGCGCGCACATTAGGTTCGCTTGCCTTTCGCATATTCTCGGCCAGTTCCGTCGGCGGCGCGGCTGCGGCCGTCCCGACCAGCGTCAGATCGGGCGCATAGGATCGCGCCCTCGCAGCGGTCCATAAGGCGGCATGACCACCCTGCGACTCCCCCCAAACGGCAAATTTCCCGCCCGCTGCAGCGCCGGGGATCGACCGCGCAGCGCGCACTGCGTCGAGCACCGAATGCGCGGTATCTCCCCCGACCAGATAGGGATGCGGCATCGGCGAGCCGAGCCCCGGGTAATCGGGCGCGACAACGACATAGCCTTCACGGATCGCCTGTTCGAGCCCGGCGGTCGCGGTGAAGAAATCGGGGTTGGTCGACAGCGCGCATTTCTCGACTACGCCCGACGTTCCATGTGCCCACGCGATCACGCGGCGTGGACGGGGCGGAATCGCTTCACGCGGCGCGACGACCATGCCGGTCACTTCCTGCCGCACGCCGTCCTGGCGCGTGGTCCAATAGCGCACCCGCCACGCCTGCATCCCAGCCGGGGCCGCTGCCACGGGACCGGATGCCACAAGGTCGCCCGGCTGCTGCGCAGCGACGGGTGAAGTCAAAACCGACGTACCAGCGGACAGGATCACGATCAGGTGGCGCATGGATTGTCTCCCCTGCGCCACCCTATCATGCCTCCTCGACAGCGAAAGCCTTGATTGCGAACGCCGTTATTCCGCGACCTCGTCCTCTGCCGCCGCCTTCTTCTTGGCGGGAGCCTTTTTCGCCGGAGCTTTCTTGGCCGCCGCTTTCTTCGGCGCAGCCTTTTTCGCCGGTGCCTTTTTCGCGGGCGCCTTTTTCTTGCCCTTCGCCGGTCCCTTCGCAGCGCGCGCGTCGATCAGCGCGATCGCTTCCTCTTCGGTCAGCGCGTCGGGCTCCATCGATTTGGGCAAAGTCGCGTTGGTCGTGCCGTCGGTGACATAGGGGCCAAAGCGCCCGGCCATCAGCTTCATGTCGCCGCCGCTCGTCGGATGCGCGCCAAAGGTCTTGAGCGGCTCGGCCTTGGCACGCCCGCGCCCGCCGCCCGCCGCGGCCTCGGCGATGCGGACCACGGCCGCGTTCATGCCGATGTCGAAGATTTCGGCGGTGCCCGTCAGCTTCGCATATTTGCCGTCATGAAGCAGATAGGGGCCGTAACGCCCCAGCCCCGCCATGATCGGCTTGCCGCTTTCGGGATGCGTCCCGACTTCGCGCGGCAAGCTCAGCAGCCGCAGCGCATAGTCGAGGTCGAAATCCTCGGCCGCTATGTCCTTGGGGATCGACGAACGCTTTGCCTCCTTGCCCTCGCCAAGCTGGATATAGGGACCAAAGCGCCCGCTGCGCTTCGTCACTTCCAGTCCGCTTTCGGGATCGGTGCCCATCGTTTCGGGGCCCGTATCGGCACCATCGCTGCCACCCGGTTGCGCGAACTTCCGCGTGAATTTGCAATCGGGATAGTTGCTGCACGCAATAAACGGGCCGAACTTGCCGCCGCGCAGCGCCAGCTTGCCGGTGCCGCAATTGGGGCAGATACGCGGATCGCTGCCGTCGCCCTTGTCGGGAAAGAGATAGGGGCCGAGAAATTCGTCGAGCGCCGCGGTAATTTCCGACGGCTTCTGTTCCATCACCTCGCCGGTGCGCGGCTTGAAATCGCGCCAGAAACGATCGAGCACCGCCTGCCATTGCGCGCGGCCGCCCGACACGTCGTCGAGCTCTTCCTCGAGCCCGGCGGTGAAATCATATTGCACATAGCGTTCAAAGAAGCGCTCGAGAAACGCCGTCAGCAAACGCCCGCTTTCTTCGGGCATAAAGCGGTTCTTTTCGACCGTCACATAGGCCCGGTCCTTCAGTACCTGAAGGATCGCGGCATAGGTCGACGGGCGCCCGATGCCCAGTTCTTCCATCTTCTTGACGAGGCTCGCTTCCGAATAACGCGGCGGCGGCTGCGTCTCGTGGCTCTCGACCTCGACGCCGGTTTTCGCCGGTGCATCGCCCTTGGCCATCGCCGGCAACAGGCGCGCATCGTCGTCGTCATTATTGTCGTCGCGGCTTTCGTCATAGAGCGCGAGGAAGCCCGGGAACTTCACCACCTGCCCCGTCGCGCGCATCATCGTCTTGCCGGTGCCGTCGGTCAGGTCGACGCTGGTGCGTTCGAGCCGCGCCGACGCCATCTGGCTCGCCAGCGCGCGCTTCCAGATCAGCTCGTACAACCGGCCATGATCGCCGCTGCCAGCCTTGTCCTTCGAAAAGTCGGTCGGGCGGATCGCTTCGTGCGCTTCCTGCGCATTCTTTGCTTTGGTCTGATATTGCCGCGGCTGGTCGGGAACATAGCCGCCGTCGTAGCGGTTCGCGATCGCCTTGCGCGCCGCGCTGATCGCGCTGCCGTCCATCTGGACGCCGTCGGTACGCATGTAAGTGATCGCGCCGTCTTCGTAGAGGCCCTGCGCGATCCGCATCGTATGGCTGGCCGAGAAGCCGAGCTTGCGCGCCGCCTCCTGTTGCAGCGTCGATGTCGTGAACGGCGGCGGCGGATTGCGCGTCAGCGGCTTCGTCTCGACCAGATCGACGGTGAAATGACCCGCTTTCACATCGGCCTCGGCCGCCCGCGCGTCGGCTTCACTGGTAATCGTCAGCCGCTCGATCTTGTCGCCGCGCCAGCGCGCCAGACGCGCCTTGAACGGCGTCCCCGACATTTCGAACAGACCCGTGATCGACCAATATTGCTGCGCAACAAAAGCCTCGATCTCACGCTCGCGTTCGACGATCATGCGCAGCGTGACCGACTGGACACGGCCCGCCGATTTGGCGCCGGGCAGCTTGCGCCACAATACCGGCGACAGGGTAAATCCGACCAGATAGTCGAGCGCGCGGCGGGCGCGATAGGCGTCGATCAGATCGTCGTCGAGCGCGCGCGGTTGCGCCATCGCGGTCAGCACCGCATCCTTGGTGATGGCGTTGAACGTGACCCGGTCGACCTCGGCGGGCAGTGCCTTTTTGCTGCGCAGCAATTCCTGCACATGCCAACTGATCGCTTCCCCTTCGCGATCAGGGTCAGTCGCGAGAATCAGACGATCCGCCGTTTTCGCGGCTTCCTGAATTTCCTTCATCCGCTTGGCTTTGTCGGGATAGAGCTGCCACTGCATCGCAAAGCCGTCATCGGGATCGACCGATCCGTCCTTCGGCGGCAGGTCGCGGACATGGCCATAGGACGCCAGCACCTTGAAATCGCGGCCCAGATATTTCTCGATTGTCTTCGCCTTGGCCGGCGATTCAACGATTACCAATTGCATTCAAAACTATCCCCGTTACCGGCTCTCACATGTACGCGCGAGGGTGGCGGGGATAGCTTGATTCCGTCAAGCCGGATTTTTCGCGATCAGCTCTGCCATTGGAAGTCGGCGGGCAGCACGCATTTGCCGGCATCATATTTACCGACGCTGCGGATGACCTCCTGATCCTCGGGCTCGATGCGGCGGCCGCTGATCTGGCTGTCGACCACGCGGCGGACGAGCGCGTCGAGGCGGGTGACGAGATAGCAATCGATCGCCGGCGGTGCGTGCGGATTGCCGACCCCACTGTCGTCGGTCAGGAACAGGTAACGCGACTGGGTGGCTGCCGCCATCGCGCGCATCGCATATTCGGCTTCGTCGGCTACGCCCGATGCCGCAACCGGGGTGATGTGGATGCGCTTGGCGCGCGCAGCCTCGGCCGCCGCCCAGGTCCGCCCGAACTTGTCATTGTGCGGCGGCGCGTCGGCGACGAGCAGCAGCGACTTCACCGCGTCGGGGCGCCATTCCTGACCCACCGCACGGATCAGCGCCTGATCCATCGCCTCGGGATAATCGCCGCCGCCATTCGCCGATTGCCGCGCCAACATGCCCTGCGCCTTGCCGATATCGCGGTCGAAGGCAAAGCTGCGCGTGACATATTCGTCGCCGATATCGCGATAGAAGACAAAGCCGATGCGGATATCGAGGTCACGGTGCTTCGCGGTGATCGCGCCGATGATCGAACGCAATTCCGCCTGCAGAAAGCTGATCTCGTCACCCATGCTGCCGGTGGTATCGATCACCAGCATCAGGTCGAGCTTGGTCGCTTTCGTCGCCATCTGGTTCACGGTCAGCCCGACCGACTGCCCGCCCGGAGCGTTGGCAACCAGCACCGGGCGGGCATCGGCGATCGTGCGCCCGGCCTTTTTCGCCGAAACGCTGATGCGCTCGCTCAGCCGGTCGAGGCCGGGAAAGAAGACCGCGCTTCCGTCGGCCTGCGTCGCCATGGTGATGCTGTTGCCATCCGAACATGTCACGACGACATCGGCAAAGGGGATCGGCTGACCGTTGCGGTCGTTCACCTTCACCGTCACGACGCGCATCGTATCAACGCGTGGCAGGGCCCTTATGTCCTGCCCCAGATCGCTGCGATTGACATAAGCGGCGTAAAGTTCGGGGTTGAGCAGATCATCATGCTCGCCTGCGGTCAATATCCCCGATTGGGGCTGCGGTTGCGGCCGTGGATAGGGGCGCCGCGGCAAGATCGACGGGCTGGTGCGATAGTCTCCCGTCGACCCCGCTTCGGGCGACGCCGGCTCGGCGCTGCGTGCACTTTCTGCGGAAGCGATGGACTCTCCGACGGCCGCCGCGTCGGCGGACGCATCGTCGACATAGGTCGATGTCGGTGGCGGCGGCGGAGCGGGTGGCGGCGGAGCGGGTGGCGGCGGAGCGGGTGGCGGTGGAGCGGGTGGCGGTGGAGCAGGCGGCGGCGGGGCCGACGCCATCGCGACTATTTCGCCACGTTTTCCGCCAGTCCCATAACCCGTCTGCTGCTGATTCTGCTCCACCTCGACGCCCAGACGGGGCAGCGGATCGGCGGTGCGGCAGAAACCCTGTTGCTGCACCACCGTCCTCGCCTGTGCCAGGGGGATCGGGGTGGACGCCGACGCCAGTATCGCCGTCATCGTTACGCTCGTCAGCAATCGGCTTCGCATCATCGGACTCCCCGAATGTTATACAATATCATTGAACTGCGATTCGGCCGCTGAACCGTGGCTGAACCGCGATGAACGGCTAGATGATAAGGGGTTTCGGCGCAGTGCGCCCGGTCACATCAGCGAAATTCGCGCTCCGGCATGGCGCTCGATACGCCCCGCGAGCTCGAGTTCGAGCAGCACGAGCTGCACCGCTGCTGCGGGCTGCCCCGACTGCCGCACCAGTTCGTCGATCGCGACCGGGGTGGGACCGAGCAGTTCGGCGATCGCACGCCGGTCGCCCTCGCTCCCCTCGCCCTGCGTCGGCGCGGGCGCATAGGCGCGCGAGGGCTCCCGCAGCATCCGCGCGTCGATCGGCCCGACCGCTTCCAGCACATCGTCGACATTCTGGATCAGCGTCGCGCCCTCACGGATCAGCAGGTTGCAGCCCTGCGCTCGCGGATCGAGCGGCGATCCCGGCACCGCCATCACCTCGCGGCCATAATCGCCGGCGCGGCGCGCGGTGATCAGCGACCCGGATTTGGGCGCCGCCTCGATCACCACCGTGCCCTGCGCCAACCCCGCGATGATGCGGTTGCGCGACGGAAAATGGCGCGCCAGTGGTTCGCTTCCCGGCGGCTGTTCGGCGATCAACAGCTGATCCACCGCGATCTTTTCCTGAAGCTGCGCATTTTCGGGCGGAAAGGCGACATCGATCCCGCTCGCGATCACCGCCGCAGTGGCGCCGCCAAGCGCGCCGACATGCGCGGCGGTATCGACGCCGCGCGCGAGCCCGCTGACCACCGTGACATCACGCACGGCCAGGTCGAGGGCAAGCTGACGTGCAAAGCGACAGGCTGCGGCCGACGCATTGCGTGCGCCGACGATCGCAACGCAGGGCCGTTGAAGCATCGCGGTGTCGCCGCGAACGACGATCACCGGGGGTGCACCCTCGACTTCGCGGAGCAGCGGCGAATAATCCGCATCGTCGCTGAATATATGCCGCGCGCCCAATTCGGCGACACGCTCCAATTCGCGCAGCGCAACGTCGGCGGGGGCGATCCGCGCCTTTCCCGCCCCGCCGCGCAGCACCAGATGGGGCAAAGCGTCCAGCGCCGACTCGCCCGATCCGAAGCGCATCATCAACTGATGCCAGCTCACCGGGCCGACGTGCGGCGTGCGGATCAGCCGCAGCCGTGCCAGCCGCTCGGCATGGGTCATGCAGCGTCCTTCTTGCCGCTGCCGACGCGCGGTTCGGTCCCGGCGCGCAGCCGGGCGATATTTTCGCGGTGCCGCCAGAGTACGATGACCGCGAGGCCCGCGAGGCCGATCGCATAGGTCGGATGGCCAAACGCCAGCGCAGCAACCGGCGCGGCAACCGCGCCGAGCATCCCGCCGAGCGACGAAATGCGCAGCAGCAGCACGGTCGCCAGCCATACGGCGGCAAAGACCAGCCCGATCGGCCAGGCGAGCGCGAGCGACAGGCCCAGCAGGGTCGCAACCCCCTTGCCGCCCCTGAAGCGCAGCCAGACGGGATAGCAGTGGCCGATCATCGCCGCCGCACCCGCGATCATCGCGCCATCGTCGCCCAGTTCGGGGACGAAATGGCGTGCCAGCAAGACAGCGACGGCACCCTTGGCTCCGTCGAGGATCAAGGTCGCCGCCGCGAGCCCCTTACGTCCGGTACGCAATACATTGGTGGCGCCGATATTGCCCGACCCGATCTGGCGCAGGTCGCCCGCACCAAAGGCTCGCGTAATCAGGACGCCAAAGGGGATGGAACCGAGGAAGTAACCCGCGGCGATCAGCATATATATGGTCATGAAACCCCACTCCGTTTGCGCCAGTGTGACGATATTGGGCGGCGCAATCAATGGATTCGGATAGTCACGCCGCCAAAATGGACAAGACCGTCACCCCCGCGAAGGCGGGGGCCGCTATCGGCGTAGCGCAATATCGCCTGCGGCCCCCGCCTGCGCGGGGGGCGACGAGATTGGATTGAGCGCCGCATCGCCGCCTGCTAGGCGGCACAGATGCACGCCCCCGCACCCGACGCGCCCATTCTCTTTTTCGACAGCGGCCTTGGCGGGCTCAGTGTCCTCGCGCCGACCCGCGCGCTGCTGCCGACCGCACCGATCGTCTATGCCGCCGATTATGCCGGGCTGCCCTATGGCGAAAAGAGCGAGGCCGAACTGGCAGCGCGCGTCCCGGCGCTGCTCGGGCGGCTCGTCGAGCGATATCAGCCGCGCCTCGTCGTGGTCGCATGCAACACGGCATCGACGATCGCGCTCACCCATATTCGCGCCGCGCTCGATCTTCCGATCGTCGGAACCGTCCCGGCGATCAAGCCTGCGGCGGAAATCACCGAAAGCGGCGTCATCGGCGTGCTGGGCACAGAGGCTACCGTGCGTCAGCCTTATGTCGACGATCTCAGCGCGAAATTCGCGAGCGGCAAAACCGTCCTGCGCCACGGCAGCCCCGGCCTCGTCACCGGCGCAGAGGCCAAGCTCAATGGAGGGAGCATCGATCCCGCCGTCGTCGCACGCGCCCTTGCCGGGCTTCGCGAACAGCCGGGCGGCGAAGCGATGGACGTCATCGTCCTCGCCTGCACGCACTTCCCGCTGCTGCTCGACGAATTGCAGGCGGCCGCCGGCCCCAACGTCCGCCTGATCGACGGTGCCGAGGGTATTGCGCGCCGCACCGCCGCGCTGACCGCGGGACAGGCATGGCCTGCTATGGCAACCCCCGGCATAGCGGTATTCACGCGTAGCGACGATCGCCCGCCTCCACCGCTCGCAACGCTGGCGCCCTATGGCATCGACCGGATCGAGATGATCTGACCCTCGCCTATTCGGCGCCTATTCGGCGCCGCTTAGGCACGACGCCAGCCATGCGCGCTCGGTCGCTTCCGGCGCCTGATCGCCCAGACTGCGGACCTTGGGCAGGCCGGACTGACGGCTCATCTTCGCACAGCTCGGCGCTTCTCCATCGGAAACGCCGTGGAGGCGCCCGCCGCATATCATCAATGTCTCGTCGGACGTTCCCCAACCGACCTTCTCGGCATGCGACGGCGCCTTGCCCGCGCAATAGGTATCAGTCTCCGACCCCGGGTCGCCGCAGATTTTGTCGATGCGCGCCACATTGGCTTTCGCGGTGGCGATGAACCTCTGCTCATACACGGCATTGGTCGCGAAATAGCTCTGGAGGCCGCAGACCCGCTCGCCGCGCTGGGCCAGCAGGTTGTAACTGCAGATGCGCGACCCCTGATATGTTTCGCAGCTCATCCATGCGCCGTCGAAAGGCGCCGGAGTCGGATTCGGAGCGGGCTTTGTCGCCGAAACACCGACACCGAGCGATGCGATCGACAGCAGCGCAACCGTGAACAGACGCATATTGGACAACTCCTTCATAAAACCTGCATTTCCGTTTCATGCTAGGCGGCCGACGTCAATGATGCCGTGCGAAGGATCACAGTCATCGAACCCATGACTTGCGAATCGTTCGCACTGGATTTTGGCACGTTTCGCCGCTAATGGCTGCCGCATCGACGGCCGCAGACAAGGCGGCGCACATGCGGGGCATGACGTGAACTACGACGACATATTCGCTCGAGCCATTGATCGGCTGCACGAAGAAGGGCGCTACCGCGTCTTCATCGACATTTTGCGGAACAAGGGCGCATTTCCGAACGCGCGCTGCTTTGCGGGTCACAATGGTCCCAAGCCGATCACCGTCTGGTGCTCGAACGATTATCTCGCCATGGGCCAGCACCCGAAGGTGGTCGCTGCGATGGAAGAGGCGCTGAACGACGTCGGCGCCGGATCGGGCGGCACCCGCAACATCGGCGGCAACACCCACTATCATATCGACCTCGAGGCCGAACTCGCCGACCTGCACGGCAAGGAAGGCGCGCTGCTCTTCACCTCGGGTTACATCTCGAACGAGGCGACGCTGGGCACGCTGGGCAAGCTGCTGCCGAACTGCATCATCTACTCGGACGAACTGAACCACGCCTCGATGATCGCGGGCATCCGCAATTCGGGCTGCGAAAAGCGCGTGTGGCGCCACAACGACCTCGAACATCTCGAAGAGTTGCTGGCGGCCGATGATTCAGGCGCGGCGAAGCTGATCGCGTTCGAAAGCGTCTATTCGATGGACGGCGACATCGCCCCGATCCACGCGATCTGCGACCTTGCCGAGAAATATAACGCGCTGACCTATTGCGACGAAGTCCATGCCGTCGGCATGTACGGCCCGCGCGGCGGCGGCATCAGTGATCGAGACGAAGCGGCAAACCGCATCACAATCATCGAAGGCACGCTGGGCAAGGCGTTCGGCGTGATGGGCGGCTATATCGCCGCCGACAAGAATA
>Ga0307414_10000219_pt1 | contig 37632 bp, 47 predicted proteins | sample DK1Ometagenome_FD_203804 | JGI IMG/M metagenome (GOLD analysis project Ga0307414, IMG submission 203804) | Maize rhizosphere microbial communities from greenhouse at UC Davis, California, United States - DK15-O-3 | ecosystem: Host-associated > Plants > Roots > Rhizosphere > Soil | place: USA... | reverse complement strand
ACCTAAATCGCATGGCCTTTATCTCAATGGCAGGTTGCTACCACGTTCTTGCTTCGTTCCGGTTTGGCGTTGACAAACCGTGCTGCTTCCGCGTCGGTCATCCGCTCGTGATCCGAAGGGAGCTTCTGTTTCAAGGAGATAGCTTCCTTGTGCGCCGCACCCGACAGGTCCTCGCGACTCGTGTTGAGCGTGAACCGTTTCAGGCGCGGGGGATTGCCCAGGCGGTCCAGGGTGGCGACCGCGCTGGCGTATGCCTGCATCCCCAGGAGGCTGGTACCCAGCATGGGGACGAGCTGGCCCGCGATCTTGGTAAAGCAGATCGCTTCGGTACCGTTAATGTCTGTCGAGCAGTACGCCCACAATTCAGTAATGTGCATGATGTGTTATGACTCGGTCGGTTGTTCGAAGTCTGGCGAGGCTAGGACCGAGAATGTTAAGACTTCGTTACGATCGGGGTGAGGTGGCGACGGAGCAGGCCATGGACAACGCGCCGTGATAGGGCGATGGACAAGAAATAATGATAGGGCTTGATGGACAGTGAGTGTGATAGGGTTATGTGATAGCGAATACGTGGCGTGATAGCGCCGGGCGCGGGCACAAAAAAACCCGGAACCTTGCGGTTCCGGGCTAGGACTGCTTAGAGGTACGCTGGACCTTGCAAGTTGGTTATTCGCTTGCCAGAGACTAGGACTTTGTTTCGACTGGTATCTGTTACCGTAACAGTGTCGATTGTTTCAGCTATCTGAATATTGGGCTTGTTCTGGAAAGTCAACCGCGCGGATTGAATGACGTAAGTCTGTTCATTGAATACGTATTCTTCTGTTCTTCCATCGTCGCAGAAGACTTTGACCACGAAAACATTTGCCATGATTGCACCCATGAAAAATGGTAGGACATTTCTGCCCTACCAGTGTTGACGATTAGACTGATAACTTGACGGGTACTGCCACGATTTGGACCCGCTCCGCAATCAATGCCAGCAAATCGCGTTCATTGTCGTTAAGGTTAGTCCATTCCTTGCTATTGGTAGGCATACGATCATAGGTGCTCTGGAGAAGTTGTTCAAACGTTGCCCCCGGAATGTCATATTCAATGACCTGTTTCACTTCCACGACGTTGGGGTCGCGCTTAAGCAGACGGTTAGACACTTCCAAAAGACTTTCAACCTTCTTTTTCATGTCCGCTGACAAGTTAGCATCGTCGGGAATGAGTGCCGTCAAACTGTCCAGGCGTTCAAGAACTTCTGGCATAGTCGCGGTATCGATAGCCTTAACGGCAACGGCAGGGGTGCCCGGAACTTGCGGCGTGCGCTTGCCGCTAGTGTCTACCTTGCCGTACTTTGTCAGGGTCTTTTCATCAAAGTAGTGTGCATATCGCGCTTCGATAACCCACGACGGAACGCACAACAGACGCATTTCCGTGTTCTTAACGTCGTGGCCGCGAGATACGATAGTTGGTTCAAAGTAACCCCATGGTGCCATTACGCGCAAATTGCCGTCATGCTCCTTTATCTGAAATTTTCCCTTTTTCGCATGAATGATACGGGCAAGCTTAACGGCCAACTCACAGTTCTTATACAGGCTAGACCGCGAAAGAATGGAACTGTCATCTTGTGTCTCTTTCGGGAACATTGCGTCTTTGACGAATTTGATTACAGCATTGGTGTCGAAAGTCCATCCTCCCTCTTTATTCGCTTGTAACCATGCATAGTTAATGGCGAGTATGCATGTCTTGTCTCTCAGGACACCCACCACCCGAACCGAAATGTTTTCGATTTCGGTTCCGATATCGAGTAGCGCCCGTTCGATATCTTTCTGATTATCGTACTGGACGTATTCAGGCTTAGGCATTGCCTTGACCTTGCGTGCCTTGGCCTTTGGCGTGGCCTTGGCAGGCTTGCCAAGGTTGTCCGTGGCGGTACGGAGTGCAGCGGTTGCGCCTTCAATGGAGGCGGCTTCAACCGCTTCGTTGTTGACGTTAAGGGCAACGGTGGAAGTTGCGGTCTTGCGTGCCATTGTCTTGTCTTTCCTAGCATCGTTTCAGGTCAACCGGACCATTCCGGTTACCAGTAGTTCACTACCATGGACCCTACTATAGTGTTTAATGTTCCTATGTCAAGTGGGTCATAGATCCAAAGATATCCCTTTGTATGCCTATTGGGATACCTACCTACATAGGAACATAGTTAACAGACCAGTTACAGACCTACTTTCCAGACCAGTTACAGACCTAGACCGGAACTGTCCTGGATAGGTAGCTATGCAAGAATGTGCATACCGCCATGCATTTTTGCAGTCCAGTTCTGGACTGCGCCAGACGCATAGGTTAACGCATGGTTCCAAGTGTTCGTGGCCGGATGGCAGTACCTAGAGCCATGCTTTAAGTCATTAATGCATATCTCTAGTATTCATAAGTATATCAAATACCATGCATTAAGTCAAATCAAGTATACATCAAGTGTAGGGCTGGATAGCACTACGCGAGTGTTGAGCGGGTATTGAGTGTGAGATGCATGGGTAATAGTTGAACAAGAGTAGCTATAGGGTATACGCCATGGCGTGGCATATTTACGCCTGAAATCGTATACCATGTCGGTAATTCCCGGCTTTGAACGAGTATTCATGGGTACATTCATTACTATTGAATGTGTCCATTACTCTAAGTCATTGATATCATTACACTTTATTACTTATGTTGATAAACGTATGTTGGTTCCAGGCTGAAATCCAATGTTTTCAAGGCTTTAGCGGGGCGGGCAGGGGCCAGGGCCACGCCCATGGGCCTCGTATACCCACTAGCTGGAAATTACACCACCCCGTTCCGGAAACCATACCCGCGATCGGGCTGAAGAACAAGCGGGGGACGTGGTAACCTCCCCTCCGGGCCAGAAACCCAGGTGGAATATAGGGATTTACCTAGTTAACCACCTATGAGGCTATGAGTCTATGGCTCTCCAGCCCTACAGTTTCGGTGCTGGACATTAACTTCGGTGTACGGCTAAATGCCAGTCCAAATAAGCGCCACCGGCGGATCAAAATGCAAAGATATCAAAATGAAGCAATCCTACCGCGAAGTCATCTCTGGTCCCCTGACTTATGGGGGCGAAACCCTTAGCGCCCGTGAATGGGCAAGGAAGGTCAACCTACCTCATATGACCTTTATAGCCCGGTTACAACGCGGCTGGACATTGGGGGAAGCCTTGGGGTTTGAAGAACGTCCACCCAAGCCGGGTGAACAGGAACCGGATTTGGTGTACGAGGCTTTGACCGTGATCCGGGGAGAATACTACCGTCTCCAGGCCGAGAACCAAGTTCTGCGCCAGGAGCGGGATGAAGCAATCAGTACCCTTCGTTCCGCAGCCGAAACCCTGACCGCAAGGCTCGGGAAAAACAGCGACTAAAGGTAAGCGGGGCCGGGCCTTTGGAAAAGGGTTCGGCTTCCGCCCTACAACTGTTTCGGTCTATCGCTTCCAGCCATCCCCGCAACCGTGGTGCTTAAGCTCCTGCCAGTTCCAGGGAAGATCATTGAGCGGGTCTTTCCTGTTCAGGTCGATCAGTCTCTTCAGGTCCGTTTCGGTGAGGGGTCCGGATTGCTGTCGGGCTTGCAGCCTGTTCAGTTCCCGTTTTTCCTTCTCCGTCCACATGGCATCCGCCCTAGACAGTTTCGGTCCCGGTGTATCACGATCCCATCATCAGGGCGAGGGTGCGCAGCAGGTACAGGGTCTCTTCCGGCCAGACGATCAGGAAGAACACCATTACGAGGATGTATCCGGCCAGCGCCCCGAGGACGATCGCGAGCAGCGAGGCGACGGCCGGAAGGAACCTGAAGGCAGGCATCCGCCTACAGGTCCTCCAGCACCTTGCGGAGCTTTTCCAGCTTGTCGTGCAGCCGGTCGGCGTCGGTTCGGTCCAGGTAGCCGATGGTGTGCAGGATCGGATAGCCGTTGATGCCCCGGCCCATGTTGTCGCGAAGGTGGCCGTACAGGTGGACGATACCCGCACCCTTCAGTTCGTTCAATTGCGCCTGCGTCATCAGCATCAGCGGCATGAACACCATGCGGAAGGTCAGATGGTCGTCTTCCGGGATGTCCCAGGTCCCGACGATGGTACGGGCCATGATATCCCGTGCCAGGGTCCTCAATTCCTCTTCCGTCTTGGGGGTGTAGAGGGGTTTGGTAACTTCCTTCTCGGCCATGGCTCCGCCCTACCGTTTGTTTCGGTCTTTGGCATACATCTCCAGCAGGCCGCGCAGCATCGTGACCCGGTTTTCCAGCCGGAAGCATTGCAGTTCCAGGCGGTCGATCTGGTCCGCCGCCTCGACCTCGCCCCGGTCGCGAAGCTGTTGGGCCAGTTCGGGGTTTCTATTCAGGTCCACGGTGTTTCCTGTTCCGGCGCAGCATGGCGGTGATCTCCTTCGCGGCCTTGATGACATCCTGTCGCGGGTACCAGTGCAAAGTGCCGCCCTCCGGCGTGAAACAGGTGCCGCAGGGATGCCTGTCGTAGCCGCTGGACAGAAAGGCGCAGTAAGCGCAGTCGCCGACGATGGGCGGGGTCATCAGGATTCATTTCCAGATTTTGACGTAATCGTTCCAGTCGTACAACTCATAGCCCCGGCGCACAAGATGAGCTTCGAGACGGGTGTTCCCGACGCCGTAGAAAGCGATACCGTCGAGCGGTCGAAGCTGTTCCAGGGCGTCCAGGTAGCGGGTGAATATCCCCCGCCCCCTGTGGCCTTCCTCAACCCTCACGTCGGCGATATGCAGGAAGACAAGGTCGGGAAGCTGGACCTTGGTCCCGATCCGGAGGTAGACGGTGAACACGCCATCGGTCAGGGTCTCCCGCGCGCCGATCTTCATCTCGTTGGCGGAAGCGAACATCAGGGTCCGGAGCAGGAGCGTCATAGGTCGATCGCTAATACATTCTTAAGAGGTACACGGATAGGTTTCGGCCAGTTTATCCCATCGACGGACCTTCCACAATGACCGCTCTCCTGAAGCCGATCCCCGAGCCTTACGCCGTTCGCGTGTTCGTTGATCCCGCCTTGGCGGACTACATGCTGAAACACGGTCGCCCGAACCGCAAACTGATCCGTGCAGCCATTGATCAATTCTCCCGCGAGATGAAGGCGGGGCGATGGAAGCTCGATGGCGCTACCCTCCGCGTTGACCGCAACGGCAGGACGCTCGACGGATACCACCGGCTGACCGCCTGCGTCGAAGCCGGTGTCGGGTTCTGGACCTTCATCGTGTACGATCTGGAACCCGAAGTCTTCGACACGATCGATACCGGCACGTCCCGGAACACCGCTCAAATCCTCCAGATGAGCGGCGAACCCTTCTCCTACCCGCTTGCCTCCACCACGAAGCTCATGATCCGGTTCCAGGGCGGCAAGACGCAGCTTAACTACGGCTCCAACACGGACAAGCTGTCGCCGCAGGAAGTCAAGACGGTCATCAGCGCCAACCCCGACCTCCGCGACAGCGTGGCGTTCATTTACAACAATTGCCCGAAGCTGCTCCAGTTCGGAGGATCGCCCTCCGTCGCGGCGCTGATACACATGTACGGCAGTCGGCGGCACGGCGCGGAGTACACCGAACAGTTCTTCCGCGCGCTGGACTCCGGGATAGACCTGCAACACGGTTCGCCCATCCATGCGCTGCGCGAGAAGCTGTGGAGCTACAAGCGGCAGGGCGCGCGGCGTCAGATGGAAATCCTCGGAACATACCTCCCGGCCTGGAACGCTCATGTCCTCGGTAAGCGCATGGTGCGTCTCAATCCGATCGACTGGACCAAGCCGGAAATCGACCTGACGATCCGGTAGCCCGGAGCGGGGCGGCTCATCACCGCCCCACCACCAGCAATAAAACCAGGGAACCGATGCAGACGCCGAGCATCGCGGCGCTGAACAGGCCGAGCAGCAGATCGAGAGAGACGTAGCGCCGGACCCACTCAAGCATCCGGCCCCTCGTCGTACTGAACCTTGATCGCGCCGCAGTCCTCAATCAGTTCCAGGAATTCATGACGCAGCCCCAGGCACGGGCAATACCTGTTCTCGATGTCGGCGGGGTGGTAGCTGATCCGGTTGCAGCCATGGCACCGGATGCCCTCGCTGCCCAGGTGGGAGACGATGTTCCAGCGCGGACGCGGGCACTGGATATAGCGCCGGAACAGTTCGGTGAGGACGCCGCTCTTATCCGTTTCCGGAAGGTCCCCGGCATCGTTGATGCTCACAGGTCATGCACTCCAGCAGGATCGAGTTGACAACGATCGTCACGAACCGTTCGCACTGCGGTTCGTTCATCATGTGTAGTTCGGCCAGGACCGCGCCGACGATGATGTACCGCGCCGGTAGGATCATCTGGTTGATCTCGGCCTTGACCTGTTCCGTCTCGCCCTGCACCCAGCGTTCGGCCAGGGCTTTGCCGGGATAGACGTAAGGCGGGTACGCCCGCCACATTAGCGTTCTTCGAAGATATCGTACTTATCCCCGACCTCCCTCAACCGGGTGTGGAAATGCTCGACCATGCCCATGTAGGTATGGATCGGATCGGCGGACCTCATCAGGAGGTTGCTGATATAGACCGCCGCTTCGGGCCACGGAAGATCGGTTAGACAGACCTGTTCAGTCCCATGCCAGACGCGGATATCGTCCAGATTACGCTTTTTCACCAGAGAGGTACCTTTACCAGAGAGACGAGGGTTTCGGCGTTTTCTTCGTTCTGTCTTTCCTGCTCGACAGTTGCTTCAACGTTTATTGCAGCCATGCCGCACTGCATGGCGCTTTTCTCTGTCAGCCCGGCACCGAGGATTTCCCCCGTGTCGATCATGACGGCAACGTATACTTTCGCTTCGCAGACCTCATCCCCGTCAAGCGTCAGAATTGCTTCAAGTATGTCGTTGATCTTGCTCAATTCCGCTGCTCCGGGGCGGGAAACGGGTTCAGCGCCTTGCATACACCAAACCCGTCCCGTTATAGCCTGATGTTACTAAAATGCAGCTTACCAGGATGGGGCTACGACTATAGCCATAATATATCGTTCGGGGAGTGGCAAGATTGTTCCCGGCCGAATGTTAAAAAAAGTTCATAGATGACTGTTAACTTGCAGTTCGGCCACACTCTTAAGGACGTACCCTCTATATAATATAGAAGGGGTCAGGATTAAAAAGGGATAATCCATTATACCAGGATTTTTCAGACCGTCAAGGGGTTATTTTTCGGAAGAGTTAGCCCACAAGTCGTATTAAGACTTCGTAAAGACTTCTCAAGTAACATATAAGTACTCAAGTAACACTATAACTAGAACGCAAATAAATGCGTTGACATGCTTCCCGAAGCGAGTATATATATGGGCAAGCTTGAAGAAGTTTACGGCTTGCTTGAAATAGGCTCGCCGCTCCATGACAAATATCCCTGCTCCGCAGTATTCTATGCGTCGTATCTGATCCGTGACAACTTGGGACTCAGAGTAGACTTAGAAACCCTGGAACAGGTCATGTACCAGGAAGGCGTACTTCCCGCCTCCGAATACAAGCTTCCTCGCTGGTACGCAAAGAAATACTTCCCGAAGGAAGTACCGAGATAGGACGGAAAGACTTCACCCCTCAGCTTGTCACAGAGTCTATTTCTCGTCCTACCCTGTCGGGAGACTGCCCCGACTCTTAAAACAGTCGCCACTAGCCCCGGTCCTGGGTACGACCGTCACGAACTGCCCTCCCTATTTGCCGGATTTGCCATCGGGCCTGATATCCGGACGACTTGGCCGTAGAGCAGCAACGTCCAGCCCTCTTCAGGGCGAACCAAGCCCGCCTTCGTGCGGGCTTTTTATTTCAAGGAAGAAATAATGGCCGATCCGAAGGGGCGGGTTACACACCGGACGCAGCGTTCCGGCGTTTCCATCATGAACGACGAAGTGTTGAAAGACCTTCCCAAGCCGAAGCCGAAGGTCTCGCCGCGCGTCTCGGTCAAGACCAGCCGTCCCGGCGGCGCATCCGTCATGCGTGACGAGGTTCTAAAGGACCTGGACGCCAAGAAGGTCGAGGCTCCCAAAGCCTCCCCGAAGCCTTCCAGCACCGCCTTGACCAGGACCAACCCGGTCCCGGCGACGACGGGTAGCCGCGACGTGGCGCTTTCCCGTGGTCGAGAGGTGGCCGGTTCCGGCGGGCGCGACGTGGCGCTTTCCCGTGGCAGCGACGTAGCCGGTTCAGGCGGGCGTTCTGTCGCCACCGCGAGTTCGGTCCCCGCCAAGACTTCCGCTGGTGCCAGCGGCTCCGGCCCGGCCCGTTTCGCGCAGGACTTGGCCGGTGAGTTCAAAGCCATGGGTCGCGCGGGCGAAGACGCCGCCGTGAAGAAGGCCGCTGACCGCCTGGGGCGTTATGCGCTCAAGGCCATTCCTGGTGTTGGTATCGCCAGCACCATCGCCGACATCACGTCCCCTACCCCGGTCGCCGATGCGACGATCAGGGGCAATCCGGAAGCCGAGGCGGAGATTGCCGCCATGAACCGGCCCAAAACGGCCCGTGGCAATCCCGGTGCCGGCACTTCCGCTGGCCGCAGCGACTACAAGGCGTCGGAAGAGAAGCCCAAGGCCAAGCCCGCCGCTCCTGCTTCCAAGCCCGCGCCCAAGGCTCCGGCCAAGTCGGAACGCAAGCCGTCCCCTGGTCTCTCCGAGGCCGACAAGATCAGCCAGTTGACCGCCAAGGGCTACAGCCGGGAGGACGCGACCAAGCTCGCCCGCGCGCAATCGACCAAGGTTACCTCCGGCCCGGCCTTCTCCAAGGGCGGTCTGGTGGGTTCCGGCAAGCCCAAGGCCGATCCGAAGCCGCCAGCACCGAAGGCTCTCAGCGTGCCGCGCATGTCGGTCTCGGGGAAAGTGGCCGCTCCGGCGAAGACGAAACCCGCCAAGGTCGAAAAGTTCTCAAAGGGCGGGATGGTTGGCAGTGGCAAGGCCATGCCGATGAAAAAAGGTAAGTGCTGAAAATGGCTAAGTCCGACCATCGCAATCCCGGTCCTTCTACTGAATACGCCGCGATCACTCCTTCAAATTCCGCCGTTCTGTCGAACCTACGGGCCATCTATGTTGGCGGCTCGGGCAACTTGACCGTCAAGGCTCCCGGCGTCGATACCGCCGTCACCTTCAGCAATCTTCCTTCCGGTACCGTCCTGCCGATCTGCGCCGAATACGTCATGGCGACCGGCACGACGGCTACCCTGCTGGTGGGCATGTACTGACATGTACCTCGCGGTATCGAGTTTCTGGCGGAGCGTGGTCAACACCTTCGCCGCCTTCGGGCTTTTCAAAACCGAAGCCAATGACCTCCTGCTGACCGAAGCGGGCGACTACATTTCCACGGAGCAATAACGATGGCTGAAGTCAAAATCTCCGGGTTGCCGGGGGCCTCCGCCATCGGCGGTACCGAGACCTTCCCCGTCGTCCAGGGCGGCGTGACCAAGGCCGCGACCGTGGCGCAGCTTCGCGCCGGTCCCGCCTTCACCGGACGGTCCCTTTTCTATGCCGACAGCGAACAGTACGCCCTTCTCCTCAAATACGGCAACGCTTCCGAAGGCTGTTTCCTCGGCTCACCTTCGACGGGCGGCTTTGTTCTTTCGAGCGAAGGCGGCGCGTCTCAATTCACCGTAAACACCTCCGGCAACGTCGGTGTCGGGACGGCCAGCCCGGCGGTAAGACTGCACGTGTACGGCGGGCAAACCCTTCTCCAGTACGACGTGGCGGGGCTGAACTATCTCGACCTCAACAACACCGACCCGACCGACAACGCGGGCGTCATCACCCGGTACATCACCCGCAACAGCGCCAACAGCGGCATCACGACAGTTGATATCGTCAAGTACAATACCGGGCCGTTTTCGATCAACAACAACGACGTTAACGGCTCCATCTCGTTCGGGACCGCCGGGGGCGAGCGCGTGCGGATTGACCCGTCGGGCAAGGTCGGCATCGGCACGAGCAGCCCGAACGCCAGACTGACGGTGGTTCCGGCAGCGGCGACGGCACAATGCGCGGTGTTCGCATCAAGTGACTTCTCGACCGCGACCAACTCGGGTCACGCCCTGACATTCCAGTTCCGCACGTTCGGCGAAACCAAGGTGGCCGAACTGGTGCCGACTGTTAACGGATGGTCCGCCCTTGGCAGCATGGCGCTGTGCCCGGATGGCGGCAATGTCGGCGTTGGCACCAGCACGCCCGCCGCCAAGCTCGATGTCAACGGCACATTGAAGGTTTCCGGCGCGGTGACGCTGACCCTGACCGACGCCGCCGACGATACCGCAGCCGCGACGGCGGGTGTCCCGGTCGGTGCCCTGTACCGCAACGGCAGTGTCGTCATGGTGAGGGTTGCTTAATGCCGCAGGACCCGAAAAAGAGGGACTAGCCTTATACTACTTCCTGTAGTATTATATTCGGGAGACAAGGACGTTCGCGGCGTCCTTGTCTCCCTGACCAACCGACTTGTTGAGGAAGCCGATGGCTGCGTATCAAGATACCTTGTTCCCGATGGAAGACAAGCCGAAATCGAAACGTGGGGGCTGGCACGGACCCATAAAATACAGGGAGCGGTGTTGCTCCGGTTGCCAGACTACGTTCCAGCCGACCAACAGCACACAGAAGTATTGTACGAGGAAGTGCAGGAACCATTGGGAATATTATAACAACCCCAATCTACCTGGAGGATGGCACGATAGACATTCCTTCAAGGAAAAACCCTGTGTTGTCTGCCGAACAATGTTTAAGCCGAGAAGCGGTATACACAAGTTCTGTTCGGACGAATGTAAGGGTAAATGGAAGTATATTGTTGGTACCGTCACAACGGACAGCCAATACAAAGAAATCTCTGGCAACTGGAGAAGGTACTTTGCGCGCCTTCTTATCTCTGGAGGTCAGAAACGTTCCAGTCTTTCCGTGGACGATCTTCTGTCTTTGCACGAAAGACAAGGCGGGCTGTGTGCTTTAACCGGCGAAACTCTGACCTGTCAACTTGAGAAGGGTACAGACTTCGTAAAGAACGCCAGTGTAGACAGATTAGAAGCTGGCGGACCCTACACAGTAGGTAATATTCAACTCGTATGTAAAGCGGTGAATGGGTTTCGTAAGAACCTTCCTGTCTCTGCTTACATCGAGTGGTGCAGGAAGGTAGTCAATTATGCCGGAAAAACCACGTAATTATCGTGTCGAATACGATACGTATCAGGGAAAACCAGACCAGATAGCCAAGCGATCCAGCCGGAATAAAGCCCGGCGTGAGATGGTAAAAGCAGGTAAGGCACATAAGGGCGATGGACTCGACACTGATCATCGTAACTCTAATCCTCTCGATAATTCTCCAAGTAACCTCAGAATGACTTCTCAGAAGTTCAATAGGGGCTGGGAAGCACGCGAAAATCCCAAACCGAAGGGTAAAAAGTAATGGCGAAGCGCGAATTAACCGAAAGACAGGCCAAATTTCTTGAAGTCCTGATGGAAAATGGCGACGGCGACTTTCGCGCGGCCATGACCGAGGCGGGTTACTCCCTTGCCACCCCCGTTTCACACGTCATCACGGCGCTGAACGAGGAAATCATCGACCTGACCAAGAACATCCTCGCCATGCACGGCCCCAAGGCCGCACTCGGGATCGTCGGCGTCCTGGTCTCGCCCGAGGACATCGGTGCCAAGAACAGGCTGGCCGCCGCCATGACCATCCTTGACCGTGTCGGTGTGAGCAAAAAAGATCAAATTGAGGTTACCGGGCCTGGAATAAATGGTATTTTCATCCTCCCGCCCAAGGATAAACCCGCCAGCGACTAGAGGATGTTAACGATGGCTAAAGAATATACTTATAAGATCAAGCGTGGGCGCACCGTTCCGTTCGGTTATGAACTGTGCGAGGACGATCCGGACCTTTTGAGGCCGATCCCGCTTGAACTGGACGCTTTGTCGAAGGCGCTGAAGTATCTCAGGGACGGGAGTCCCTACCGCGAAGTCGCGATCTGGCTTTCTAAGGTGACTGGCCGCAGTATCAGCCATGTCGGTCTGAGAAAGATTGCTCTGAAACGCAAGAAAACCCTTGACCGACGAACTGCCCCCGCCCCGGAAACGGCTTCGACAGAAGCCTAGTACCGATGCCAAAGCCAGTGTTAATGCGAAGAAGAACGCGGCTAAGAAAACGATTGCAAGAGCGAAAAGGGACATTGCGAAAGCGGAGTCCCGACTTGCCGAAGTCGAAATTGTCGAAGTTTCTGTCCTGGATGGCCGCAAGACTACGCTCATTGAAGCCGACAAGCTAGAAAAAGCCGGTTCCGCCGTCCAATCCCTGATCGAACAGGACAAGGAAGTCATCTTCCGGCCCAATCCGGGTCCTCAGACCGAGTTTCTTGCGGCGACCGAAACGGAAGTCTTCTTCGGGGGAGCGCGAGGCGGCGGTAAATCTTACGCCACCCTGGCCGATCCGCTCCGGTACTGCCACAGACCGGCCCACCGTGTTCTGATCCTTCGCCGTACCATGCCCGAGTTGCGCGATATGATCGCCAAGTCACAGCTTATGTATCCGAAGGCGTTCCCCGGTGCCCGCTGGCGCGACAACGACAAGGAATGGCGTTTTCCAAGCGGTGCCCGAATAGAGTTCGGCTACGCCGAGAACATGACCGACGTGTTGCGGTACCAGGGACAGTCCTACACCGCGATCTATGTTGACGAATTGCCGCAGTTTCCGACGCCGGATATCTGGAACTTCCTCCGCTCGTCCTTGCGCTCGGTCGATCCGGAAATCCCGGCGGTTATGCGCGCGACCGGCAACCCCGGAAACGTCGGTTCACCTTGGGTCAAGGCGATGTTCATTGACCCTGCCCCGGCGAATATTCCGTTCGAGCAGGAAATCAAGATACAGCACCCCCTCAAGGGGCCGATCGTCAAGAAAATCAGCCGCAGATACATACCTAGCTCGGTATTTGATAACCCCTACCTTACGTATGACGATAGCTATGTAGCTATGTTGGCATCACTGCCCGAAATCCAGCGCCGCCAGTTCCTGGAAGGCGATTGGGACGCCTTCGACAACGCCGCGTTCAGCGAATTCCGCCGTGAGGTGCATGTTGTCGATCCGTTCGAAGTGCCGCTCGGCTGGATGAAGTTCCGGGCGTGCGATTGGGGCTATAGACAGCCCGCTTGCTGCCTATGGTTCGCCGTATCGCCCGATGGTGACCTCTATGTATATAGGGAGCTATATGTAACCCAGCACACCGCCGAGGAATTCGCCGCCAAGGTGCTCGACCTGGAGTTCGGCGAGGCGATCCGCTACGGCGTGCTCGACGCAAGCGCCTGGGCCAATCGCGGCGAGAGCGGTCCCAGCATCGCCGAGACGATGATCAAGGCCGGGTGCCGCTGGCGTCCCTCCGACCGCTCCCCGCGCTCGCGTACCAATGGATGGATGGAGCTACATAGGCGTCTATGTATCCATGAAGGCGACCGCGCGGGTATCTACTTCTTCTCGCACTGCAAGAACCTGATCCGGACGCTGCCGTTGATGCCGATCGACGCCAACAATCCGGAAGACATCGACACGGACGCCGAAGACCACGCGGCGGATGCCCTCAGATACGGCGTCATGTCGCGCCCGATGGTGATGCCTCTTCTATTTGACAATCGTGATCCCTCGCGGTCGGGTTCTTTCGCCCCTGCCGATGCTATGTTCGGATATTAGGAACCTAAATTGGCACTCGTTGAAAAATTAGACCAGGACCCCACCGCGCAGTCCGACATGACCGTCGCTCTTGAGGATGTCCGCGATGCCGACGAACTGAACGCCGAGAGCTTCGAGTTCCATGGGCTTGTCGCCCACGTCATGGAGCGGTTCCAGCGCGCCCAAGTCGCCCGCATGGGCGATGAGAACCGCTGGCTGAAGGCATACCGTAATTATCGCGGTATTTACGGCTCCGACGTTCAGTTTACCGAAACCGAGAAGTCCCAGGTCTTCATTAAGGCCACCAAGACGAAGGTTCTGGCCTGTTACTCGCAAGTCTGCGACGTTCTCTTCGGCGGTCACCGTTTTCCGCTCGGGATCGAACCGACGACTTTGCCGGAGGGCGTCAAGGAGGCGGTCCACGTCGGTCCGCAGGCGCAGCCGGAGCCGGAGGAACCCGAGGACGAACCCGACAGCTTCGATGTCTACGGCTGGGACGGCGACGGCAAGGATATCAAGCCCGGTGCCACCCTGAAGGACCTGCTCGGCCCGCTCAAGGACAAGCTCAAGGACCTGGACGTGAAGGACGGCCCCGGCAAGACGCCATCGGCCATCACCTTTGAGCCTGCCCTTGTCGCCGCCAAGAAGATGCAGAAGAAGATTTGGGATCAGCTTGAAGAGTCGTCGGCCAACAAGCATCTCCGCTTCGCCGCCTTCGAACTGGCGATGCTCGGGTCCGGCGCGATCAAGGGACCGTTCACCGCCGACAAGGTTTATCCCCGCTGGACCGAGGACGGGACCTACGATCCGATCGTCAAGCCCAAGCCGAAGATCGAGGGCGTGTCGATCTGGAACCTGTACCCCGATCCGGACTCGATCAACATGGACGAGGCGGAGTGGATGATCGAGCGCCACAAGTTGTCGCGCAGTCAGATGCGCGCCCTGAAGAAGCGCCCGTACTTCCGGTCAACGGCGATCGACACCATTATTGAGGGCGGCTACTCCTATACCAAGCAGTGGTGGGAGGACAGTCTTCGGGACGGTGAATACCTTCAGTTCCCGGAACGCTTCGAAGTGCTGGAATACTGGGGCGTCATGGGTGCCGAACTGGCCGAGGAAGCCGGTCTGGAAATCCCCGAGGAACTGGAGGACCTGGACGAAATACAGGTCAACGCCTGGATTTGCGCCGGACAGATCATCCGTCTGGTTATGAACCCTTTTACCCCCACGTCCCTGCCCTACCACATTGCCCCGATGGAGAATTCCGCCTACGGTTTCTTCGGGATCGGTGTCGCCGAGAACATGGAAGATACGCAGACGCTGATGAACGGCTTCATGCGACTTGCCGTGGACAACGCTGTACTGTCCGGTAACTGTATTTTCGAGATCGATGAAACGTATCTGGCTCCCGGCCAGGACTTGAAGATTTATCCCGGCAAAGTATTCAGGCGGAATGGCGGTCAGGCGGGACAGACTTTATTCAGTCAGAAAATACAGAACGTCACGGCTGAGAATTTAGCGATGTTCGATAAGGCGAGGCAGATTGCCGACGAAGCAACCGGCATCCCGTCGTACAGTCACGGTACCAACCTTCCCGGTTCCGGCATGACCCGAACGGCTTCCGGCATGTCCATGCTGATGGGCGCGGCGGCTGGCAACATCAAGGCCATTGTCAAGAATATCGATGATTACTTGCTGGGTCCGCTCGGTCGGGCGCTGTTCGCCTGGAATATGCAGTTCGACTTCGATCCGGAGTGCAACGGCGACCTGGAAGTCAGGGCGCTTGGCACCGAGAGCCTGATGAAGAACGAGATCAGGAGCCAGAAGCTGATGACGTTCATGCAGGTTGGCAGCAACCCGACGCTGGCCCCCTTCATCAAGTTCCCGTACATCGTCCGCGAGATCGCCGAGAGCCTGGAACTGGACGCCGACAAGGCGACCAACAATCCGGACGAGGCGGCGCTTCAGGCGATGCTGATGCAGTCGATGGGCGCGCAGCCGATCCAGCAGCAGATGGCGGGCAGCGTGGCCCCCGGTGTCGGCGGCGCTCCCGGCGCTCCGGCTGGTGCCAACATCGGCGACCCGACAGGGGCCGGAGGCGGTACCATGGGCATTGGCGGCACCCCGCAGCCCGGCCAGCCCGGCTTCGCGGCCAACAACGGGGCCGGTGTCAAGCCGAGTCAGAGCCAATGACCCCCGATCTGGCCCGGAAGCTGATCCCGCTCTCCCAGGACGCGACCGCCGCGCTGATCGCGCGGTACGTCGAATACCGGATTGAGCTTGCGCATAAGGAACTTGAGGCGGCGACCGATCTTCGCACGGTCGGCCTCGCCCAAGGTAAGATCGTGGAGCTTCGACGGCTGCTCGGTCTGCAAGATGACATTAGAGCAAGGGCGGCGGAACGATAATGGCCGAAGAGAAAAAGCAAGGGTTCGATGGTCTGGTGAGCCTGGATCATTACCCGACACGGGAAGACGTTGAGGCGCTGGACGCCCTCGGACTGTTCAAGGGCACCAAGCTTGAGAAGGCGCAATACCCGATCAAGGCGGCGGCGCTGGCTTCCAGCCTGATCGGCGGTCCCGCCCGCGCCGGGTTCGATCCGAATAATATCGAGTCCGTCGAAGGTCTGGCGAAGTATCGCGGCCTTGGCGGTGTCTATTCCCCCGGAGAGGACCGCATCATCGCGGACCCGGAACATCCGAACGCATTTACCCACGAGTCCATGCATCGCGGCCTGAAGCTGATGAAGGATGACGGCAAGATCGGCGGCAAGGGAGATTACGAGAAGGCTTCGAAAGACGATCTTGAGAAACAGGTCTGGCGGGCCAAGAACGATTACCTTCCCGGTAAGGACAGCGCCGAAGAATTACTGGTCCGTGGCCTGATGAAGCATACGGCGGGCGACCCGGAACACAGCCCTTATGCCAATGAACTCAAGCCCGCAGCGGAGAAGCTTTACAATCCCGGCCCCGACGACTCTTACGAGGATCGTAAGTTTTCCCTCAAGGGTGCCCCGCGCGAGATCGACCGGCGCTCCATGCAAATGCTTGTCGAGCGGATGAAGGAGGGTGAGCAGCCCTGGTTCATGGATCGTCCGGAACCTGAAGAGACGCCGATCCCGCAGCGCAAGCCCGTTCCGGCCTTCGCCGCTGGCGGTCTGGTTGGCTCCGGCATGTCTCAGAACACCGCGATCAGCCCCGCCACCCCCGCCTTCGCGGCGGGCGGCATGATGGCTTCCCCGCCTCCCGAAACCCCGCCCGCCGACGTTCCCCCCTCCCCTCCCCCCGGCGCTCTGCCGGAGGAAGTGGCCGACGACGTGGACGCCAAGCTGTCCAGGGGCGAGTATGTGATCCCCGCCGACGTGGTGCGGTTCATGGGCCTGGAACAGATCGAGAAAATCATCGGCAAGGCCAAGCAGGGCCTCATGGCGATGCAGGAACAGGGCCGCATCCAGGACGCACCCCCTCCAGAAGCCGCTGCAAGCCCCGCTGATGGGCCTCCGGCTCCCGCCCCTGCACCTCTACCCCCCGCGCCTCAGACCGCACCCAGCGGCCCTCCAGGCTTCGCGGCGGGCGGTATGGTCGGCGACATCTATTCGCGGACCTACAACGACTACCAGCAGCAGGCCGGGAACATAGCTCCCACCATAGAGACCTATACCGACGAGAACGGTAGGCTGGCATATAGGTACGTAGATGCCAAGGGTAGGCCGGTGGCCCAGCCGAAGATCAAGGCTCCCGGCCTCGCCGGAACCGCTCCGGACCAGACACCCGCCGCGACCGAAACCCAGCCCGCCTCCGGGCTGACCAATCCGGGGACCATCGCCCCCGTGGCTCCCGGCATGACAACCGGCAAATCCGTTCCCGGCGACGGCGGCAGCGACGGGCAATCGGACAGGAACTCGGTCGCGGCGGATACCAGCGGTTGGGCACCGGGACGCCAGGATGCCTTGTCCCTCGCGGCGTCTGTGGCTCCGGGTGCGCTCGGTCTCGGTCTCGGGGCCATGAACGGCCTCGCCGGGATCGCCGCCGGGACGCAGCAGATGGCCGCCGCCGGTCTGACGCCGAGTTTCGCGGATTACGTGGACGCCGCCTTCGGTACCAATTGGGGTGGACGGGCGAACGGCATCGGCGGTTACGGCAACCTCGGCGTCAACAAGGACCTGACGGACTTGTCCAAGCCCGACATGGTCGGCGCGATGAACTACGCCGATCCGGGTGTCGCCGGTCCCGCCCGCGCCATGGCGGCCAGCCGGGTTCGGGCCATGAACAATGCATTGACCGATCCCACCATCGGGGACGTGTCCTCCAGCATCTCGGACATGGCGCGCGACGGCTTCAACAACGGCTTCGGCGGGCGCGACAACAGCCTTGGGGACGACCCAACCGGCGGTTACTCGGTCGGTGACCCTTCCAGTCTCGGCAACCCCTCTCCGAGCACCAGTTATTCCGACTCCTTCAGCGCCGGACTCGGTAACTTCGGCGGCGTTAACGACGGTTTCGCAGCCGATGGATCGATATCCGGAGGTGTCGGCAAGGACTCGCTCGAAGGCAACACCAGCAAGGACAGCCTTGGTACCTCCGGTGGCGGCTGGGGTGGCGGATACACATCCGAAAGCCCCGGTACAGCCGGTGGCGGTGGCGGTGCCGATGGCAACAACGGTGCCGGTGGATCGTCCGACAGCCGCGTGATCTGCACCCATTTCTTCCTGAAGGGCGAGTTGTCCCGTGACCTGTGGGTGGCGGACACCCGCTGGACGATGGAGCACGTTTCCAAGCACATTCAGCGCGGGTATCACATTTGGGGCATCCCCTATGTGCGCCTGATGCGGAAGTCGAAGCTGGCTGAGGCGATCATGCGCCCGCTGGCGCTGAACCGCGCCGAAGAGATCGGCTACAAGCTTGGAATGCGGGACAAACCAAGTCTTTCCGGCAAATTCGGACGCTTGGTTCTGGAAGGTATCTCGTGGATCGCCGGTTTCCTGCCGGTCGAGCCAGAGTCTTACAAGAAACTCTACTCTTAAGTAACTAATGAAAAGGTGGGATTATTCCACCTTTTCTTTCATGCAGGGCTACCGGCTTTGATGCCGCCCCCATTCTGGATTTAGAAAATGTCTGCAACCCCTTATCGCGGCGCTTACCGTGACCAGCTTGAAGAACCGGAAACCGTTGAAGAGGCTCCGGCCCCTCAAGTCGAAACGCCCGTCGTGAATGCGGAAGAAGAGACCTTCAAGAAGCGGTACAGCGATCTCCGCCGTCACCAGCAGAAGACCGAAGGCGACCTGAAGGAGCGCATCGCCGCCCTGGAAGCACAGCTTAAGGCTTCGACGGGTCCGAAACTGCCGAAGACTCAGGAAGAAGTGGCGCAGTGGATGAAGGACTTCCCGGATGTTGCCGGGATCGTCAAGACGATGATCGGCATGGACCTAGAGGAAGCAAAGCGCGAAGTCGATACCAAGTTCAAGGAAATCGACCAGATGAAGCGCCAGACGTTGCGCGAGAAGGCCGAAGCGGAACTGTTCAGTATCCATCCGGACTTCGCGGAAATCCGCATGGACAAGGCGTTTCATGATTGGGCGCAGGCGCAGCCGAAGTGGGTTCAGGCCGCTCTTTACGAGAACGATACTGACGCTCACGCCGCCGCACGCGCGGTTGATCTTTACAAGGCCGACATGAATATTGCCAAGCGCAGCCGTCCCAAGGCCAATCCGGCTGAAGCCTCGGCGGCGATTGCCACCAAGCGGGCTTCCGCCGCGCCGGAGGGCGACGGCAGGACCTATATTCTGGAGTCCGAAGTAGAACGCATGTCGGCGCGTGAATACGAGGCGCGGGCCGAAGAAATCACCAAGGCCGTCCGCGAAGGCCGCTTCAAGTATGACTTGTCGGGCGGTGCCCGCTAAAAAATAAATACTTGCTATTTATTTCGGGCCGCATATATATAGGCGTGGATACAAGGGAATACCTGTTTAGCTGCCTCTTGCGCTAACAGCCCCCGCGCCTATCCTCCCCTGGACCATCCACCTTACCTTTCGACAGCGCCTCCTAACGCCGTATGCCCTTAGCTACATAGATAGCTATGTGCCTCTGTTGCCGTGGACACCGCCCGCCTGAAAGCCGTGGTCAAGACTCCGCTCGCTAGGTCCGAAATAAAACCCCTCCCTGCCCAATACATGCCTAGTACATAGGACTTTTCCCAATGGCTTTCCAAGCTGCTGCCGGTCACGGCAATCTGCCGAACGGCGTCTTCAGCCCCGTCCTCTTCTCGAAGAAGGCGCTGATGGAGTTCCGGAAGTCTTCGGTTGTCGAAGACATCACCAACACGGATTAACGTAATAGTCCCTTTACTTAGTAATAAGTAAATGATAACCTAGTGAATTGCTGGAAGCCTGAAATGGTAATCAGCAGCCAAGCCCCGAAGGGGGAAGGTTCAACGACTACGAGTTAGAAACTTATGCCTGGGCCTAGTGCCAATGGGTATTACTTCATGGAATAGACATGAACACTGAACATCGCGGTATCCTTTACGGTCTCGTCCTCGGAGATGGACATATCTCCATCCGGCAAAGGCTCGGCAAGGATAAACACGGAACACCAAAGTACGAGTACACTAACTGCGAGTTGGTTTTCGCCCACTCACCGAAGCAGAAAGAGTATATCGAACACAAGCGCGAACTGCTTGTCAGTGTTCTCGGCGGTGCCCATCCCAAGATTTCGACGGTGAAATCCAAGCTATCCAACGGAAAGACTTACCCCGGCCTGCGGCTCGCTAAGAGCGATACTTACTTCAGGCAAATGCATCGGGTTATCTACCCGACCGGCAAGAAGGTCTTTTCGGATACCGTCCTTGATTACCTGACGGCACATAGCCTTGCGCTATGGTACATGGACGATGGTTCCATGCGCTGCAACAGGAACAGGCACGGTGCGATATCTTCGTGTTTCGCTGATCTGACCACCCATTGCTCCGAAGAAGAGGCCGTCCGCATCGTCCGGTGGCTTGGGGAGAAGTGGGGGATTGACGCCAAGGTTCGTCCGGACGCGCCAAGGGGAGTGTTCAATATCGGGTTCAATACGCGCGGGTGTCACCAGTTGGCCGATGTTATCTGGCCGTACATCATCCCGAGCATGCAGTACAAATTCCAGTACCTTGAAGATTTCGAAGCTCGCACGAGTGCTAGGGACCCTACCGAACCAAAGAAAAGGTTTGACCTGTTCAATTGGCGCGAAGGGTTATGATATAGTCTGACCTTACGGGAACAGTAACCGTAAGAAGTGAGGGATAAAGAGCCTTCACGGTAACACGCCTGTATTACGGCGAAATCAAGGACTATGGCGACAGCGTCAAGATCATCCGTGAGCCGCACGTTACCGTGCGCCCGTATGGTCGCGGTGCTCAGGTCGTCGCCGAGGACCTGATCGATGAAGACTTCACGATGGTCATCGACCAGAGCAACTACTACGCATTTAAAGTTGATGATATTGAGCAGAAACACTCGCATGTCAACTTTGAAACGCTTGCCAGCAACCGGGCCGCGTATGAGTTGAAGGACAACTACGATCGCAACATCCTGTCCTTCATGGCGGGTGCGGCGACTGGCAATCTGGTGCTCGGCTCCGCCGGTACCCCGAAGAAGATCGGCCTGACCGGGACCTACGACTTCACCCCGCTCGGCCTGCTCAACCGCATCAACCGCCTGCTGACTCAGAACAACGTGCCGACCGATCAGCGGTATTTCGTCGCCGACCCCTTCTTCTGGGAAGTGACGGGCGACGAGAACAACAAGCTGATGGACGCCTCCTTCTCGGGCGACAGTTCGACCCCGATCCGGAACGGCAAGATCAGCAACCAGAAAATCCGTAACTTCTCCAGCTACGAGAGCAACAACCTCCCGACGCTCGGCCTGGGTCCGGACGCCACGGGTGCCAACAACTACGGCATCCTGATCGCCGGTCACATGTCGGCTGTCGCGACCGCGATGAACCTCAGCAAGACCGAGAAGATGCGCGACCAGAACAGCTTCGGCGACATCGTTCGCGGCATGCATCTGTTCGGTCGCCACTGCATCCGCCCGGAAGCTCTGGCGGTGGTCTACTACCAGAAGAACTAAGGTCGAGGGGCTTCGGCCCCTCCCTTTTCTCTCATGAATTGCTCTCGGAGTTTTTAGAATGGCTACTGTTAATCTGGTGCGCGGCGGCACTTCCCTGCACGCTGGCCGCTCCAACAAGGCCGTTCCGCATGTCGTGGAACGGGTGGTCGATTTCAGCGCGACCTCCAACGCCGCTGGTGACGTGTTCCAGGTCCTCGCCGTTCCGGCTGGCACCCTCGTCGCCAAGGCCGGTGTCGAGGTTCTGACCGTTGGTACGGGCACGGGCACGGTCGCTCTCGGCGACGGCACCAACACCTACAGCGCCGCCTCGGCCCTGACCTCGGCTGGTTTCCTGGCGGTTTCGGCCACCACCAACATCCTGTACGGCACCGCCGACACCCTGGACCTGACCGTTGCGACGGCTGCGGTCAACGCGAAAATCCGCGTGTGGGCGGTCCTGACGGACCTTGACGGCGTCAACGCCGAATAACTTCCGCTGCTTGGATACGAGGGAGGCTGACATTAGCAGCCTCCCTTTTTTTGCTTTGAGGGACCGGGATGGCGACTTTCATTGACTTGACGAACAGGGTCCTTCGGCGGCTCAACGAAGTTGCCCTGACCTCGGCGACGTTCCCCGGCGCGATCGGCTTCCACGGGCAGGCCAAGGACGCCGTCAACGCCGCGATCAAGTATATCCACATGCAGCGGTTCGAGTGGCCGTTCATGCACCGCGCGGGCGAGCAAGTCTTGACCGTGGGTGACAACAGCTATTCTTTCCCCGCCGACGCCAAGAATATTGATTGGGACACTTTCTACCTGAAGCGGGATGATGTTCTGGACGTGAAGACCAAGCGTCTGCCGTCCGTCGATTACGACGAATGGGTACAATACTTCCGCGACGACGATCTGAACCGCCCCGCCGACCAGAACCGCCGTCCCGATTTTGTTTTCCGCACCCAGGACGGCGGCTTCGGTATTTCTCCGGTACCGGATCGGGCCTACACCCTCGGTTACGAGTATTACGCCAGACCGGCCGAATTGGACCTGAGTACCGACGTGTCGGACATTCCGGACACCTTCGTTCCCGTCATTATCGATGGCGCTATGTATTTCGCCTATCTCTTCCGCGAGAACCATGAAAGCGCCTCCATGTCGAAAGGTGTCTTCGATACTGGCATCAAGGACATGGCTCGGCAGCTTATCAAGCTCCCCGAATACTTCCGCGACACGCGGGTAGGGCCGCATGGCAGGCATTGGTTCAACTGAGGTAAACGCCCGTGGACAGGTGGCAGACTAAACAATTCCTGCTTGAGGGCGGGTTGATCCTCAATGAAGACGTTCTGGCGCAGGGCACCAACAAGCCGGGTTCCCTGATCAAGGCCGTTAATTTTGAAGTTGGGCTGGAAGGCGGTTACCGCCGGATCAGCGGCTACGCCAAGTTCGATCCCGATCCCGTTCCGGGTACTGGAAACGTTTTCGGTGTCGCGATCTTCGCGGACAGCGTTATCGCGGCCAGGGGTGCCGGTATCTACAGGTCCACCGGAGCGGGCTGGACGGCGATCAGCACCGACACCCGCGCGGGCACGGGCCGGTACCGGCACACGATCTACAATTGGGCCGCGCCGACCATAACGCTCGTCAATGGCGCGGGACAGCCTGTCAAGTATTCGGGCGGCGTCTACACGGTACTGGCGACGGCTCCGGCCAGCGCCTCCCATGTCGCCGAGTATAAGCGCCATTTATTCTTTGGTAAGAATTCGTCGGTTATATTTTCGGCACCCGCAGACGATACCAATTACACGCCCGGCGCGGGTGCTGGCGAAATCAACGTCGGCTTCGTCATCGTCGGTATGCAGACGTGGCGTGACGCGCTGATCGTCTTCGGCAAGAACAGCATCAAGCGCATCACCGGCAGTAACGCGACCGACTTTGTTCTTGAGAACATCACGTCGGACCTTGGGTGCGCCGCGTCGGACAGCATCCAGGAACTCGGCGGCGATCTGGTCTATCTGTCCCAGGACGGCATCCGGACTGTCGCGGCCACCGAGAAGATCGGCGACCTTGAGCTTGGCACGCTGTCGAAGCCGATCCAGGCGCGGACCTCGGCCCTGCTCAAGACTGTCGGCGGCGACAATCTGGTTTCGACCGTCGTGCGCGGCAAGAGCCAGTACCGGCTTCTGTCGGGCAATCCGGCGATCGACCCGGCGGCGGCCGAAGGCGTGTTGGGCTGCATCCGGGGGTCCCTGGAAGGCAATGCCGGCTGGGAATGGTTCGACCTGATCGGCTTCAACGCGACCTGTGCCCACTCGGCCCTGTTCGCGGACAGCGAACTTGTGATTCATGGCGGCAGCGACGGCTACGTGTACCGCCAGGATTTCGGGGACAGCCTGGACGGCCTGCCCATCGCGGCCTATCTCCAGACGCCGTACCTGCCGCTGGAAGACCCGAACATCCGGAAGACCCTCTACAAGCTGTCGGCCTACTTGGCGCTTGAAGGCGGCGCTGCTTTTCGTGTCAATACGTTGTTCGATTACGACGACCTGGGCAGTATCCAGCCTCCGGGAGTTGATTTCAGCGGCTTCGGTAACGGACTCGTTACTTACGACTCCACGAATGTATACGACGGTATCGGGGTGTACGACTCGAACCCTTACCCCGTCTTCTTCACCAATCTTGTTGGTTCCGGCTTCGCTGTCAGTTTCGTTTTCAGCAGCTACGACATTTTACCGGCATACGCGCTCCGCGCCCTCGCCGTGCAATACTCCCTTGGAGGTAGACGATAAATGGCTGGTTACACTCGCCAAAGCGCGGCGGCGATTGCGCCGGGCGCGGTCATTCGGGCAGCGCACAGCAACCTTGAGTTCACCGCTCTGGCGGCGGCCTTCGACGCTGCGACGGGCCATGCCCACGACGGCTCGACCGGCAACGGCCCGGCGCTGAAGCCGACCGCCCTGAGTGGTGTGGTTTCGGAAGGCTTTGTCGCGCGCATCAGCGCCACGGCTTTCGCGCCGCGCACCCTGACCGGCACCGCCAATCAGATCGCCGTCGCCAACGGCAACGGTGTCGCCGGGAACCCGACGATCAGCCTGCCCTCCGCCGTGACCTTCCCCGGCTCCGTCGTGGTGACCACCACCCTGACCACGGGCGGCAATGTCGGCATCGGCACCGCATCGCCCACCACGCGGCTACACGTCGCGGGCGGCCGTTCCAGCTTCTACGCCGCCAACGAACAATATGCCATCCTCGTCAAGCACGGCGACTCCGCGCTTGGAGCCTTCATCGGGTCTCCGGCCACGGGTGGTCTCGTCATCTCCGGCGAGGGTGGTAACAGCCAGTTCACCATCAATACCAGCGGCAACGTCGGCATCGGCACAACCAATCCCACCGCCCGGCTCAATGTCGTTGGCGGGTATACCGGCCTTCAATACGATCACGCGGGCCTGAATTATCTCGACATCGTCAACGTGGACACGACCGCGAACGCGGGAGTCATCACGCGGTTCATCACTCAGAATTCCACGAATACCGGCGCGACCACCGTTGATCTGGTCAAGTATAATAGCGGCGCCTTTACGATCAGCAACAATGACGCGGCTGGTAGCATTTCCTTGGGGACTGCCGGGGTCGGGCGTTTCCATGTCACCTCAAGCGGCAACGTCGGCATCGGCACGACCAACCCTGCCACCAGATTGGATGTGTCCGGTACCGTCACGGCCACCGCTTTCAGCGGTCCCGTGACCGGCAACGCCAGCACCGCCACCACCCTTCAGACGGCGCGGGCCATCAACGGCGTCTCGTTTAACGGCTCGACCGACATCACGGTCGCGGACAGCACCAAACTTCCCCTGACGGGCGGCACCGTGAGCGGTGCGCTGACCGTAACCGGGACCCTCGCCGGTAACGTCGCCGCGACCGGAGCCACCGCCTCGCGCTCGCTCGCGGCCCACTTCGCGGACAGCCTGTCGGTCAGGGATTTCGGCGCGGTCGGCGACGGTGCGACCGACGACACGACAGCGTTTCAGGGGGCGGTCACATACTGCCAGAGCGTCGGCAAGGCGCTGTTCATCCCGGCCGGGACGTACCGCCTTACCTCGCCGATCAACATCACGCGCGGCATCACGATCTGCGGCGAGGGAGTCGAGCACACCGAAGGCGACCTGACCAACGATATCTGGTCACGGGGTCGCGGGACGTGGCTGCACTTCGACCATGCCGGGATCGGGTTCTACGGGGCACCGGCTGGCGGCGTCGGGGTCGGAGCCTTGACGGGCGTGGCGTTCAAGCACTTCGGGACGATGCGGACGCAGCCGACACCGGCACCGGGCTGGACGCCGACCGTCTACGATTGGGATTTCGCAATTCTCGGTCAGGATTTCTACGCCGAAGATATTCTGATCCGGGGTTCCTACCGGGGGATGCGGCTGCACAACCGGGTCGAGTGCCGCCGGGTGCGCGGGCAGACCTTCGACCGCTTCATCTTCCTGGAGTTTTGCAGCGATACGCCGCGCCTTGTCGATTGCCATTTCTGGCCGTTCTGGTCTGTCTCGGAACACGTCAGTCGCTACATGCTGGCGAACTCCATCGCTTATTCGCTGGCGCGGGCGGACAACACTTCGATGGTCGGATGCTTCGCCTTCGGGCCACAGACGGCACTCTATTGCTACTCTGCGGGAAGCCTGCCGCCCTACAACCTCCGCCTCGTCAACTGCGATTTCGATTATGTCGGGCGGTACGGGATACTTGTGGACACCAACGCCGACCAGTGCGCGATTTCGATCGCCAACACGCAAATCCAGCACGCCTGGGCCAGCCTGGGCGGCGCGGCGGACAGTGTCGCCATCGAGATCAACGGCACCAATTGCGCACTCCGCGTCGTCAACCTGATCTCGGTTTTCGCCGGGGCCAATGTCATCCGCATCCAGGGAACCGGCAGTTTCGCGCAGCTTTCCAACATCCGGGTCCATGACTGGAACTACGAGAACGACAACCACGAAGCGTTCGCCGTTACGCCAACCAACACGCTCCAGTTTTCGGATATGCCGAAACTCAGCGGCGGCAACGGAGCGCCGATACTTGGCAGCGGCGGTACGGTAACCGGCCTCTCCCTTGCCGGTAATATGACCGGAACAACCGACGTGAACGGCGATATCGGCGTCGCTCACAACTTCGGGATGGAGCCGACCGCCGTCCTTGTGACGGCGTCCAGTATCGATCCCCTTGCCGACGAACTGATGCATGCGCAGGTGTACTCCAAATCGAGCACACAGGTAACGTTCCGCTACTTCAAGCCCACGGGGGCGAGAAAGGCGAACGAGAACGTGCGGCTCTCTTACCTCATGCAGTTCTAGCCCTGAAAAACACGATTGTTACCTGCCCGATACTTAGGTGTCGGGCAGGGGTATGCTTTTAATTGCCGGTGGATTTAATGGCGAACACTACAGCAGATCAGGTCGCAGGGTATTATAACACTTATCTCGGACGCACGGCGGGAGCGGAAGAGACCCGTTCCTACTTGGGGACGACGGCGACCGAAGCGGAGAACATAATCCGGAACTCCGACGAAGCCCGCAACCGTCTGGCGTCGGGGCAGATGCCGAACACCGTCGAAAACACCATGTCGGGACAGGTCAACGCGCCCTCGCTTCCGGCTGGAACTCAGGTGATCCCGCAGCTTCAGAGCGTCGGCCAGGACGAAGTGCAGAAGGCCCCGACCGCGACCGGCGGCACCGATCAGAAAGCCACGGCGGCGGACATTTCCGCCATGTACCAGAAGTACCTGGGCCGCACGCCGGACGCCCAAGGTCTGGCCGACCAGACCGCCGCTGGTCATACCATCGCGCAACTGGAAGCGTCCTTCAAGAATTCGGCGGAGTATCAGCAGCGGGTCGCCAGCGGGGTCGCACCCGTCACCGGCTCGATCACCGATCCGACCGCCAAGGCGGCGACCTCGGCCACCGCGACGGCTCCCGGCGTGCAGGCCGCATCTACCTATGAAGCTAGTACCATAGGTACCAACACCCCTACGATGCAGGGTGCGACGACAGGTGGCAAGGTACCGAACGCAGACCAGATATCGGCGCTCTACAAGGCGTATCTCGGTCGCGCGCCCGACGCGGCGGGCCTTCAGGCTCATATCGACGCCGCGCAGAAAGGCGGTCAGACGCTGGATCAGATCGAAGCCAGCATCAAGAACTCGGCGGAAGCCAAGGGAGCCTTGGCGGCGGGCTACACGCCCGATCAGGCCGCGATCCAGAAGGCCAAGCTGGGCGGCAGCGCGGTTGACGCGGCGCAGGGTTCGTTGTCCCCCGCCGCAACCGCCGTGGCGCAGACCGGCACCGCCGCACAGGTCCAGTCCACCGCTCCGCGCACGGTCAAGGACGGCGAGATGGTCTCCGGCTCCGCCGTCGATCAGTCCAAGGTCGCCGGTACCGACGCGGTCGCGGCACAGGGCACGGTCGATAGGCAGAGCACGGTGCAGGGCCAGCTTGAAGGGCTGATGAATCAGTTCGAAGGCGGTCAAACCCCGGCTTGGGCCGCTGGTGCCATGCGCAAGGCCGAACAGGCTCTCGCGGCGCGCGGCGTCTCGGCCTCGTCCATGGCCGGTCAGGCGATCGTCCAGGCCGCGATGGAGGCGGCGGCACCGATCGCGGCTGCGGACGCACAGACCTATGCAGCTATGGGCCTAGCCAACTTGTCGGCTAGGCAGCAGACCGCCCTTCAGAACGCGCAGCAGCGGGCGCAGTTCCTCGGCAAGGAATTCGACCAGAACTTCCAGGCGCGGGTACTGAACGCCGCCAAGATCAGCGAAATAGCCAATCTGAACTTCACGGCCGAGCAGACCGTGGCGCTGGAGAACGCCAAGCTGACGCAGCAGATGAACTTGCAGAACCTGTCCAACGCGCAGGCTACCGCCATCGCCAACGCCGCGACCCTTGCGAGCATGGACATGGCGAACCTGAACAACCGGCAGGCAGCCGCCGTGGCGAACGCCCAAGCCTTCCTTCAGACCGACTTGGCGAACCTGTCCAACATGCAGCAGGCGGCGGTGATCAACCAGCAGTCCAGGGTTCAGACCCTCATGTCGGATCAGGCGGCGCAGAACGTCGCCAAGCAGGCTAACGCCACGTCGGAAAATCAGGTCAGGCAGTTCTACGACGGCTTGGCGGAGCAGGTCAGCCGGTTCAACGCCGGGCAGAAGAACGCGGTTGAACTCGCCAATTCCTCCGAAGCGAACGCCATGAGCAAGTTCGTCGCCGAGCAGAAGGAAGCCCGCGAGAAGTTCAACATTCAGAACCAGATGGTCGTTGATCAGAGCAACGTCAACTGGCGGCGCACGGTCAACACGCAGAACACAGCCGCGATCAACGCCACGAACCAAGTAAACGCTCAGAATTTACTAAATCTTAGCAACACGGCATTAAACAATATCTGGCAGCAGTTCCGCGACGAAGCGTCCTGGGCCTTCACGGCGGGCGAGAACCAAGCCAACCGCAACTACAACTTGGCGGCGGCGGCAATGGAACGGGACTTTCTGACGAACCAGATGGATGAGAACCAGAAGAATACGCTGATGCAACAGCTTGGCAACTTCGGCGCTAATCTCGTCGGTCGGGCTTTTAACGTATAGGAACGGACATGTCATTTCTTTCTGGTTGGGTGGGCGATGTCGGCAAAATGTTTATCGGTGCCGCCGTCGATACTTTCCGCAGCAGCAAATCGGGCGGCGGCGGTGGCGCGGCGAACAGCACCGTGAGCACCATTCCGAGAGAACGGAGGGAAGGTCCCCGGATGCCGTTCGACCGTCCGGAGGCTCCGGCGCAGAGCAAGCCCGCCCGCGCCGAGGACCCGACCGAATACATTGATCTGTGGATGCGCCGCATGGCGCAGTTCTCGCAGGCGGGGAAGTGATCATGGCTGAACAGAACCCTTTCGACGCTCCCATTCCCGGCCAGTCGCTTACCGACGAACCGGGTTCCCGTAATTGGGAGAAGCCGCCCAAGTTCGCCAGGCCGCAGGAGGCGCTTGATTACATTTGGGGCCGGATGACCGAAGAACCGCAGACGGTCAAGCTTCTGGCGTTGCTGGAGAACGGCCTTCCGGCGCAGGGCGTCGCCGAGACGATCCTGTTCGCGGGCTTCTCCGAAGGTCTCTGGACCCCCGATGTCATGCTTCTGATCGGCAAGCCCGTGCTCGCCATGGTCGCCGCCCTCGGCAAGCGGGCGGGGATCGAAGTCAAGATCGGGAGTAGGGATCGGGACGAACTGGACGACTTCCTGGAGGAACTGGCCGGGTCCGGCGCGGTCAGGAAGCGTTCCGCGCCGGATATGGGTATTCAACCTGAAACCGTAAATCCTGAAACCGAAAACCAGGATCAGGGCGGATTGATGGGCATGAAGGGTGTAATGTAATGGGCGGCTTTGCAGCATTCGCGACGGGATTTGTCGGCGGTCTCAACAGACAGCATGAGGAAAACCGCGCCAAGGAAGATGAATGGCTGGCTAAAGCCTCCGATCGGTTTGACGAGGCTTATAAAGAGTCGATCAAGCGTAAGGAAGCGCGCGTCAAGGAAGAGGAAGACATTGATGCCGCCCTGCCCTTCTTCGACGGTGACCGGAAGGTAGCCAAGTATGTTGTCCGGAACAAGATCAAGCCGGAAGACTACGCGCGCGTGAAGGCCGATCGTCTTTACCCGCAGACACAGACACCCGTCAATCAGCAGACCCAGCAATCCGGCATGGTCCCTCCCCAGCCGCAGTCCCAGCCGCAGCAGCCGGGGATGCCGCAGCAGCCCTCCGGCCCGCGCAAGGAACTGGCCCCGGTGCCTGAAGTGTTCCTTCATACCATCCAAACCCACGCCGACCGTACCGGGCTTGATCCCGCCCTGATCGGCTCCGTGTTCATGATGGAGTCGGGTGCCCGCCCCGAAGTCATCTCCGGACAGGTCAAGTCCTCTGCCGGTGCCGTGGGTCCGATGCAGACAAAGCCAACCACGCTGACCGATCCCGGTTACGGCGTTACACCCGCGCAGAACGACTCCGTGGAAGAGAAATGGCGCGTCGGTACCGACTATCTGGCGGCGATGAAACAGCGGTACGGCGGCAACGTCCCCGCCGCGCTCGCGGCCTACAATTGGGGTCCCGGCAACGTTGATGCGTGGCTGGCGCGGGGTGCCGATCCGGCCAAGCTTCCGCCGGAAACCCGGAACTACGTCAGTACGATCATGCAGCGGATGCCGAAGGCAGCGCCGCCCCGACAAGACCGTCAGGACCCCTTGAACGGTGCAGGGGGCCGGTATGTGCCTGTCGAGCAGCAGGACCCGAGGGAGCGCGAACTTAGCGCCCAGGTCGGGAAGAGGCTTGAGGCCGATAGGCCGGTCACAGAGATGAATTTCGGTGACGACGTGAGATCGGTATCTCCGACCCGTCAGGGCGCACAGGAAGCCCCTTCCAGCCCGGCACAGGGCGGTTCCGGCTGGCCTTCCATCGGCGAGCTTCTGACAGGCCGCCGCGACCAGAAGGAAGTCTACGATCGCGGCATCACCCGTGCTGGCGCGCAGTATGGCATGTCGCCGGAAGAGGCGCGCGGTGTCATGTCGGCTTCCGACCTGGACCGTGGGCCGGAAGACTCCGACGACCTTCGCATGTCCATGGGCGGCAAGCCGATCGACCAGGACGCCATTGCCGAAAACATCCTGAAAGACCCCGGCAACTTCGCGTCCCCGGAACACCACAGGCAGGCGTTCAACCTCGCCGTCAACGGCAGAATTGCGGACGCCCTGACTCTGGCCGACCCCTTGGCGGTGAAACGGGCGGAAGCTCAGTTCAAGGGTTTGGGGGACTCCACCAGCGCGTTCCAGACCAAGCTTCTGATCGCCAAGCATCTTCAGAACACGTACAAGCAGCAGACCGGAAAAGACATGTCGGACGTTGACGCCTGGAAACAGGTCAACGACATGATCAAGACCAGTGTCAACCCGGAAACGGGACAAATCTCGATTACCGACGAAGTAAACAGGACTGCCACGTCTGTTGAGACGGTCGGCCAGGACGGTAAGCCGATCACCGGCATTACTCCGAAGCAGCGCGATCTTGCGCAGTTCACCATCGACAGCGTCAACGACGCGACGACGGATATTTCGTATCTGCTCAAGACGGTCGGCAAGCCGGGCATGGTGGGTCCGCTCGGCGTACTGAACGCCACGGTCGGTTCAACCGCAGCGGGTATCCCGCTGATCGGTGACCTTGTGGCCTCGCTCACCAACCAGGAAGACTTGGCGAAGGTCCGCCAGAAGACCGTCACGCTTGCCAGAAACCTCATGGCGACGATGACGAAGGATGGTGACAACAGGTACAGTAATCAGGACTTCACCACCACCCAGGATATTCTTGGCAAGATCACGGACGTTACCAGCAACGCGACCGCAGTCAGCGCCGCGTTGAATGATCTGCTTACGATCCAGTCCAAAGGCCGCGTCCGGTCCATCTACGCACTGATGCCCGAGAGCGATTACACGGACGCGGAACGGACGGAAGTCTTGGCCGAACAGTTCATGTCCATGTTCCCGAATGAGGAAGATGTGGAAATCTACCTTAAGACGGCGGAAGACCATATGCGGCGTTACGCGCCTGTGAGAATGCCCAGGAGAAAATAACATGGACGAACGTGAACAAATCCTTGAACGTCTCAGGGAGAAACAAAGACAGTCCACGCACAACGTTCGTCCCCGTATCGCCAATGACCCTGCCCTGACGCAGTCCGTAGGGCAGACTCATCTTGGGGACGAGGACTTCAGCAAGCCTCTGCTCCGTCTGGACATGTCCTTCAGCGATCTTCCGTCCGAGAAGCAGAAGAAGTTCAAGACATGGTACCCGGAAGGCGATTTCGTTGAGAAGGAAGGGCAATATCTGGCGCGCACCGCGCCGGATAAGCCTTATTCTCCCTACGACATGCCGCCGACCGAGAAGTTCGAACCTGCATCGGACGTGGCCGATATGCTCGGTGACGCCATCCCCATGGCGTTCGACGTAGGCACCGCCCTCCTTACCGGACCCGCCGGGTGGGTGCGGGGTGCTGCGAAGTACGGCGCTGCGAACTTCGCTGGCGATCTTGCCAAGGAAGGTACCGAGTGGTTGCGCGGCACCCAGGACGAGACGACGGGAGAGGTCCTTAAAGGCGCGGCCACGACCGGCGCTCTCGGGGCCGTGGGTTCGGTTGCCGGTGATCTCGTGACCGGCATGGCCAACGGCGTGCGCGGCGGCGGTATGCTGCCGGTGACGCCGGAGACCCGCGAAGTGCTGGACTTCGCCCAGGCGAACGATCTGGAAAGCCTGATGGCGTTCCAGCACTCGGATTGGGCGCTTGCCCGGCTTCTCGGCAATCAGGCCCGCCAGATCGACAGCACCGTCAACAAGAAGTTCAAGCAGCAGCACGAGAGCGCGTTCAATCTGGCCGAAGGGCAGGTTGACCCGTCCCAGCTTACCAACGTCTGGCCGGACCTGAAGACGCAGCTTGAGCGGTACACTCAGGAGACTATCGACGCCATCAACGTCCCCAAGACCAACATGGTTGAGGGTGGCTACGCCCTTACCGGGATGCTCAAGCAGTACCGGGACAAGAGCCAGGGAGCCGTGCGGGCGCTCTACGCCAGGGCCGCGAGCCTCGGTGACCCATCCTTCGACCTGTCCGACCTGAAGGCGCAGGCCGAAGAACTGGCGACACCCCTCAAGGCCGCTGGCAAGAGCGGCGATGAGGTTGAGATCGGTGAACCCGTCAATGACACACTCGCCAAGCTCGCCAATCAGGTTCTCAACCTGTCCGACACCATGCGGTCCACCGCCCGACCGAGCGGCAAGGAATTCACCCCGACCGATCAGCTTTATGCGTTCCGGTCTGCCCTGTACGACCTGAAGACGCCCAAGCCGGGCGAGTCCATGCGTCAGGAACACTTCCAGGCGTCCGACCTTTACAACGCCGTCACGCGCACCCTGGACAACGCCCAGGGCGCGTCGCCGGAATGGAAGGAGGCATGGGAGGCCGCCAGACAGGCGGCGAGCACCCGGTTCAAGACGCTGGACCGCGCGCTTGTCGCGGAAGGTTTCCAGGTCGCGGAGGGTGCTACCCGGCGCACGCCGGAAGAGTTCGCCCGCTTGCTGACGGGGCGGGATCAGTACAGCAACATCATGTTCCTGGACGAGATCAGCCGCCAGACCGGCGATCACACGTACATGGAGGCGTTCCGCAACGCCGTTCAGGGCGACCTGATCGAGCGGGCCGGGAAGGGCGAGAACATCGGCAAGGTTCTGGCCGGGATCGATGACAAGACGCTTTCGGCGCTGATGACGCCCGACCAGAAAAAGAACATGCTGGAACTGTCGGACAACTTGTCGCGCCTGAAAAACTCCGGCGTTCAAGAAGCCCTGGAACAGCAGACCAGGGATGCCGCCCTTGTTCAGCAGCTTATTGGTCACAAAAAGAGCGGGCATATCGACACGATGATTGGCCTGATCATCGGCGATGCTTCGCTGCGGGAGCGGTTCCGGATCGGCGTCTTCCAGTCGATCGTTGACGAAAGCACCGTCGTAGACAAGGGCGCTCGCTTCATTGACGACAAGAAGATGTCCGAAGCCATAGATAAATACAAAGCCAACGGCGCTGACTATCTGTTAAGCGAAAGAGACTATAACGTCCTTAAAGGTCTCCGGAGCTACGCCAACCAGATCAACATGGGCGCAGACATGGGCGCATCCCTGATGGCGGCGAATGCGGCGGCGGGCATCCTGGAGGCCGATAAGAAGGCGCTGAAGACTTACCTTCGGTACCGTCTGCTTGCCAAGTTCATGGCGAGCGAATGGGGCGAGAAATTCCTTGTCGGTACCGGCAAGGGGAAACTGGCTCCGGAGATGGGCCGGGCGATCGGCGCGATAACCGCCAACGCCGCCCACGGCGCGGCGCGATCCGGCGGGACCTGGGGAGCGGAAGAACAGGAAGGTCAGGGCGGCATGAACGCCCTGCAAAAGGACTCTGGCGGTGTTAACAGGGAGATGCAAAATCTCTTCCCTTAACAGGTAAACATACGCCAGCCTCTTCAACGCTGTAGGAGGCGTGTGTGAAACGTAGGATCATTGTTTGGTAATATAATGGCGCTGTTCGTCAGCGCCATTATTATGGCTGCGGGGATGAACTTTACAGGGTTCCCCCCCGATTTAAAATCGAGATTTCAAATGGCAACTGCAAAGTCTCTTCCCCGTGGATTGCGCTTGAACAACCCCGGCAACCTCGTCAGGACCCCCGTCAAGTGGCAGGGTCAGTCCGCCGTCCAGAAGGACAGCCGGTTCGTCACGTTCGATGAACCGAAGTGGGGTATCCGGGCGCTCGCCAAAACCCTGATGACGTACCAGGACAAGCACAAGCTCAATACCTGCCAGAAGATCATCAGCCGCTGGGCACCGCCGCACGAAAACAATACCAAATCCTACGTCAACACGCTTTGCAAACAGCTTGGCGTGGCCCCGAACGAGGCGATCGACGTGGCCTCGCACCCGGTCGCGGTCAAGCTGGTGAAGGCGATCACCCTGCACGAGAACGGCGTACAGCCCTACAGCGACGCGCAGATCAACGCCGGTCTGCGGCTGGCGGGCATCATCGAAGAGAAGCCGGTCACCCTGCTCCAGTCCCGCACCATCCAGGGATCGGCGGTCGCGGCCACGGGCGGTTTCGCCGCCGTCCTGATCACGCTTCTGGAAAGCTTCCAGGAAGTCGTGCCGCTGCTCGGCGACCTCAAGAGCCTGTCGCCGGTCGCCCTCGGCATCGTCGGCGTCCTCAGTCTGGCCGGTGCCCTCTACGCGGCCTACGCCCGCTGGGACGACAAGCGGAACGGAGTCAAGTGATGCTGGCGCTGATATGGGCCAAGGTGGGCCGGATGGTGATGGCGGCTGGGGCTTTCCTCGCCGCCGTCCTCGCGATCGTCGTCGGCAGTCGTCAGGCGGGCCGCACGGCGGCACGAACCGAACAGGTCGAGCGCCAGCTTGACGACGTGAACAAGGTACGGAAGGTGCAGCATGAGATACGCCGGGTTCGCAACACTGATCTTGACAAGCGTCTTGATAAGTGGATGCGCGACTGAGCCTCCGGCCAGCCCGTGCGGCTGGGTCGATTACATCCAGCCGTCGCGCCAGGACGTGTTGACCGACGAAACCAAGCGCCAGATCGTCGCCCATAACGAGGCGGTCGAAGCGGTCTGCCAGAAATAGAGGAAGGACGGGAGCGCGTGCATTCTCCCGTCCTTTCTCCAACCGGAAGGCATGGGACATTCCGGTTTGCCTCGTCTCTTAGGCATAGACCTGATACCGCTTCCGACATAAGGGTGTCAAGCCCAAAAGCGAAGAGGACGGGTATGGCCCCTCGTCCTCTTCACCCCGAAAGGCTGTTTGGCCCGCCTTCCGGTACCTCGCCTTACGAAGTACGCAACACTTAACAACCCCCTCGCCGTCCGGCAAGGGGGTTTTTTCATGCGGCGGTGCGCGCCGTGTTCAGGGAGTCGATGAATTCCTCAATCGCCGCGTCCCGCTCGCTCTCTTCCTGGAACAGCAGGACCGCCGACTTCTCGGCGAAGCTGTTGGAGCATATCTTCATGCCGTAGCGGGTGTCCTCGGCCTGGGGCGAGAGCGGCAGGATGTTGTAATGCGCCGTGCTGTCGAAGGCGACGGTCTTGAAGCGGAACATGGTCATCAGTGATCAACCCTATAGAAAACAGGTTCGTTCAGCGCCGCAATGGCAGCCTCAAGACTGTCCATCCGGCCTACGCAGGCGACTATCTGTCCGCCGGGGTTAATTAAGCGTAAATATCCAATGCCCATGGTCGCGGCGATCAACTTGAATTGCGCGTGGCTGGCGTCCTCGCCGCCGCGAAAGACGGGTTCCCATCGGCCATTCCGGTAGCGTGTCACCAGCCAGGGTTTCAAAGCCATCACCGATCCTGAAACTGTTCGGGGTCAAGGATATCGCGCAGGAAGGGACCGAGATAGATCGGCCCGTCATCGGTCTTGGCGCACATGCCGTCAAGCCCCTTGAACAGGATTTCGCCGCCTTCCTGGGTCCGGTACCACTCGCCCTGCTTCAGCAGGTCGAGCAGGTGCCAGGGGGTTTCCCGGCTCATGCGTTGCCCACCGTCCCGGCGTCCATCACTTCGATCAGCGTCCCGTCCATCGCCTTCTGCAACATGTCCTTGAAGCCTTCCTCCATGCCGGAGTGCTTGGCCGCAAGCAGCCCCGCCGTGACCAGCGACAGCAGGACGATGCCGTTCTTCAGGGGCTTATCCCGGTTCATATCTTCAACGATATATATGTAGGACCCTACCAACCTACTCAGGTCGTTAAGTTCCTCTTCGGACAGATTGCCGCTCGCGTCCACCGCACCCAAGAGTTTCATCGCCCCATCCCAATCGAACAAAAGAAAACCCCCCGGAAGGTATCCGGAGGGGTTATAAGGATACCATCGAGAGGTACCCTACGCATAGGCCCTGCGGCCATGCAACAGTTTTTTCAAGGTCTGGACGGTTTCCGGCGCCTGTGGCTTACCGGGCACTCGCTAAACTTTTCGAAGAAAGCGGCAGTAAAGCAGTAGATCACCGCCCCCGCCGCGATCCAGCTACAGGTTAAGGGAACGCCCGACAGGAAGATACCGAACGGTACAGACCTGAGTAGGCTTGACTTCGACACAGCGGACATCCGGTTCATCATCCCACGGTCCATACTCTTCGGTCCCGTTCGCGAAGCCTTGAGTATAATGGGTCTGGTAGAACTTGTCATCTACTTTAAAGACAATCTCCGTAACCCGTTCCCACTTGTTGACGGCGATAACCTTCCGCTCGACAAGGTA
>Ga0307414_10000218_pt1 | contig 37715 bp, 28 predicted proteins | sample DK1Ometagenome_FD_203804 | JGI IMG/M metagenome (GOLD analysis project Ga0307414, IMG submission 203804) | Maize rhizosphere microbial communities from greenhouse at UC Davis, California, United States - DK15-O-3 | ecosystem: Host-associated > Plants > Roots > Rhizosphere > Soil | place: USA... | reverse complement strand
CCGGGTTGCCCCCGCCGCCGCCCGTGCCGACGACGGCGTTGGTGACGCTGCCCGTGGCGGTGGCATTGACCGTCGCGGTGTAGGTCAGGCTGTACGTGCCGACCGCGGTGCCAGCCGGCAAGGTGCAGACCAGCGGGCTCGCTCCATTACAGGTGAACGCTCCCGCGCTGGTCACCGCCGTGAAATCGAGGCCCGCACCGAGCGTGTCGGTGAGCGTGACGATGCCGGTGGTCGCAGAATGAAGAACCCGGGCCGTCAGCGTATAGTTTATGACGTCGCCGATCCTCGCATTCGTTGCGTTTGTGCTCTTGCTATAGGTAACGGACGTAGCGATCGGGGTCTGCACGCATTGAGCCGATGGACAGGGCGGCACGGGGCCGCCGGGAGCCCGGGCGATATTCGCGATCCGCGAAAGCCCGGCGGGCAATGGATCGTTCACCGAAGCGACGAGATTGAGTGCAAGGGAGCCCCCGGCCGGGATAGCCAGACCTGTCCAGGTCACATTGCCGCCGCTCGCCACGCCGCCGACGCTGGCGCTGACGAAGCTCGTATTGGGATCGAGCGTATCGATGACACTATAGCCGGTGACAGCAACGCTGCCCGGATTGCTCAGGGTGATCCGGTAGGTCAGCTGCTCGCCGGGCTCGGCGAAATTCGCAATCGAGCCATTCTCGGCAAAAAGCTGTTTGGAGATCGCCACCACCGCATCGACGTCGGTCGCCGTGTTGTTGGCCATGTTGGAGTCGAGCGCCGTGTCGGGCGGCGTGACGGTGGCCACATTGCTGAGGAGCCCCGTCCGGCCTGCCGGTATCTGCAGCGTCGTGGTGAAGGTGACGGTGGCTCCGACCGGAAGGTTCACCGGCCGGTTGACGATGGCTCCGGTCCCGCTCGCCTGCCCGCATGAGCCGCCGCCGGTGGCGCCGCCGCACGTCCAGCTTGCCGAGGTGATCCCGCTGGGCAAAGGATCGCTGACCAGCGCGTCCTGGACGCCGAACGGCCCGTTATTGCGCACGACGATGCTGTAGGTCCGGCTCGCGCCCGGTATATAGAAAGTGGCGTTGTCGGTCTTGGTGATCGAGAGGTCGGCACCGAACTGCAGCGGGGCGTCGAGGCAATGGGCGGCGTCATTATTGGTCGTGGTAGGAGACGCGGAAATCAGCGTCGTGGCACCGGTTTGCGGATTGATCTGATAAAAGCCGCCGTTGTTGTCGATCCCGAAGATGCCGTTAGACGCGCTGACCATGCCGCCGAAGCCATGATTCGACGCGCCCTTCACCTGTACTTGGCCATTAGCAGGGTTGATCGTGTAGAGAGAAGTTCCGTCGTGCCCGTAGAGGAGTCCGTTGTACCAAGCGAGATCCAAAGTGCCGCGGGCCTGCGACATAACTATCGGAGAACTTGCGACCCGCGTCGCAAGATTGATCCTGAAAACCTGGCTGTCGCCATGCTTGAGATAAAAGAAGCCGTCGGCGCCGATTTCGCCCGCGATGGGGGCCCCCGGCGTCGCGTTGATGCTGCCGATGAGATCCCCGAGGACGACGACGCCGCCGCCCGAGCCGATACGCAGGAGCTGGATATTCTGGCCGGCCTGCCGGTTCACCGCATAGATGAAATTGTCCGCCGGATTGTAGGCGATGGCGTTGTAATTACCCGAATAGGCGGCTCCGATGGCCGGGTAAGTAAATGGATTGGTCGCGGTGTTCACACGGAACAGCTGCGTGGGAATATTCTGCCCGAGATAGACCGAGGTACTGCAGTCCGGGAACGGCGTCTGCTGCGCATATGCCGGAACCGAGATCAAGAACGGAAGAAGAAGCCCGCTCGCGAACAGAAAGAATGCGACGAGGCATTTCTTCGCCTCCGCGAGACCTTCCAGGACCATGGACGGGATCGTCCTTGCCTTTGCGCTCTTGCCGCAGGCCATAGCTGTGCTGCTCATTTCCCGCCCCGATGATATGCATTGATGGAATTGGCCGGGTCGTTGCTCCGTCCCGTGGAAGGCCCGGGCGCGTGACCGCCGGACTGGATCGACACCGCGTCGGCACCGCCCTCATCGCCGGTTTGCGCGGGCGAAGGCATCGCCATCATGGCGACTGCGGCAAGCAAAACGCCGGACAGCAGGCGGACGGCGCCGCAAGTCGGGGAGGAGCGATGCAGCTTGTTCCCAAGGAATCCCGCATTGATCTTCGCACCCGTCATTCTCGCCCCTTTTTCAATGCACGCGCATCCGGCAAGGGCCGCGCCCAAATGGGCGGGCCCGATCCACTGGAAATTCTGCTGTTCAGGTGAGTGCCGAGCTCAATTCCCGAGGCACCCGCCCGGGCCGCGCAGAATGGGTATGCCCGTCAGGGTCGGCACCCATGGCGCGCGAGGCTCGGGATGTTCAGCCATCCCGGGCCTCGCATGTTTCGCATCTCGACTGATCACACCGCCCCCTAGTGAATGAAAATCCATCACCGGATTTCAAGCAATAAGGACAATAAATTCTTTAAAATCAAGACGATGATCGGCGTAGCGTCTCCTTTATATCATCCTCTTGTCTCATTTCCGATGCTCCGGACGAAGGCCGGCGGATAGCCGAAGCAATCCCTTGCCCGACCGCGAGCCGAAGCACCGAGAATGAAGACGGCGACTATTCGCCGTCGGGAACTGCTATGCGAATGGCACCAACGCCGTCACCGAGGCGGCAGGCGCAGCCGCGTGGCGTGGAAATGCGCCTGGAGCCCGGGCAGCAGGGCTGGCCCCTTTTCCAGAAGCGAAGCCCGCGCTTCGCTCGGCGTGAGGCCATAGCGCGCACGGAAGGCGCGGAGGAATTGGTTGCCGCTCGAAAAGCCGAGGTTACGCGCGGTTTCGGCAATCGAAGCATGTGATCCGGTCGCGGTGAGCTTGCGAAATGCCATGTCGAGCCGGCGGTCGCGGATCACTTTTGCTACGCCCCCTTCGGCCGCAAAAGCGCGATAGAGGTGGGCACGCGACACCCGGAAGCGCTCGAGAATGAGCTCGACCGACAGGCCGGGCGAACCCAGATGATCGTCGATGAAAGCGACGATCCGGGTCCGCAGCGTCGACGACGACGAGCGAACGGCGGCCGCATCTTCTCCGCGTATGGCGGCGGCAATGAGGACGACAAGGGCTTCCTCCGCCGCAGCGGCCTCGACGCCGGTGAGGCCCGGCGCCATCTCCGCAAGGGTTTCCACATGCGCCGCGATGAGCGGAGTCAGCGACGCCGAACGGCGCAGAACCGTACCGTGCAGACTGGCATGGCCGGTCGCGGCCGCAAGCGCGGCCCGCGGCAACCCGATCGTTCGCCGGCTGCCTGCGCCCACCTCGCTCCGGAGGGCCTTCCCGAGGTCGAGAATGCAGATGTCGCCCTCGACGGCAGAGACATCGCGCCCGTCGAAATCGCCCGTCAGGCGCCCCGACGTGAGAATCTGGATCAGATAGTCGTCGAGACCGCTCTGCACGATCGTCCGGCGATCGCGATGGTAGCGCTGCGCGTTGAACATGATGCTTCCCACCAGCATCGAACCGACCGGCCGGGTGCGGACCGATCCTTCGAGCAGCGGCCCGCCCGCATCGCCGAATGGCACCGTATCGAATATCGGCTTCGTCACCTCGCGCCAGAAGTCGCTGCGCTGATTCGCGTCGACCATCGCCGTCGACACGAAAACCTCTCCCGTCATCACAAACGCCCCTTTGCGATCCAATGGCTGGCCAATGCTGGCGGTCGGCGATGCCCGATGATTGCCGAGGCGCCGGCCCCCACGCCGGTGCCGCCTCACGGCTCACTTAAAAATATACGTCGTATATATCAAGACCGGATTTGCGCATATCATACATATAGTTGGAATAGGGATTTCAGATGATCGTACCTCGACTGTGCCTCCAGCGTGCGCCGAAATGGCGGCGAGCCGGGGCTCGTCCGCCGGGCGGCAAAGCGGCACAACGGCACGATCCATCGCCAACCGTTGAAGTCCCGGCTCGGCGTGCCGAGCTGGCGGAAGGTGGCGCATAGCAAGGCGGCAGCCGCGACGAGAATATCTTTCCTGGCAGCCTGCAAGAGACTAGGTCCGGCCCGCCCTTTGAGAAGCCGCTTGACCGCCGTCACAATATATACATAGTTCACATTCCAGCCCTCGACGCGTCAGGAATCAACATGGATCATCAGCAGGACGCGACCGCGGGCTCCCCCGCACCCTTGCCGAAGCGGCAAATCGCCCTCTTCGCCTTGCCCGCGCTGCCGCACGCCTTCATCGCGCTGCCGCTGTCGATCGTCATCCCGACCTTCTACGCCGCAAACACCGCGGTCACGCTTACCCAGATCGCGCTCGTGACGACGATCAGCCGCTTGGCCGACGCCTTCATCGATCCGGTAATCGGGATATTGTCCGACCGCACGCGGTCGCGCCTCGGAAAACGCAAGCCTTGGCTCATCGCCGCCGCGATCATGTGCGCGCTCTCGGTCTTCTTTCTCTTCCGTCCGCCAGCCGACGCCGACATCGTCTATTTCGGGGTCTGGGCATTCACGCTCTATATCGGCTTTTCCTTTTTCGAGATTCCCCGCAACGCCTGGTCCACCGAGCTCAGTCGCAACTATATGGAGCGATCGCGGATCCAGACCTATGTCGCGATCTGCAATATTTCCGGAAGCCTCGTTTTCTGGATTCTGCCGCTCCTGCTCTTCAGCCTCACGCAGACAACGGCAATCACCGGAACGACGCTGACCGCGATCGGCTGGCTCTACGCCCTGCTGATGCCGGCCGCGGTCCTTCTGGCGGCGTTCCTCGTCCCGAACGGCGATGCGCCGCCCGCTCCTCCGTCGTCGCTCGGCATCTTCGTCAAGGCCGTCGTGCGCAACAGGCCGCTCTGGCTCTACTTCGCGGCTATCGGCTGCTGGGGGCTCGGCCAGGGCATGTATCTGTCGACGATCATGATGGTCATGACCGACTATATGAAGCTTGGCTCGATCTTCCCCTTCCTGATGATCCTCTTCTTCGTCGTGCAGATCGCGGCGATGCCGATCTGGCTCAGGATCATCGAGCGGATCGGCAAGCATCGCGCCTGGGCGCTGGGGATGACCTGCGACGTGCTGACGCGCCCGCTGATCCTGCTGTTCGTCTCGCAGGAGATGGCGATGCTCCCGATGATCCTCATTACCTGCCTCGGCGCCTTCATGAACGCGCCGTCCAATGCGGCCCCGGCGGCGATCCTCGGCGACGTCGTCGACTATGACATCCTCAAGACCGGGATCAACAAGGCCGGCAAATTCTTCGCCTTCAACACGCTGATCATGAAGGCGGCGATGGCCGCCGGCGCCGGGATCGCTTTCGCGGTGCTCGGCGCGGCAAATTATCAGGTGGGGGGCGTCAATGACGCCGCCGCCAATATGAGCCTGCTGGTCTGCTATCTGGTGATACCCGCGATCGGCCTGCTCGCGGCCAGCCTGATCATCATGCGCTTCCCGATCACCCGCGCCCGGCAGGAGGTCATCCGCCGGCGGATCGAACGCCGCGCGATCCCGGCCGCGAACGACGCGGCCTGATAGCCCGGCTCAGCCGCGGAGGCTGAGCCGGCCCGCCGCCACGACAGGGCGATCCTCGCCGTCGACGAGCTCGAATGCGATATCCCCTGCCCCGTCCGGATGGCCATGGCGCAGGGTCAGCGGACGGCCGGGAAAGGCCATGCCGACAAAGCGCCCGGCCAGCGAGGCGGCGCGGGCACTGTCGCCGCCGGCGAAACGCCGTACGAGTGCACGGCCCGAAAGCGCCCACAGCGCGGTCCCGTGGACGATGAGATCGGGTAGGCCGACCGCGCGCGCCGCATCGGGTTCGGTATGGATCGGATTCCAGATATCGGCGCATTCGGTATAGATATGCGGCAACCACCGGTCGACCGGGACGATTATCGCTTCGGTCAGGGGCGCGGCGGCGACTGCGGCGCGCACGGGGCCCTCGCCCGCCGCACCGGTGAGCGGCGTTCCGCGATAGATGGCCGACGACAGGGTCCGGATCACCGGCGCATCATCACCGGCATCGATCGTCAGCACCTCGGTCTCGACGAGCGCGCCCGCGCGAATGTTACGCGCCGCGACGATCCTCGGAACGATCCGGTAGCGCCGCCCCGTCCGGAGCGGCCGGAGGAATGTCGAATCCTGCGCCGCATGAACGACGCGCGCCGCCTCCTCGTTCGTGAGGCCGAGCGTGCCGGGCGGTGTCCCGCCGGCGCTCAGCCACTCGAAGGCGGCGCACTGAAAGGGCGATGCGATCTCGCAGCGCAGTCCAGCTTCCGCCGGATCGTCGATGCCGGCCGCGAAAGCGAGCGAGCGGCGGGCGGTCAGATCGACCTCGACCGCATCCAGTTCGCGGCCGACAATGGATATATCGAGCGGCATGTCATTCGTACCCCGGTGGCGGCGTCCAGGGCCATTCGCGCTCGAGCAGCCGGGCCAGGCGAAGAAGAATGTCGTCGCGGTGGCGGCGCGCGGTGATCTGCAAGCCGACCGGCAGCCCGTCCGCGGTGAGGCCCGCCGGGATCGAGATCGACGGATTCCAGCAGATATTGGCCATCGCGCCGAAAGGCTCGGCGCCCCCCTCGCTCGCATCCCTGCCGTCGACAAGGTCGGGAATGCGCCCGTCCGCCGCATAAGGCCTGCAGGCGGTGGCGGGGGTCATAAGGAGATCATGGTCGGCGAAGAAACCCGCGACCTGCTGCTCGAGACGGTGAATCTCGGCCCAGCTTCTCTTGACGTCGATGCTAGCCGCCTCACGCCGCATCAGGTCGACGAAATATTGCACCTGCGGGCTCAGCATATCGAAACCATCGGGCAGGATACCCTGCGCGGTAAAATCAGCCTCGAGATTGACGAGCTGGATCGCGCCGAGATGGCGGTAGACATTGACCGGGCGAAAATCGCTTGCGACCTCGACGAGCTTCGCAGCCGTAATCAGCCGCTCGGCGGCGCGCCGGGCGATGTCGACAACCTCGGGTTCGACGACCGCATAGCCCAGGTCCGCGGACCAGACGGCGCGCAGCCCGGCGACGTCGAGCGTCTCGATGCGGCTTTCATAGGAATAGCCCGGCGCCGGCAGCGACTGGCGGTCGCGATCGTCAGGGCCCGCCGCGACATCGAGATAGCGCGCAGTATCGGCGACCGTCCGCGTCAGCGCCCCGCGCACCGACCAGTTGGCAAAGCCATTTTCCTTCGCGATACGGCCATGGCTCGGCTTGAGGCCGACGAGACCCGTGAAAGCCGCGGGCTCGCGGATCGAGCCGGCGGCGTCGCTGCCGGTCGCCAGCGGGACCATCCCGGCGGCAACGGCGGCCGAAGAGCCGCCGCTGCTGCCTCCCGGCGTCGTATCGGCATTCCAGGGATTGCGGGTCACGCCGAAAAGCTTCGTGTTGGTGGCCGAATCCATGCCGAATTCCGCCGTTGCGGTCTTTCCGATCGGGATCGCCCCCGCGGCGCGAAGCCGCGCGACATGGTGCGAATCCCGGTCGCGCACGGGCGCGTCGCGCAGGAACCAGCTTCCCTGCGTCGTGCGAAAGCCGGCGCAATCCTCCATATCCTTCACGCCGACCGGAACCCCCGCGAGCGGCCCCGGATCTTCGCCCTTCGCGACCCGGGCATCGATTTCGCGAGCAAGCGCGTCGGCGCGCTCGCGATCAAGCGCGACGAAGGCATTGAGCGACGCATCGGTCCGCCCGATCCGCTCGAAGGCTTCGGCCACGACCGCCTCGGCACTGATCGCACCCGCGCGCACGGCCTCGGCGGTTTCCACGACGCTGCGTGTCATTGAAGCGCTCCCTCTACCACTTCGCGCAAGCCCCTGCTGATCCCGGCTGTTCCCGCGACCCGCTCGAGCGCGCTGCGCATCATCTTCTGCCGGGGCTCCTGGTGCCGGCGCCACAGGTTGATCTGCGGCATCACCCATGCCGCTCCCCCGCGCCCGAGCGCGTCCATCGCCAGCAGGGTGTCGGCGAGGAACGCATAGCCCTTGCCGCTGAGGTCGTGAAACGCGACGCGGTTTTGCCGGAACAGCCCGCCATAATAGGCGAGAAGCCGGGCCATATTGTCGGTTTCGAAATCGGGATGGCCGGCGAGGCCGATGATGCGGTCGATCGCGCCAGGCGCCCGCGACAGCGCCTGCACGCCGAACCATTTGTCGATCACCGTCGGCCTGCCCTGCCATCGCTCGTGGAACCAGCCGAGCGCGACATCGCGCTCGGGACAATCGCGATCGACGAGGATCGACAGCGCCGCAAAACTGTCGGTCATCGTTCCGCTCTCGCATACCTGCCTGAGGCACAGCGCATCGATGTCGGGGCGCCCCAGCGCCGAAAGCCATTCGAGGCAGATATTGCGCAATTTGCGGCGCCCGATCGCGACCGGATCGAAGCCTCCCGTCATCTCGTCGCCGAGTTCGGCATAGCGCGCCCAGAGCCGCGCTTCGAGATTGCCGGCGATTTCGCGGCGAAGGCGCTGTCGGGCCATCTGGTGCGCATCGAGCGGGATGACGGCAAGGCCTTCGCTTAGCACCGGTTCGTCGGGCAAGGTCAGCAGTTGCGAGGCGAAGAAGGGGTCGATCTCACGATCGGAAAGGCAGGCCGCGAAAACATGCTCGAGCGTTCCGCCGGGCGGCGAGGCCGCGTCGGCCGCGAGCGCCCGGATGCAGTCCACCCCGAGGCGCTGGACCGCGTCCCAGCGCGCGAAGGGGTCGTCGTCATGCGCGGCGAGATGGCCAAGCGCCGCGGCATCGAGGAACGGTGCGATCGACACGGGGGCCGAGAAGCCCCGCAGCAGGGATGGAACGGGCGGCGCATCGATGTCGTCGAACACGAAGCTTTGTTCGTGATCGCCGAGCTCGAGCAGGATTTCGGCTCCCATGGCGGCGCCATCGGGCCCGACCAGCTTTGCGCGAACCGGGATCAGGAGAGGCGCGCTTTCGCTCGCGCCGCCGGCGGGCATTCGCTGCCGCAAGGTCAGGACATATTGCCGCGCCTCGGGCCTATATTCGCCCTCGGCGCTGACAATGGGACGGCCCGCGCTTTCATACCAGCGGCGGAACGCGCCGAGCTTGCGGCCCGACACCGCTTCGATCGCCGCAAGAAATTCGTCGATCGTGACCGCCTCGCCGTCGTGCCGCTCGAGATAGAGCTGGACCGCGCGGATGAAGCTTTCCTCGCCGACGAGCGCGGCGAGCATCCGGATAAGTTCGGCGCCCTTGTCGTAGATCGTGTTCGAATAGAAATTGTCGATGTCGCTATATTCGGCGAGCTGGACCGGGTGCGAAGCCGCACCGTCGTCTTCGGGAAACTGGTTGCGGCGAAGCGCCTTCACCATCTCGATCCGCCATGCGCCCCGGCCCAGCCGGCTTTCCATGAAGAGCTGGTCGCGGTAGCGGGTCAGCCCTTCCTTCAGCGACAATTGGAACCATTCGCGGCAGGTGACGCGGTTGCCGGTCCAGTTGTGAAACACTTCATGTCCGACGACCCGTTCGATGGTGATGAGCTCGTCGTCGGTCGATATCCGGGGGTCGGCGAGGATGCCCCCGGCGCCGAAGATGTTGAGCCCCTTGTTCTCGGTCGCGCCGGCCCATCCCTCGAGCGCGACGACATTATAGCGCTCGAGATCATATTCGAGGCCGAAAACCTCCTCGTCCCAGCGCAGCGCGCGAGCGAGGGCTGCGAGCGCGAAAGCGCAATCGCCGATCGCCGCCTCGCCGGCGAGCATGGCAAGCTTCACCTTGCGGCCCGACGCAGTGACGAAATCTTCCCCGAGCGTTTCGAAGCGCCCGGCCGCGATCGCGAAAATATAGCTCGGCTTCGGATGGGGATCGTCCCAGAGCGCCCAGTGCTTGCCGCCCGACAATCGTCCGGTCACCAGCAGGTTGCCGTTCGACAGCAGGGTCGGAAACGCCGTTTCGTCCGCGGTGAGCCGGACGCGATAACGCGCGAGCACATCGGGCCTGTCGGCGAAGAAGGTCAGCCGGCGAAAACCTTCCGGCTCGCATTGCGTCGCCAGCTTGCCGTCGAGGAAGAAGAGACCGCTTCCCGACCGGTTCGTCCGGGGACAGACGGCAACCCGGCTTTCGAGGCGGAAGGCGGCGGGAACATTTTCGATGGTGAGCTTCTCGCCGTCGTAGCGATAGCGATCGGGTGCCAGAGGCTTGCCGTCGAGAAGCAGCGTCTCGATCTCGAGCCCCACCCCGTCCAGCACAAGCGGCGTCCCGGTGCCGGTCGCATCGGCGCTGACGATATCGAGCATCGCCTCGACAATGGTGCGGTCCGGATCGAGCGCCACATCGAGGCCGATCGATTCGATCCGGTAAGCGGGCGGCGCATAGTCGGCAAGGCGATGAACCTTCTTCACCGCTGCCCGATCCCCGGCCCTTCGAAAGGCCGACCCCGGCGACCGGTCTCCCGCTGCCTCATTCGCCTACGCTCCCTCTTGCAAATATGAACATTGTTTATATCGTAGCACCCGGATCAAGACTGTCAATTCTGTCCATGCGCATTCCCGCCATGGCTGTCCTGGAGCAAATTATGCAACTTTCCCGATTTCCCCGCGTCCGCCTCGGGCATCTGTCGACGCCGCTCGAACCGATGGATCGACTCACGAAACTGCTCGGCGGACCACGGCTGTGGATCAAGCGCGACGACTGCACCGGTCTTTCGACCGGCGGCAACAAGACGCGCAAGCTCGAATTCCTGATGGGCGAGGCCCTGGCCCAGGGCGCCGACACCATCATTTCGCAGGGCGCCACCCAGTCGAACCATGTGCGCCAGACCGCCGCCGCCGCCGCAAAGCTCGGCCTCGGCTGCCATATCCTGCTCGAGGACCGGACCGGCAAGACCGATGGCGCCTACCGGCTGAACGGCAATGTCCTGCTCGATCAGCTCCATGGCGCGACGATCTCCGAGCGCCCCGGCGGCGCCGACATGAATGCCGAGATGGAAGCGCTTGCGAGCCGGCTTCGCGCCGATGGCGCGCGCCCCTATATCATTCCCGGCGGGGGCTCGAACGCGGTGGGTGCCCTCGGCTATGCCAATGCCGCGCTCGAGATCCTCGCGCAGGTGGTCGCGATGGATATCGAGATCCATCATATCGTCCATGGCACGGGCAGCGCCGGAACCCAGGCGGGCCTCGTCACCGGTCTTGCCGCCCTCAATAGCGGCATCCCCGTGCTCGGGATCGGCGTCCGCGCGCCGCGCGAGAAGCAGGAAGAATCGGTCTTCGCGCTTTGCGGCAAGACGGCCGATCTTCTCGGCCTTCCCGGCGCCGTGAAGCGCGAGCAAGTCGTCGCCAATTGCGATTATATCGGCGAAGGCTATGGCCTTCCCGCGCCGGGCACGATCGCGGCGATCAAGCTGCTCGCCGAGCAGGAGGGCATCCTCCTCGATCCCGTCTATTCGGGCAAAGCGATGGCGGGGCTGATCGACCTCGTCGGCAAGGGACGGTTCGCAAAGGACGAGAATATCGTCTTCCTCCACACCGGCGGTTCGGCGGCGCTCTTCGGCTATCCCGACGCTTTCGACCTTCCGGGCTATATCGCGTGACACGCACGGTCGGCGTCATCGGCGGCATGGGGCCGCGGGCGGCGGTCGCTTTCCAGCAGATGCTGCTGGACGCGACCCCGGCCGCGGACGACGACGGCCATATCCACGTCATCACCGACAATAATCCGCAGGTGCCGTCGCGGATACGCGCGCTGATCGACGGCGATGGCGCGGATCCGGCCCCCGAGTTGCAGCGCATGGCGCGCTGCCTCGAAGATGCCGGGGCCGACTTCCTCGTCATGCCCTGCAATACGGCGCATCACTATCATTCCCGCATCATGGAGGCGGTGGCGATACCGCTTCTCGACATGGTCGGGATCGCCGCGCGGTCGATGCACGCGCTCCCCGGCTCTCCCGCCCGCATCGGCCTCCTCGCATCGCCCGCGGTCCGGCTCACAGGTCTCTACGAGGCGCCGCTCGCCGGATGCGGCCTGACCGCCATCCATCCCGAGGGCGCCGATGCGCAGGCCCTCCTCGACGTCATCCGGTCGGTCAAGGCCGAAGGGCGCTCGCCGGAGGCCGAGGCCGCCTATGCCCGGCTCGCGGGCGCGCTCGCATCGTCATGCGATGCGCTTCTCGTCGCCTGCACCGAACTTTCGATGCTCGCACCGCCCGCGCCGGGGATCCCGATCCGCGATTCGCTCGTCCTGCTCGCCGGGGAGGCCGTCGCCCGCGCTATGGGCGGCCCCACCGGCGGCTGAGCGACCAGTCGAGGCTCGATCCGTCATAGGCGAGCTCCTCGGCCTCGCGGCCGGCAAGGAACAGCGGCGCGTCAAGATCGCAAAAGTCGCAAAGCTGCGCGACGAGGAAGGCCGGAGCGATGCCGAGCGTCGTAGCATTGGTGCACCCGACCATCAGCCCGAAGCCGCGCGCCTTCGCCGCACGCGCGAGTTCGAGCGCCTCGGTCAGGCCGCCGCTCTTGTCGAGCTTGATGTTGATGAAGGCATAGCGGCCCGCCAATTCGTCAAGCGACGCGCGGGTATGGCAGCTTTCATCGGCGCAAAGCGGTATCCCGAAATCGCGATCGTCCAGCACGGCGTCATCCGCAGCGCGCAGCGGCTGTTCGATCAGCCGGACCCCGAGGTCGCGCGCGACGGGCGCCATCTCCTCGAGCTGGCGGAGCGTCCAGCCCTCGTTCGCGTCGACGACGAGGGTCGCGCCCGGAGCCGCGCCGCGGATCGCCTCGAGCCGCGCCCGATCCTCGTCATAATGGCCGAGCTTGATCTTGATCAGCGGCCTATCGCGCTCGCGCGCGGCAATCCGCGCGGCTTCGGCGGGAGACTTCAGCGGGATCGTGTAGGCGGTGACGATCTTGCCCAGCGGGGCGAGACCGGCGATCCCGGCGGCGTCGCAGCCGCTTTGCTTCGCCTCGAGATCCCAAAGCGCCGCATCGAGCGCGTTGCGCGCGCCGCCGGGCGGGAGAATATCGAGCAGCCCGGCACGGCTGATTCCGCCCTTGAGGAGCGGCAGCACCGAGGCGATTTGCGACAGGGCATTGGGAATCGAGTCGCCATAATGTTCCATCGGCTTCGCCTCGCCCCGGCCGACCTGCGCGCCGTTGATCGCCTCGACGCGAATGACGTCGGCGTGGGTCTGGACCCCGCGCGCGATCGCGCGCGGTTCCTCGAGCGGCAGATGCAATTCCCGGGCGTCGATCCGTTCGATCTCGAGCTTCATGATGTCCCCCGTCTTTTCGCGCGCATGATTTCGGTCGTCCCGCCGACATAGGCGACGATCTCGACGACGCGGCCGTCGGCGTCGCGGACGAGTTCGCTCTCGAACGGCGAATTGCGATTGAACATGCGTCCGCGGTCGTCGAGCAGCACATCCTGAACGCCTGCCCGCATGCCCGGAATCTCGCTCCGGAGCCGCCCGTCGCTCACGAACATCCGGAGCAGCGGCATTTCCACGCCGCTCACAATATCGAAATCGCCTGTGTACAGGGCGAAATCCGACGGCGGGATGGTCATGATGCGTTTCGGCGGCTGCAGAAAGCCCGGCCAGCCGTAGAGATCGGCGATCCCGTTGAACACTTCCCAGTAAAAGATGAGGCCCGATTCGGAGTTGGTCATCACGACCGCGCCCTTGCCGCTCCCCTCGTAAAGGAAGCTCTCGCACTGATAACCGGGGTTCGACCCGCCATGGCCGAAACGCCGTTCGTCTCCTTCGCCGACCAGCGACCAGCCGAGGCCGAATTCATTCGTTCCCTCGCGGCGCATCATCTCCCGCGCGAGCTCGCCGCCAAGCAGATCGGGCCGCCCCCCGCGCGCCGCGTCGCGCGCGGCAATGAGGAAGCGCGCATAGTCGCTTGCCGTCGTCCAGATACCGCCCGCCGCGAGGCTCGCGGTCGAGCTGTAGCGATAGGGAATGACCTCGCCATTCTCGTAGCCCACCGCGGCATTCGCCTGCAGCGCCCCGGGCAAGGGGCGCGCGAAGGTCGACCGCGTCATGCCGAGCGGTTCGAAAATTTCTTCCTGCGCGACCTCGGCAAAAGACTTCCCCGTCGCTTCCTCGATCATCAGCTGGACGATCGTCGTGCCGCCGCCCGAATAGCGCGCATCGCCGCCAGGAAGCTTGTCGACCCGGACGGGCTCGTTGCGCGCCGGCGCGCGTCCCTCCAATATGTCGTGGACCGTCGGCATTTCATGCGGTCCGAATGTCCCGCCAAAGCCATGGACGGTCGTTCCGGCCCGGTGACCGAGCAACATGCGCAGCGTCACGGGAACCTCGCGCGTCAGCGCGTTTTCGGGGAGCTTCCAGCTCGTCAGCTGGCCGTTGATATCCTCGTCGAGACGCAGCAGCCCCCGTTCGACGAGGCGGAGCGCGATCATCGCGGTCACCGGCTTGCTGATCGAAGCGCCGGCGAACAGCGTGTCGGCGTCGACCGCCGCGCCCCCCGGTTCGATGCGGCCATAGCCCGCCGCCCAGGCGAGCTCGCCATTCTCGATCACCGCGACGCTCACGCCCGGACAGTCATAAGCGGCGAGGCGATCGTCGATCGCATAGCGCAGATCCTCGCCCTCGACCCGGACAACCGGAAGCAGGTGCTGCGCGAGACGCTCGGCGGGCCCCATCAGGCGACCTCGAACAGGCCGGCGGCGCCCATGCCGCCACCGACGCACATGGTGATCACGACATAGCGGACGCCGCGGCGTTTTCCTTCGATCAGCGCATGGCCGACGAGCCGAGCGCCGCTCATGCCATAGGGGTGGCCGATCGAAATCGCGCCGCCGTTCACATTGAGCCGCTCGTCGGGGATCCCGAGCCGGTCACGGCACGGCAGCACTTGCGCCGCGAAAGCCTCGTTGAGTTCCCAGAGGCCGATATCGTCGACCTTGAGCCCGTGCCGTTCGAGCAGGCGCGGGACCGCGAAGATCGGGCCGATTCCCATTTCCTCGGGGTCGCAGCCCGCGACGGCGATGCCGCGGTAGATACCGAGCGGCTGCAGCCCGCGCCGCTCCGCCGACTTCGCGTTCATGAGGACGCACGCCGACGAGCCGTCCGATAGCTGGCTCGCATTCCCGGCTGTCACCGTCCCGCCCTCGCGCACCGGCGCGAGCGAGGCGAGCCCCTCGAGCGTCGTGCCCGGGCGATTTCCCTCGTCGGCGTCGAGCGTGACCGACACCTTGCTTGTCTCGCCGCTTTGCTTGTCGGTGCGGAGCATTTCGACCGTCACCGGCACGATTTCGTCGGCGAAGCGCCCCGCGGCCTGCGCCGCCGCGGTGCGCTGCTGGCTCTGCAGCGCGTAGGCGTCCTGCGCCTCGCGGCCGATACCGTAGCGCTCCGCGACGAGTTCGGCGGTCTCGAGCATCGGCATGCCGATATGCGGGGCGGCCGCGGTGACGTTCGTGTCTTCGGCGCGGTGAAAATTCATATGCTTGGTCTGGACAAGGCTGATCGAATCGAGACCGCCCGCGACCACCACTTCCATGCCGTCGTCGGCAACCTGCTTTGCGCCGGTCGCGATCGCCATCAGGCCTGACGAGCATTGCCGGTCGAGCGTCATCCCCGAAACCGAGGTGCCGAAGCCGCTGGCGAGTCCGATCTGGCGGGCGATGTTGAAGAATTGCGCGCCCTGCTGAAGCGCGGCGCCCATGATGATGTCCTCGATTTCCGCCGGATCGACCCCCGCGCGCCGCACGGCTTCGCGGACCGAAAGCGCGCCGAGGGTCGCGGCACCGGTGTCGTTGAAGGCCCCGCGATAGGCGCGTCCGATCGGGGTGCGGGCGGTCGATACGATTACGACGTCATTCACAGCCATATTCCTCTCTTATCCTGTTATTTCTCTGGTTTGAAACGCGCGGGCAGCTAGAGCGTCGCGAACAGCCGATCGAGCCGGGCCAGCCCCTCCTCGAGCACATGGGGCTCGCCGCCGGTTCCGATTCGGAGATGGCCGTCCATTCCGAACCATTCCCCCGCGACCACGAAGACGCTCTCGCGTTCGCGCGCAATGCGGCTGAGTTCGGCCGAACCGATCGGCCAGTCGTAGCGGACGAACGCCATGCCGCCGGCATCGGGTCGCCGATAGGAAAGGCGTCCGTTCCAGCGCCCGATCCACGCCTCGATGATGTGCAGATTGGCGGCGATGATCGAGCGCGTGCGCGACAGGATCCGCGCGCGCCCTTGGGGCTCGAGCAGCCGCGCGGCGACGAACTGGTTCATCGGCCCCGTTCCGATCGTGGTATAGTCCTGCCGTTCCATCAGCTCGGCGACGAGCGCTTCGGGCGCCACCGTCCAGCCGAGCCGCAGCCCCGCATGCGCGAGCGACTTCGAGGTGCTCGACGTGACGACGATGCGGTCGCCGAGGCCGTAAAAGGTCGGCGTCTCGGGGCGGTCGTCGAGTTCGGAACCGCGGTAGATTTCATCCGAAACGATCCAGGCGCCCGCCTTGTCGGCAAGCGCGACGATGCGCCGCATTTCCTCCTCGCGCATCACGGTTCCGGTCGGATTGTTCGGATTCACGAGCGCGAGGATACGGACCTTGCCGTCGGCGAGCGCCGCTTCGAGCGCGTCGAAATCGAGCTCCCATCCCGCGTCGGTCAGACGGTAGGAAAAGGGCCGCACCTCATGACCGAAGGCCGCCGCGAGCCCCGAAAACTGCATGAAATTGGGGAGCATCATCGCGATCGCATCGCCCGGGCGCATCAGCGTCCAATAGGTGATGAAATTCGCCTCGGCGGTGCCGGCGGTGACAAGGACATTGTCCGCACCGGCGCCGGGATACCAGGTCGCGATCGCGTCGCGAAGCTCGGGAGTTCCCTCGGTATAATTATAGCCAAGCCGGATATCGAGCAGCGCGGCGCGCTGTTCGGGCGTCAGGAGCTCGGCGAGCGTCAGCGGTTCGACGCCGCTCTCGGTGAGGTTGATCTCGACCTCATTCTCGTAAAGCGACTGGTTGCGTTCGAGCTGGAATGTTTCAAAGGCCATCGTCTCAATCCTGTTGGTGCTGAAGAGCGGAAACCACGGCCTTGGCAATCGCGGCGTCCTGCACCGCGACGCCGGTCAGATCGGCAATGGTGATCTGGTCGGGCGCGGTCCGGCCATGCGCGCGCCCGGCAATGACATCGCCAAGCTCGACGAGCGTCGCCGCCTCGGACAAACGCCGGAATTCGCCGCGCTCGCGGCATTGCGCGATGCTGTCGGCGACGCGAAGGTCGGCGCGTTCGATCAGCGCGTCCGACAGCTCGGCCTTGTGATCGCCGTCGGCGCCGACCGCGGTGATATGCGTGCCGGGCATGATGTCGCAATCGTCGAGGAGCGGCACGGCCGAAGGCGTCGTCGTCACGATCAGCCGGCACTGCGCGGCAAGCGCGGCCGGCGACTCCGCGACGACGGCCGAATATCCCATCTGGCGCGCGCGCTCCGCAAGCGCTTCGGCGGCGTCGGCGCGCCGCGCCCATATCAGCGCCGACCGGCAGCCGGTCACCGGGAGCAGATGGCGAAGCTGCTGCTCGGCCTGGATCCCGGCACCGAGGATACCGATGCACAGGGGATCGGCGGGCGCGAGATATTTGGCCGCGACCGCGCCCGCGCCCCCGGTCCGCTCGTCGGTGAGCATCCCGTCGTCGAGCAATATCGCCGACAGACCGCCCGTTCGCGCATCGAAGAGGAGCGACAGGCCCGAACTCGAAGGCAGCCCGAGGCGGCCATTGTCGTAAAAACCGCTCGCGACCTTCACGACGAAATGCGCGTCGCCCGCGATATGGCCGGCCTTGACATGCACATCGCCCGGCGGGTCGCTGAAGAGCAGTTCGCCGACGGCCGCCAGCTGCGCCCCGCCGGCCGACAGCGCGGCGAAAGCGGGCTCGAGCGCCGCGACCATGTCGATGCGCGGCAGAACCGCGGCAATCGCCTTCCGGTCGAAAATATCGCCCTTGCCTGCCGCCATATCCCCCTGCCCGCAATGTCGTTGACTGGAGAACATCGTATATATACAACGTTCATATTATGCAACAGGCAGCCGCCTTCGAACCAAAGGGAGTGAAATGAGCGCATTATGGATGCCCTTCACCGCGAACCGCGCTTTCGCCGCGTCGCCCCGAATCCTCGCTGAAGCCGAAGGAATCTTCTATCGCGACACCGCCGGCCGCGAGATACTCGATGCGGTCGCGGGGCTCTGGTGCGTCAACGCCGGGCACGGCCGCCAGGAGATCGCCGACGCGGTCTCGCGGCAGCTTCTCACGCTCGACTATGCGCCCGCGTTCCAGATGGGAAATCCCTATACGGTCGCCGCTGCCGAGCGGCTGACCGATATCCTGCCCGACGGCATCGATACGGTCTTCTTCACCAACTCGGGATCCGAGTCGGTCGACACCGCGCTCAAGATCGCGCGCGCCTATCATGCCGCCCGCGGCGAGCCGCAGCGCAACCGCCTCGTCGGCCGCAACCGCGGCTATCACGGCGTCAACTTCGGCGGCCTCTCGGTCGGCGGCATCGCGCGCAACAAGGAACAGTTCGGCCCGCTCCTCGCCGAGGTCGACCATCTCGTCGACACGCACGACCCCGAGCGCAATCTTTACAGCCGGGGCCAGCCCGAGTTCGGCGCCGAGCGGGCCGACGACCTGCTGCGGCTGATCGAGGCGCATGGCGCGAACAGCATCGCCGCGGTGATCGTCGAACCCGTCGCGGGGTCGACCGGCGTTCTGATTCCGCCCAAAGCCTATCTCGAACGCCTCCGCGCCATCTGTTCGGCGCATGGCATTCTCCTCATCTTCGACGAGGTGATCACCGGTTTCGGGCGGCTGGGCGCCCCGTTCGCGGCCCAGCGCTACGGGGTCACGCCCGACCTCATGACGATGGCGAAGGGCCTGACGAACGGGGTCGTGCCGATGGGCGCGGTCGTCATGGCGGGGTCGATCCGCGACGCGATCTTCGCCGGCGCGCCCGACGGCATCGAACTGTTCCACGGCTATACCTATTCGGGGCATCCGGTCGCGGCGGCGGCGATGCTGGCGACGCTCGACATTTACGAGCGCGAGCAGCTTTTCGCCCACGCCGCGGCGATCGCTCCCTATTGGGCCGACACGCTTCACGCGCTGCGCGGCGAACCCCATGTGATCGACATCCGCACCGACGGCCTTGTCGCCGGAATCGAACTCGAGCCCGGGCCGCGCGGCCCGGGCACACGCGGGTTCGCCATATTCGAAGACTGCTTCGCGCGCGGCCTGCTGACACGCGTGACGGGCGACATCCTCGCGCTTTCGCCGCCGCTCATCGTCGAACGCGGCCACATCGACCGGGCCGCCGAGACGCTGCGCGCGGCGCTCCGCGCCGCAGACTGATCGCCGAAGAGAAAAGAACAGAAAGAGAGAGAGGAGCTCGCCATGTCGGCACCCACCAGCATCCGCCCCGGAAAGCTTCATCCCTTTACCGGGCAGGACATTCCCTGGCTTCTCGAGGCGCGCGCCGCCGCGCATCCCGACAAGGTCTTCCTGATCGCGGCGCCTTTCGACCGCGAAGCGGAAAGCTGGACCTACGGCCGCTTCCATGGCGCCGTGACGCGCCTCGCGGGCGGCCTCGCCGCGCGCGGGGTGCGCAAGGGCGATTTCGTCCTCCTCCACATGGGCAATTGTGCCGAATTCCTGCTCGCCTGGCACGCCTGCGCCTGGCTCGGAGCCATCGTCGTGACGACCAACATTCGGTCCGCGCGCGACGAGCTCGCTTATTATGCCGCGAATTGCGGTGCGCGCTTCGCCATCACCCAGCCGGCGTTCGAGCCGCTGCTGCGCGAGGCCGCCAGCGGGATCGAGCAAATTGCGGTCATCGCGCATGATCCCGGCGAGACGGCGGCGGCTCCGCGCAGCGACGCCGCGATCCGGTTCGAAAGCCTTCTCGAAGGGACTCCGGTCTCGCGGCGCCCGCCCGAACCGATGGCGTTCGGAAGCGTCCAATATACATCGGGAACGACCGCCCGGCCGAAGGGGGTCGTGTGGACGCACGCCAATGCCTTGTGGGGCGCGCGGACGAACGCGATCGCCTGCGGCATCGGCCCCGACGACATCGGCCACAGCTGCCTTCCGCTCTTCCACACCAACGCGCTTTGCTATTCACATCTCGCGACGCTCTGGGCCGGCGCGACCCTCGTGGTCCAGCCGCGCTTCTCGGCGACCCGCTATTGGCCGTGCCTTGTCGAACATGGCTGCACTTGGGGCGTACAGATCCCCTTCATGCTGAAGGCGCTGTTCGGCCAGCCGATACCGGCGCGGCACAGCGTCACGCGCTGGGGCCTCGGCGCCTTCAATCCGGGCATCGTCATCGAGACTTTCGGCATCCCGTGCATCGGCTGGTTCGGGATGACCGAAACCGTCGGCCTGCCGCTCGTCACCGTCACCGGCCTTCCCGGGCGCGAGATGAGCATGGGTACCGTGGCGCCGGGTTACGAGGTCGAGGTGCGAAGCGAGGACGGCGGCCTCGCCGGATTTGGCGAGAGCGGCATGCTCTGGCTGCGCGGGATCGCGGGTCTCTCGCTTTTCGCCGAATATCTGAACAATCCCGAGGCGACCGCTGCCTCCTTCGATTCCGAAGGCTGGTTCGAGACGGGCGACCGCGTCACCGCTTTTGCCGACGGCCATGTGCGTTTCGAAGGCCGCGAGCGGGATATGCTGCGCGTCGGCGCCGAAAATGTCGCCGAGGCCGAGATCGAGCGCGTCCTGATGGGCGCCGGCGGCATCGTCGAGGTAGCGGTCGTCGGCAAGCCCGATCCGATGCTCGACGAGGTGCCCGTCGCCTTCGTGCTTCCGATCGATCCGGGCAGCGACCCGAGCGAGCATCTGCTGGCGAGCTGCCGTGCGCAGCTCGCCGACTTCAAGGTCCCGCGTGAGATCCATGTCGTGGACGATTTCCCGCGGGTGACGCTGGGCAAGATCGACAAGAAGCTGCTGCGGGCGAGGCTCAAGGCGGAAACAGGGGAGAAAGAAGGATGACGGTCCATACCGAAGGAGGGCTTTTGTCCTCCGCACTTTACAAGCGCGCGCTTGAAGTGATGCCGGGGGGTAACTCGCGGCACACCATCTTCTTCCCGCCCCACCCGCTCTATGCCGCGCGCGCCGCGGGCGCGCGCGTCTGGGATGTCGACGGGGTCGAGCGGATCGACTGCATCAACAATTATTCGTCGCTGATCCACGGCCATAATCATCCCGAGATCGTCGCGGCGATCCGCGAACAGGCAGGGCTCGTCACCTCGATCGCGATGCCGACCGAGCGCGAGATCGAGCTTGCCGAAATCGTCTGCGAGCGGCTTCCGGGGGTCGAGCGCATCCGTTTCGCCAACTCGGGGACCGAGGGCGTGATGTTCGCGATCAAGGCGGCGCGCGCTTTCACGGGCCGCCCGAAGATCGCGAAGATCGAAGGCGCCTATCATGGCAGCGACGGGACCGCGGGGATCAGCGTGTCGCCCGATCCGGCCCAATGGGGCGATCCCGACGCGCCGGCGAGCGTGGCGCCCGCGGGAACCGGGCCCGGCACCGCGGCCGATACGGTCATTCTGCCGATGAACCGGGTCGAGGCGGCACGGGCGATCCTGCGCGCGCACGGCGACACGCTTGCGGGTGTGATCGTCGACCCGATGGTCAAGAATCTCGGCTATGCCGCCGCAACGCCCGAATATCTCGCGATGCTGCGCGAGGAAACGCGGTCGCTCGGCGCGCTCCTCATCTTCGACGAGGTCTATAGCCTGCGGCTCGGCTTCCACGGCGCGCAGGGCGCGACCGGGGTCATCCCCGACCTCACGGCGATGGGAAAGATCATCGGCGGCGGTCTTCCGATCGGCGCGGTGGGCGGCAAGGCCGGGATCATGGACGAGTTGTTCGATCCGCGCGGCTCGGCGAAGCTCGCGCATGGCGGAACCTTCAACGCCAATCCGCTGACGATGGCGGCGGGCGTCGCGGCGATGCGGCTTTTCGACGAGCCCGCCTTCGACCGTCTTTCGGCGCTCGGTGAGCGGCTGCGTTCCGGGCTTCGGCAGGCACTGACGATCGCCGGCGTCTCCGGCATGGTCGGGGGCGCCACGTCGATGATCAGCCTTTTCCATCTCGAGGCCGAGATTGCGACCTACCGTGATGTCGCCGCGGCCATGGGAGGATATCCCGACGCCGGCATCAGGGCCGAACTTTTCTTCCGCGAAATGCTCGAGCGCGGATTCATCATCGCGCCGCAGGGCTTTATCGTCCTGTCCACCGCGATGACCGAAACCGACATCGACCGCCTCATCGAAGAAAGTCTCGCCGCACTTCGCACGATCAAGGAGAAAACTGCATGAGCACGCCGCATTACCACACTCCCGGAGGCAAGCTGCGCGCACGCGGTGCAGGCGTTCCCTTCGTCGGCACGCCCGGGCCGTGGAACGCGATTACTGATGTGCCCGGCATCGAAGTCGGCTATTGCACGCTGATCGAGGGATCGGGCCCGCTCGTCGTCGGACAGGGGCCCGTGCGCACCGGCATCACTGCCATCTTTCCGCACGGCCGCGAACGCGCCAACGCCGGTGCCTATGCCGGCTGGTTCAGCATGAGCGGAAACGGCGAAATGTCGGGCACGGCCTTCATCGACGAACGCGGGCGTTTCGACGGGCCGATCACGATCACCAACACGCACAGCTGCGGTCTCGCGCGCGACGTGACCGCGAAATGGCTGTTCTCGCGGCTACGCCCGGGCGAGAAGAATGATCAGCCCTTCTGGTTGCCGGTCGCCGCCGAAACCCACGACGGCCCGCTGAACGACGTCAACGGCCATCATGTCCGCGAAGAGCATGTCATCGCCGCGTTCGAGGATGCGCGGAGCGGACCGATCGAGGAAGGCAGCGTCGGCGGCGGCACCGGCATGCGCTGCTACGAGTTCAAGGGGGGCTCGGGAACGGCGTCGCGCGCGGTCGAGTTCGACGGCAAGACCTATACAGTCGGAGCGTTCGTCCAGTCGAACTTCGGCAAGCGCCGCCTCTTCACGCTCGCCGGTCTGCCGATCGGCCTCGAGATACCGACCGGCACCGAGGAAGCCCCCGACGACGGTTCGATCATCGGCATCGTCGCGACCGATGCCCCGATGATGCCGCACCAGCTCCGCCGCGTGGCGCGCCGGGCGGCCTTCGGTATCGCCCGCTCGGGCGGCGTCGCATCGAATGAATCGGGCGATCTGTTTCTCGCCTTTTCGACCGCCAACAGCGACGCGGTCGAACAGCATGAGGGGATCGTCAACGCCGCCTATGTCGGCGAGCAAGGCATGACGCCCTTCTACGAGGCGGCGATCGAGGCGACCCACGAAGCGATCATGAACAGCATTTTCGGCAACGAGACGATGGTCGGGCGCGACGATTATGCCTGCCCGGGGCTGCCGGTCGCGAAGGTGCAGGCCATCCTCGCGCGCCACGGGCTGCTGGTACCCACCGATTGAGCCGGCGCGCCGGGTCGGCCACCACTCTCCAGACTGGAAGGATCGCAGATTGCGCTGGATAAAAGGCATCGGGCCGCTGATCGCCGCCCTGGCCGTTCTGGCCGCCAGCCCGGCGGACGCGAAATCGACCGAGCGCTGGATCGGAAGCTGGGGGGCATCTCCCACCGATCTGGCCGGCGCGGTCGCAAACCCGGCGGCATTTCCGATCTATGATGCGACCATTCGGACGCATGTCCGCCTGTCGGCAGGGGGATCCGCCGTCCGGCTTCGCCTGTCGAACGAACTTGGCAGCGTCCCGCTCCGCCTGGGTTCGGTCCGCGTCGCCCTGTTTCGCGATGGAAAGATCGTTCCGGGCACCGATCGCCCGGTGACCTTTGGTGGAACGGGAACCGCCATGATCGCCGCGGGCGCTGCGCTGGTCAGCGATGCGGTGGCCTTGCCGGTGGAAGGTCTCGCCGAGCTTGCGATCAGCATCTATGTCCCCGGGCCGGTTCCCCATGTCACCGCACATGGATTTGGCCACAACTGGACCTGGATGTCGGCAAGGAACGAAACCGACAAGCCCGAACTGACCGCGCCGCTGCCGAGTTCCATTCGCTATATCGTCAGCGGCGTCGAGGTCGCCTCGGCTTCGCCGCGCGCGGGAACGATCGTGGTACTTGGCGATTCGATCACCGACGGCGCGGCCTCGACATTTAACGCCAACCGGCGATGGCCGGACATATTGGCAGAACGCCTGCAGGCGGCCGGCATGACCGATATCGGCATCGTCAACGAGGGGATCGGCGGCAATCGCCTGCTGAGCAGCGGCGCCGGAATCTCCGCGCCGGGACGGCTCGATCGCGACGTCTTCTCGCAGCCCAATGTACGCGGCCTCGTCCTTTTTGTCGGCATCAACGATATCGGCATGCCGGTTTCCGCAAAGCAGCAAGTCCCGTCGCCAAGCGACATGATTTCCGCCTATACGCAAATCGCGCAACGGGTCCGCGCGAAGGGAATCCGTTTGTTCGCCGTCACCCTGCTCCCCTATGGAAAGGCCGGTCCGAACTATCATTCGGCCGAAGGCGACGGGATTCGCAAAGCGGTGAATGCCTGGATGCGAACCACGCCGCTGTTCGACGGGGTGATCGATCTCGACCGGCTCGCGGCCGATCCGGAAAAGCCCTCGCAGCTGGCGCCGCTCTTCGACAGCGGCGACGGCGTCCACCCGTCGGATGCCGGCTATGCGGCGATCGCCCGCGCGATCGATCTGAACTTGCTGAAATAGGGCCCGCTCCGCGGCCGGCGCGCAGGAGCGCAAAGCGGCGTTGGGCGGGACGCGATGTAAAAAGGTCTCGAGCAGCCGGCCGGCATCCCGAAAGCCGCCCGGCCGCAAGCGGATATACTGTTCATGGCAGTCGACTGACCGGCGTTTCTCCATTAGGAACGACCGAAGTTTGAAAGGATGCCGGACCGTGGGAGAAGCTGCTGGCGCGACGCGCGCCTATCACAAGGGTAATGTCGCGGACGATTTGATTGCGGCCGCACGCAAGATACTGAAAACCGAGCGCTTCGAGGATGTATCGGTTCGCCGGCTCGCGCGCGAGGTCGGCGTCACGCCGGGGAATTTCTATAATCATTTCGCCAGCCTCGATCAGCTGTTCCTCGACATTGCCGCCGACGCATTCGACACGCGCAGGCGGGCGCAGGCCAAGCTGATCAAGAAGGCCGACAACCGCATCGACGCGCTCGTCGCAACAACGCTCGATTTCGTTGAATTCGCGATCCGCGAGAAACAATTGTTCCGCATCATGTTCGGCCAGGTGCCCGGCAGCTTTACGCACGACCGCTTCCGGCAGGCAAGCGATGCCGCTTTCGCCCAGCTTGTCGAATTCGTCTATCGCGAACCGCGCTATGTGCCGGGCGACCGCGCACTCAGCCATGCCCGACTACCAGTGGGCTATGGCCTTTTCTGCCTGATGTACGGGCTCGCACGCAACATTAGCGAAAACCAGATCGAATTCTCCGACGGCGACGGCGGCAGTGTTACCCAGTTCGTCGAGGATGTGGTGCGCAGCTTCGTCGACGGAACAGCGGTTGCCGAGCTTCGCGAGGGCTGATCCAAGGTGAAGGGCAGGAGCAGATGCTCCCGCCCGCCCCCCCGCTTCTAAAAGGTAAAGGAAACCTCCGCGCCATAGGTCCGGCCGCGCGAGAGCGACTGCAGGCCATTGCCGAAGATGAATTCGACCACACGGTCATTGAACAGGTTGTTGACATATCCGACGACGCGTACGTCGCCGAACTTGAAGCCGGCGGTGAGATCGAGCTTGCTGAGATTCTCGTAGTCGATCTGGTCCAGCAGGACGCCGCCGAACTCGAGCCGCCAATTGGCATTGGCCACGAAGTTCACACGATTCGATACGGGAACCTCCGCAGCGATCCGGCCATTCAGCGTCCATTCCCGCGAGAAAGGAATGAGACTGCCCTTCACCGAGACACCGTTCGACGCTCCGCCGGTGAACTTGGCGTCGAGATGGCCGACGCTGACCGCGACATCGAGCCCGTTGGCGACCCGTGCGAACAGTTCCGCTTCCTGCCCCCAGGTGCGCGCGTCGCCGACATTGGCGAGATAGGAGAAGCCGAACTGCGGCGGCGCGATCGGATCGTTCTGCGAGAGAACGAGATTGCTTTGCGTCATGTAGAAGAAGGCGAGGTTCAAACCGAGCTTGCCATTCATCCACAAGCCCTTGAAACCGAGCTCATAGTTGCTCGCATCTTCCTGGTCATAGGGAACGAACTGGGGCGTCGTCGATGTGGTGTTGAAGCCGCCTGGCCGGAAACCGGTCGAATAATTGGCATAAAGATTGACCGAGGGACTGGCCTGGTACCGGATATTCAGGCTCGGCGCCCAATTGTCGAAGGTCCTGCGTACCTTGAGCGAATAAGCCGGCAGCACGTTCGCAAACAGAGCCGAGAGATAGGCATCCGAAAGCGGATCGACGGCCAGGCCGCTTTGATCATAATCGAGCTTCTTGATGTCGTGTGTGTAGCGCAGCCCGCCGGTCACGCTGAGCGCGTCGCCGATGTCGTAAGTCAGTTCGGCAAAGGCGGAGAAGGCCTCGGTATTGATCTGCGAGCCGAGCGACGGCAGCCCGCCCTGCCCCGAGCGCACCCCGATTGCCGGAAAGGGACTGGTGACGAAGGCCACGCTCGGCCCGCCCGGAATCGTCTGGCAGGTCGGGTCGCCGGGCGTGAAGGAGCCGCCGAGCAAGGCCCCGCAGGCAATCGTCGCGTTGACCGGGTCGGCCAGCGCATCGAAATCCATCGTCGTCGTGATGATGCGCGAGAAATCGAAGCGCTCGCGAAAATAGGACGCGCCCGCGATCCAGCCCAGCGGGCCGTCGCCGTTCGACGACCAGAGCGCTTCGACATAGCCGTTCTTGATGCCCTCGGCGCGGTCGAGCCGCTGGCGGAGCGCGAGCGGGGCGTCGGTCGGCGCAATGGCGGTGCCGTCCTGGTCGTCGGTGCCGGTCAGCTTGTAGTTGCGGTAGGCGGCGAGCAGGCTGAACCGGCCGATGTCGCTGTCATAGTTGATCGTCTGCGACAGATAATAGGTCCGCGACCGGCTGTGGGACGGCGTGTCGCGGGCGATCGTGCGCGGGGTTTCGGGCGCGCTCGTTACGAGGAAATTGGTGACACCGTCAGGCGCGAAGCTTCGCGTCGCCGGCCCGCTGCCACGCGAATATTCGCCCGACCAGAGGATTTCGAGATCATCGCCCGGCGCGTAACGCGCGCTGAGCCGGACCCCGCTGCTGCGGCTCTTGTCGACCTCCTGATCAAGGGTGACGTTGTAGAATTCACCCTTGTTCTGGTCGAAAAACCAACCCGCCGCGCGAAGCGCGAAATCGTCGCTCACGGGAAGATTGATGGCGCCTTCGAGTTCGGCGCGCTGATAGCGGCCGTATCGGGCCGACGCATAGCCGCCGAGCTTGTCCTTCGGCATCGCGTAGACGACATTGACCGCGCCCCCGACCGCGCTTCGGCCATAGAGGCCGCCCTGCGGACCGCGAAGGACTTCGACGCGCTCGACGTCGACCATCGGGCCGAGGTTGCTGCGCTGGCCGCCATTGAAAATGCCGTTGCGGTAGAGGCCGAAATTGGGTTCGGCCTGTACGTCCGACTGACGGATGCCGCGGATATTGATGTAGGTGTTGAAGTTCGACGGGTCGCTCTGGATGACCGCATTGGGGGTCAGCGCGATGATCGACTGGATGTCCGATACGCCGCTGTCGCGCAGCGTCTGGCCGCTGACCGCCGTGACGGTGGAGGGCGTTTCGAAGAGCGTCTCGTCGCGGCGGCGCGCGGTGACGACGATCGTTTCGTCGTAGGCGGATGCCGCCGGCGGCGACACGCCGCCCTCCCCCGATTCCTGTGCCCCGGCGGGCACCGACAAAATCGCACCGGCGGCCAAGCCCGTGAGAAGAAGCGTCTTTTTACCGAAAGTCACACGCATCAAAATTCCCCCTAATAGCGGCTCCAAGGATGCTCTCTCTCCATGTGAACGATGATTATATTTTTGCACTTTAATGTCAACACCGTTCATATTATGAAAAGACGCATGACCCGCCCTCGCCTCGCTGATGCGCTTGCTGCTTGCGTCCCCCTGTTCCCGTCGGACGGACCCGCCGCCGATTCGCCGACCTCGCCCGATTGCAAACCGGATTGCCGTGGCGGCGTAGCATTGCCGGGCCGGCTGGCGCGACGAAAAGCACATGGCCGCCGCTCATGACCTTGCGCATGCCGATGCCGGACGAGGGCGCGATCGCGCGCCGCGACGAGATCGCCCGCGCAATGCGTGCGATCGTCCCGGGAGACGGGGTCATCGACGATGCCGACGGACTGCGCGTCTATGAGACCGACGGGCTGACAGCCTACCGCCAGCCGCCGCTCATCGCCGTGCTGCCCGAAACGAGCGCGCAAGTGGCGCAGATCGCCGCCTGGTGCCACGCAAATCGGATCAAGATCGTCCCCCGCGGGTCGGGAACATCGCTGTCGGGCGGCGCCCTGCCGCTCGCCGACGGCCTGCTTCTCGTCCTCGCGCGGATGAACAGGGTCCTCCATGTCGATTATGACGACCGGATCGCGGTGGTCCAGCCGGGCGTCACCAATCTTGCGGTCACCGACGCGGTGAGCGAACGCGGCTTCTATTATGCGCCCGATCCATCGAGCCAGATCGCCTGCTCGATCGGCGGCAATGTCGCCGAGAACAGCGGCGGCGTGCACTGCCTCAAATATGGGCTGACCGCGAACAATGTGCTCGGCGCGGAACTCGTGCTGATCGACGGCACGATCATAAGGCTCGGCGGACGCCACCTCGATCCCGGCGGGCTCGATCTGCTCGGGGTTGTCCTCGGTTCCGAAGGCCTGCTCGGCATCGTCACCGAAGTGACGGTGCGCATCCTGCCGCGCCCCGAAACCGCCCGCGCGCTCCTCATCGGCTTCCCGGGCGCCGAAGCCGCCGGAGCCTGTGTCGCCGCGGTCATCGGGGCCGGGATCATCCCGGCGGGGATGGAAATGATGGACCGCGCGGCCATTCACGCCGCCGAAGCCTTTGTCGGCGCCGGCTACCCGCTCGACGCCGAAGCGCTTCTCATCGTCGAACTCGACGGCGTCGCCGCCGAATGCCGGCATCTCGCCGAGCGGGTGTCGGCGATCGCGAAGGAAAATGGCGCGCAGAGCCTGCGCGTTTCGCAAAGCGAGGAGGAAAGGCTGGCCTTCTGGGCGGGCCGCAAGGCCGCCTTCCCCGCGGTCGGCCGCCTCGCGCCCGATTATTATTGCATGGACGGCAGCATTCCGCGCCGGCGCTTGCCCGAAGTGCTGTCGCGGATGGCCGCGCTTTCCCGTCACTATAATCTCGACGTCGCCAATGTCTTCCACGCCGGTGACGGCAATCTCCATCCGCTCATCCTCTACGATGCCAACGAGCCGGGCGAGCTCGAACGCGCCGAGGCGTTCGGTGCCGACATCCTGCGCCTGTGCGTCGAGGTCGGCGGCGCTCTCACCGGCGAACATGGTGTCGGGGTCGAGAAGCGCGACCTTATGCCGGTGATGTTCAGCGGGACCGACCTTGCGCACCAGCAGCGCGTCAAATGCGCCTTCGATCCCGACCTTCTTCTCAATCCCGGCAAGATGTTCCCCGTGCTTCACCGCTGCGCCGAGCTCGGGAGGATGCATGTGCACCGCGGCCAGCTTCCCTTCCCCGACCTCCCGCGTTTCTGACCATGACCGCATCCCCCTCTCCCGCTTCCGCCGATGATCTTTGCGACCTGTTCCGCGCGGGCGCCGCTGCCGGCGAAGCGGTCGAACTGGTCGGCGGCGCCAGCAAGCGCGCGATCGGGAACCCGGCCAGAACAACCCGCCGGATCGATCTCTCGGCATTTCGCCATGTCATCGACTATGATCCGGCCGAGCTGCTGCTGACGGTTGGCGCAGCGGCCCCCCTCGCGGATGTCGAACGCCTTCTCGCCAGCGAAGGGCAGATGCTCGCATTCGAGCCGTTCGATCATGGCGCGCTGTCCGGCGGGGCCGGAGGTACAACGATCGGAGGCATCATCGGGGCCGCCGTCTCGGGTCCGCGACGGCTTTCCGCCGGAGCGGTACGCGATCATATGCTCGCTTTCGAGGCCGTGTCCGGGCGGGGCGAACGCTTCAAGGGCGGCGCCGCGGTGATGAAGAATGTCACCGGTTACGATCTTCCCAAACTCATGACGGGAAGCTGGGGACAGCTTGCGGCCCTGACCTCGGTAACGCTGAAGGTGGTGCCCCGGCCCGAAGTCGAGGCGACATTGCTCTTCCGGATCGCCGAGGATCGCGCTGCGGTTGAGGCGATGGCGGCGGCCATGGGATCGCCGGCCGAGGTGAGCGGGGCGGCGCATTTGCCCGAAGACGGCATCACCGCGCTGCGCCTCGAGGGTTTCGCCCCTTCGGTCGCGGCGCGATCGCGGATGCTGCGCGGCCTTCTCGGCCCCGCCGATGCGATCGAAGGCGAGGAGAGCCATGCCCTGTGGCGCCGCATCCGCGAGGCAGCACCGCTTGCCGGTGAAGACATTCTTTGGCGCGCCTGCGTCGCGCCGTCGGCAGGCCCGGCACTCGGCGAAGCGCTGAGAGCAATCGGCGGGCGCCATTTCTACGATTGGGCGGGCGGGCTCGTCTGGCTGTCGCTTCCTCGCGACGCCGATCAGGCTCCGGTCCGTGAGCATGCCGGCAGGCTCGGAGGGCAGGCGATGCTGACCCGCGCGCCGGATGACCTGCGACGCCGCCTTCCCGCGCTGCACCCGTCTCATCCCGATGTCGCCGCGCTCACGCGGCGCGTGAAGACGGCGTTCGACCCCGCCGCCATTCTCGACCCCGCTCGCTGGGAGGCGCCCGATGCGGACTGATTTTACGGCGGAACGGCTCGCCGATCCCGATGTCGCCGCCTCCGAAGCCGTGATCCGCAATTGCGTGCGCTGCGGTTTCTGTACCGCCACCTGCCCGACCTATGTGCTGCTCGGCGACGAGCGCGATTCGCCGCGCGGACGCATCTATCTGATCAAGGACATGCTCGAACGCGGCGGAACCCCGCCGGCGGCGGCCGTGAAGCATGTCGACCGGTGCCTCGGCTGCCTCGCCTGCACGACGACCTGCCCCGCCGACGTCGATTACCGGCGGCTCATCGATCACGCCCGCGCGTGGATTGCACGCTCCTACACGCGGCCGTGGATCGATCGTGCGATCCGCCGGGTGCTGGCATCGATCCTGCCACATCCCGCGCGTTTCCGATGCGCGATCGGCGCGGCGGCGCTCGGGCGCCCGTTCGTACCGCTGCTGAAACGCATTCGGCAGCTTGCCCCGGTCGTCGCCATGCTCGAGCTCGCACCGCGCCGCCTGCCCGCGCCCGCAGCAACCATCTCGACGCAAGGCTCCAAAGGTCGTGTTCTGCTCCTCCAGGGCTGTGCCGAGCCGGTCCTCCGGCCCGACATCCGCGCGGCGACAAGCCGCCTTCTGCACCGCGCGGGATATGGCGTCCATTTCGCCCCGGGCGAGGGCTGCTGCGGCGCCCTCGTGCATCATCTCGGGCAGGAGCAGGCGGCTATCGCAGCCGCGCGGCGCAATATCGACGCATGGACGCCGGCGCTCGAGGACGGGTGTGCCGCGATCATCGTCACGGCATCGGGATGCGGCAGCACCGTCAAGGATTACGGGCATCTGCTGCGCGACGACCCCGTCTATGCATCGCGGGCCAGGTGCGCGGCGGCTCTGGCGATGGATGTCAGCGAATTTCTCTCGAAAATTACGCTTCCGCCCGCGAAGGCGCAGCATCTCACGGTCGCCTATCATGCCGCCTGCTCGCTCCAGCACGGGCAGAAGGCGGGCGCGCTCCCCGCCGCCCTGCTCGGCGATGCGGGTTTCAGCGTCCGGACCCCGGCCGAGGCGCATCTGTGCTGCGGATCCGCCGGGACCTATAATATCCTGCAGCCGGCGATCGCGCGGCAGCTCGGCGATCGCAAGGTTCAGCAAATCGAGGCGCTGCGCCCCGACGTCATTGCGACGACCAATATCGGATGCGCTGTCCAGATCGCCGGCGGGACCGACATTCCCGTCGTGCATGTGGTCGAACTGCTCGACTGGGCCACGGGCGGCCCGAAGCCGGGCGCCCTCGCCGCGCATAGCGCGAACGCGCCCGCATGATGCAGCCCCGCCCTTCGCCCGGCCCGCAGACGGCGGGCTTCCCCGCCGCCGCCGACCTCTACAACGACATCGCGCTCGGCGAAGCCGCAGGCGACACGAGCGAGTCCCGCCGCCTCTTTCCGGGCCTTGCGGCATGCACGTCGGCGGCGGCCGCCGCGGCGTGGTTATCCGATCATTATGCCTTTCCGGTCATCCTGCTGGGATTGCTCGTGGGGCTGGCGCTCAATTTCATATCGGACGATGTCCGCACCCGTCCCGGGCTCGACTTTGCCTCGAGCCACTTCCTGCGCGTCGGCATCGTCATTCTCGGCCTGCAGGTCACCGCCGGGCAGATTTTTCAGCTCGGGGCGATGCCCTTTGCGGCGCTCATCCTCATCATGACCGTCACCATCGGCGCCGGCCTCGGCGCGGCCCGCCTGTCGGGACAATCGCCGCATGTCGGCCTGCTTGCCGGCGGGGCGACCGCGATCTGCGGCGCGAGCGCGGCCCTCGCGCTTTATGATGTCATCGGCCGCAAGCGCCTCGCCGAAGCCCAGTTCACGCTGACGCTCGTCGGCATCTCGCTGGCGAGCGCGGTGGCGATGTCGCTCTATCCCGTTCTCGCCGCCAAGCTCGGGCTGACGGACAGGCAGGCCGGGTTCCTGATCGGGGCGTCGATCCACGATGTCGCGCAGGCGATCGGCGGCGGCTACGCCTTCTCCAATATCGCCGGCGCCGATGCGACGATCGTCAAGCTGGCCCGCGTGGCCCTGCTGGCTCCCGTCGTGGCCTGCGTCGGTGTCCTCCTGCCACCCGAGAGCGAGGCCACCGGCAAACGGCGGCGCATCGCGCTGCCATGGTTTGTGCCCGCCTTTATCGGCGTCGTCCTGCTCAACAGCCTGCTGGTACTTCCCGACGAAATCAGGGCGTTCGCGCTGGCGCTGTCCAAGGCGCTTCTTCTGCTCGCGGTGACCGCTACCGCGATGCGAACCCGCCTCGCGCTGCTGCTTTCGATGAGCTGGCGGGCCGGTATTCCCGTTATCGCCGCGAGCCTCGCAAGCTTTCTCGCCGCGCTTGCCTGCGCGGTTTGGATCGCCTGATTTGGGCAAAAATAGGGTTTGCCCAAAATCCGTACCGGCGCTAGATATGTGAACAGTGTTTATATAAAAATAGGGGAGACGACATGACGGGACCGTTCAGCGCACAATTGTTCGAAGGCAAGCATGTCTTCGTGGCGGGGGGCTCCTCGGGCATCAATCTCAGGATCGCGCAGCGCTATGCCGCCGCCGGTGCGCGCGTTTCGATATTCAGCCGCGACCCGGCGAAGATCGACGCGGCGGTCGCCTCGATCGTCGATGCCGGCGGCCGCGCGCTGGGCTTTACCGGCGACGTTCGCGATTTTGCGGCAGTCGATGCCGCGATCGACGCCGCGTCGCAGAGCCATGGCGAAATCGACGTGGTCGTTTCGGGCGCCGCGGGGAATTTCGTCGCCCCCGCCGCCGCCATGTCGCCGAACGGCTTTCGTGCCGTCGTCGATATCGATCTGATCGGGACTTTTCACGTGTTTCGCGCCGCCTATAGCCGGCTGAGCCGTCCCGGCGCCTCGCTCGTCGCGATCAGCGCGCCGCAGGCCCGCAAGCCTTCGATGCTCCAGGCGCATGTCTGCGCCGCGAAGGCCGGGATCGACATGCTCGTGAAGGTCCTCGCCCTCGAGTGGGGCAAGGAAGGCATCCGCGTCAACGCGATCTCGCCGGGCCCCATCGCCGACACCGAGGGCATGGCCCGCCTCGCCCCCAACGAGGCCGCCGCCTCCGCCATCCGTGCGAGCCTCGCGCTCGGTCGCTACGGTGAAAAAGACGAGATCGCCGACGCGGCCTTCTACCTTACGAGCGATGCCGGCCGCTATGTCACGGGCACGATCCTCGACTGCGACGGCGGCACGATGCTCGGAAGCGCGGTGCCCGAACTGGGCGAGCGCTGACCGATCCGGACTATCGTTTCGTGCAAACGTTCCCGTTTGCCGATGGGGTGACGGGGCAGGCGCTAGCTGCCCCGTCACATCTCCCGAGAAAAACCGCACGGCACAGGAGCTGGGTAATGACTATAAGTTTCGACAATCGCGTCGCCATCGTCACCGGGGCGGGCGCAGGCCTCGGCCGCGAACATGCCCTTGGTCTCGCGGCGCGCGGGGCGAAGGTGGTGGTCAATGATTTCGGCGGCGGCCTCGACGGCTCGGGCGGCTCGTCGGCTCCGGCCGAAGAAACGGTCGCGATGATCCGCGACATGGGCGGCGAGGCCTTCGCGCACGGGGCCGATGTCGGCAATGAGGAGCAGGTGGGCGACCTTGTCGCGAAGGCCGTGCGCGATTGGGGCCGCGTCGACATCCTCGTCAACAATGCCGGTATCCTGCGCGACCGCGCCTTCGCCAGGATGACGCTCGCCGACTGGGAAGCCGTGGTGCGCGTCCACCTGACCGGCGCCACGATCTGCACGATGGCCGTCTGGCCCCATATGAAGGCCGCCAATTATGGCCGGATCGTCATGACCAGTTCCTCCTCGGGAATCTATGGCAACTTCGGTCAGTCGAACTATGCCGCCGCGAAGATGGCGGTCATCGGTCTGATGAATGTTCTCCACATCGAGGGAGCGAAGAATAATATCCGGATCAATACGCTGGCACCCGGCGCCGCGACACGGATGACACTGGACCTGCTGCCGCCCGCGATCACCGGACTGATGGACGCGCGAACGGTCACCCCGGGCCTCCTCTATCTCGTCAGCGAAGATGCCCCGTCGCGCGCCATCCTTTGCGCCACCGCGGGCGGCTTCGCGCGTACGCTTATTCTCGAAACCGCAGGCGTCCATCTGAAGGACGATGATTGTACGCCCGAAGGCGTCGCCGCGGCATGGGACGCGATTTCCGGAAGCGAAGGCGCCGAGCTCTACGAGGCCGGGAGCCAGCAGGTCATGAAGTTCGTCGGTATGGCGGCCGAGGCGGCCGGCATCAGGCCGGACTGAGCCGCCCGTCCAGGCACTTTCCTGTCAACCGTCGAGGCGAACGAGCCGGCGCGAGAATTCCCGCTGCTTCGTCACATAATCCGCAGCCGACTGCTTCAGGTCGGCGATCATGTCGGGCGTCAGCTCGCGAACCGCCTTTGCCGGGGCGCCGACGATCAGGCTGCCGGGCGGAAAACTCTTCCCTTCGGTCACCAGCGCGCCCGCCCCGATCAGGCAGTCGGCACCGATCACCGCCTTGTTGAGGATCGTGGCCCCCATCCCGACAAGGACATTGTCGCCGAGCGTGCAGCCATGCAGGATCGCATGATGGCCGATCGTGCAGCCCGCCCCGACCTTGAGTGGGATGTCGGGATCCGAATGGAGCATCGCGCCTTCCTGGATATTGGAGCGGTCGCCGATCATGATCGGGGTGTTGTCGGCCCGAATGACCGCCCCGAACCATATCCCCACCTCGCGGCCGACCACCACCTCGCCGATCAGGTCGGCCGACGGCGCGACCCAGCTATCGGCGGGAACCTCGGGCTGCTTCTCGTCAATTGCGTAGAGAGCCATCGACCGTCTTCCCCTCTCTTAAACAAGCCGGCTGGCAAGCGCAGACGCCGCAGCCAGCGCCAAATCCTAATTGCCCGAAAAATCGCCGGGCCTTTTGTCGAAGAAGGCCTGAATACCTTCGCCGAAATCATCGGTGCGCGTGCCGAGCAGCCATTGGTCGGCGTCGGCATGCATCACGGCCTGATCGAGCGCGCCGGCCCAGGCATTCGCGCTTCGCTTAATCATCTGCACCGCAATCGGCGGAAGCGCGGCAAATTCTTCGGCCATGCGCAGTGCCGCGGCGTCGCGCTCGTCGGCCGCGACCACGCTGTCGAAAAATCCCCAGTCGAGCATCGTGTCCGCGTCGAAGAGCGCGCCTGTCATCACCATCCTCTTGGCTCTTGCGAGACCGACCGTCTGGATCGCGAGCGGCAAGGCATGCCACATGAGATTGATGCCGAGGCGGACCTCGCCATAGCCGATGCGGGCATCGGGCGATCCGACACGGAAATCGCATGCCGTCGCGATGCACGCGGCGCCTCCGGTCGCGGCGCCCTGAATCACGCAAATGGTCGGCTGATGGATTTCGCGAATGGCACGAAGCAACCGGCCGCCGAGTTCGGCCGACCGGCGCTGCTGAACCGCCGGCGTCGTCCCGCGCCCCGCCTCGCGCAACCCGCCGATATCCATCCCGGCGCCGAAATGCTTCCCCTCGGCCCGAAATATCACGGCCCGCGCCTCGCCATTGTCGGCCAGCGATTCTGCCATGGCCTTCAGCTGGAGCATCGAGGCCGGCGTCAGCGCATTGCTCTTCTCGCCCCTGTCGTGTGTGATCGTGACGATATGGCCATTCTGCTCAAGCCGGAAAGGTCCCTCGCTCATTTTCACGCCTTTCCTTCCCTCTGCTTGACAATGCCAGCAGACTTGCGCTGGCATCGCCGCCATTCGCGACGCCTCGATCGCAAGGCCGCACGCGGATCTAAGAACGCAAAATCGCGCGAAGCCCAACTATTGCCGACAAGCAATAAAATGTAAACGATGTTTATATTCTGAATTGTTCAGGCCATCGCCGGATGGCCGGCGTAATCTGGATGCAACGCGCGCAGGAATAGCGCCGACGCCGGTGGGTAAGGTATCGGCCACCACACCGAAGCCTCTGATCGTGCGAAACCGACGCCCACTACCGCATGCCTTTCGTCCGGCCGTTTGCGATCTCTTCCGAAATCATGCGATAACTTTGCAGTGAGAGACGGATTTGGACGGCTTCCCGGAGCAACACGGTTCGAATTTCATCAACGAACCGGAGCCATTTTCTTACCTTACCGGCTTGGTATTGCGGCATTTCTTGCCGCCAGCCCGTTTCCTTTCCCACACTATTCCCACACTGCCCTGAAAGGGGCGGCCCCTTCGGCATGAGCGAAATCATCGATCGCCACCCGATCAAAAAAGTTGGCACCGGTACCCAATCTTCACCGGGCTACGTTAAACGCCCCCGCCCTCCTGCGACCCGAGGGCAAACCGGCCCCGTCGTGCGTCAAAGTGCGGCGGGTTTTTGTGCGCGTCGCGCTTCCCAACCAACGCTACACACCACCCTTCAAAACGATAGCTTTCGCTATTAGCAAGAGTGAATTTAGTGTATCGTATCAATTGTGGAGCAGCGTCCTGCAATTTTTTTCAATTCACGGAGGGGAGAAATCAATGAAATTTGACATCATTAGAAGCATATTTGCTTTCTCGATATTGAGCGTGGCGGCGATGCCCGCTCAGGCGCAGACATGGACTAATGGCCTCGGCGTCGCTCTACCCACGGGTACACCAATAACAGCAACTGGAGAGCTTGTTTTTACCGTGGAAGGGTTTTCGGAAATAGAAACGTGTGGAATCTCAGTCCAAGGCTACGTCACAAATTCCAATGTGATAACCTTCTACAGCCAGAACCCAGGCTACAGTTGCAATGACCGATTTGATCCACATTTCCCCTTCAGCTTGCAAGCCCACGTTTCAGGGCCCTTGGCCCCTGTTAAGAGCGCCATGGCAAT
>Ga0307414_10000217_pt1 | contig 37929 bp, 39 predicted proteins | sample DK1Ometagenome_FD_203804 | JGI IMG/M metagenome (GOLD analysis project Ga0307414, IMG submission 203804) | Maize rhizosphere microbial communities from greenhouse at UC Davis, California, United States - DK15-O-3 | ecosystem: Host-associated > Plants > Roots > Rhizosphere > Soil | place: USA... | reverse complement strand
GTTTCCGCCGATTACAATCAGCAGTGGCATGAGCCAGGCGGGATTGACACTGAGAAATTGTACAACCAGGGCAGAGCCCAGGTCTGCCCCCAGCATGGTCGCCAGTCCCAGTGACAGACTGAGTTGGCCGCTGCTGGCAAAGCCCGCGGCGAGCAATGCTACGGCGGTCGAGCTTTGCAGCAGCACGGCGACAACGCCACCCAATGCTGCCGCCTTGACGTGATTGCGGCGTCCACTACTGAGCAGTCGCGTCAGGATCGCCCGTTGCGAGCGCTCCATGCCGGTGCGCACCATGCGGGTCGCCCATAGAAGAAGTGTGACGGCCCCTGCTATGTTGATCAGGACGAGATAGATGTTCATGTCGCCCAGGTCGCCAGCCTGCTCCAATGGAAGTTGTGAGTGCCACGCCTGTCCCGTTGGCCGGGGCGCGCGTCTCGCGAGGACTAGTTTTGGCGCGCTGCCAGAATATGTTCTGCCAGTTCGGCAAAGCCCTTGCCCGAGTGTCCATGAGTCACATAGGCGGGATGATGCTCGATACGATGCAGCATGTCCTTGACGTTGGCTACGCCCACCGACAAAGGAAACGCGCCGAACATAGGTGCGTCATTGGGAGAGTCTCCCGCATAGATCACAGCGGCATTGCTGGCCGCTGGGTCCAGACCGTACTCGTTGGTCAGGAAGCGTCGGGCCATGGTCAGTTTGTCGTAATTGCCAAACCAGCCGTTCACGTGAATGGAGCTGACCTTGGCGACCGCGCCAAGCTCTTCGAATTTGGCCACGATGCGCTCGATATCGGCCTCGGGCAGAGCAGGCACGTCTTCGCAGAAGTCCACAGCCAGATCGGCCAGCCGATAAGGTTGATCGCTGGCAAGAGCACAACCGGGAACGCTGGTCAGAATGTCGACGCCCAAGGCGTCCAGCCGGGCGCGGTTCTGGCGCATTGATACATCATCGGTCCAGAAGGTCTGGCGCATCTTCTTGCGCGCGCGATCATAGACAAAATAAAATGCGCCATTTTCCCCGATGACGCCGTCGACGGGCCACATACGGGCAATGTGGTCGCACCAGCCGGCGGGCCGGCCGGTAACCGGGATGACGGCAAAACCCGCCGCCTTGAGTCGATGCAACGCGACATAGGCCTCTGCCTCGAGCTGGCCTTCGCTGGTCATGGTGTCGTCGATATCGGTCAAAAGGATGCGAGCCTGTCGAAGGTCGTCGGCGGTCATCTGGTCAAGCGATTTCATGGCTGTCTCTGTCTGGTGGGGAACTTGCCGACGCCCGCTCCAGCCGCCAGGCGTGTAGCGCGGGGTAGAGCGAGAAATAGTCGGCGAACAATTTACGATAGGTGGCATGGCGCTCGGGATCGGGCTGGATTGTGCGGGCGATGCGCACCATGCTGGCGATGGCACTGTCGATGTCCTCGAAGCAGCCCGCGCCAACGGCTGCGAGAATGGCGGCGCCAAGCCCCGGACCATCGGTTACTTCGGGCACTTGCAGAGGTACCCCCGACACATCGGCGTGAATCTGCAGCCAAAGCGGGGAGCGTGTGGCTCCGCCGACAATGGTTATTTCGGAAATCGGCAAGCCATGGCGCCGCATCGTCTCAAGCACGGACTGAGTGCCCAAACATACTGATTCAATGGCCGCCCGAAACAGGTGGGCCTGCGTATGGGCAAGGGAAAGCCCGACAATGGCGCCGCGGGACGCGGCGTCGGTATGGGGCGAGCGGCCGCCCTGGAAGTGATCGAGCATGACCAATCCGTCGGAGCCGGGCGGTAGCGCCGCTGCCTCTGCGTTGAGCCGATCCCAGTCGTTGGGCGTACCCAAAAGACGGGAGATCCATGCCACCATGGCGCCGGAGGCAGACTGCCCACCTTCGATGATATGGCGCCCAGGATAGATCGCATCAGCATAGCTGCCCCAGAGGCCCGGAATATTGCGTCGCTGGGCGCTGATCGCCAGTTGCAGATGCGATGAGCCTGAAATCAGCGCCAGCTGTCCGGGCCTGCAGACCCCGGCGCCAATCATGCCGACAAAGGCATCGGCGCCCCCCTGGACAACCTTGACCGAGGGAGGAAGGCCGAGGTGGCTGGCCGCTTCTGGCGTCAAAGTGCCGACACACTCGCCCGGTCGCAGAACTTCCCTCGGCCATTTCTCGAGAAGTTCACCCAGCCCAAGCCGGGCAAGTAGGTCGACCGGATAGCCACCATTCTCGCTGTCATAGTGCCAGCGCATTGCCGCCGTGTTGAGGCTCGCAACCGTGCGCCCTGTCAGGCGCTGGACCACATAGTCCTGGTATTCGCAGACGATGGCGCTCTTTCCATACAGCTCGGGGGTGTTGGCTTTTAGCCAGAGCACCTTGGGCAGCATCCACTCGGCTGAAACCGGACCGTGCAAATTGAGCAATGTGTCGGGTAGCGCATCGCGGGCGGTGCGGACCTGCTCGGCCTCCTTGGCTGCGCGCACATCCATCCAGAGCAGGGCCGGCGCCAAGGGCTGCCCCGCCTCATCGAGCATGACCACAGTGCAGGTCGTCGTCGCAAGGCTCAGTGCGAGCACGCTTTCCATGGGCACATTGGCAATCGACAGGGCATCGCGCAAGGCGGAGCCTAGCGCTGCCCACCAATCTTGGGGTGACTGCTCCGCCCAGCCTGGCTGGGGGAACTGGGTGCGGTAGGCCGCGACCGCGGATCCCAGGCAGGTGCCGTCCAGTGAGAACACATGGGCGCGGATCGATTCCGTGCCACCATCTATGCCAATGACGCAGGTCATGCTGGTCTCCGGTCAGACGGCGAAGCGGGCCGCCTCGATCTTGTCGACTTTGCGCGCCGAATTGCCGCCCTGGAAGCTGTTGGCCAGCCAGATATCGACCAGCATCTTGGCCAGCGACTGGCCGGTGATCAATGCGCCGAGCGTGATGATCTGCGCATTGTTCGAGGCGATGGCGCGTTCGGCGGTATAGGGATCTGTGACGGTGACGGCCCGTACATTGGCCACCTTGTTGGCGGTGATCGCCATGCCGGCACCGGTCCCGCAGATCAGAATGCCGCGCTCGAATTCACCCTTGCTGACGCGGACTGCCAGTTCGACGGCGATGTCGGGATAGTCCACCGGCTCGGTGCTATTGACCCCAATATCGGTGACCTGCCAGCCGCTGGCGGCCAGGTGCGTATGCAGGATTGCCTTCAGGTCTACGCCCAGATTGTCGGCGCCGATGATGATCTTGTTCATTCCATTCTCCAGGAAAGCGCCGGTCAGGCGCGGGATTGCCAATAGCCGGCGGAGCCAAAGGTCATTGCGACCAGTTCGTCGTAGAGCCCGGTGTCGCGCAGCAGATCGAGAGAGGTGTAGCGACGGCGCACGAACTGGGCCCGGTGGAAGTCCTGTTCGAGGCTGGCGCTCGTCATGTTCATCTCGCCCGGCGTCACAGGAGCGCCGCTGGCCTTGAGCTTGTCGGCCATATCGCCGGCAGTCATGAACTTGGCCTGTAGGACGGGCAGCAGGTCGGGCCAGGCGGCAGAGATTTTCTCGCGGCGCGCACGCTGGGCATCGTCGGCGATCAGCTTGGCCTTGCCTTCCTGCCAGGCCGCTTCCCGGACATGGGGAAGAGGGAATAGACACTCAATGCGGCTGCGCAGATCTGCCTCGCTGGTCTGCGGGCGTTCGAGGGCGGCCTTGGCTGCACCGGCAACATCCGTCGCCAGCAGCTTTTCGTAGAGGGCAAGCATGGTGACCGTCGCCAGCCCCACGCAGGCGCCGTGCGAGGCGGGATAGCCATCGACCTGCAACCCTTCCATTTCCCACAAGTGAGCAAACTGGTGTTCGCTGCCGCTGGCAGGGCGGGAGTCGCCATGAGCCTGAATAGCAAAGCCGGAAATCAGCAGCCCCGAAATCAGATCCTGCACTGCGGCCGGATCGCCCTTGGCCACGCCCTCCGGGTTGGAGAGCCATAGAGCGAGATTGTCCTGCACCAGCGCGAATGGCACAGGATTGATGCGATCCTCGCCCAGTGCGTCGGCAATGTGCCAATCGAGCGCTGCCACCAGCTTGCCGGCGAGGTCGCCATAACCCCAGCCAGCCATCTTCGGCGGCGCAGCGCAGATTACATCCAGATCGGCAATGATGGCCTGTGGCGGTGGGCAGGGCAGGGTCCGCTTGAAGCCGCCGTCCAGGAGCGATGCGCCGGATGCCGAATAGCCGTCCATGGAGGCGGCGGTGGGGACGCAAAGATAGGGGCGCCCCAACAGACCGCTGGCATATTTCCCCAGATCGTTGAGCACTCCGGAGCCGACGGCGACCACGATGCAGTCCTTGTCATTGAGCGCGGCAGCCAGTTCGCGTGCATGATTTGCATCGGCTTTCAGCTTACCGGTCGACTGGAAAATGTAGGGGATCTCGGTGGCGATGCCGGCCTGGACCAACTCGGCCTGCGTGCGTTCGCCAGCGGCCCGCCAGGTATTGGCGTCGGCCACCACCATCGCGCGCTGACCCGGAAACTGCTCGGTGAACACCGAGCCCAAAGACGCAAGCGCATTCGATTCGACCAATGCAACTTTGGTAAACTGCGCGCCGGAAAGGGCAGACTGAAGGGCGGACGGATGGCTGGGCATGGTGCAGTTCCTCTTTTGCGATCATATGTATCATCTGTAGTTCAAATGTTGCAAGAAGGATAATCTTGCAGGCATCTCACCGCATTGCGCCCCTCCAGGTGATCATGTCTCCCCGTCGATGGAGCGAAAAGCGGCCAGATTCACGCAGATCCCTCATCCCGAAACACTTGTAATTGTGCGTTGACATGTGTGAAAAGATTCAACTAGCATTGCCGCCTGTGCACAGAAGGCGATATGCCTCATGCAGGCGTGGAGGAGAAAACATGTCCCGAATGAACAAAAGTAGTATCGCCGTCGGCTTGCGCAATCTGGCCGTGGGCTTTGGTGTCTCGGCCGTCGCATTGGGCGCGGCGATGCCTGCCTTCGCGCAGGAGCGAGTCAAGGTTGAGTGGTGGTACGCGCTGAGCGGGCGTCTGGAAGAAATCGTCCAGCAGCTCGTCACTGACTTCAACGAGTCTCAGGCGGAGTACGAGATCGTTCCCGTCTTTAAAGGGAACTATGAGCAGACCATGGCGGCCATGGTTGCGGCCTATCGCGTCAACCAGCAGCCCGTGATCATGCAGGCCGCCGAACGCAGCTTCCTCACAATGCTGAATTCTGGCGCCGTCGTGTCCGTCGATGAGCTGATGGCCCAGCAGGGCTATGACATCGATTGGGGCAACTTCGTTGCGCCCGTTGCCGGCTTCTACATGGTGGACGGCAAGGCAGCGGCGCTACCCTTCAACAGCTCCTCGCCGATTTTCTGGTACAATGCCGATCACTTCAAGGCGGCCGGTTACGACAAGCCCGGCGAGACCTGGCAGGAAGTCGAAGCGCAACTAACAGCGATCAAGGAAAAGGGTATTTCCGATTGCGCCATGGCGCTGCCAAATGACTTCTACTGGAGCCTTATCGAGAACTACTCGGCCATTCATGATGTGCCCTTTGCCACGCTCGCCAATGGCTATGGCGGCCTGGGCACAGAATTCATCTACAACAAGAGCCCATTGGTCGTCGGCCAGGTCGAGCGCCTCGAGCGCCTGATGGATGCCAATGTCTTGCAAATCGCCGGTCAGGGCATGTCGCCTGAAACCCTGTTCACCTCTGGCGTTTGCTCCACCATTACCGCCTCGACGGCGGCCCATGCCGGTGTTGAAGCTGGCGCCGAGTTCGACTGGAACGCGACCTTCCTGCCGCATGAAGAGGGTGTGACCCCGCTGAACAGCACCATTGGTGGCGCTGCGCTCTGGGTACTCCAGGGTCAGTCTGATGAGGAATATGCAGGCGCTGCTGCGTTCTTCGACTTCATCGCGTCGCCGGAAACGCAGAATTGGTGGGCTGAGCAGACCGGCTATGTGCCGATCACAAATGCTGCCTACGACAGCATGACTGCTGCCGGCTATTTCGATGAACATCCGACCCGCGAAATCGCCATCCAGCAGCTGAACCGCGCCGAGCCAACCGATAATTCGCGCGGCTTCCGTTTCGGCAATCACAACCAGACCACCCAGATGCTCGTTGAAGAACTGCAGGGCGTTTGGGCCGGACAGCAATCTCCACAGGAGGCTCTGGACAAGGCCGTTGCGCGTGGCAACGAAGTGCTGCGTCAGTACGAGCAACTCAATGGCAACTGAATTCCCAGTGACGGTAGGGGGTGCTTCGGCACCCTCTACCAAGCTAGCTGGCGGTAAGCGGCTTCGTTTCGCTGTGCCCACATCCGAGAACGGTCTGAAGGCCGCTCACTTCCGCAATGGTCGCCTGGCAGCCGCTCTGTTGGCGCCGCAGCTTCTGGTCTTGCTGTTCTTCTTCTTTATCCCCTCCTACAAGGCGCTGTCGCTCGCCTTCGTGCAGGTGGACCCGTTTGGCGGCCGGGAAATCTTTGTCGGCCTCGAAAATTTTACCCGGCTGTTCTCCAGTGAGGAATATCGCAGCAGCGCCTGGATCACCTTGTGGTTCACCCTGATCCAGAACGTCGTGACGATTGGCCTGGCCATGCTGTTCGCCTTTGCCACCGACTATGTTGCGCGTGGCAAGGGCCTCTACAAGCTCGTCATTCTTATTCCCTACGCCATTGCGCCGGTCATCTCGGGTATTTTGTGGGCGTTCCTGTTCAATCCGGCGGTCGGCCCGCTGGCGCAACTGCTGCACTCCTTCGGCATTCCGTGGGATCCAAACCGCCGTCCCTTCGATGCGCAGTTGCTGGTCATCATCGCTTCGGTCTGGAAGCATATCTGCTACGACTACATCTTTATGGTCGCAGCGCTCCTGGCCGTGCCGACATCGCTGCTCGAAGCCTCCCGGCTGGATGGCGCGGGTCCCGTACGGCGCTTCTTCACCATCTCGCTGCCGCTGATCGCACCGACCGTGTTCTTCCTGATCGTGATGAACTTTACATACGGCCTGTTCGAGACCTTCGGCATCATCGATGCGGTGACCAAGGGCGGTCCCGCCGGCTCCACCAATATCCTGGTCTACAAGGTCTATCAGGACGGGTTCGTCCAGCTCGATCTAGGCTCCTCCGCCGCCCAGTCCGTCATTCTGATGTTTGTGGCGATCGTGTTTACCATCCTCCAGTTCCGCGGCGTGGAACGGAAGGTCAATTATCAGATCTGAGCCATGAAAGAGAACAAACTCGGCCTTTCCATTTTCTGTCATGCCGTGCTGGTGTTTGCCGCGCTGCTGGTGGGACTGCCGCTCTATTTCGCCTTTGTGGCCGGTTCGCTGTCGCTGCAGGAAGTGCAGCAGGCGCCGTTCCCATGGGTGCCGGGCGCCCATCTGATCGACAATGCTGTCGAAGCCTGGACCACGGGTGGTTTTGGCCGCTCCTTCATGAACTCCATCATCGTTACGGTCGGTATCGTGGTCGGTAAGCTCGCGATCTCGCTGATAGCGGCCTACGCCGTCACCTATTTTCGCTTCCCGTTCCGCATGACAGCCTTCTGGCTGATCTTCGTTTCGCTGATGCTGCCGGTGGAAGTGCGCATCATCCCCACCTATGAGGCGGTGGCGGACACGGCCGGCCCCATTCGCTGGCTGCTCAACGTGGTGGGCATCTCGGGTGCGCTTGAAAGTCTCTTCGGCTACCGCATCGACGCCTATCTGCAGTGGAACATGATCAACAGCTATGGCGGGTTGATCCTGCCGCTGATCGCCTCGGCAACGGCGACCTTCCTGTTCCGCCAGTTCTTCCTCACCGTGCCCGATGAGCTGTGTGAAGCCGCACAGCTCGATGGCGCCGGCCCGATCAAGTTTTTCTGGCAAATCCTGTTGCCGCTATCGGCTGCCAATATCGCAGCCTTGTGTATCATCCAGTTCGTCTATGGCTGGAACCAGTATCTCTGGCCCCTGCTGTTCACCACCGACAAGAGCATGGCGACAGCCATTCTGGGGCTCAAGAACCTGATCCCGGTCAATGACTCGGTACCAGCCTGGAACCTGGCCATGAATGCGGCGCTCTTTGTCATGCTGCCACCAGCGCTGATCATTCTGGTCATGCAACGCTGGTTCACCAAAGGATTGGTGGACGCGGGCAAGTAGACCTGGCGCCACCCTACTAACACACAGAGGACATTATGGTACTTATCGTTGGACATCGCGGCGGCCGCAATGAATGGCCGGAAAACTCCCTGCATGGTTTCCGCGAACTGGCTCGCCTGGGCGCAGATGCTGTCGAATTCGACGTCCACCTGACCAAGGCCGGCGAGCTCGTGGTCATCCACGATCCAAGCCTGTCGCGTACCACCGAGAGCGATGGTCTCGTCGCTGATCTTGCCTTTGGCCAGCGCAACGACGTGCGGCTGCGCAATAGCATCGACCAGACAATTCCCTCTCTGGCCGAAGTGCTCGACGTGTTTCAGGATACCGATATCGAGTTGCAGGTTGAGCTCAAGGCCGATCATGAGAACACTCCCTATGAGGGGCTAGAGGCAAAGGCCATCGGAATGCTGCGCGAGCGGGGCCTTAGTGGGCGTGCCATGCTGACCAGCTTCAATCCCGATGTGCTGGCAACCTGCCGTCGGCTGGCCCCGGAAATCCGCACGCTCTCATCCTACGACGCCAACTCGGCCGAGCGTATGGGCGGGGTGATCGAGGGACTGAAGCGTCAGTTGGAAGTCTCCGACGTCATCGCTGTCGAAAAGGGCCTGCTTGGCCCCCACTGGGATGCCATTGCCGCACTTGTTCCACAGGATCGGCTGGGCGCATGGGTGCCCAACAGCCAGCAAGAAATCAGCTTCTGGCTCTCCAAGCCCATTCGGCAGATCACTACGGATGAGCCGACCCTCTCCAAGAAACTGCGTCAGAGCTGACAGGAGACGAGACATGGCGGACCTCGAACTACGTGGCGTCAACAAGCAGTATAGTGGCGGCTTCGTAGCCATTCCGAGCCTGGATCTCACGATCGACAATGGTGAACTGGTGGTGCTGGTTGGTCCGTCCGGCTGCGGAAAGTCGACCCTGCTGCGCATGATTGCGGGACTTGAATCGATCACCGACGGCGAAATCTTCATCGATGGCAATGTGGTCAACACGGTCGAGCCGGCTGAGCGCGATATTGCCATGGTGTTCCAGAACTATGCGCTTTATCCGCATATGAGCGTGCGCAAGAATCTCGAATATGGCCTGAAAAATCGCAAGACGGACAAGGATGAGATCGCGCGGCGCGTGGCGGAGGCGGCGCGCATCCTCGAGATCGAACCGCTGCTCGAACGCAAGCCACGTCAATTGTCTGGTGGACAGCGCCAGCGCGTTGCCATGGGGCGGGCGATCGTGCGGCACCCCAAGGTTTTCCTGTTCGATGAACCGCTTTCGAACCTGGACGCCAAGCTACGTGGTCAGATGCGCGTGGAAATTCGCCGTCTGCAGCGGCGTCTGGGCACCACCAGTGTTTATGTGACCCATGACCAGCTCGAAGCCATGACCATGGCCGACAAGCTGGTGGTGATGAATAAGGGGCACATCGAGCAGGTGGGCAAGCCCATGGAGCTCTATTCCCGGCCGGCTTCGACCTTCGTCGCCAATTTCATCGGTTCGCCCCCGATGAATCTTGTGCTACGCGCCGAGTTGGAGCGCGCCCTGGGCAGAAGCCTCGATGGTATAGTCGATGCGCGCGCGGGCATTATCGGCATCCGTCCCGACGTACTTTCGCTCAATCGGGTTGGCGACAACGATCTGGCGCTCAAGGGCATGGCCGAGCTGGTCGAGCCGGTTGGCGGTGAAGTGCATTTCTATGTCAGCGTCGAGGGGATCGAGCAGACACTGACCGCCGTTTCGCCGATGCGCACGGACCTCCAGGATGGGCTGGCGGTGAGGCTGCACATCGCGCCTGCCCAAATGCATCTGTTCGACGCTCAGACAGGAACACGTATCGACTAAGCCGGTCCGCTGCGGCGGACCAGCACCAAATCACGATCTGCCGGCTTGCCGCATGCAACCCGTCTTCGGGCGGGGCGGTGCCGTGCTGCCGAAATTCGGAACCAAGAATGGGCAAGACAGCCAATTTCGACTGCGACATCCTCATCGTGGGAGGGGGCATCAATGGCGCAGGGATCGCGCGCGACGCTTCGGGGCGTGGCTATTCGGTGATCCTGGCCGAAATGAACGATTTGGCGTCGGGGACCTCATCGGCATCCACCAAGCTCATTCATGGCGGTCTGCGCTATCTGGAGCACTATGAATTTCGGCTGGTCCGGGAGGCCCTAATCGAGCGCGAAATTCTTTGGAATATCGCGCCCCACATTATCCACCCGCTGCGCTTCGTCTTGCCCCATCATCGTGGCTTGCGTCCTGCCTGGCTGCTGCGGCTGGGACTTTTTCTCTATGATCATCTGGGTGGGCGCAAGCTGCTGCCGCCGACGCGGACGCTAAATCTGCGTCAGCACGAATCCGGCACGCCCTTGCGTGATAGCTTCGTGCGTGGGTTCGAATATTCCGACGCCTGGGTGCAGGACGCGCGCCTAGTTGTCCTCAATGCGCGCGACGCGGCCGATCGTGGCGCCGAGATCCTCACCCGGACCAGGGTTGTCGGGCTGGAGCGGCGCGACGGAGCCTTTGAGGCAACGCTGGAGGATGACGCGGGGCAGGCACGCAAGGTCCGCGCGCGGCTTGTTATTAACGCGGCCGGGCCTTGGGTGGATTCAGTGCTGGGCCTGGCGACAGGCACGAGCCAAAGTAATGTGCGGCTGGTTCAGGGCAGCCATATCGTCGTTCGCCGTCTCTATGCCCATGACCGCGCCTATATCTTCCAGAATGCCGATAACCGCATCATCTTTGCGATCCCCTATGAGGGCGAATTCACTCTGATCGGCACCACGGATCGCGACTATCGCGACGACCCCTCACAGGTTGTTATCACCGAGGCCGAGGTGGATTATCTGCTCACCTCTGCCAGTGAGTATTTCAAACGCCCCGTGACGCATGCGGACCTCGTATGGTCCTATTCCGGTGTGCGCCCGCTCTATGACGATGGCGCCAGCCAAGCCCAGCAGGCCACGCGCGATTATGTGCTGAAGCTGGATCGTCCCGATGGCGGCGCGCCCCTGATCAATATTTTCGGTGGCAAGATCACCACCTATCGGCGCCTGGCCGAATCCGCGCTCAAGCTAATTGAGCAGCAATTGGGTGCGCGCGGCACAGCCTGGACATCGACGCAGCCCCTCCCCGGTGGCGACTTTCCCTTGCGCGAAATGGACCAATTGGTCGTCGCTTTGCAACAGCGGGCACCCTCAGTGCCGATCAATGCGCTGCGGCGACTGTCGCGAGCCTATGGCACGCTGGCGTATGACATTCTGGGTCCGGGGGGCAGCCTGGGAGAGATGATCGGCGGCGGGCTGGGCACCAATGAGGTCGACTTCCTGATCGAGCGCGAATGGGCAGCGGTGCCGGATGATGTCCTGTGGCGCCGATCCAAACTTGGACTGCATCTGAGCGAGGACGAGCAGCTTCGTCTCGCCGCCTATATGACGCAAGCCCTCGCCAAGAGGGAGCCGACCAGTATCAAGCCCCTTTCCGATGCGTCCTCAAAGGAGACCTTAAGCCATGATTGATCTGGTGATCTTTGATTTCGATGGTGTCGTCGTCGACAGCGAACTGGTCTCGAACGGTTTGTTGGCCCAGGTGGCAACCGAGCTAGGCCATCCAATGACTGCTCTGGAAGGGGTGGCCTATTTCGGCGGAAGCACGCTCAGCCAGCAGGTTGAGAAATTCAACAAGCTTGCGGGTAGCTATATGCCCAAAAATTTCGGGCGGGAGCTGCACGAGCGAACGCTTGGTGCGTTGAGCGCCGTAAAGCCGATCGAGGGCTTGGGCGAGTTTCTCGATTGGCTGGGTACCAAGCCCCGCTGCATCGGTTCGACGTCGGCCCTCGACCGCATCGAACATTGCCTCAAGGCGACCGGACTCACGCCGCGCTTTGGGGGCAATATATTCAGTGTAGCTATGGTCAAACGCAACAAGCCTGCTCCCGATATTTTTTTGCATGCTGCCGCGCAGATGGGCGTCGCCCCGGCGCGTGTCTTAGTCATCGAAGACAGCCCACATGGCGTACAGGCTGGCTTGGCCGCTGGAATGACCGTTGTTGGCATAGCGGCGGCATCTCATCTCGGGTCCGAGCACATGCAGCGGCTTCATGACGCCGGGGCTCATGTCGTTGTAGATAGCTATAGGAGTTTGCAGAAGATTCTGGACGAACGTTCAAGAAATAGAACTGAACGCGTCGCAGCGGATGACTTCCGCGCCGGGAGGCCTGGGTAAGTCTGCTTTCATCCTCAGACTGTGTTGGCGGGGTTCGCCCGCCCTTGCGCAGTAGAACCAAGACTGTGAAACAGCACTGAGTTGGCGCCGATCGGCATGGTACGCTTTCTCGCCACGGCGTCGGAAATGACGGGCGACGAGAGCAGAGCGACGGCTTGGCTTTAGCACCAGCAGATCCCAGGGTGGGCCGGCAAGACTCTTCGGGACCTAGTCTGGGAGGGAAAGGCGCCAAGCAACTTAGCTTACCTCGAAGCGGTGCGTTCAGGCGTGGGTACCTAACCCTTGAACTCCGAAGGTATCCTGATTGACTCGCATAATGTGCGGATCGGAACGGTGAGAGCGGGTGGACCCTGGATAGACCGTTTTGGAACAGAGTACTGGATAGCTGCCTTCCACAGACAGCGCAGGAATGACCGCTGCCGACCCCATTTCTGCCGTTGAGCGATCAAGCAAAGTACCCCAAAAGCGGAAGGCCGCGACATCCTGGTGGACGCAGTTTCTAGCCTTTTGGGGCAAAATGAAGTGGCCTGCTCTATGACGTTTTGCTGAAAAGCTGCTGGACTATGCCGCCATCATTTCCAGTATGGCCGATGCCACTGCTTCGGACTGATATGGCTTGCCGAAAAAGCAGCTATCGGTGGGAATGTCTTCGACCGCGACATTGCGATGCCCCGACGTGATGATGATCTTGATTGGGGGCCAGCGATCGCTCACAGCTGCCGCCAGCATCAAGCCATCCATGCCCCCAGGCATGTCAACATCAGTGAACAGGACCTCGATCTCGGGATGGTCGATCAACATGACGATCGCCTCGGCAGCGTTAGTCGCCTCGAGAACCACGAAGCCCCTTTCGACCAGATCGTCGACGACTTCCAGGAGGATCAGGGGCTCGTCCTCCACGACGAGCATGGTGATGGGCTGAGACATGGTAGGGTTCCGGAGCTCCGATGAGCCAGCGGATGAGACCGACCTGAGACGAGAATGCACGGAACGAACTATCGATCCAAACCTTCACGATCACGAATTGTCGCTTCCCCATGGTTGCTTATAGACAGCGGACCGGCGAAAAGAATTGGAGAGGGTGACATGTCCGCTATCGAACGAAACAATATCCGCATGAACGGTGCCGGCGACCGAGCAATGGTGTTTGCCCACGGTTTCGGCTGCGACCAAAACATGTGGCGCTTCGTCGAGCCGGCATTTCGCGACAGGTTCCGCACCGTTTTGTTCGATCACGTCGGCGCCGGCCAGTCGGACTTGAAGTCGTACGATCCCGGCAAGTACGCCAGCCTCAATGGCTATGCCGACGACGTCGTCGAGATTGCTCGCGAACTTAGCCTGACAAACGCGATCTTCGTCGGCCACTCGGTCAGCGGAATGATCGGCGCGCTTGCGACGATCAAGGCACCGGAGTTGTTCGGCGATCTCATCATGGTCGGCCCATCGCCGCGCTATATCGATGACGGCGACTACGTCGGCGGCTTCACCGCCGCCCAGATCGAAGAAATGCTCGAATCCCTGGCCGATAACCACCTCGGCTGGTCTGCGGCCATGGCGCCGGCGATCATGGGTAACGCCGATCGGCCAGAGCTCGGCGAGGAATTGACCAACTCGTTCTGCCGCACCGATCCCGGGATCGCCAAGCAGTTCGCCAGGGCGACTTTCACCTCCGATAACCGCGCAGACCTGCCCAAGGTCAAGGCGCGGACCCTGATCCTGCAGTCCAGCGACGACATCATCGCCGACGAGCAGGTTGGCGAATACGTGCACAAGGAGATCGCGGGCAGCCAGATCGTCTATCTCAAGGCCAGTGGGCATTGCCCCAACCTCAGCGCGCCTGGGGAAGTGATTGCTGCGATGGACGATTTTGTTTGATCCGGGCGCGAGCGAAGACCTCGAAGATCTGTATGAGAATGCACCCTGCGGGTATCTCTCGCTGAGACCGGACGGCAGGATCGTCAAGGTCAACAAGACGTTGTGCACCTGGCTCGGAAAGTCGTCCGACGAGATGGTCGGCAAACGCCTTCGCGACCTGCTGAACGTAGCAGGCTCCATATTCTACGAAACCCATTTCGCGCCACTGCTGCGGATGCAGGGTTTCTATCACGAAGTTGCCCTGGACATGGTTCGCGCAGACGGGAGCAAGCTCGCGGTCCTGGCGAACGCTGCGGAGCGAAAGGACGAGGACGGCAACTTGCTATTCACGCGCCTGACGATCTTCCAGGCCACCGAACGCCGCCGCTTCGAGCGTGAGCTCGTCGATGCCAAGGACCATCTCCAGGAGTATATCGCGCAACAGGTGCAGGAGCGGCTGGCCGACCAGCAGGATGGCCAACTTCGGGAGCAGTTCATTGCCGTTCTCGGGCACGACCTTCGGAACCCGCTCGCCGCTATCGATGCGGGCAGACGCATGCTGGAGAAGGACCAGGCCGATCCCAAAGCACTGCGAATTACTCGCCTAATGGGCGAAAGTGTCATGCGCATGGGCGGCCTGATCGACAACGTGATGGACTTCGCCCGTGGCCGCCTCGGCGGCGGCATCAGCGTCGAAATCAAGTCCGGCGATCGGGTCGAGCCGACGCTGGCCGCAGTCGTCAACGAGATAAAAGTCAGCCATCCCGGCCGCGAGATCGAGATGAACTTCGATCTGCAGCAGCCGATCGCTGTCGATCATGCCCGCATTTCGCAGATGTTTTCCAATCTCCTCGGCAACGCCATCACTCATGGCGCCAAGCGCCAGCCGATCATCGTCGAAGCACAGGTAGTCGATGGCATCTTCGAGCTGTCTGTCTCCAATGGTGGCGAGCCTATACCCCAGGCGGCCATGGAAAGGCTCTTCCAGCCGTTTTATCGGGGTGAGGTTAGACCAAGTGCTCAGGGTTTAGGGTTGGGCCTCTACATCGCCTCGCAGATTGCCGAGGCACATGGGGGTAGGATCGACGTGAAATCGGATGACCTAGAAACTCGGTTCACTTTCAGGATGTCAGTGGACTAACTGCGGCGTCTGGCCCCAATACCGGTCAATCCGCAAACCACCTCCCCACGCCGCCGGGTGCCAGTATCCGCTGGGCTGGTGCCGAGCTCATTTCAGACCTTTCACCCCGAGCCCTCCAAACCGGGAAGCGCACGTCAGCCGATTAGTTGGTGGCCGGCCATCGCAATAAGTGCCACGCCAGCCACCACTTCCAGGCCTCGGGCCGCGTGGGCTGCACTGGCACCATGACGGGCGAGGGATCGGGCAAGCGCCTGGCCTCCGAACGAGGCCACCAGCGCCACCGTGATCAGCACCAGCCCAACACCGGCCAGCATGGCAGTGGCGAACACCAGGCCGGCTTCGGGCACGCCGTGCGACATAGCCAGCACCATGACGAACAACGTCAACGGACAGGGGATAAGTCCAGCGACGACGGCAAAGCCTAGCCCTTCTCCGTGGACATGAGGTCGTCCCAGCACGGCCCGAAGCACCAGCCAGAGCCCGATCACAACGAGCAGGATTCGACTCGTCGTTTCGAGGAGCGGCGCCTGACCTGCATTGGTGATAGTGCGCGAAACCAGGAAGCTTGCGCCCATCGCTATGAGGACAGCGGAGCCGACGTGAACGGCGGTGAGCACCAAAGCTATCAGGCTGGCCCGCAAGGCCGGCACATGGTCGCCGAGCACGTAGCTGGCCAGCACCATCTTGTTGTGCCCCGGCGTTAGCCCGTGCGCAGCGCCGAACAGCACGCCCATGGGCAAGACTGCAAGCAATGTCAGCCAGTCGCCCGAGCCGGCGAAGGCTTGGATATGATCGGCAACAGCGCCATGGATGGCTGCCTGCAGCGCAACCAGCCAGCCCAGGACATCTCTCACCGCACCGGCCAGGAGGTGTGTTCGTTGTCGATGACGAAATCATGGGCGTGCGCGTAGCCGGTGCCTGCGGGCCGGGCCTGCACGATGTGAGCATGACCTGCCGGTAAGTCGGCATGGGTGTGTTCGACGATGACCGGGTCCCGGGCCGGCCATAGATATAAGCCGGCAATGAGCCCGGCAGCAGCAATGGCGGCCATGACAAGGAAAGTAATGGGCAACCCAGCGGCCGCGCCCAGCCAGCCCGCCAGCGGATAGGTTACCAGCCAAGTTGCATGGGACAGGGCGAACTGGGCAGCGAACAGTGCCGGGCGGTCCTCGGCATGGGACGACCTGCGGATTAGGCGACCCGAGGGTGTCTGCGTCACCGAATAGCCGATGCCGACAATAGCCCACAGGACGAGCAGGCTGGCATAGCCAGCCAGGAGACTTCCCAGCAACATTGTCACGACGAGGACGGCGGCACCGACCAGCATCACCGAACGATCGGGAAATCGGTCGAGTAGTGTCGGCAAAGCAAATGCCGCTCCCATCGATCCGGCACCGAAAGCGGCCAGGGCGATGGCTGTCCACTGCTGGTCGAGGCCGAACCCCGCCTGAACCAGGACGACTGTGTTGACAATGACCATGGCTCCGGCTGCCGACACGGCAAAGGTCAGCGCCAGCAGGCCGCGAAGACGAGGGGTCTTGAGATAGATGCGAAGCCCGCGAGTGGTGCGATCATAGATGCCACGGGGGGCAGCGGGCTTGGGGCTGGGCAGCGTGACTGACACCACCAGCAGGGCCGATGCGGCAAAGCCGATGACAGTTCCGGCGAACAGGCTGTTGAAGGAGATAACCGTCAGGAGCGCAGCGGCCAACAGCGGGCTCACCACGCTTTCGAGGTCATAGGCCAGCCGAGACAGCGAAAGGGCGCGGGTGTAATCCCGCTCATCCGGCAGCACGTCGGGAATGGTAGCCTGAAAGGTTGGCGTGAACGCCGCAGAGGCCGATTGCAGCAGGAAGATCAGGATATAGACCTGCCAAATTTCAGTCACGAACGGCAGCATCACCGCCACGCCAGCCCGCACCAGGTCGAGCGTGACCAGCATGGCGCGTCGCGGCAACCTCTCCGCAAAGGCCGAGGCGATCGGCGCCACCCCCACATAGGCGATCATCTTGATGGCGAGTGCTGTGCCCAACACGGCACCGGCATTGTCGCCGGCCAGGTTGAAGGCGAGCAGGCCGAGCGCGACGGTAGCAAGCCCGGTGCCGATGAGGGCGATCACCTGCGCCAAGAAGAGGTGACGATAGGTCCGATTGCGGAGAACGGCGAGCATGAGTGCTTCCTACAGGTATTTGGCGATGTCGCGGAACTGGTCGATCCGCGCCCTGTCCGCATCGGCGAGGGGCCCCACGGCGTCGGCAAGGCAATGGTCGAGGTGATCGTGGATCAGCGTCTTCTTGGCTTGGGCGATCGCCTTTTCCACGGCGTGCAGCTGCTGGGCGATGTCGAGGCAGGATCGACCGCCTTCGATCATCTCGATCACCGATTTCAGGTGTCCATCGGCACGCTTGAGGCGCTTGACGACTTGGGGATGGGTGGCGTGGCGGTGCGGGTGCAATTCAACATCGGTCATGCGACACCCATATCCCCCCTGGGGGATATGGCGCAAGCCTCGATAGCTCGTTGAGGCTCCCGGCCCCATGAAGGTCGGGAGCGCATTTCTATGGCGGTCCCTGCCCGACCGGGATCAGATGAGCTTGCGTAACTCCTGGTAATCCCCGCCGGTGCGCAGCGTCACCACGACGTCCTCGGTTCCACGATTACGGAAGAACCAGCCGTGGGTGCCGGAGACGGGCGGGACCATTTCACCGGCGTCGCTCGCCACCCCGCGACCTTCCTCATAGGTCAGCGACCGTCCCTCGCCCTCGCCATGCGCGTCGAAGTTGATGACGCCACCATCGACCATGAACTCATAGGTGGCGACGGCACCGGCCTGCATGACCAACTTGTATTCGGTCCCCTCCATGGGCGTGAGGGTAAAGGTGACCTCGTCGCGCCACTGCGGTGCGGCAACCGGAGCCGGGGTGTCAACGACTGCCGGTGCCGCCGCCTGCTGCATTGGCACCGGAATGGGTGCAGCGGGTACCGGCACCGCTTCGATCGGTGCGGCCACGGTTGGCAGTTGAGCAGGCTGCAGCTCCAAGATCAGGCTTTCCAGGGCATCGACGCGTGCTGCCAGTTGCTGAGTATCCGGCGAGACCGCCAGTGGAACCGGGCTTGGGATGGCCGTCCCGGCAGCGACGGCTGCGCTTAGGGCTTCATCGGCTGCCGCCTCTTCGGCGAGCTGCATCTTGATCTGACCCATGGTCGTAAGGCCCGTCAGCCGACCGAAGCCGGTCGGATCTATGCCGTATTCGGACGGCAAGACCACGGTGACGAGAATGGCAAGGGCGCTGACCCCGGCGATGACGGTCGAGCGAACAAGACGAGCGGTGGAAGGCAGGTCGGCCTTGGCGGGAAAATCGGCGTTGTACATGTCTGTCGATCCTTAGGGCACGACCACGAGGCCGACGAGCTGATATCCGAACAGCACGAAACCGGCGCACATCATGGCGACGTTGGCAGAATAGGCGAGCTTCCAGAATGAGCGCGTGCGGCGCCAGAAGCCCATGACGATGAGAATGGTGCCGAGCGCCAGCAACTGCCCGATCTCGACTCCGACATTGAAGGCAATGAGGTTGGGCAAGAGCCCGTCCTCGGACATGTTGTATTCGAGCACTTTGGTAGCGAGACCCAGGCCATGGAATAGGCCGAAGATCAGGGTCGCCGCCCTGGTATTGGGCTGAAAACCGAGCCAGCGCTGTAAGGCGCCGATATTGTCCAGTGCCTTGTAGACAACCGACAGCCCGATGATGGCGTCGATGAAATAGGAACTGATCGCCCAGTTGAAATAGACGCCCAGCACCATGGTGGTGGAGTGCCCGATGGCGAACAGCGACACATAGATGCCGATGTGTTCCATCTTGTAGAGAAAGAAAATGACGCCGAGCAGAAACAGGATGTGGTCGTAACCGGTGATCATGTGCTTGGCGCCCAGATAGACATAGGGCAGCAGGTTGATGCCGGTGATTTCGGCGATATAGCCGGCGTCTGACGTATCAACACCGTGGGCATGGGCAGCGACGCCAAAGGCCACCAGGGCCGTCAGCGCCAGGAAGGCGGTAATGAGTGGCCGCAATAGCCAGCTCGCCCGCGAAAGATCGGGGATCATGAAATTGGTCCGTACATGTGAACGAGAGGAGCTCTTGGCCCCTGGTCAGGTCACAAGCGGGATCTGGGCGGTCGTTCGAGACTGGACAGCACCGAACCCTCTATCCGCAGCTGGTTGCTGGCGGGCCAGGCAGGCTGCCAGGTGTCTATGGCAAGGGCCAGCACCAGTTGCAGGTGCGGCACGTCATGAGCGTGGTCGATGGCATCATGAGCGTCGCTGCCAATAGCGGCATCATGGACATGGCCATGGCTGTCAACAGCTTCCATCACGACGCCGATGGCATGCGAATGCGCGTTCGCTGCCAGTACTGGCGTGGCGAGCAGCGATGCGAAAACCACGGCGATGACCGCCGTAAGCCATGTAAATCGGCGTTGATGCATAAACGTCAGATTGCCCCGGTCTGGTTAACGCTTGCTGAAGGCAAGGTGCGGCACCTCATCACAATGGCCAGTGGTGACGGCGGCCTTTCTATGGCAACAGGCCGACCGCCAGACCCAAGACACCGAACAGCGCCAGCGTCCAGAGCATGCCCAGCTTGGTTCGAAACACCAGGATGCCCGCCAGGATACACAGCGCCAGTGCGATCCAGTCCATGGTCGGCAGCACGGGCAGCGCCATGTTGAATGGTCCCCAGGTGACCCGTTCCACGTCGCTGAACACCACATGCATGCCGAACCAGATGGCTAGATTGAGGATTACCCCCACCACGGCGGCGGTAATGGCCGCGAGCGCTCCCGAGATAGCCTTGTTGTTCCGCAGCCGTTCGATGTAGGGAGCACCCAGAAATATCCAGAGGAAGCACGGCACGAAGGTGGCCCAGGTGGTGAGTACGGCGCCCAGTACACCGGCCAATAGGGGATCGAGCCCTAGACTGTCGCGATAGGTGGCGACGAACCCCACAAAGGTCAGCACCAGCACCAGCGGCCCCGGCGTGGTCTCGGCCAGGGCCAGTCCGTCGATCATTTCCCCCGGCTGCAGCCAGCCAAAAGTGACGACGGCTTCCTGCGCCACATAGGCCAGTACGGCGTAGGCGCCGCCGAAGGTAACAACCGCCATCTGCGAGAAAAAGACATAGACGCTGGCAAAGCTGGAGCCCCAGCCCAAGGTAAGCCCCACCACGATCCACGGTAGCACCCACAGGCCGCCCCAAGCAGCAAGCACACCCACCGCACGGCGCCAGCTCGGGTCTACTTCCGGAACGTTGTCGTCGATTACAGCGGGTCCGATATCGGCCTGCGCCTTGCCGCTATGGCCACCGGCGGCGAATAGGTCGGGCCGCTCCCGGGCACCGACATAGCCCACAATGCCGGCGATCAATACGACCAGCGGAAACGGTACGGCGAAGAAGAACAGCGCAATGAAGGCCAGTGCCGCCAAGCCAACCATGACCCTGTTCCGCAAGGCACGGCGGCTGACGCGCAGCACGGCCTCGATGACGATGGCCAGCACCGCGGCTTTGATGCCGTAGAACAGGCTGGTGAGGATATCGGTCTGCTGGAACAGGGCATAGGACGCCGACAACGCCAGGATGACGAAGAAGCCGGGGATGATGAACAGCATGCCGGCGACAACGCCGCCCTTGGTGCCGTGCAGCAGCCATCCGATGTAGGTCGCCAATTGCTGGGCCTCAGGGCCGGGCAGCAGGGTGCAGTAGTTGAGGGCGTGGAGGAACCGGGTTTCTGAAATCCACCGCTTTTCCTCGACCAGCACCTTGTGCATCAGCGCGATCTGGCCGGCAGGCCCGCCAAAGCTCAAGAGGCCGATGCGGGTAAAAACTGCGGTCATCTCGGCAAAGCTGGGGTGGTCGGGCGCGGTCAAGGGCGTGGTAGCGCTGGCTGCTTCAGTATTCACTTGCGTGCTCCCGTGCTTGGCCAGTTGTGTGTCTCGTCGCCGGCATCCCGGCACCAGCGATAGAGCGCGTCATAGACCAGCATGCCGGCGTCGAGTTGCTCGAGGTCGTCGGCATACATGCGGGAAAGTCCGAGCGAGACGGCGAGCAGGCCGGCAACTTCGGGTGCCAGGTCAAGGCGGGCGGTATCGGCGCCGCGCACGATGGTCGCCAGTTTCTGCAGTGCCGGAAAGGTCAGCCCGAACTCACCGATCATCACGTCGAAGGTGCAGAGCTCGCCGCGATGCGACCAGTGGACGCCTTCGATATCGAAAGCAATGGCATCGAACCGTTCAGCCACTGCCGAGACTTCGGACGCCGAAACGAAGAGGAATCGTGCGAGGGGATCGACAAAGCGCCGGATCAACCATGGGCAGGCGATGCGGTCGATCTTGGGCCGCACGCGGGTGACCCACAGACTGGGCGAGGCGGGTGGCAGCTTCGCGAGGGGAATGGTAGGCAGCGGCGCCTCACGCCAGGCAGTGATACCACCCTCGAGGATTTCGGCTTGGTGTCCCGCTGCCCGCAACAGGGCGGCAACCCCTTCGCTTTTGGCTCCGCCCGCAGCGCAGGTGACGACGAAGGCAGATCCTTTGATTTCGGGCAGCCACTGCCCGGCCTCTTGCCAGGGCCGGCCCAGCGACCCTGGGAGAACATGCGGTTCAGCAGCGCGCATCTCGTCGTCGCGAACATCGATGATGACCGGAGACTGGGGCGTGCCGACGAGCCGGGCCAGCTTGTCGATCGAAATTGAGGCAAAGGGTGCCATGGCGTGCGTCCTGGATTGACAATGGACGCGATACTTCGGCTGGCGCCTCACGGGGTAATCGCAAACCCCTTGCGCTAGAGTTGGCGCAGATATCGACTGGCGTCAAGAACCGCAGAGATCGTGGAAGACAACCGATTGAAGTGTCTGCGTCTCAGTGAATTTGTCGAACAGCAGACAAACCACAATCCACCCCGTACTCGACGTTGCCAGGACCAGAGCCGCGAAGCGGTCGTCAGCGGATTCGCATAATATGCGGTCGGGAACTTAGCTGTGTCGGCAACACGGATCGGCGGCTTCCGACCCATCCCAGACATTCGACGTTGTATTGAAGTATCCCGAATGCTGATGTCCGCCGGTTAGTCCTGGCGTTCAGAACCGGACTCAAAGCAAGATTTAAAGAGGGCCAGGCAATCGAATGCGTGGCCCTCTTGCACATTTACGACTTCGGTGGTGCTTCGGTGCCCGACATTGCCAGGACGGCCTCGGGAAGGCGCGCGCCCTGGACTTCGATCGCGGCAACAGCTTCGTTCAACTCCGCGATTTCGGATTCTTCGAATGTGACATTTGCGGCACCGATGTTTTCGAGCATGTGCGCCATCTGGGTGGATCCCGGAATAGGCACAATCCAGGGCCGCTGTGCCATCAGCCAGGCCAGAGCGATCTGGCCAGGGGCGGCGTGCTTTCGTTCCGCCCAATCTCGAGCCAGTTCAACTAAACGCAGATTGTTTGGAAGGTTGTCGGGCGAGAACCTGCCTTCAACAGCGCGAATATCACCTTCGGCAAAGCGAGTTGCCTCGTCGATGGCTCCGGCCAGGAAGCCCACGCCCAGTGGGCTCCATGGCACGAAACCGATGCCGAGTTCCTCACAGGTGTCGAGCACATCCTCTTCTGGTCCGCGCCAAAGCATGGAATACTCGCTCTGGACTGCGGCCAGAGGCTGCTCTGCGTGGGCGCGGCGAAGGGTGTTCAGCCCCATTTCGCACATGCCCCAATTCAACACCTTGCCTTCGGCTATCAAGTCCTTGATGGCCCCAGCGACGTCCTCGATAGGCACAGCCGGGTCCACCCGGTGCTGGTAAAGTAGATCAATGCGGTCCGTGCGAAGGCGCTTGAGCATGTTTTCGACCACAAGCTTGATATGCTCGGGCCGGCTGTTGTGACCCGGTAGACGTTCGCCCGTCTCCTGGTCTAGGTTCCAGCCGAACTTGGTGGCGATGACGATGTCGTCGCGGAAACCTTCGACCGCCTCGCCCAGAATGCGCTCGACTTCCCACGGGCCATAGGCCTCGGCGGAATCAAAGAAGGTTACGCCATTATCGTAGGCCGCCCGGATGATGTCGTGCATCTGGGAGCGTGTCGGGACAGTGGTCTGGTAGGTTCGGCTCATGTTCTGGACGCCGATGCCGACTGCCGACACCTCAAGGGTGCCCAGCATGCGATGCGGGATTTCCCCTGAAGCGTCACTGGCCGTTGGAGAAGCGGTGTCCGATCCGGACTGAGCATAGGCGGCGCCGACCAGTGGCGCAGCTGCCAAGGCGCCGGCCGCAGCCAGCAGGCCGCGGCGGCTAAGGCCTGATGTTTCGTTGGTAGCCATTTGGTTCTCCATTGCATGGGTTGGAATGTCACGGCTGGCCGGGAGGCGGACAGCCGATATCGGTCGCCGGTCACGCAGAGGCGCGACCGGGCACAGATCGTTTGTGGCTTTGGTCGGCCTTAGCGGCCTGCCATAGCCTTGTTCTCGGGCGGATAGCGTTCGCCTTGCATCTGCACGCCGTCGAGGGCGGTCTCGATGGTTTGCAGATCTGCCGGGTCCAGCGTCAGATCGGCGGCGGCGATGTTCTCTTCGACGCGATGCAGCTTGGTCGTTCCCGGAATGGGGACGATCCAGGGCTTTTGGGCCAGCAACCAAGCCAGCGCCACCTGTGCTGCAGTGGACTGCTTGCTGGCCGCAACATCGTTGATCACATCGACGAAGACCTGATTGGCCTTGCGGTTTTCTTCGGTGAAGCGGGGCTGTTTGCTTCTGAAATCGTCGGCGCCAAACTTCTGATCGGCTGACACAGAGCCGGTCAGAAAGCCCTTGCCCAATGGGGCAAATGGCACGAAGCCGATGCCAAGCTCCTCGAGCAGGGGGATGATCTGCTGTTCCGGCTCGCGGAACCACAGCGAGTATTCGCTCTGCAATGCGGTAACCGGCTGGACGGCATGGGCGCGCCTGATCGACTGGGCGCCCGCCTCGGACATGCCGAAATGGCGCACCTTGCCTGCGGCAATGAGGTCCTTGATGGCACCGGCCACGTCTTCCATCGGCGTGTCGGGATCGACGCGATGTTGGTAGTAGAGGTCGATATAGTCGGTCTGCAGCCGCTTGAGCGAGCCTTCGATCACCTTGCGGATGTGGTCCGGCTTGCTGATCGTGCTGCGCGCAAAGCCCTCGGTGTTCTCGATATCAAAACCGAACTTGGTGGCGATCACCACCTTGTCGCGGATGGGGCGCAGCGCTTCGCCGACGAGTTCTTCATTGTCATAGGGACCATAGACCTCAGCGGTGTCGAAGAAGGTGACACCACGGTCAAAGGCTGCCCTAATCAGGTTGATGGCGTCCTGGCGATCCATGGCCGCACCGAAGGCGGCACTCATCCCCATGCAGCCCAAGCCGATGGCCGACACTTCAAGTCCCTGTCCGAGCGTTCTGGTTTTCATGCTGTCCTCCTGGATGGAACGGGTTGATCCGGCCCGCCCGAAACAATCGGGTGGGTCGTGTTTGGCTAATCTGTCGAAACAGGCACTCAGCCTTCCTGGGCCGTTGGCCGGTAAAGGATTTCGTTGACGTCCATGTCATTTGGCTGGCTGATGGCGAAGAGCACGCATCTGGCAAAGCTCGATGCCGGGATGGCCAGCTTGGCGTAGAACTCGGCAATCCCCTCGGCCACGCCCGGCGCCTTGACCGACCCGGGCAGTTCGGTGTCGACCGCCCCGGGCGAGATGATGGTGGTGCGGATATTGTATGGCTTCACTTCCTGGCGCAGGCCTTCGGAGATGACCCGTACCGCGTGCTTGGTGGCGGCATAGACGGCGTTGCCGGCGCGAACGGTGTGACCTGCCACCGACGAAACGTTGATGAACTGGCCGCTCTTCTGGTCCTTGAAATGCGGCAGCGCAGCGGCGATTCCCCACAACACGCCCTTGATGTTGACGTCGATGGCCTGGTCCCACTCGTCGAGGCGTGCCATTTCCAGCGGCGCCAGTGGCATCAGGCCGGCATTGTTGATCAGCACGTCGATCTTGCCGAACGTTGTCACCGCGAAATCGACGAAGGCCGTTAGCTGATCGCGGTCCGAGACGTCCAGCTTGAACACGGCAACATTGTCCCGGCCCAACTCGTCGGCGAGTGCGTCCAGCCTGTCCAGGCGGCGGGCGCCCAGCACGACCTTGGCGCCTTCTTTCACCAGGTGCCGGGCGGCTTCCGCGCCCAGGCCCGAGCTGGCGCCGGTGATGGCAACCACTTTACCGGTCACATTTTCCATAGTGGTATCCTTCCGGCTGCCTTAGCAGGGGCCTGTCATTCTTCGGGGATGGCCCGGCCAAACGCTTCCAGCGTGATGGCTTCTGGGGGCGGCCCGCCGCGGACGCCGGTTTCCAATGCATCAATGGCGGCAATGTCCTGCTGTGACAGTTCGAAGTCGAAAACGTCGAAGTTCTCAGCGATGCGGGCAGGCTTAACTGACTTTGGAATGACCGATCGCCCTTCCTGCAGATGCCAGCGCAACATGACCTGTGCTGCCGATTTCCCATGGGCCTTGGCGATGGCCAGGATCACCGGATCTTCCAGCGTGCTCTTGTCGCCGCCGCGATAGAAGGTTATGCCGCCGATGGGTGACCAGGCCTGCGAGAGAATCCCGTGCTCGCTGTTCTTCCGCTGCAGTTCGGGCTGCTGGAAATAGGGATGGACCTCGATCTGATTGACCGCGGGAACCACCTTGGCCACGCCGAGCAGCTGCTCGAGGTGATCGGGCATGAAGTTGCTGACACCGATCGCGCGGACCTTGCCGTCCGCCAGTAGCGTTTCAAGCGCACGATAGGCTTCCACGGTGCGGTCGAAGGCCGAGGGCAGCGCCTGGTGCAGGATCAGCAGGTCGAGCTGGTCGACGCCGAGTTTGCGGGCGCTCTTTTCGAAGCCATGCAGGGTCTCGTCGTAGCCGTAGTCGCTGATCCAGATCTTGGTCTCGATGAAGATTTCGTCCCGAGCCAATCCTGAGGCGGCGATGGCTTTGCCGACACCAGTTTCATTGGCGTAAGCAGCGGCGGTATCGATGTGGCGGTAGCCGCAGCGCAGTGCCTCAGAAACAGCGGTCGCGGTTTCGTCGGGTGGCGTCTGAAAAACGCCATAGCCCAGTGCCGGCATTTCGACGCCGTTGTTCAGGGTGATGGTTGTTACAGTCATTGCGGTGCGTCCTGTTGGTGAGCTGTCGAAACGCTCTCAGTCCGCACAAGGTAACGCTGCTGGCTCGCATCTATTAGATGGCCATCCGCGCATGGACCAATAACCGCTGCTTATGAATACAGGCTCTCCCTATCGGCGTTTCGATAGATGCTGCCCATGAGGTCATTGCGTGAGGTCGTTGATTGAGTGGCTGGGCTTATCAGGTCTATCGGCTCGCAATGGCTACCGCTCCGCGCTGGGCGCCATAGGTTTGTTGAGTGCCGAACTGGGTTGGCCATGCGTGATGAAAAGACGGTGATGGCAAGCAGAAAGAGCAACCGAATGGCCATGGCTGGATGGGTCACTGCCTTGGGCATGTCGGCAATTGAACCAGCCTCTGCCGGCTCAGTGCCAGCCCCCGGGGACGTGGCAGCGGTGAATGCGCCCGTCACCGATCAGGGCGAGTTTTCGCCCACCATGCGTCTCCAGGAGGTTGTCGAACACCCTGACATGCTTGGTTTTGGGCGACATATCCTGCCGCGACCGGGTGAGACCTACAACGGCGACATTCTCCTGAACCGCTTTGGCGATCTGCTGCCTTATCACAGCAATGTTCAGCCCGAGGAAGTGGTCAGCTCGCTTGATCGACTTGCAGGTGACGCTCGCGCCGGCCGGCAGGTATTCTATCCCTTTTATACTGCCGAGGAGATTGTAGCGGATCCCGCCAAGGCAGATACAGGCCTCTTTTTCCTGCGAGGCAAGTCCCAGGCGCCTCTTGCCATCATCGCGCCAGGGGGTGGCTTTTCCTATGTCGGGACCGTGCATGAGGGGCTACCCTATGCCATCGCCATAAACGCCGCGGAGCTCAACGCCTTCGTCATCCGCTATCGCGTCGGCATGGGTCAGCAGGCCGCCACCGAGGACATGGCGCGCGCCATATCGTTCATCTTTGACCACGCGGCAGAGCTGCAAGTGAGCGTTTCGGGCTATTCGGTATGGGGCAGTTCGGCTGGCGCCCGGATGGCGGCCCTGATCGGAACACACGGGGCCGCGGCTTTTGGCGGCGACGATCTGCCCGGGCCGTCGACGGTGGTCATGGCCTATACCAGCCATGCCGATATCGGCCAGGCCGAGCCGCCGACCTATGTCATCGTGGGCGAACGCGACGGCATCGCGCCGCCATCCTCCATGCAGCAGCGGGTTGACCGGCTGCGACAGTTGGGCACCGAAGTCGAATTCCGCATCGTGCCGGGCGTGGGCCACGGTTTTGGCACCGGGCTCGGCACGCCAGCCGAGGGATGGATCGGCGATGCCGTTCGATACTGGCAGGCCAACACTGCCCAACCCCTATTATGAAGGAACACGCCATGAACTGGACACGCCGCAGACTGCTGCTGGCCGGAGGGATAACCGGTGCCGCCATGGCCCTGCCACGCCTGGCGATTGCGCAAACCGATCCCCGATCCCTGATCGTCTATTTTTCGCGCACCGGAAACACCGAGGCGGTGGTCGACCACATAGCTGAACGCATAGGATGCGACGCCATCGAGATCGAGACGCGGGACGCCTATCCAGAGGATTACGACACCCTGGTAAACCTGGTTCGACAGCAGGCCGCTGACGGCTACCTGCCGCCACTCGCCAGGCCGATCAACCTGAGCGGATATGATCGCGTCTTTGTCGGTTCGCCGATCTGGGGCAATCGGTTGTCGCGTCCGGTGCACAGCTTCCTTGCCAGTCATGACCTTTCCGGCAAGATCGTCGCGCCCTTTGTTACTTATGAAGTCAGCAGTGGCGGTGGGCAGGCCCCGGACCAGTTGCAGCAGCTTTGCCCCAATTCAGACCTGCGCGATCTTCTGACCATCCTCGGCGAAAATGCCGAGAATGCTGCTATCGGAGTCGACCTATGGCTTGATGAGCAGGTTGCGGGATGAGGCACGACCGAAGGTCTGTGTCCGGCGCCGTGGCGGCTCGTCTTGGAAGAGAGCGGTTAGCTTGCAGACGGCCTGGACCGAAGAGCCTGCAGGCCCTTGGCCAGGTAATGCCCGATCACAGCGAAGAGGCCAATGATCGCGGCGTAGCGCAGCAGAAATCCGCCGGCATCGACGGTAAAATCCCACATCTCCAGGGCCGGAATGGCTAGCAACTTCTCAGGCAACATCATGACCAGGACGCTCTGGATGCCAAAGGCGACAATGGCCACAGCGACAAGTCGGCCCACAATGGTGCCCGGACGCGATGAACCCATCGGCACGGCGCGCTGTGCTGCCGACATGACCCGGGACCAGTGCAGCCCGAGGTGCAAGCCCATGACCACCAGGGCCCAATAGGCGACGATTACATGATTATCACGGGCGGCGTAGCCGACATTGATCGGCATGGCCGTGAACAGGCTTTGCGATACCATCACGCTGGTCACCGCGAGGGTGACCATGAGCATCAGGATGAGCGCATTGACTGCTGTCGAATACGACCGCCGGATTTGTCCACTTGCCCTTTGCAAGCGCGGTGTACCAGCGCAGGACCGTGACATTGTGCATGATTAGCAGCACCACGAAGAGTGTCCCCACCACTTCATGGAACAGGTTGCCCTGCCACCAATAGGCAAGGCCGAGCACGAACAGGGCGGCGGCAGTGATTGCCACGGCAATCCTTGCCAGGGGCGGCATGGTCATCGCGGCTGCAGGATATCGTTGTAGAGAAACTGAAATTCGGTGTCCCCGCGCGACTGGTGGCATCCCATGCAGCGCGCGGCTGTTTCGGCCACGTTGATTGACTGGTCGGGGTGGAAGGCCTGGAATTGCCAGTCTTCGGTGCGGTTGTCGTAATCGGCGCCCCAGCCAGCACCCTTCTGCATGACGAAGTAGCGAAACACCTCGCCGCCGCGATAGTCGACCAGCACGACGTGGGTACCATCCGGCATCGGCTCGCCGGCACGGGCGGCTGCCAGAGCCTCGGGGGTGGTCAACATATGCTCGGTGACCTCGCCGCGGTTCACCGTGGTGTAGTGTTCAAGCGCCTCGATGTCAGGAAATGTCACCCGGTTGGGTTCGGCAAGAGCCGGCAGGGCATCGAGGCTTAACAGTCCAGCGACAAGTAGGGCTCCGAAAGCTAGGTTGGGACGAAATTTCATGCGACCTCTTTGACGAACCATCAGTGGGTTGCCGCGCTCAGCCATGCCCGGTCTGGCATGGGATAATCGTGACTCAGCAAACATAGTTGGGCCGAGCCAGTCAGATTACCCGCCTGCTGGCGGATGAACCAATAAGGTCGGCTTCTGAATGGAGGTTGTCCGGTGGCGCTATTCGCCGCGCGGGACCGGTGTCGGAGAGCCGCGATACCGCAAGGCTTCGACAAAGTTGGTGAAGGCCGCCGAATGGTGTCGCCGGTTCGGATAATAGAGGTGGTAGCCAGTGAAGGTGGGGCTCCAGTATTTTAGCACCCGGACCAGCCGACCATCGTCGACGAATCTCTGCACCTGATCGAGGGGCATATAGGCCAAGCCGACACCATCGAGCACCGAGGACAACCGCATGGCGATGTTGTTGAACACCGCCTGGCCTTCGACCCGCACCTTGATCTCCTGCCCATCCTTCTCGAATTCCCATGGGAACAGGTTTCCCATCGTCGGCAGGCGGATGTTGATGCAGTTGTGCGCCGTGAGATCCTCCGGTCGCACGGGGGCTGGGTATCGCTCGAGATATTCAGGTGTGGCCACCACTGCCATGGTGATGTCGGGGCTGATGCGGACGGCGATCATGTCGCGGGCGATCTGGGCGCCAAGCCTGACACCGGCATCGTAGCGTTCCGCGACAATGTCGGTGAGGCCATAGTCCACAATGACTTCGACATGCACATCGGGATTGGCCAAAAGGAATTGCCGCAATATCGGCTGCAAAACCGAGATGGCCGGATGCTCGCCGGCGGTAATACGAATGGTGCCGGATGGTCGATCCTTCATGTCGGAAAGCGCAGTCAACTCGCTCAGGATTTCATCAAACCTTGGCTCGAGGTTTTGTAGCAGCCGCTCGCCGGCTTCCGTGGGCGAGACGCTCCTTGTGGTGCGGGTGAGAAGGCGAATGTCGAGACGCGCCTCAAGGCCGCGGATTGTCTGGCTTAGTGATGACTGCGAAACGCCCAGCTTGACCGCCGCCTTGGTGAAACTCTGTTCCCGGGCGACCACAATGAAGGCTGCCAAGTCATTGAAATTCGGCAGCGCCATTCAGTAGCCTCGCTTATTGACACTGACCGACTCTATCGCTAGCTCGATCAATGTCTAATGCCTTTCCCGTGACGGAACGCATGGCCAGCAGTTATCAGGGCCAGACGGCTGGACGCAGCTGACTGCCCAGCCACTTCCCGCCAGTCAGACGGTGTCTGCTTTTCCAACGGTGTGTTCGCAAAGCGGACTGTCTGCAAGCCACCCCCAAGGCGCCAGTCTGCAGACGACCCCATCTCTGCCTGTTCAATGCAATCATGCTTCGCCTGTAAGCAGTCGCAGGTTTGATGGCGTTTAATTGCAAGTTGCACGTCGGCATCAAACCGTCCTGATTGTGCCGCCATCGATGACAAACTCGGCGCCGTGGATTGCAGCAGCGCGATCGGAGGAGAGGTAGGCGATCAGGTCGGCGACCTCTTCCGGCTCCGCCCCACGCCCGATCGAGATGCCTCCCAACGAATCGAGCACGGACTGAAGAGCATCCTCGATTGTCCCACCGTTGGCTGCTCGCAGCATTTCGAGAAAGTCTCCGGTCGCTTCGGTCATGATCCAGCCCGGCGACACGGAGTTGACCCGCACGCCCTTGGGCCCGAGCTCTTTGGAAATCGACTTGCTATAGGTTCGCAAGGCAGCCTTTGCGGCAGCATAGCCTGTCGTCGATTCAGGCAGCGGCAGCACCGATTGGATTGAGGTGATGTGGACTACGTTACCGGTGCCCCGCTCGAGCATCTGCGGGATCAGAAGCCGATCGAGCCGAACCGTCGCCAGGAGGTTAAGGTTCAACTCGGCAAGCCAGTGATCGTCTGTCAGCGCGGCAAAGCCACCAGCCGGGGACGCCGAGCCACCGATCACATGAGCCAGGATGTCGATGCCGCCGAAACGCTCAAGTGCGACCCTCGCCAGCGCTTCGCCACCTTTTGCAGTGGTCAGGTCCACCTCGACATATTCAACGCCTTCGATCGGATCCTTGATGGTGCGGGCGGCGGTGACAACACGGGCTCCGCCGGCCAAGAAGCGCTCGACGGTCGCGCGGCCCAAGCCCTTGCTGCCACCGCTGACGAGCACGCGCTTTCCGGCGAACTCGGTGGGATTTGCCTCGACGCTCATACTGAGACCTTCAGGGCCTTGATGGCGTCCTGCGCAAGCGTGAAGCGGTAGGTGAAGCGGATCGGGCTGCCCGGGAAGTCGCCATGACCGGGTCCTTCAAGCACGACTTCGCCGTCTTCTTCCCGCGCCGTTTCGGGCGAGAAAATCGCCTTTACCGGAAGCACTTCTTCCTCGAGCAGATGGCGGATCGCGGCTTCTCCCTCGAAGTGTTTGCCGTTGTCGATGAAGACGGCATCGGGCGAAAAAGGCTTCATCATGCCCTCGATATCGAGACGGGCATTGGCGTCGATAAAGTCTGCGATTGGTTTGGCTAGGATCAGTGACATTGGTCATCTCCTTGTTGGTGATGACGCTAACTTAGCGATAGACTTTCCTCCTGATAATCGAGACAAAACGGCATAACGTGTCACGGAGATCGGGATAATGGCGCGTCATTCAATAATCGAGCTCGAAGCGGTTCTGGCCATTGTTCGGTGCGGATCATTTCGTGCCGCCGCTGTCGAACTCGGCATGTCGACCACGGCCATCAGCAACGCCGTGGGCAAGCTCGAGCGCGAACTTGACGTGCGGTTATTCAATCGCACGACCCGCAGTGTCGCGCTTACCTATGCCGGGCGGATCTTCGTTGCACAGATCAAGCCAGCGCTAGAGGATATCCAAAAAGCGATGAATACGGCGCGCTCCCAGCAGGAGACGCCTTCTGGAGTCTTGCGCATCAATGCCTTTGCGACGGCAGCGCGCGAGATCATGTCGCCTTTGGTGCTGACCTATCTCCAACGCTACCCGCTGGTGCATATCGACATCGTCACGGAAGGACGGCTTGTCGACGTCGTGGCAGCGGGCTTTGACTTGGGCGTTCGCAGCGCGGATTTGGTGCCAAGCGACGCGATCGCCATACGGCTGGGCCAGATGCGCAGTATCGCGGTCGTCGCATCCCCCACCTTTTTCGAGAACAGGGCCATTCCACAAGTACCGAAAGATCTTTTGTCTTATCCCTGTGTTCGCGGGCGGCTTCCCGATGGTGCGCTGCTCCGATGGCGGTTCGAGAATGACGGTGCAGAGGTGCAACTCGACGTTGACGGCCAGATGACTCTGGACGAGGCATCCCTGGCGCGGATGGCGGTAACCAATGGTGTGGGGATTGGATATCTGATGGAGACCGATGTCCGCGAGGACATCTCTGCAGGACGCCTTGTGCGCATCCTCGAAGACTGGACGCCGCCGCTTGTTCCGCTGTGTCTCTACTATTACAACCGCCGCAATTCCTCAGCTGCATTCCAAGCCTTTATTGCCCTCGCGCGTGATTTCACCGCAGGGAAGCTCCCGTAGCATCCCACGCAGTCACTATGGTGCGCGACGGCGTGGCTCCCGGCCTTCGGAACGTCTGCTATTGCGGCGGCCCGTCACAGAACCGGACAGTCCGCAAACCACCCCAATTTGGTCGCACCCACGCATGGGCCAGGGCGTCAATCGATTGCGCCTCACCGGCGCCGGTCTCCGTTTACTGCAACTCAATGTGACAGTGCCGCATTCTGAGCCCACTTATTGCGGACATCACGGACTACGTTATCCATCGTCGGCATGAGCGTTGACCTCGAAATACGCTCCCGCCGCAGCATTTCCACTAGATCCGGCGTTTGGGTGTGGGACAGGTCAATTTGCGCAGGGCCACAGACGCTGGGCGTGCTTCCGACACGAGTGCGTCCAGACTAGGGCGCTTTCCTCCCGACTTCATGAAGTAGATGCCTGAACGCAAGACCGAGGTAAAAGGCCCCGCTTGAGCCGCGAGAAAGGGGTTGCCGCGGGTCGGCGGGCGCTGTTTAGCGGCGATTAGGTGAAGCAAGGATGGCGGCCGGAAGGGTGCCATCCTGAGACGCGATAGTGGATCCGTAACGCTAACGCGCCCACCGGGTAGCATGACCGAGAAGGCGGTTCACGATCAGGAAGCTGCCTGAAGCGAAAAGAACCACGAGCAGAGCGATGAAGAACATGCGGTCCAGGAAGCCATAGGCCTGAGAATAGACGAGGATGTAACCCAAACCCGATTGGGCTCCAAGGAACTCGGAACCCAGCACAGCACTCCAGGCCGCTCCAAGTGCCAGCAGCACTGCCGAATGCAGTTCAGGTAGAATGGCAGGCAAAATCACGGTGCGATAAGTGCGCCATTGGCTCGCGCCAAAGGTTCTGGAATTTTCCACATATACGTCAGGCACATTGGATACGGCATTGATCGTCGCGGCAAAGAAGATCACGCCGACACCATAGCCTACGAAGATCACCTCGCCCAGGAAGGACAGGCCGAACCAGACTTGGAACAGCGGCAGCAAAGCCAGCAGCGGAAGGACGCGCAGAAACTGCATAGGCAGGTTGACCAGCCGTCTTCCCCAGGCGGACCATGAGACCGCTAGACCGAGGCTGATGCCGAGCGCGCTGCCGATCAGTAGCCCGACCAGTAGGCGAAGGAAGGTGAAGCTGCTGTGATAGATGATGGCCAGAAGCGCATAAAAATAGCCCGGCTGCTCGCCTGTTGCCACAGAGCCGAACCCCCAACCTCCGGGCCAGTAACGGGATATCGACACGAAGGTGGTGGTAAACACCTTTTCCCAACCAGGAACCATCGGAACGCCCGGCACGATTTCTTGCGGAAAGGCGACCGACAGCAGCTGCCAGCCCAATACCAAAAGCGCCAGAACGCCAAGGCCAATCAGCCGATCACGAGTCAAGCTTGCGATAGTCATTCCGCAGCCCTGCCCATGCCATGTCCGATGCCGAGATGATCGAGCATGCGACGCTTGAGCACGACCATCTCATGTTCTGACAGGCTCTCCTCATCGCGCGGGCGTGTGCTGTCGACGCGAAGATCGTCGATCACAAGGCCTCCCCGCATCACCAAGATGCGGTCCGCCAGGGTTAGCGCCTCATCCACGTCATGGGTAACGAAGACGACGGTCCTCTTGGCGCGCTCACTTTCGTCCCAGAGGGAGAGTAGCACGTCGTGGATCTTATGACGGGTCACGTAGTCCAGCGCGCCGAACGGCTCGTCAAGCAGCAGGATATCGGAACCATTGGCGAATACAGCGGCGATGGCCACACGTTTCAGCATACCGCCAGACAGTTCCCGCGGCCAAGCCTGCGCTACGTCTGCCAAGCCTACTTGGGCAAGATAATGTAACGCGATCTTGCGGCGCTCTGCCGCCGGCACGCCGCGGCATGCCAAGCCGTATTCCACATTGTCGATCACCGACATCCATGGAAAGACGCTGTCCTTCTGAAACACAACACCACGGTCCGGACCCGGTCCGGTTACGGGCTTGCCATTGGCAAGCAATGTGCCCGAAGTCGGCATGTTGAGCCCGGCGCAAATCTGCAGCAGCGTGCTCTTGCCGCATCCAGACGGTCCGACGATGCAGACGAACTCGCCACTGTTTATCGTCAGAGTGACATCTGAAAGGGCATTGATGATTGCGCCATCGCGCCGGTGGTAGCCGCGCGAGACGGCTTGAGCATCGAGCGCGATCTGGGGTGACGTGTTCATGAGTTCACCTCGGTGAAACTGCTAGGCGGGCAGTATGCCGCCAGCGGGTGAGTTGAGAGAAGATCAGCGCGACGATCATGTCGAATAGCGCCGCCGTGAGGCCGAGCAGCAGCAGGGCTGCCAGCAGGGTCTTAATGTCCGAACTAGCCGAGATGCTCTCGATGAGCTTGCCGAGGCCACGCTGCGACGCAAGGAGCTCGGCGATCGCCTCGAGTCCCCAGGCACCTGCCAGCGCGATGCGAATGCCGCCCAAAATTTCGGGCAGGGTCCCAGGTATCAGGATGTTGCGCAGGATGCGCCCTCGCGATGCACCATAGGTCCGGGCTGCCGATTCATAGACTGGATCGAGGTTATCTGCAGCGCGCTGAGCATATGTATAGAGCATCACCGCCACATAGAATCCAACCATAGCCACCGCGCTGGATCGATCGCCGCCCAGCCAGAGCAGTAGAAATGGAGAGGCGATAAGGATGGGCACAGTTCCAAGCGTCAGAGCTATGGGGTCGATTGCTGCGCGCGCCAGAGAGGACCGTGCTGTCACGAGCCCGGCGACGATACCGATGAACCCACCTAGCACCACCGCCATGAGGACGTTCTCGATCGTGTAGATCAGCGCGCTAAAGAACCCTGTATCCACCAGTCCGTAGAAAGCGAAAGTCCGATGAAACCAGAACTTCTCGAACATAGTCTGCACCACGCTATGCAGCGGGGGTAGAGCTGAATGCGGGACGATCGGCGCCAACACATACCATAGCGCCACAAGCATAAGGATGCCGACGATCGCCAGCGGATCGAAGGACTGGGGCCAGCGCAGACGCGATGGTCGTGGGGCGATTGCAGAACCCGGAAGGGCCGGGTCCTGCTTCGTCAGTGTGTTGTTGTCCAAGCTCAAGGGACGACCTACTCAGTAACTGCTAAAGCAAAACGATAGGCATCGAGATAGTTGTGCCAATCGTAGTATTGCCGCGCCTGGGTCAGCAGGTCCGCCTGCTCGGCGGAGAGCGAAGCTTCATTCAGGCCGGCCAGCAGCTCATCGGTCTTGGTGCGGTATTCTTCCATCTTCTGCCAGAGCGCGCCGCCCCAGACGAATTCGTCAGGTGTGATGCCTTCGGGCACGATGCCGTTTTCCTCGAACGCGCCGATTATCTGCTCATAGAGGCGCTGATAGTTCAGGATTGAATCCTGGTCCGAATAGAAGCGGCCATTGTCCTCATAGGGAATATAGGGGTGGAACAGGGCGACAGTCTCGGCCAAGTCCTGTCCAGTAAGGTCGGTACCTGTGATGCTATTGAGAATGGGCGCCTGGATGTCGTAGAGCGTCGGATCTGCAGTGATTTCGTCAACTGTGCGCCAGATGGCTGAGATGTAGCGAAGTGCCGTGTTTGGGTTCTGGTTGACCCATTCTCCATTGGCCTCCGCCCCCACCGCAGTAATCGAACGCAAGATTGGGGAATCCTCGCCCGTCGGACCGTGGTCAATCAGGTCGTCGAGACACACGAGTTGCTTCCAGCCGGCCTGCAGCAGCGAGTACACCACCGGCGCACCCGACGGGTGGGCAAAATCCAGCTGACCAGCCTTGGCCGCTACGAGGATGTTCGAATCGTCGAGAATGCGCGGCGTCCAAGTTACGCCAGAGAGCTGGGTGATCGTATCCTCGAACAGGCGTTCATTGGCCACGGGGGTGGAAGCGAGCTCATTGCCCTGCACCGGCGCCATCGCCGCTGCGATCGCTTCGTCGAATGCCATTCCCTCGGCCATGTAGTCTTTGATGCCCTTGAGCTCGAGTCCGGGCGCCGCCAGCATGCAACCGGCCACAATCACGTCATGGAACATGATTTGCTTGACGGTGCGAGCGTTCTGGTAAGTAGGTAGAAAGTTGGGTGGATAACCATGGGTGACGTCCAGGTCGCCTCGCATCAAAAGGGTATGCGCATCCTCTTCCGTAACCGTTGTGCCGTTTTGCGGCGTGATCGTGATCCCCACATCAGCAAAATAGCCCTGGTCGATAGCAATGACCGGGAAAGAACCGTCGGCATAAGGCAATACACCTAGCCGGACCTCTGCCTTCGGGATGTCTGTGCCCGGCTCAGGCTCGCCCGGAATATAGGCCTCTTGCGCAAAGCTCATGCTGATGGTGCTCAGCGATACGGTCGCTGCCAAGGCGAAGACGGCGAGAATGCCGGCACGTCCAGACCCGGTTCGAGCCGTCGTCGAATTAGAAAGATCACACATTTGTTAGTCCCCAAATGATACTTTCAACGCCTGCACCGGGCTACTTCCCTGTCACTCGGTAGGCGCTGGTGAGGAAAGCTTCGCGCCCCGATCCGCATTCCACAAGCTGAATTCCTTTCACAAATCCGCTCAAATATTTTGATGTGTCTGCAGGATCTGGCGCAAGCCACCGATCACATTCGTTGTGCATCATCCCCCAAGCTTTTCTGATGGTCTAGTGAGCAGCTCTGATTTATCGCTCAATAGCTAAGCAAAAGGAGCTACAATGATCTCTCGACATCACCCCAATAATCGGATGAGCCAGATGGTCGCCTA
>Ga0307414_10000216_pt1 | contig 37950 bp, 56 predicted proteins | sample DK1Ometagenome_FD_203804 | JGI IMG/M metagenome (GOLD analysis project Ga0307414, IMG submission 203804) | Maize rhizosphere microbial communities from greenhouse at UC Davis, California, United States - DK15-O-3 | ecosystem: Host-associated > Plants > Roots > Rhizosphere > Soil | place: USA... | reverse complement strand
CTGCCCAGCAGTGCGAGCCGCCAGCCCCGCCGCCAGCGTGGACCATGCAGAAGCGAGAGCCGAACTTGACCCAGCGTCTGCTGGACGAATTGTCGCCACAGCCAACGACGGCGACGACGCCATCCTCGCCCTGACCGCGCTTCAGGACTACGTGAGCACCGCCTGCACCCCTCGCAAATAGTCGGGAACCCGACAGCCATCCCACTTGATGCTGGCCCTCGTTGATCAACAACCAACCCGAGGCCAGCACAATGCCAGCTCCAGACCTTAACCCGCAGACCCCCGGCGAACCCCTCGCCACCATGTCACCGCTTGCTACAGCCATAACCGGTGCGGCTGGCGGCACTCCGGACGCCAACGAATCCAACACCGCTCAGGCACAGCCACCGCTGTACGTGGCCAAGCACAGCGCCGGCGGCCGGTGGCACGTCGTGACCAATGATGCTCAGGCCACCCGCGTGGGCGACTTCGTTGGCGACAAGGTATCGATCATCGCTGAGGTCGAGCGCATGAACGCCGGCGGCGAACCCCTCGTCATCGACGCCGAGCGCAAGAGCGACATGGAAGCGCTGGCCGAGCCAAAGCCCAAGGCAACCAACGCCGTTGACCCTACAACCATCAAACAGGCCGTGTTGACCAGCGAAGGCTGGCTCTGCCCTGAGCCATCAGTGAAGGGGTAAGAACCATGGGAAGTAAGCCAAGCAAGCCGAAGGTCGTTGCCGCGCCAGACCCGCAGGTCGAGGCACAGAAGGCCGCCGACCTGGCCGCGCAAAAGGCCAACGAAGAGACTGCCACCCGCAAGAAGCGCAAGCAGGAAAGCAGCCTGCTGTCGTCCGGCGGGGCTGCCGGCAGCGTCCTTGAGCAAGGGAAGAGGACACTCGGAGCATGAACGCAGACCAGATCGCCAAAACGCTGAGCACCCTGAAGTCTCTCCGCTCGCCGCATGAGTCGGTCTGGCGCGATTGCTTCGACCACAGCTACCCAATCCGGGGCAGCGGCTTTTGCACCGAGCAAATCACGGCCATGGAAGCGCAGATGCGTAAGGCCAGGATGATCGACGGGACCACCACGGACGCGGCCCGCATCCTGTCGTCTGGCATCATGTCGGGCCTGACCCCGGCCAACTCCCTGTGGTTCGGCATGGACGTCGGCCAGGAGACTGAGGACGAGCGCCGCTGGCTGGATGACTCAGCCGACATCCTCTGGCAGAACATCCACGCCTCCAACTTCGACGCGGCCGCCTTTGAGGGGCTTATCGACGTTGTGTGTGCTGGATGGTTTGCCCTGTACATCGATCAGGACATGGAGAAGGGCGGTTTCACCTTCGACCTGTGGCCCATCGCGAGCGTGTACGCCTCGGCGTCCAAGGCTGGCGGCAAGATCGACACCGTCTACCGCGAATACAAGTTGACCGCAGAGCAGGCGGTAAACGAGTTCGGCGAAGAGAACGTCAGCGATGCCACGCGCAAGCTGTCGAAGGACAAGCCGCAGGAAATGGTTCGGTTCGTCCACGCCATCTACCCGCGCACCACGCACATGGTTGGCGCTCGCCTGGCCAAGAACATGGCGATCGCCTCATGCAAGGTTGAGGTGGAAGCCAAGCAGCTGGTCAGCGAGTCGGGCTATCACGAAATGCCGGTGGTAGTGCCGCGCTGGATGATGATTCCCGACAGTGTGTACGCCGTGGGTCCAGTCTTCGATGCGCTGCCGGACGCTCGCACCCTGAACGAACTCTGCAGGATGGACCTGGCCGCCGGTGACCTGGCAATCGCTGGCATGTGGATTGCCGAGGATGACGGCGTGCTCAACCCCCGCACCGTCAAGGTTGGGCCGCGCAAGATCATCGTCGCGAACTCCGTGGACAGCATGAAGCCCCTGCAAAGCGGCTCGAACTTCCAGTATGCGGAAACGAAGATCGCCCGTTTGCAAGGCTCCATCCGCAAGATCCTGATGGCGGATCAGCTCCAGGCCCAGGACGGCCCGGCGATGACCGCCACTGAGGTGCATGTGCGGGTGAACCTGATCCGTCAATTGCTGGGCCCGGTCTATGGCCGGCTCCAGACTGAGTACCTGCAACCCCTGATTGAGCGTTGCTTCGGCATCGCTTACCGCGCCGGCATCCTGGGCGCAGCGCCTGAGTCGTTGGCCGGTCGCAACTTCACCGTGCGCTACCTGTCACCGCTGGCCCGCTCCCAGAAGCTGGAAGAGGTCACCGCCATTGACCAGTTCGTGGCCGGTGCGGTGGCGATCAAGGCCCAAGACCCGACGTCGGACATCATGGACAACATCGACATGGACGAGGCGCAGCGGTTCAAGGGCGAAGCCTTGGGCGTTCCGTCCGCTGTCATCCGCAGCACAGCCGCGCGCGACAAGCTCCGCGAGGATCGAGCCGCAGCGGCCCAGGAGCAACAGGAACAGGCGCAACAGCAAATGATGCAGATGCAAGCTGCGGATGCCGCGCTCAAACAACAGGGGAATGCTGCATGACGCCCGAGCAAACCGACGCGCTGTTCAAGCGCGTGTTCGAGGAACACCACGAAGGACGTATTGCGCTGGAGCTGCTGATTCAGCGCTTCGCCAAGAACGCCTGCACCGTTGGCGGCATCGACGCCATCCTCACCACCTACAAGCAAGCCGGAGCCCGTGAGGTTCTGGACCACGTTGTACTGCGTATCAACCGAGCCAACGGCGTTCAAGAAGACGCCAACGATCAAGAGGAACAACAATGAACTGGTTTATTCATGGCCGCTTGGGCCACTTTTTCATGGCTGAAGCGGACGAGGGTGGCGGTGGCGGTGGCGGTCCGACCCCAGCACCTGCACCAGCTCCAACCGGCTCTGTGCTGGACAGCGGCAACACCGGCACCGACTACATCCCCGAGAAGTATCGAGTCAACAAGGAAGACGGCTCGCTTGACCTGGAACAGTCCAGCCGCAAGCTGGCCGAGTCGTACACCCACCTCGAAAAGCGCATGGGCACCGGTGATGCACCGCCCAAGTCCGTGGACGAATACACGGTCAAGTTGGAAGGCGTCGAGGGCTTCAACTGGGATGAGTTCAAGGCTGATGAGGGCACTCAGTCGTTCTTGAAGGGAGCCCATGCCAAGGGCCTGACCAATGACCAGGTGCAATACGTCATCGGCGAGTACATGAAGGCGGCGCCAGGCTTGATCGAGGGCGGCGTGCAACTCTCCACCCAGGACTGCACCGCTGCGCTCAAGGCTGTGTGGACCGATGAAGCGGCCATGAAAACCAACGTCACCGCGTCCTATCGCGCTGCTGAGGCCTTCGCCAGTGAGGCCGGTAAGCCCGGCAACTTCCAAGCCCTCATGAGCAAGTACGGCAACGACCCGGACTTCATCGCCTTCACCGCCAACATCGGCAAGGAGCTGAAGGAGGACACCGCCATCAGTGGCAGCCCGGCCAACGAGGCCGATTTCAACGTCAAAACGTCCGAGCTGCGCCAGCAATTGCAGAGCCTGCCAGCGCACGATCCGAAGCGTCCAGGAATCCAGGCCCAACTGGATGAGCTCTACAACCGCAAGTACAACCGCGCCCCATCCCGCCTGGGCTAATTCCAGCGTTCAAATAGTCGGGAAACCGACACCCCCCATGCACAAACATCGCAGGCATCCCAGCAATGGGCCGGCCTGCGATGGCATGCAGACAACCGGAACGCCCCAGGCGCAGCAAAGCCGATGCACGCCAGGAATCCCGGCCCGCGATGCGGACAACCGGCAGGCAATCCCATATCTGCATTGGAGTGCATCAAATGTCCTTTCAAATCACTGAAGCTTTTGTTCAGCAGTTCGGCGACAACTTCCGCCACCTGGCGCAACAGATGACCTCGCGCCTGGAAACTCGCGTGACCATCGAGCCGAACATTGTCGGTATGTCCAAGTCGATCAACCGCCTTGGCCAACGTACTGCCAAGCGCCGCACCACTCGCCATGGCGACACCCCGATCAACGATCAACCACACAGCACCCGCTTTGTGGACCTGTTCGACTGGGAAGACGGCGACATGCTCGACGACCAGGACAAGATCCGCATGTTGGTTGACCCGACTTCGGACTACGTCAAGGCGATGGTGTCCTCGCTCAACCGTGCCAAGGACGACGTAATCATCGCGTCCATGGGCGGCAACTCCCGCGCCACCACCGGCAACATCATCCTGCCGACCGCGCAGAAGATCGCCGTCGGCGGCACTGGCTTGACCAAGGCCAAGATCATCCAGGCCCGCAAGCTGTTCCGCCGCAACGAAGCCGACAACCACAACGGCGAGGAGCTGTTCATCACCTACAGCGCCTCGGCTGCTGCCGACATCCTCGCCGACGCGACCTTGACCAGCGCTGACTATCTGGCTGGCAAGTTCCTCGAAGACGGCGATGTTGAGGGCAAGTGGATGGGCTTCACCTGGATTCCGTCCGAGCGCACCCCGCTGTCCGGCAACACCCGCCTGCTCTACGCCTGGGCCAAATCCGGCGTGACGCTGGGCAAGGGCGCCGATATCACCACCAAAGTTGGTGAGGATCCGGGCAAGGGCTTCAACGTGCGCATCTACGGCAAAATGTCCATCGGCTCCGTGCGGGTGGAAGAAGAAAAGGTTGTGGAAATCGCAGCCCTTGAGTCGTAAGGCTCAGGCGCTGCCTCCACCCATCTGATCAGGAGCAATGAATCATGGCAGTAGTAACCACCAAATCCACCGCCGTCACCAACGCTGACGCGCTCCCACAAACCCTGTCGCCCCAGCGTATCGACGGTGGCCGTATTCGTGAGCGCGTTGGCGTGATCGAGGCCGGCGCCGCCGATTCCATCGGTTCGATCTACCGGCTGATGCGCATCAACTCCGTGGACCGCGTGTCCCGTGTGTTGCTGTCGTGCGATGCCATCACCACCGCCATCGGCGATATCGGCCTGTACGACATCGCTGCTGTCAATGCCGGCGCTGTTGTCGACGCTGACTTCTTCGCCTCGGCCCAGGCCCTGACCGCCGCACTGATCAACCAGGACGTGACCCACGAAGCGGACGCGGCAGACGCAGGCGCTGGCTTCGGCCTGGCGGACGTAGAAAAACCCCTGTGGCAGGCCCTGGGCCTTGCTGCTGATCCGGGCAAGCAGTACGACGTGGCAATCACGTTGACCGCTGCTGCGACCGGCGCCGGCACCGTTGCCCTGCGCTTGCAGTACATCGACGGCAACTGATTCGTGGTGGCCAGCGGATGGCAATAACTTACCGGGGCCATGTGCCCCGGTCTTTTTATCTGGAGGTTGAGGATGACTATGGCCACCGGTGTTTCGATCTGTTCCAACGCGCTGCTCATGCTGGGCGCGCAGACCATCAACGACTTCAACGACCAGTTGAACCTGGACCGGGCCAAGCTGTGCGCGAACCTGTACCCCACGGTGCGCGATGATTTGATCCGTCAGCATCCTTGGAACTGCTGCATCAAGCGGATCGTTCTGGCGCCTGATGCAGCTGCGCCGGCCTTCGGTTATGAGCAGTCCTTCGAGCTGCCTGCCGATTTCATGAGGGTGCTTGAGGTGGGTTCGAGCGGCCAACAGATCGATTATCTGGTGGAAGGCCGAACCATTCAGGCCAACACCACAGTGCTTGAACTGCGCTACGTCTTCCGTAACGAGGTGGAAAGCACATGGGACTCCAACCTGGTCCAGCTCATGACGGTCTCTATGGCTGCCGCGCTGGCTTACCCAATTACCCAATCAGCATCCATGCAGCAGACCATGGAACAGAAGCTGGAGACCTCACTGCGTCGGGCTCGCGCTGTCGATGGCCAGGAAGATCCACCGCAAGCATTGGGCGATGAGCGTCTGTATTCCGCGCGATTCGGGAGTTACTGGTAATGGCTCGCCTGACGCTGGTGCAAACCAACTTCACCGCCGGTGAGGTTTCGCCACGGATGCTTGGCCGCGTTGACCTGGCCCGCTACCAGAACGGCGCCGAGATCATCGAGAACGCCTGGCCAGTCATCCATGGTGGTGCCAACCGCCGCGACGGCACCCTGTTCGTGGCCGCTGCCAAGTTCGCCGATAAGAAGTGCCGGTTGATCCCCTACGTGTTCAACACCCAGCAGGCGTACATCTGCGAGTTCGGCGACTTCTACGTGCGGATTTATTACCCGGACGGCACCTACACCGGCGTTGAGCTGGTCAGCCCCTACAGCCATACCACGCTTGATCGGGTGGACTATGTGCAGGGTGCGGACACCATGTTCATCTTCAACACCTCGGTTCCGGTGTACCGCCTGCGCCGGCTCGCGGATACGGAGTGGAGCCTTGCCCCGGCGCCGTTCGTTACAAAGCCATTCGATGAGAAGGGCATCGACTTCACCACCTCAATCACGTTCAGCGATACAACGGTGGGCACCGGCCGGACGGCCACTTCCGCCGCGTCTGCATTCCTGGCAGCGGATGTTGATCGCGAAATCTGGTCAGGTGGTGGCGTTGCAAAGATTACCGCCGTGACCAGTGCGACCGTGGCAACCGTGGAAATTCTTAACGCATTCACCGCGGCTGTACGTCCTACGTGGTCGCTCAAGGGATCGCCTCAGACCACTAACACTCTGAGCGCTGCCACGCCCGTGGGCGGCGTTGTGACCATGACCCTGGGGGCCGCTGGCTGGCGATCCAACGACTTGGGCAAGTTCGTCAAGATCAACGGTGGCCTGCTGGAGATCAGCGTCTACACCAGCACCACCGTGGTTTCGGGAATCATCCGCTCGGCGCCGACGTCCGCCGTCGCATCGCCGGCCAACGCTTGGTCGCTTGAGGCATCTGTCTGGAACGATATCGACGGCTACCCCGGCGCCGGCACGCTGTATGAGCAGCGCCTTGCCCTGGGCGGCTCTGTGAACTATCCGCAAACCATTTGGGAATCGCGCACAAGCGAGTACCTGAACTTCGAGCTGGGGACCAAGGACGATGATGCGCTGTCCTACAACCTGTCCTCGGACCAGATCAACCCCATCCTTCACATAGGCCAGATCAACGCCCTGATCCCGCTGACCTACGGCGGTGAGTTCACCGTCAGTGGCGGCGTTGAGAAGGCCATCACCCCGACAAACATCCGCGCCAAGAACCCTTCGGTCTACGGCTGCAACCGCGTGCGTCCGGTCCGGATTGGCAACGAGCTGTATTTTGTCCAGCGAGCCAACCGCAAGCTCAGGGCCATGGCCTACAAGTACGACTCAGATACGTTCGGTTCGCCTGACATGTCGATCCTTTCCGAGCACGCCACCAAATCCGGCGTTGTGGATATGGCCTACCAGCAAGAGCCTGAGTCGATCCTGTACCTGGTGCGGGCTGATGGCGTCATGGCAACCATGACCGTTGACCGTGACCAGGACGTTATCGGGTGGGCCCGTCAGACCACGGACGGCGCCTTTGAGTCCTGCGCATCGATCCCCATCGCAGACGGCGATCAGGTGTGGTGCGTTGTCCGTCGTACCGTCAACGGGCAGAACGTGCGCTACATCGAGCGCTTCACCGGCGGCATCAGGGTTGATAGCGGCGTATCTGCCGTCAGCGGCCCAGGCGCGTCGGTGTGGGGTGGCCTTGCCCACCTGGAAGGCAAGACCGTTGACATCGTCGCCGACGGCATCGTCATGCAGCAGCAGGTGGTCACCAGCGGGCAGGTCACCATCCCCCGCAACGCGTTCGCCGTGCAGATCGGCCTCAACTTCATTACCAAAATCAAAACATTGACGCCAGAAGTGCAGGGCAGCACCGGCAGCGTGCAGGGCAACAGCATGCGGATTGGGGAGATATCCCTGCGCTTCCTGGAGACCACTGGCTGCAAGGTAAACGGCCAGATCATTGCCTTTCGCGCTACCGGCGCCGGCACCCTGGACCAGCCACCCGAGCTGTTCACCGGCGTGCACCGCATGGAGAACCTTGGGTGGGATCGCGGCCAAGCCTCGATCACCATCACGCAGGATCAGCCTTTGCCCTTCCAGCTTCTGAGCGTCATCAAAAAAGCCACGTTCAACGATTGAGGTGCACCCATGATTCGGCCCGCCAAACATTCCGACGTACCCAGGCTGATCGAGCTGGGAAACATCCTTCATGCGACCAGCAACTACGCCTCGATGAACTACTGCCCAGAGAAATCGGCCAACTTCCTCCACGACCTCATCAACGGCGCGGGGGTTGTTTTCGTTGCCGAGGTTGGCGGCGAAGTGGTTGGCGGCATGGCTGGCGGCGTAACTGATCAATGGTTCAGCAATGACCTGATCGCCTATGACTACTCGCTGTTCGTCGAGCCCTCCAAGCGTAATGGGGTGATTGCCATCCGCCTGATTAAAACCTTCCAAGAGTGGGCAAAGATCAAGGGTGCCAAGCAAATCCACATGGGTATCGGAACCGGCGTCAACGTCGAAGGAACGACCCGTCTTTATGAATCCCAGGGCCTGCGCAACATCGGGCCCCTCTTGATGATGGAGATCTAATCATGGCAGTTGGTGCAGCAGGGTACGCGGCATACGCAGGGTACGCGGCATATGCCGCTGTTGCTGCTGCTACGGTCTATTCGGTCTATTCGACTCAGCAGGCAGGCAAGCAGGCGCAGCTCAATGCCGACGCCCAGGGCGAGCAGGCATCAGCGGACGCGGACACAGCTGCCAGCGCGGCGGTGGTCCAGGCTGACCGCATCCGCCGCCTTGCCCGTAACCAGGCGAGCGAGGCGAACGCAGCCCTTGCGGCCTCAGGCGTCGAGGTGGGGGCAGGGACCGCGATCAACATCAACGAAGAGATCATCGGCAATGCTGAGGAAGACGCGGCGTTGACCATCTTCAACGGTCGCAACCAGCAGGCGAGGCTCTACAACGACGCTGACAACTACGCGCTGTCAGGTCGGCAGGCGCGGTCGGCCGCCAACTCACAATCGATCGGCACGGTGCTGTCCGCTGGGGCGCAGGCTGGCTCAGCCTGGAAGGCGTCGGCCGCAGGTCGTAACGGAACAGTTTCAAGTGTTGGGGGTAACACCTGATGGCACAGATACCACTGGGCAACTTTGGGCAGGTCAACGTCCAGCAAGAAACCCCACAGAACCGCGTTATTGCTTCCGATAGCAGCGCCCAGGTACGCGCCGCCCAACAGACCGCGAACACGGTGCAGAACGCCGCCTTCAACTATCTCGATCAGGTCAGCAAGGAAGATCAAGCCTTGTCCCGGGTGAAGGCCAGCAATGCGCTTATCGACCGGGAATCGCAGATCAAGACCATTGCCAATGACCTTGATGAGCAGATGCGCGCCGGCCAACTGCCCTACGAAAAGTCAGAGGAAGCCTACACCGCAGCGGTTTCGAAGCTTGAACCACTGGAAACCCCGGGCCTCGACCCCGCGCAGCAGGGTGAAATAGGCAACTCGCTCAAGCGCATGCAGCTGGGTGGCCTGGACAAGGTCCGCGAGGCATCCGGCAAGGGCCGTATCCTGGCCGCGCAAAGCGACCTCACGTCCCGCATGGACATCCTGGGCAAGGACGCAGCCATGCCCGGCGCCAACGTCGATCAGATCAACGCCCGCATGGATGCCGAAGACATCGACGTGGCCGGGCGCCTGGCCTTCGGCGAGGCCTGGACCAGCAAGAAGCAAGAGTTCAAGGACGACAACTGGACCACGCACGCGACCCAGCGCGTCATCGAATCCCGCGAAAGCGTTGGTAGCCTGCAAAAGCTCGAGCACGACCTCACCGCCGAGGATGGTTTCTACGCCAAGAAGCTGGACCCGGAGAAGCGCAACCAGCTGCTCAACACCGTCAGTGGTCGAATCTTCCAGGTGAAGGAACACCAGCAGCGCCAAGCCGAGATTCGCGAGTCGAAGGCAGAGCGCGCCCTCACACAGATGGATCGCCAGGCCGCGACGGGCGTTCCGCCAACACCGGCAGACCAGCAGCGTTGGAAAGCGCTTACCGCAGGCACGTCCGTTGCTGGCGAGTTCAACACCCGCATGGGGGAGATGGTCGAGGTGCAGAACCTGTTGCGCCAACCCATGGCCGTGCAACAGCAATACGTGGAGCAGAAGCGTCAGCAGATGGCGAAGTCCGGCGCCAGCGTATCCGAGCAGGCCAATGTCGCCCGCCTGCAAACCGCCATCGACAACAACACCAAGTTGATGCGCGACAACCCGTTGGCCTTCAACGCCATGCGCACCGGTCAGGACGTTGCGCCCCTGGACGTCACTGGCATCACCACGCCAGAGGGCCAGGCCAAGCTGGGCGAGCAGATCGCCGAGCGCTTCGACGTGGTGAACTCCGTGCGCAAAGCATACGGCCCCGAGGTTGCGCGAGTCCCGTTCAAGCCTGAAGAGGTCGCGTTGCTGTCGTCGGTAATGGCCCAGGCAGATGACGGCACCAAGCTGCAGCTATTGGGTGCTATCGCGTCCTCTTCCCCATCTGGTGCCGATTACGCCGCAGCCATCAAGCCACTGATCGCCGACCAACCCATCACCGTGTTGGCGGGAATGGCTCAGTTCCGCGGACTCAAGGGGCAGGACGGCACCGACGTGCCCAAGATGCTGCTCGCCGGCGGGAAGGTGTTGAAGGACAAGTCGGTTCCACTGCCAAAGGACAACACCTTTCGCAAGGCCTTCGAAGAGCACATTGGCACGTCAATGGCCCCGGGCACGCCGCAGCGTGAACAGGCGTTCCTGGCCTTCAAGTCCCTGTACGCAGGCACAGCCGCAGCCAAAGGGGTGGTTTACGGAGAGGGTGAGGATCTGGACAGCGACACCGCCCAGGCGGCCATCGACATGGCCACCGGCGGCGTGAGCGAGCGCGGCGGGGCGAAGGTCATCAAGCCCTATGGCATGGCCGATGATGACTTTGACAAGGTCGTGGACATGCAGCTGCAAGGCATGGCCGATCGCACCAAGTTCCCGATAGGCCAGCTTGAGGATATGCCGCTGTCGCCCGTGCCGGGCCGTGAAGGCTCTTATTACCTGATGAACGCAGGCCGGGTGCAGATCGACCCGACGACCAAAGAACCTATGGTGGTGAAAGTCAAATGAGCTGGCTCGATGGATTGGTCGAAGAGAACGAGGCGCTAAGCCAGGATCAACGCTTCGAACGCACAGAGGAAAAGCCCGAGCCGGGCGCCTTCACGGGCGCCCTTGATACGTTGGGCCCCAACCTGCTGCGCGGTGGGCTCGAAGCTGGCGGCGCGATTGAATCCGGGTTCAGTTCGCTGTGGCAGGGTGGCCTGGACCTGGCCGCCAGTGCGTTGCTGCCTGAGCCGAAGTTTGGCGGATCGCCTGACGTGACCAGCGCCGAGCGGTCGAGCCAGGAAACCCTGGGGCAGGGCACGGCCAAGGAAGTCATGGACCTACGCCCTGATCCTTCTGAGGTCGGGATTGTCGGCCAGATCCTGGGCGAGGCTGCTGCCGTTCTGCCGCGTACGGTGGTGGGTACCGTACTTGGCGGCCCTGTGGGAGCGGCTGTGGCTGCTGGTGCGCCTGCTGGCTACTCCAGCAAGCAAGTTGGCATGGCCGAAGGCTTGGACGAGGAAACCGCGACCTACAAAGGCGCCATTGATGCCGCAACCATGGGCGTCGGCGCCGTGTTGCCTGCCGCCCGTTTCGTTAAACCGCTGCTTGGTGACGCTGCAATCGCTGTGGGAGCGAACGTTGGCTTGGGCATGGCCGGGCGAGGCGCTACCGCCAAGCTGCTTGAGAGCAACGGCTACGCCGCCCAGGCCGCGCAGTATCAGGCCATGGACGGAACCGCCGTAGCCACGGACGCCATCTTGGGCGCGGCATTCTTTGGGATCGGTCGCGCAAGCCTGCGCCGGCCCACCACCAAGCAGGTTGACGCAGCGCTTAGCGAACGCACGTTCCAGCATGCCGACATCGATACCGCCCCTGGCGCGCCAATCAATCCACGTTCAGCGGTAGCGCATCAAGACGCCATTCGTACGGCTATCAGCCAGTTAAGCCGTGGCGAGCCTGTGAGACTTCCAGAGAGCATTCATTCTGCTGAGTTCCTGCGCACTGCTGACGAATCCCCGGTCATCGCACCCAGCCGCGACGTGGCGCTGGTCACCGCCCGCCAGGACCTTGAGCCGACGTTGCGCCTTGAACTGGAGCAGGAAGCCGCGGGGATTTTGCCCAATGTTCGCGACGTCAAGGCCGAACTGTCCACGGTAGCCCGCAGCCTGGAAGGCCTGGACGATACGTTCCGCGCTCGAGCAAAAGAGTTCCAGCAGCAGGGCCAGAGCCGCAAGGCTGCCGAGCGTTCGGCCCGCGAATCGATCGATACTGAGCGCCAGGCCCTGACCGACCGCCAGGCCGCGTTGGGCGAAAGCCTCACCGGCAACCGTTCTGCCGAGCTGGCCCGTGCCGACCTGAACGCCTTGGATCGCGGCGAAGTCCCGCAACGCTTCCAGGATCGAATCGCCCGGCGCGCTGACACCATCGTGCAGGGCTTCGAGAAGAAGCCTCTTGCTGCTGGCGTGGCCGAGGGCAACACCCGGTTGAGCATGGCCCAGGTGGCGCAGCAGGAAATCCGCCGCATCCTGGACGATATCGAGCGTGCCGAGCCTACGTTGCAGGCCAAGCCGCTGGATATAGGCACCTCAAAAGAAGTGGAAAAACCGGAAGCGGCAAGCGCGGCTACTGCATCAAAAGCCCCGAAGAGCGGATCAGAACCCGCCAAACCTGCATCAGAAGGGGCCGAAGCTGAATCAATATCGGGTAAACCTGCATCAGACCCAGAGATCCAGCTCGCTGATGAAGTCTTGTCCCGCATGGATGACATGCGCTTGTCCACCGGCGCCATGGATGCAGAAGGCAACCCGATCACCGTGTCGGCCCGAGAAATGCTGGCCAGCGCCGACGCCGATATCGCCAAGGCGCAAGAGGAATCCCGAGGCTTCGCCGCTGCCGCCGCTTGCTTCCTGCAACGCGGCTTCTAAATAGTCGGGAAACCGTCTACTCCCGCCCCATAGGCTTGCTCCCATCCAAACAGGAGCAAGCCCATGCGCCCCGAATGCATACAGGCGGTCACCCAGGCCATTGGCCGCCCCCTCACACAACCAGAGATCCAGGGCATCGAAAGTCGCGTGCGCCGCAACATGAAGCAATTGGCGCAGACCGACCCCACCTGGCAATCCAAGACCGCCGCCGACCGGCTCAACGAGGCCGCCACCAAGTCCGCCAAGGATCTGGTGGAAGAGGCCAACCTCAAGAAAAAGCGCGTGGCGCTGACCATCCTGGCCCACGATCGCATCGCCAGTTACATGCAGCGGTTTCCGGAGCAGCCACTTGAAGGGCTCGACCGGCTGCTGGCGTTCTCCAGTGACGGCAAGAGCGGCATTCAGTCCATCGAGTCCGCCACTCGCGCCATCCGCGACGACGCGCTCAGCCGCATGCTGGAAGTCATCGACCAAACCAAAGGCAAGTTTCTAGGCCTGTTCCAGGACGAAGCCGGCAACTTGGCGCTGGTGCGCGAGCTGCACGGCCAGGACTCAGGCATTCCCGCAGCGAAGGCAGCGGCCAAACAGTTTCAGGACACCGCCGAACAACTGCGCCAGCGCTTCAACCGCGCCGGCGGCGATGTCGGCCTGCTGGATGATTGGTCAATGCCCCGCGATCACTCGCAGGTAAAGGTCGCCAAGGACCAGGCCAAGTGGGTTGGCGACCATGTCCAGTGGGCCAACCGTGGCAAGTACCTCAAGGAAGACGGGACGCCGATGAACGATGCCGAACTGACCGACTTCTTGAATCACGCTTGGCAGACCCTGGCGACTGGTGGCGTCAACAAGCTGGAGCCCGGCCAGGCCGCTGGCAACGGCATGCGCGCCAACCGTGGGAGCGAGTCGCGGCAGATCCACTACAAGGACGCGGAAAGCTTCATAGCCGCACAGAAGGCCTATGGCGAGCGAAACCTGCTGGAACTGCTGATAGGCCACATCGACCGGGCATCGAGGGACATCGCGCTTGTTGAGGCCCTGGGCCCGAACCCGTCCAACCAGATGCGTTACTTCCTGGACGACGGACAGAAGGCTATGGACATGGCCGACCCGAAGAAGGTCGACAAAACGGCCAAGCAGCGAAAAAAGATCGAGCACCTGTTTGAAGAGGTGGCCGGCACCCGCGAGCCACCAGCATCGGCAGCCATTGCGAACGGCTTCGAGACGTACCGCGCATTGAACGTCGCCAGCCGCCTGGGCTCCGCCGTGCTGACGTCCGTAACCGATCAGGGGACGCTGGGCCTTACCGCGTCCATGAACGGCATGCCGGTTATGAAGGTGTTCGCCAACGAGATACGCATGCTCAACCCGGCCAGCGCAGCAGATCGGCGGATGGCGCAGCGTGCAGGCCTGGGCCTGAATCAGTTGATTGGCAGCCTGAACCGCTGGGGCGCCGATGGCCTGGGCACCACTGAACAGATTTCCGGGAAGATATCGAAGTTCAGCCAGACCGCTGCGAGCAAGATCATGCAGGCCTCTGGCATGAACGCACTGACCGCCGGCACTCAGCGGGCTTTCGGCGCGACCATGATGGACACCATCGGCGACATGTCCCGACGGCACCCGACCATCGCGGCCATGGACCCGGCGGACAGCAAGCGGTTACTCGGCCAAGGCGTCACCGAGACGGACTGGTCTGTATGGCGCCTGGCTCAGCCCGAGGACTGGCGCGGCGCCGGCGACACCGTGCTGACCGCGAACAGCATCTACCGCATCCCCGACGCCGATCTGACTCCGTTGGCGCAACAACTCAAGACAACCCCGCAGCGGCTCAAGGATCAGGCAGCCACCAAGCTGCTGGGCACCGTGCTGGATGAAACCAACATGGCGATCATTGAGCCCGGCGCCAGGGAAAAGGCGCTGATGCACGGCGGCGTCGAGCGCGGGACCGTCAAGGGCGAGCTGTTGCGCTCGTTCTGGCAGTTCAAAAGCTTCTCCATCGGCATGGTGCTGCGCCACGTCAAGCGCGGCATGGCCCAGGAAGGTTGGGGCAAGGCCGGGTATCTCGGCGCCCTGGTCGCCAGCACCACCGTGCTGGGCGGCATGGCGATCCAGTTGGGCGAGATTGCAGCCGGGCGCGATCCGAAGGACATCACCGATGACGGCACCCTTGGTGTGCCTGGTCTGCGCTATGGCCTGGCCTCGATGCTCAAGGGTGGGGCCATGGGCCTGTACGGCGACTTCCTGTTCTCTGGCACAACCCAAGGGGGGAGATCGTTTGTTGCGTCGGTGTTGGGCCCTATCGCGAGCGATATCGATGCGCTGTCGCAGTTGAAGGGTAACGCTGCCAGTGGGAAGGGCAGTCAGGTCGGCGGCAATCTTGTTGCGTTTGCCAAGTCCCACACCCCCGGCGCGAACCTCTGGTATACGAAGGCGGCAACCGATCACCTGATCTTTAACCAGCTCCAAGAGTATTTCAGCCCCGGCTACCTGCGCCGCATGAAGAAGCGGGCCAAGAAGGAATTCAATCAATCGTATTGGTGGGAGCCGGGCGACACGGCGCCGGATCGCGCACCGAACCTTGGCGCAGCAGTGGGGGCAAGACCATGAGAGACGACCAAATCACCCGCCTACAAGCGCTCAGCGAACGCCTTGGCGAAGTCGTCATAACCGAAGTTGACCCGCACAACTGGCCGGGAGCAGAGAAGGTGCCGGCAGACCTTACCCAGCAGGAACGCGGCGACCGCTATTGGTGCAAGAAGAATGCGGCCGCAACCATGACGCTGTTGGTCAAGGTGATGAGCATCACTGGGCATATCCAGGGCGGCACGCTGCCGGCTGGCGCATCAGAGGAAGATTTAGACTCTATTCAGGCCAAAGCCGAGCGCGAAGCCACCGCATTGCTGGAGCGCGCACAGGCGGGCGGGCATGTCCACTAAGTACATCTCTTTTTTGGCGTTTTTCCTGATATGGGCAAAGCGCATGAAGTGGGAAGTCCCGGACATTCATGTCAGGGCCTGTCACTGGCTTGAGCACCGTGGAGATCATGCGGTGCTTCGCTGTTTCCGTGGGTTTGGTAAGTCGACCATCCTGGCGCTGTACAACGCATGGCGGTTCTACCTCGATCCGACCTATCGGATTCTGCACCAGGGCGACACCGACCCCACGGCCTACAAGACCAGTCGCGACACCAAAGCCATCCTCAGGAAGCATCCATTGACGCTGGATGCTCACAGGAAAATGAAGGGTGACACTGCGTTTTGGTGGGTTCCTGGGAACGAGGACGAGCGAAATCCATCTATGCAGGCCTCCGGCATCATGTCGAACATCACCAGTTCGCGGGCGGATGAATGCCAAAACGATGACGTCGAGGTGCCGAAGAACATTGCCACGCCAGAGGCCCGGGAGAAGCTTCGGTACAGGCTCGGTGAGCAGGTCCACATCATGGTGCCTGGTGCGCGGCTGCTGTTCGTTGGGACACCGCACACGCATGACAGCCTCTATGACGAGCAGGAGGCGCTGGGCGCCGACTGCCTGACCATCCGCATGTTTGCCAAAGAGCATCGGATTGAAGAAGCCAAGCTGAATGCCTACGACGTTCCGTTCCCGCCGGAGTTCATTTTCTCTGGCATCGGCAAGCACGCAAGAGCTCTTGTCCAGGGGAAGGACTATCAGCTCACCAAGACGGGGATAGCGTTCTTTACGCCGCCTGGCACGCTGATTGATTGCTATGCCGGCATCGCCTGGGTTGATCGTTTCGACCTGAAAGAGCTGGAGAAGCGGCGAAAGAAAACCCGCACCATCAACGAATGGGATTCGCAGTATCAGCTTCACTCGAAGCCGGTCACGGAGGTTCGCTTGAACCCCGAGCGCATCATCCCCTATGACGTACAGCCGACCATGCGCTACGCCAACAACGCGGCAGCCATGTACCTGGGCTCAACGCAGATCGTCGGCGCCGTCGCTTACTGGGACTGCTCCCTGGGCAAGATCAAGTCGGACGCCTCGGCCTTTTCGCTGTTGCTGACCGATGCTCGCGGGCAACTCTATTGGCACGTTGCGGCAGGGCTGACAGGGGAAATCGCCGAGTTTGACGAAAGGGATCGCATCAACGGCGGCCAGGTGTACCAGATCCGCGAGTTGGTCATCCGATACCAGATCCCGCGAGTGATCATCGAAACCAACGGCCCGGGCGGGTTTGCCCCGGCCATCTTGAAACAAGCCTTGAAGGGCACAGGCTGCGGCGTAGGAGAAGAGCACAGCAGTGCCAACAAACAGAAACGCATCCTCGATGCCTTCGAGCCTCCATTGTCGGCGCGCTTCCTGTGGGCCCACATCGACGTTCTTCGAACGATCTGGGACCAGATGCGCGACTTCAACCCAGCACTAACCGATCAGGACGATGACTTCATCGACTCCGGCGCCGGCGCAATCGCCCAAACCCCCGTGCGCATTGGGCGAATAGTCGGGAAACCGACAGAGGCCCGGCGGGACGATTGGCGTCCAGATGCGGGCGTGCACGACGTGCAGGTTGAATACTAGGGCCCGCCACCACCAAGGGGTCTACACATGTCTGTCCAGCCAGGGCCAACCGAAAAGCGCTATGCCGCCAACGGCGTCACCACTATCTATACCGTGCCGTTCCTGGTGATCGAGGCCGGCGATCTCAAGGTCTACCTCGATGGCGTTCTGCAAGCATCCGGGTATACCCAAACTGGCATAGGGCAGCCCACCAGCTCAGTGATTTTTTCCGTAGCGCCTACTGGCGACCTGTACTTGGTATTGGACGTGCCGTTCCAGCGGCTGACGGACTACCAGGAAAACGGCGACTTCCTTTCCTCGACCGTTAACCGTGACTTCGACCGGATCTGGCAGGCGCTAAAGCAGCTCTTTCGATATACCACCAGGGCTTTGACACTAGGCTCTTTTGATATTGATGGTGCTGGATGGTACAGGGCAAATAACAATGGGATACGCGATCTTGCCTATCCAGTTGAAAACAACGATGCAGCAAATAAGCAATATGTTCTGGATCAAGACGCAATTGAAGCAGCCGCAAGGCAAAACGCAGACGCCTACCTTCAATCCCAAATTAGCGGCAGCAATCCTGTCCAGGCTTCGGCCTTCTCAGAAATTTCCTGGCATAACCAGACCATTCAAAACAGTGTGGTTATTCCGCCAAACAAAAATGCCTGGTCTTTTGGGCCAACTATGACCGTCGCCGTTGGGCAGTCAGTGACTGTTGGCCTTGGGTCCTTCTATACAATTGCTGACGGAGAACTGCACCCATGAGCACTTTGCGCGCTGACAACATCCAAAACCTTGATGGCAAAAATAAAGACGTGGGCAGCCTCGTCGATAACTTGACCATTGTTGATCGAATTAACTTCGACACTGACGCTGACTTCAATGCCGCCAAGGCAGGAAAGGTCAGCATTGATGCAAGTAAGCGAGTCCGAGTTGCCTCAATCATCGTGGGTACTGAAGAGATTTCAGCGCCAACAACTCGGGACGGTTACATTTCAGGTCGAAATGTTACCGGGCCAACAGATTTCCATGACTTTGCGGCTCGAACCGAAATTAGCGGTGTCACCGACGCGGGCACTTATGGCGCGTTTGACACAACTACGCGGCTTCAAGGGTCAGCAAACCAGAATCATATGTACGCCTTTCAGCATCGAATGATCTTTCAAGGCTCTGGCATCCTAGGTCAGTTTGCGGGCCTGCTTACTCGCCCTGTCCATGCAGGTGCTGGCGTCATCAATGAAAGCTATGGCGCTGATATTGGGTCGATGTCGATCACCGGCGCCGGTACCATGACCCAACAAACCGGCGTTCGAATTCGCGACCAAACAGGCGCAACGGTAAACGTAGGCCTCAGCATCGACCAGGTTGCGGGCATTGCGTATTACGCTGCCGGCGGCGGCACGATGTACAACAAAGGGCGCGCAGGATTTGGAATATCTCCGACTGCCTCTTATGCCGCGCAATTTGCTGGCACTGCCGTTGGCGCACGTCGCGGCTTTATTGAAACTACCGCCACGAACCTCCAGATCGGCGCGGAGAGCGATACGATCGTCCAGTTTATTGCCAACTCTGCCACCCGCTTGCAGATCAAGGCAGCGTCCAACGGTTACACCGTGGCGCCTGGGGCGGATAACTCTCAGACTTTGGGCGACGCGGCGCAACGGTGGTCGGTGGTCTGGGCCGGCACCGCCACTATCAGCACCTCGGATGCTCGCGAGAAAACGGAAGTTCGCCAACTGTCCGCCGCCGAGATTGCAGCAGCGTCCGCCCTGGCCAAAGAGATCGGGGCCTTCAAGTTCCTCTCGGCAATGGCGGAAAAGGGAGATTCGGCACGCGAACACATCGGCATGACGGTTCAGCGAGCCATTGAGGTGATGGAGGCGCACGGCCTGGACCCATTCGCCTACAGCTTCATCTGCTACGACAAGTGGGACGAAACTCCAGAGGCTCCAGCAGGCGACCGCTACAGCTTCCGTGAAAGCGGGCTGTATGCCTTTATAGCTGCCGGCTTCGAGGCCCGCCTTGCAGCGCTGGAAGCCAAGTAACCCGCCACGTATCATGGGCAATCTCAAACGAACGCGGGACCTGTCGTGAAAAAGATTGCTTTCACCCTTGCCATCGCCCTTGCCGCCTCTGTGTCGGCCTGGGGCGATGAGCCCATCACGGCCCCTCGCGTGCTCGTTGGCAACAACCCTGTGACCGGTCACTCCCTCAACGATGGTGTGGTTGTGTCGCGCTCAATGCATGGCGGCACCGACGCCCACGCCTTCACTGACAAGACCATCATGGATAAGGTCACGGACGCTGGCACCTATGGCGCGTTTGATTCCGTGGTTGAGCTGCGCGGGGCTAATCGGCAAAACCATATCTATTCATTCCAGGACCGCATCAACTACGCCGGCAGCAATGTACTGGCGTCAACCGGCGGCTTCTTATCACGCCCGGTGCACTCCGGCACAGGCGAGATCCTGATACGGACCGCAGTCGATATCGCTGATGTATCCGTCACCGGCGGTGGCACGGTTGATAAAAACGTGGGCATCTTCATTCGCAACCTTGCCTCGGGCAAGACCAACACCGCGCTTGCGATGTCCCAGTCCAGCGGCTACGGGCTGTATTCATCGGGAGTAGCCCCCAGCTATCACCGCTCTGACATGCTGTTTGGCGTGGGTAGCGGGCCTGTGCTGCTGGACAACCCGGCCCAGGCCGATGCACCACGCGACCTTTCCGAAGCGGAGCGCTCTGTAGCCAAGCAGCTCAAGGGCATGATCAAGGCTTCGCGCAGCAAGACCACCGGCAAAATCGGTGTGGGCATCCCAGTTGCTGACATCCGTTCGGCGTTCGCCGCGCAAGGCCTGAATGCGGATGACTACTCAATCGTCGAGAAGACGGCGCAGGGTCCAGGGGTTCGCTATGAACAGCTACTGGCATTCGTGTTGTCTGCGATCTGATCGAGCCCAGCGGCGAAGAAACAGTACAGTGGTTAGCACATCGTTTCGGCCTGTCTTTGTATTTGCCTAATGAGCATTGGGAGTTTTGCGCCGAATTAGGTTCCGGCTTCGGGCACCATTTCTAGTTTCACTGGGTTTCGCAGAGTTCCGCAAACCCCAAGCAATAGGCCGCTAAGCGCGGCCTTTTTGTTGCGTGGAGTTTCGCATTCTTTCGCTGCGTTCCGCGCATTTTTAGTACATCATTCAGCACTTCCCCAGTTCGACTGACGTGGTGATGTACTAATGCCCCTCACTGATACGGCTGTCCGGCAGGCCAAGCCCGCTGACAAGGAATACTCCATCACCGATGGCGGGGGCCTATCCCTGTTCGTCACGACCAACGGCACCAAGTCGTGGCACTTCCGTTTCTCCTGGCACGGCAAGCAGCCGCGCATGTCCTTGGGCACCTATCCAGAAATCAGCCTCAAGGAAGCCCGTGAGAAGCGGGACCAGGCGCGGGCGCTGGTGGCCAAGGGCACAGACCCACGGTCCACCCGTCGGGAAGAGAAGCGGGCGGCGAGCTCCAGCGCCATCAAAACGTTCGAGGTGGTGGCTAATGAGTGGTATGCCTTCAAGCTGCCCCGGTGGGCGAAGGCCAAGAAGGGCGCCGCTGTTCAGGCGCAGCTCTACCTGGACAAAGATCTGGTGCCGGCGCTGGGACGTATCCCGATTGCCGAGGTCAAGCGCGCCGATGTACTGGCGACGTTGCGAACCATAGAGAAGCGCGGGGCGCTCAACGTTGCCCGCAAGTGCCGGACCTGGCTCAACGAGATATTCCGTTTCGCCATTGCCTCTGACTATCTGGAGGTCAACCCGGCGGCCGACCTGGATATCGTGGCAGTTAAAGAGCCGCCCGAGAAACACAACCCGATGCTTCGTCAGCGTGAGCTCAAAGAGTTCTTGCAGGCGCTTGATGCGGCCGACATCAAGGACTACACCAAAAGCGCGATCCGGCTTCTGTTGCTGACGGCGGTTCGCACGGGCGAGTTACGCCACGCAACGTGGGCCCAGTTTGACCTGGACGCCGCGCTGTGGACGATCCCCGCAGAGGGGGTGAAGCAATTGCAGAAGGTGATTAGGGCAAAGGGAGGGGATAAGGTGCCGCCGTATCTGGTGCCACTGTCGCGGCAGGCGGTCGAGGAGGTGCGCAAGGTGCACCAGATGACTGGCCGTTACAAGCTGCTGATCGCGGGTCGGAGTGACCCGAGCAAGCCAATCAGCGACGGCACAGTCAACGTGGCTTTGAGGCGCATGGGGTATGAAGGCAGGCTGACCGGGCACGGGATCCGTGCCACGATTTCAACGGCCCTGAACGAAATGGATTACAACGAGGATTGGATCGAGGCGCAGCTTTCGCATGCGGGTTCAAGCAAGGTCAGAAAGACCTACAACCACGCGGAGTACGTGGAACAGCGGCGGGTGATGATGCAGGAATGGGCCGATTACTTGGATTCGCTGGTGTCCGAAGCCTGACCACGGGCAGCGGCCAGCTTCTCGCTGTTCCATTGCAGAACCTCGGACTTGACCCAGGCCACGGAGCGCCCGCCCAGCGGAACCTGCTTGGGGAACAGGCCTTGGCTCGCCATTTCGTAAATCTTGGTGGTGCCGAAGCCGACCAGTTTCTTTACCTCGGGCAGCCGGATGAATTCGACCGGCTCGTCGTTGCGTGCGGTTTGCATAGGGATACCTCGCCAGGCCGTTGCCGGCTGGATTGTTTGGAGGGGGGAGGGGTTACGGCTTGATTGGGTTGAGGCTGTCGATCAGCGCGACCTGGCGGGCATGAAACTCAGCGCGCTTGCGGTAGTGCTTGACGTCGCTTTCGCGCAGACCTGAATCGTCGGCGTAGTGGTTGAGCTGCTTCACGGCATCGGCGTGGTACTCGCGCAGCTCGGACAGATCAGGCATAGCCACCGCTACCGGCGCGGGCTGCTCGTCAACCGGAAGAAACCCACAAACGTCAACCAGCATCATGCACATGTTGGCTACGTCGGCGGCGTATTCCTTGATGGCTTCGGCCTCGCCTCGGTGAACTGCTTGGTGCAGTTTCCCCATGTGATAGAACACCTCAAGGATAGCGGTCTTGCCATCCATCTTGAGCCAGCCTGGACGGTCGCCCTTCCCGGCGTTGGCGTGCAGTTCCTTTTCCATCAGGGCCAGGAACGGGCGAAGGACTTCCTCATACTTTCCCATCACGAATCCCCCATCATGTCGTCGCCATAGCATTGGCCGTTGCAATCCCGTGAGCCACATTCAGGGCATGGAGCATAATCACCGTAACCACCTGCATCGGCTGGAATTTTACGATCCTCTGGCACTGGCGGGTAACCAGGGAACGCCATCGGGTAACCATCCTTCGCGGCTGGCGCGGATTGGTGGGCGAGGTCATCAGTCGACTTTCGATCCGCACAAGCAAACCAAGCGTCATAGGCTATTTGCCGCATGGCCTTAGAGGGAAAGATCACTTGGCAATATTTGCTTGCCTTGAACCAGCTATTGAATTTGTCTTCCTCATTCATCAGATGGTATCCCCGCAAAGTGCTGTTCGATCCGGTTGAAAAGATCCTGTGACTTGCTGGTGTAAGGGTGGGCTTCCATCAGCAACTCCCGCGCCTTGGTCAGTTCGGCTTTCAGACCTTTCACCAGCTCGCCCGCAGCTAGAGCGTTTGCCATGTTGTTTGCCTTCCACTGTTCCACCTCAGCCTGTAGCCGGGTGACGATAGGCTCCCAGGCATCGCAGGCAGCGTTCCAGCCACGAGCATAAAAATCTGGCCCCAATGACGGCGGCACCCTGCGCTTAGGCAATACCACTACCTCCCCGCCAGCAGGCGGCACAGGTTCAGCGAGTGCATCCAACTTTCCGTCGCGCTCGTCCAGCAACAGTTGCAGCGCCTTGTTCTCGGCCTGGACGCGGTTGAAATCAGCGGCCAGGTAAACCGTAATCCGGCCCAGGGCTTCACCCTCAACAAGTCCCGCATCGCCAACGTGGTAACGCTTCACGCGATCCATACAGCCTCCTGACGCTTAACGCTAAGCCAGTAGGCCAGCACCGGGGCGGCCGCATTCAACAGCAGCACGCCGATCAGAAACCAGATCATGATTGAATCTCCCGCGCCTGCCGCTCTGCCATCAGGGCTTGACGCTTCTTGCTGCATTTTTGGTGGTTGCCCCGGCTCCGGTTCTTCTGGCAGATGTCGCAGATGAGCGGGAAGTCGGGACAGTTGGATTTGAGCTTGCCGGGGATGGGGGCGGTCATGGGGTTGATGCCAGTATCTGGTTGCCGATCTTGGTGATGGCCGCACGGATGCGCGCCCCGTTGCGCTGGATGTCGCGGCGCTCGTCCATCAGTCGCGCAGTTGCCCGGTAGCCACAGTCGTCGCCGTAATAATTGTCCGGGTCGCACGTCTCAACGGCGTGCAGCCAGCCGTGCCAGACGATGCAGCCGCCCAGCGGCAGGTCATGAACATCGGGATCATTCCAATAGCGGTCGCGGTACGGCTTCAGGTCGAAGTAGGCACCGTCTGCATCGTTCTGCACCTTCTTGATGGCGGCGCCGTTCTCATGCAGGGCTTTGCGGTATTCCGCGTAGGCTACGGCCAGGGCTGTTAGGCGTTGCTCGACAGTCGCGCTCACGTCTCCACCTCCAACAGCTTGATAACTTCCTTGATGCCCTCTGCGTAGCTGTGCGGCTGCGCGGCGGCGTTGCGTGCCAGGTCGCCAACGATCTTGAGCGCGACCTTGGGGTTGCGGATCGACGCGCCGGCGTCCTGCGCAACGCCCAGGGCAAACCGCTTGCCCTCCAGGTACATCACACGGTTTAGGGGTTGTGTGTTCATTTGGATGTCCCTTCAATGTCGAGGTAAGCGGCTATGAATTCTTCCGCCGCTTTAGCGTTGATAGAGTTTCCGTAGGCGCGCAGGCGCTCCACGATGGTGGGATAGCCTGCAACCAGCGGGACAGTTCCGGGTTCAAGTGGCCGACATGCTCCGTCTGCGCCGACCACTGCGATCGAGGGAGGCAATGCATTCTCGCTGCGTCTACCAGAGTCACCCCGTCGTGGTGCTTGCTGTTTGGGTTGCTGCGCCCGGATGTCCTGTTGCGACCGCCGCGGGAGTCGTTGACCGTTGGCGTGGGCCACGAGATATAGCCGTTGGCGCCCATTGGAAGAGCCGACCCCCGCAGAGCAGATATCAACCGACCCGAAGGCGTAACTCTCTGCTTCCAGGTCAGTTTGAACGCGGTCGATCCAGAGCAGGCCAGCCGGGCTTGCAACTTGTTCACCAAAGATGACTGGAGGGCCATGCTCTTTGATGAGGTGGTGCCAATCCGGCCATAGGTGCCGCTCATCATCAAACCCAGCGCCTTTGCCTGCCGCGCTGAAAGGTTGGCAAGGACAGGAACCGGTCCAAACAGGTCGATCATCTGCCCAGCCGGCGCGCCGAAGGGCGAGAGACCAGGCGCCGATGCCTGCGAAGAAATGGCATTGCGTGAAGCCGCGTAGGTCGCTGGGGTGGACATCTTGAATACTCCTTTCATCAACGACGCCGGGCGCGATATGCCCGGCCTCGATCAGATTACGAAGCCATTGAGCGGCATACGGGTCGAACTCGTTGTAGTAGGCCGCTCCCATGCTGACTCCTTAAGCCACCTGAGCCGGCGGATTCATTGCCCAGTACACCCGGGCGCAGGCCTCGGCATCGGGCCGGGCGCGGTGGCCGCCTACCAGCTCTTCGCCGGTGAAGTGCAACAGGGCCTCGGCCACGGTGGGCACTCGGGTTTTGAAACTGGTTTTTTTGGCCTGCGCTTCGGTTGGCGGCAGGTTCAGGATCGAACGACACATGGTCGCCGTGCAGTAGCTGGGGACGGCCTTGAATGCGTCTGCCGCGTCCTTTCCCCGATACCGCGCAATGGCGATGCGCAAAATCCTGTCATCGAAGCTCGCGCTATGGGCAATTCGAAGGCCGGCTCTATCGTGCAAGGCCATGAACCCATCCAATGCGTCCCGCTCCGAAATCCCTAGATCCATCGCCATTTCTTGGGTGATGCCGTGAATCGCGATTACGTCAGATGGAATGGTCCAGCCATCCGGGCGGATCATTGCTTCGAACGAGTCAATCAGGGCGCCATCTTCGCCATAGAGCAAGGCGCAGATATCAACCAGGTGCGGCTGGCGCGGATCATCACTTGGCTCGCGCCAAAGTGGGATGCCGGTGGTCTCTGTATCTAGAGGCAATCTCAGCATGATGTTTATCTCCGGTCGAAAAGAAGGCGCCCGCAGGCGCCTGTGTTGTTCGATTTGGTTGGGATGGTGGGCGTTACGCGACGTCGTTCAGCTTCGCGATGACCTTGAACTTGTGCTCCAGTGCGGTGGCGCCCTCGGCTTCCAGCTCGATCACCTTGTTGTCGAGCAGACGCATCAGCAGTACGGCGGCCAAGTCGCTGTCGATGGCGAGCCGGCTTTGAATCCACGCTGCATCCAAGGTGCTGGTGACCTTCAGCACCACCAGCTGGGCCGCGTCGTCGTAGCTGAATTCGCCGAACTCTTTGCCGTTATCGACGGGCCCCGCCGTGCCTATCAGGGCGTCCAGCTCATCGCTGGTGCCCAATGGATGCTCACCATCCGGCTCGTCCGGCCCGGTTGGACGATTGCCGAACAGGCCGCCGGTGATGTCGCTCACATGCAGCGGCAAGTCCGGTTGGTCGCGGTCCGGCTGGATGAAGTCCAGGCCTTCGGCGTAGTCGTTGGGCGCCAGGACCAGCAGACACAGCCGGCCAGCAACATCAATCAGCCCGTGGCGGTTTGGGTCCTGGGCATCAATGGCAGCGGTTACCGTAATCGCCTTGGCCTTGAACTTGGCGTCAACGATGGTTACCGGGATGGTGTCCACGTTGCGCGAGCTGATAATGCTGATGGCGTTGTAAACCGATTTCTGAGCGGCCTCAGTCACGCGGTCGATGACTTCCTGTTGCTGAACTTCGTTCAGGCTGTGAAACGGCGCACGCACATTGCGGAACTCAAACAGCGCGGCCTCCACCAGGTCGTGCACCAGCAGCTCATGCGCCATCATGGACGGTTCATATCCACCAAGCTTTGCGCGTTCGATGATTGCCTTGTGTTCAGTCTTCATGGGTGACCCTCAGTGTTTTGCGATGCGTTCGAGCTTCGACTGTTGCGCCGGGCTCAGATTGGTGTGAGCGCCGTAGCGCTTGAAGCTGGCCCGCATGTTCTCGACAAATTCGAGCTCCCACTCTCCACTGGCGTGCAGCTCAGCGGAGACGAGGATTGCGCTGAATTCTTCGAGGCTGTCGTAGGCCTCAAGGACAGATTGGCTAGCCATGGCTTGCCCTCCTGATCAGGCGGCAGCCTGGTTGCTCTGCACTGCCTGAATGTGGTTGACCAGAGCGCCGCAGATGGCCGGGAAATCAATCGCCCGGTACAGGCAGGCACCTTGTTTGCGCTCAACCGCTTCGAAGCCCAGGGAGCGCAGGAAGTCGGCCGACAGCGTGAAGCCCAGCATTGAGCCGAGTTCGCCAAGCTTGAGCCGCTGGCCGTCGTCGGCGCCTGGCTGGACAGCTGCAGCTTGTTTGATTGGCGTTGCTGCCACTGGTGCCGGGGTCTCTGCGACTGGCTCGGGGTTCGGCTCTGCAACCACCGGTGCGACCTGCTGTTGCTGTTGAGCGGCGAGTTGCTGCGCCTTTTCATCTTCCAGGCGCTTGAGCTCTGCCTGCTGCTGATCATGCTCGTTGATGCGGACCTTGATCAGCGCCACCAGGTCATCGTTGGCCTTCATGACCAGCTCTTGAGCATCGTGGAACAGGAACTTATGGTCCTTCGCCAGCTCGTTAAGGCTGGCTTGGTTGATGCGGATGCCGTCGGCGATCCGGCTGGAATCGATCTTCGCCCGGGCCAGTTCAGCGTCAGCCGCTTCCTGGAGGCTGGACACCGACTTCTTGCCCTTGATGGCGCCTGCAAAGTCGGAGGCAACACGCGGCATGCGGATGCGGCCCCCCAATGTGCTGTTGATCTGGTCGATGTGGTCCTGCAAGGCCTTGGCCGCATCCATAACGATGTCACTGCGGATGGCGTCCTTGCGCGCCTTGACCAGCTTTTCCAGTTCGAGCCGCTTGCGCCGAGTCTCGGCCACGATGTCATCCATCGCCTTGAACAGCACGTCGATGCTTTCGGTTTGGCTCAGGGCGTGTTCTTTCGCCGCCTTGAGCTTGTCCTCGACTTCGTTGCACCACTTGACCGTGGCGTCAGCGTCGGCGAAGTCCTTGTCGGTTTTCAGCTCAGTGCTTATGTTTCCGATGACGGAGAGGGCGCGGGCCTTGAAGGCGTCCAGGTTGCTGGCGGTGACCATGCCCGTTACGTCAATGCGCAGCGCCGGCAGTTGATCAGGCGCGGCACCGATAGCCTCGACCTTGGCTTCTTTCACCTCGAACACGCCAAGGTCTTGCTCGAATTGGGCCCAGCCGGCCACCAGCAGTTCGGCGCGGCCATCCACAGGACGGTATTCCATGTGGACGAAGTTCTCAGCGGTGCCATCCGAACATACGAAAATCACTCGCTCGGCGCCGCTAACCAGCAGTTGCTGTTCAAGCTGCCAGTAATAGTGGGGCGGCAGCTCACCGGCATTGATCTGGGCGACCAGGTCCTGATTCCACAGCTTGTGCTCGAACAGCGTTTCGCCAAGCATCGTGGAGCCGTCCATGGAGGCCAACAGGTTGCCCTCGGTGCCAACGATTGGGTACAGCTCCTCGCCAATCAGCGTTTCCACCAGCGGGCGCGCCAGCTCTTCGGTGGCGTGGCCTTTATCGAAAATGCGCTGCTGCTGGGCGGTGACTTCCGGAACGATGCCGGTTTTCTTCATGGCGAGCAGTTCGGACCGGGTCTGATACTTCGAAGCGCCCATCATCGCCGGGGCTTCCGACGCGGTGAAGTGCTTGGCGCGCAAGGCATGCCACTCAGGAGAACCCTGGGCTACGTTGTGAATAATCATGCGGTTACTCCTTCGAGAGGCTTCAACTGATTGATGGTTTCGGTCTGGGCGGCCGTGAGGATGTACTTACTGCTTATGGTGGCGATGACCGTTTCCGGGGTTTGCTTCTTCGCCTCAATGGCCGCTCGCCACTTCGGCAGGTTCTCGGTGAGCTTGTCATCGGGGTAGGCGGGCAGAGCCTTGGGCGCTTCAGCTTCGCGGGCCGGGCCAATCTCGCGCTCGGTTGGGATGTCCTGTACTTCTTCGGCCACCGGCATCCCGCGTAACACGTCGGGGAACACGTCGCGCAAGGCAAAGGCCCTGGCGCGCATCTGGCGCATCCGTTTCGGGTACTGGCTCCAAGGGCCTTGCTTCCCAGCCAGGCCGGCCAGCTTGGCGTCCGTCATGCTGAAGGTTCGGACTTGCTCTTCTTCGTCGCGGCGCTTCACACGGCACGTAGCCGTCTCGCCGTCGTCGGTTTCGTAGATGTACTCACACAGCGGCGAGCTGCGCACCAGGGCGATTACTGCATCGCCCCACAGAGCTGGGCGGCCGTTGATGACCGCGATGTTCTGCATCGCCTGCATCGGTTGCAGGCCCAGCTCCATACCCCACTGGATCGCCACCAGGATGTTGCCGGGATTGTTGGCGAAGTCCTTCGGCACAATGGTCGACTTGGCGAGGTAGTCGGCAAACTTCAACGCCTCTTCGATGTTCTGCGGCGCAAGGCTGAAGGTGGGTTTGATCGCTAATTCGGACATGAGAATTCCTTGCCGCGCAGGTCGCAGCGTGAAGAGGGGTTGAGGGGGATTAGTTGGTGGCTTCTGACTGGCGCTGTTGCTTTGCCAGTTGGTTGGCGTTGGGAGGCAGGTCCAGGTAGAACACCTCCAGGCAGTACCGTTGCGTTTTCTTGAACAGCACCGGCGATGAAGCCCGGCGCCGGCTCATCAGGTCGCGCATCATTTCTGGATCAGCGAAGCCCAGGCGCCTGCCGGCGAACTCGACCTTCTCCCGCTGGGCGCTGGCCTCCAGAAAGGCCAAAACCTCTTTCACGTCGCGCACCGACAGCTCGACCTTGTCGAAGCCGAACTCAATTGCCCGGTGAACCTCCGGCAGCAACCAACGCGCCGTTTCCATTGCCGAGGCCTTGCGGGCTTCGAAGTCCTTGGCATGGCGGCTCATGCTACCTCCCGGGCCGCCAGCATGGCGTCGGCGAGCTCGTAAGAAATCCGCGCGATCTTCTGGGCCACCGATTCTTCGCCACGGGGATCGACATACCCCGGAACGATGTAGCCAGTGTCAGTGCTGGTTGCAGTTGCTTGGGCTTGTGCAAAGCCAGCCGCGAAGTAATCGCGCAGCGTCATGCCCGTGCCGCCGCTGCTGTTCGTGCGCACGTCATTGTCAGGCGTGACCGGGAAAGCCGGCCCGCCACCTTTGAGTTGGTCCATGGGGTTACCTATTGAGTGATTAGGCCGCCGATGGCGGGGCCCAGCAGGGTTATGGCGATGAAGATCAGGCCGGTGATGGCCGAGGTCCAGCGGATGGCGCGACGACGGTAGTGTTGGCGGCTGGTCATCGCAGCACCTGGGACAATTGCGGCGCCTGACAGGGACCAGAGCGATCCTTCACCACCGTGTAGGCCAGCATGGTCATGAGCAGTGCGGCGGTGAGGATCCATGAAAGGGCTTTCATGGCGCCACCTGCTTGCGGTATCCGGCGTCGTAAATCAGCCCGCAACGGATGTAATCGGCCGTTCCTGGGGAATCAATGCCAAGCGCTTTGACCATGTCATCTATAGTCTTGGTGCGCTCTTCCGCCGCGATCTGCTCGGGCGTGCGGATGGGACGGAAGCACTGCTTGACCAGCGCGTGATAATCCTGCTCGTCGATCTGGCCATCAACAGGCATCCGGAACACAGCAACAGGATCTGCGTCGATCACATCGTGGGCGATGACTGTTACCGTCTGGCCGATGAATCGGTCGAACCTGTCATTGCTGTAGCCGGGCGAGACGACTTCGCACACCGCCCCAACAGGCGGCAGGCCTTCGCCGGTCCATCCGATCGGCTCAACTACGGTAAGGCGGTGCGCCTGCCGCTTCATGAAGGTATCGGTGCGCAGCTCGCTGTCTATCCACTCGCCTTCCGACCAGTACTTCCAGGTTTCCCCCGAGAGATCACGCCAAGGGTTTGTAGTTGGATCGCTGAATTTATGCGTCGCCCCTTTCGGCGCCTTGCTCCAATCAATGTTCATGCAAACCTCGCAATCAGCATGCCCCGGCGCACTTCAATACGCAGGGGGCGGGGTAGATCGGTGACCAGAAAAAAGCCCTGCTTGTGCAGGGCGTCTCTGAGTTCGCTCACGGTTCGGCAGATGATCGTCATACGCTCGACCTCATACGTTCCAGGGTCTGGCGATGCTGGATTCCGATAATCCGGTTATGCCAAGCCCGGTAGTAGTCATATTCGGTGCTGTCGATAATGCCCAGCGCGTGGGCCATTTCGACGGCCATGGACGCTTCGGCGTGAACGGCTGCCGACGTGTCACCGAGGTTTATCAGGTTGAACCGGGAATCAATCATCCCGGTCGCAATGTCATGTTTGTTCATGCCACCCACCGTTGCCGGCGGCTTGCCGCGTCGATCTCAATCCACAGCGCCGTCTCAATCTGCTTGCCGTACTGGTGAGCCAGCACCGGCAGTTGATAATCCGGAACATCCATCCGCACGCCGTCATCGTCGTAGCAGATGCCCGATTCCAGTTTGAATTCCAGTTCTCGGGAGCCGTAGAAGTCCCAGTCGCTGTTCCAGCCGTTAAAGCAGGGCGGGATGTTCTCGCAATGGGTCACCTCCACCTGGAGGACGAACCCTTCAACAATCACTTCGTAACTCATGGTCGCCTCCAAGGTGGCGGGTGGTTGCATCCGTCTGCCCACTCGGTGGAATGGGCAGAGGTGATGCCGTCAGCCTTCGCAACCCATCTGGTAGTTGCTGCCGTGCTCTTTGCTGCAAAACGGCAGTTCGCGGGTTCTGACGTATGCCCTGCCGGTTGATGGGTGGCGGGAACGATCGATGATTTCCCGCTTGAAGACTGGTTCGGCTTGCTTGCCGCAATAGCTGCACTTAACTGGTGTTGCTGGTTGTTGCTCGTTCATGGCTGTTGCTCCGGTTGTTTTCCCAATGCACCCGGTCGCCCAGGTGCATCAGTGAAAATTCCGTGTTTCCGTAGCTCCAGCCGCGACCCTGTCCGCTGGAAAACTGATTCGGGGCTTTGCGCTGCGCACCCTGGGACAGTTGCCATCCCTCTGGACCGTTGAGGCCGGTCCATCGCTTGCCTTTGAAACTGGGCCGGTGGTGATCCGGCAGGGGTGAATCTAAAGAGCGTTGGCTTTCGCCGGCTTGCATATCTGCGTTAATCGCAGAACATGGATTGCATTATGCGCAGATATTATTCTGCGTCAAGCGCAGATTTCAAAAATCAGGCACAAAAAAACCCGCACAGGGCGGGTTGGATTTGGAAGAGGGGGTTACCGGCGGTTTAGGCGGGTATAGAAGTGGTGCGTCATTGGCTGAATAGTGAAGACGGCGAGGAAGGCAGGCACGTACAGCACGCCCTCAACGACGGCCCTGAGGGAATGGTTGTTGATATGACCGGCCAGCACGAACGACCCCATCAGGATCGCGCCAATAATGAAGAACCCAACCAATGCGAGGGTTTGAGCGTGGTTCCATATGGCTTTCTGTTCGGGAGTGCGCATTTATAGCCCCGTCATCTTCGTGTCAATCACCCGGCCGATGACCTTGAAGTCACCATCTAGCTGGATCGTACGGTAAGCATTGTTCAAAGGTCGCAGGTATTTGACGCCAGCGTCCTCTACGTACTGCTTAAAGGTGCTCTCTCCGGTGTCCAGCTTGATGACGTAGTACTTGCCGCTGATCAACTCGGCTTCTGGCTGCACCAGGATGCGCGACCCCTCGGGGAAGCTGGGGTTGCCGTTGCAGGTCATTGAGTCGCCACGAACATCCAGCCAAAAGCCGTTTTCCCCGGCGTTCTCGGTTGACGTTATCCAGGCTTCCGCATCGCCCGGCATGAAGTTATCGCACGATTCCGCCCATTCCCCGGCGATTACCCAGCTGATCAAAGGGTATTCCTTAAGCCCGCGACTCGGTTGCAGGGCCATCTGCACGTTCGACATTCCAGCGTCTTGTTGATGCCCTGACCCCGGGCTTTGCTGGGCCAACTTGATGTCCAGGATGGACATGATCTGTTTGAGCTTTTCCGGGGTCGTGCTCTGCAACCCACGCTCCAGGCGTGAAAGGTTGCCAGTGTCCGAGCCGACCTGGTTAGCGAGTTCTTCGAGCGAAAGCTTTTTGGCTTTTCGCGCAGTTCTGATGATTTGTCCGATATCCATTGGGCAATTTTCCGGTCTTGCTGCGTTATGCGCAAAGCGATAGGCGCAGAATTTGGTTGCATTAAATCTGCGTTAATCGCAGAATCACCCGAAATCAACTCAGGGCCTTTGCCATGACTCCCCTAAAACGTGCTCGCCTCGAAAAGAAATGGACGCTCGCCGATGTCTCGGCACGTCTCGTTCAGATCGGTGACGCCATCGATTCCGGAAACCTCTCCCGCATTGAGCGGGGCGTTCAGCGTGCATCCGCAACCCTTGCGGAAAGCCTGAGCAAGGTTTTCGGCGGCGAAATTACCGAGATCCACATCCTTTACCCGGAGCGCTTCCCCGACTCCGGAGAAGAGGCGGCCTGATCATGTCGAGCCCATTGAACCAAGAGCAGACCGTAAGGGCCCGCAAGAACTACGCCGTTCTCATGCAGCGGCTTGCATCGATCGGCAACGGGCCTGTAGCGCTTGCAGTCGGTGTCGATGAGGCAACGATCAGCCGCATGAAACCTGAGAAGTTCGAGCAGTTCGCCGCGATCCTGGCCGTGCTCGATCTGAAGATCGTTCCCAACGAAATGCGCTGTTTCAACCAGCGCGATATCGAGGCGATCTTCCACCAGGCCAAGCGCTGGATGGAGCATGTGCAACACGTCGATCAGTTGGAGGAAGACTGATATGGCCGCTCTCCCGTACATGCAGCTTTATGTCGCCGATTACCTGGCCGACACCATGCACCTGACCACCGAAGAGCACGGTGCGTACCTGTTGCTGATCTTCAACTACTGGCAGACCGGCAAGCCTATTCCAGTGTCCCGACTGGCCCGGATTACAAGGCTTTCTAACGAGCGTTGGACGGACGTTGAACGGTCGTTGGGGGAATTCTTCAACGAGCGTGATAACGAGTGGGTACACGACCGAATTGAACGTGATTTGGAAGCTGTCCGAAACACCCAAGAACAGCGAATTGCAGCAGGAAAGGCGTCTGCCGAGGCTCGCAAGCAGGCCGCAAAGCCCCGTGCTAAAGCATCGCGCAACGCCCGTTCAACGCCCGTTGAAATTCCGTTGAACGAAAACGCAACGAATATAGAAGAGAAGAGAAGAGAAGAGATAAGAGATATACACACACATACCGCGCAGACGAAATTTTCGCTGCACGACGCCTGGGAGCCAGATCCCAAGACGTTCACCGCCGTCCTGTACCGCAACGGTATGGCAGGCCAAACCTTCGAAGCCGATCAGCTTCTCGAATTCCGCTCGTACTGGATCAGCCGCCCCGATGACCTGAAGACACAGGCCCAGTGGGAGCACTCGCTTGCCCAGCAACTGAAACGCCAAGCCCGCACCCAGCAAGCCAACGGGGGAACACCCAATGAAACCGGTAGACGAATTGCTCAAAGCCGCCCGCGTAACGCTCACGACATCCTCACAGACCCCAACTGGTGAGCCGGTCATCGAGAACGTCACACCGCTTGAAAACCAATCCCGCCAGGCTGTGCGCCGGGTGTTCGCCACGCTGAAAACCGCGTTCCCTGCCTGGTACGAGAAGCACTACGGCGATGCCAAGGCCGAACAGATGGCCCGTCGCGTCTGGCACACCGTGCTCAAGGACTTTGGCGACGAGGCAATCAACCGCGGGCTTCACCGCATGGTTTCGGAATGCAAGTTCCCACCGGCGCCAAGCGACTTTGTCGACCTGTGTGCACGTGTCGACGATCTGCCCAGCATCCAGCAGGCATGGGATGAAGCACTGCGCGGCTCGTACAGCCACAAGGCCGTCAGGGTAGCCGCTGAAGCAACCAGCACCTTCGACCTGAGAACAGCCACCCACGGTGACAAAGCCCTGTTCCAACGCTTCGAACGCAATTACGCCATCGTCATGCGCCGCGCACAGACCGGCCAGCCGCTGGAAGGGCGAATCGCCAAGGGCATTGGCAACGACAGCATGCGGCCGCGTGAGCAGGTCCAGCTCGAGCACAGCCGTCAGGAAGCTGACCGCATCGTCGATGTCCTCGAAATCCCTAAAGACCCGAAAGCCTGCCGCGCGTTGCTGCTGGCCAAGATGGGCATTCGGAGAAACGACCATGTCTGAATTCAAGCCCGTTTCGTTCATCGTCCCAGGCGAAGCCATCGGCAAGGGCCGGCCGCGCGTGTCCACCATCGGTGGGCATGCACGCATGTTCACGCCCAAGAAAACCGCCAACTACGAAACCCTGATCGCCATGGCAGCACAGCAGGCCATGCAAGGCCGTGAGCTGATCGGCGGCCCGGTGATGATGGAACTCGCCATCCGTGTGGCCGTGGCTGCGTCCTGGTCCAAGAAGAAAACCGCCGAAGCCCTGGCGGGTGACGTCATGCCCACCAAGAAGCCCGACGCGGACAACGTGCTCAAGGCCATCTGTGACGGCATCAACGGCATCGTGTTCAAGGACGATGTCCAGGTCGTCAACGTCTCGCTGAGCAAGCGATTCAGCGACACGCCAGGCGTCTCCGTCCGCGTCATTCCACTGGTGGGGAAAAACTCATGAACAAGCCAGTCATGCAATGGGCCTGCCGCGAGCTGAACGACGGTTGGGTGATGATCGGCGTCGATATCGACCTGTCGTCGCCTGAGCAACCGGAGTGCCTGCTTGGGCTCAGGAGGGCCGTGCATCCGTTCCACTTCGACGAGGCTGCAAGTCCAGTTATGGAATTTGCGGCGGTTATATCCGAAATGACGGAAGTCATGGGCAGGGTGGGGAGGGTGGACGCGCCACCTCGCTCTGTCTCGCGTGCGTGCGCGTTTGAGATCTCCGACCAGGACTTGGCGGAGTTGATCCAGTATCGGTTTGGGGGTGCAGCATGAGCGACATCCTCAGCCGCATCAGGAATGCCTTGTCGCTCAACGCTACTGAGGCTCCACATGACGGGGTCGTGATTTACCTGGGCCAATGCGAATGGTACGACCTGCTGCAAAGCATGCGCGGCTGTACGCCGGTGACCATCTCCTACGTGAAGGATGTCCGGCGCTGCACCTGCTACGGCGTCGAGGTGATCGTGGTCGATCTGCCGAAATACCTGCGAGTGACCTAACCATGCTCGCCCTGGCCGAACAGCGCGTGGATTGGTTCACGGTGATAACCGTGCTTTCGCGTGCCGGCTACTCACCGCAGTCGGTGGCCGATGCCATCGCAGTCCCGCGCAGCACGTTGCTGGGTTGGAAACAGGGCGCTGAACCTCGCTACACGGAGGGCGAGCGCCTTGTGTTGTTTTGGGTCCAGGCCACCGGCCAGGCCCGTTCAAAGCTGCCCATGGTCGCCGTTGGTGACTGGTGGGCTTATCACTCGAAAGCATGAGGGAATCACGATGCTTACTTACGACGAACAAAACGCAATCATTCAGCTATCCGACGCAGCAAACCGAGCCATGGATAGTGGGAGTCATGTACTGGCGGAAAAGCTCGCCGCCGAGGCCGAGAAGCTGTTGCGGTCTGGCACAGGCCCGTCGTTCGAAGAGTGGTGCACTGCGCGCAAGTACAACGTGGAGCGCTTCGAGGGCGAGTACATCAGCAAGATGACCCAAGAGCTGCACGATCTGTGGGTGACTGCTGGCGGAACGCCAGTGAAATAGTCGGGATTCCGACACCCAAGCCCGACGACTCTTGCGTCATCGCTGCCCCGCCACAGTGCGGGGCTTTTTTTTGACCCTGGAGGCCAGACCATGAAAGCCCCAGACAGGAGTACAAACATGTCGAACCCTGCACCTGAGGGAATCGTTGAGGCTGTGGGGGCATCTGTTGCCAGCAAGGGCATGCTTGCGGGCGCAGGTACTGGCCTTTTGGGGTTTCTCTCCCAAGCCAACTGGCTGGGCATTGTCGGTGTGGCCATCGCGGTGCTTGGCTTCCTGGTCAACACGTACTTCCAAATTCGCCGTGACCGCCGTGAGCACGCCGAGAGCGCCGCCCGCATCCAGGCCCTGCGCGATCAGTGCCGGCCATGAGCAACCGCAACCGCATCGCGGTCGGCCTGCTCACCCTCAGCCTGGCAGGCTTTGGCGCATGGCAGGCCAACGAAGGGTTCACCGACCGCGCTGTCATCCCCACCAAGGGCGACGTGCCCACCATCGGCCACGGCTCGACACGGTACGAGGACGGCCGGCCTGTTCAGATGGGCGACACCATCACTCGCCAGCGTGCCGAGGTTCTGGCCCGCAACCTCAACAGCCAGGCCGAGAAAGAGTTTGCCGCCAGCCTGCCGGGCGTGAAGCTCTACCAAGACGAGTTCGATCTGTACATGGACTTCGTTGGCCAGTACGGCATGGGCACCTGGCGCAAGGGCTCACCACGCAAGAGCCTGCTGGCCGGCAACTACGCCCAGGCCTGCACCGACCTGCTCAAGTACCGCTTTGCCGCTGGCTATGACTGCTCCACGCCGGGCAACACGCGGTGTGCTGGGGTCTGGGCTCGACAGCTCAAGCGACACAGCCAGTGCATGGCTGCTCAGTAATCCCACCACCAACGAGGCAATACCCATGGACAACCAGCACAAGAAAATCACCGGCTACCGCGACCTGAGCCAATCCGAGATTGACGGTATGAACTCCATCAAGGCTCTGGAAGCCGACGCCGGCGAGCTGTTCAAGCAGATCGGCCAGATTGAAGGCGTAGATCCGCGCCTGCTCGCGCTCGCCAAGACCAACTTGCAACAGGGCTTCATGTGGTTTGTGCGCTCCATCGCCAAACCTGCCGATCCATTCTCCTGATCGGTGCGCGCCATGACCCGCTACCTGATCGCAGGCCTTGCTATGGCGCTGATCCTGGCGTTCTGGCGCCTTGACCATATCACCACCAGCCTGGACACAGCCACGAAGCTTGTAAGCGAGCTGGAGGCCGCTGCCGAGTCTCGACGCAACACCCAGCGCCTGCTGCTGGAGCTGGACACCCAACACACCCAGGAGCGCGAACGTGCAAACCAAGTCAATGCTGGTCGTCTTGCTCGCATCAACACTGGTGCTGAGCGCCTGTCAGTCAAGGCCGCCTGCCCAGCAGTGCGAGCCGCCAGCCCCGCCGCCAGCGTGGACCATGCAGAAGCGAGAGCCGAACTTGACCCAGCGTCTGCTGGACGAATTGTCGCCACAGCCAACGACGGCGACGACGCCATCCTC
>Ga0307414_10000215_pt1 | contig 38077 bp, 41 predicted proteins | sample DK1Ometagenome_FD_203804 | JGI IMG/M metagenome (GOLD analysis project Ga0307414, IMG submission 203804) | Maize rhizosphere microbial communities from greenhouse at UC Davis, California, United States - DK15-O-3 | ecosystem: Host-associated > Plants > Roots > Rhizosphere > Soil | place: USA... | reverse complement strand
AGCGCGGCGCGAAATGGAGGCGCGCGGCTATGGCTATGCCGAAAGCAACCCTGACCTGCTGATCAACTTCAATGCCAAGCTGGCGCAGCAGACGCGCGTCACCCAGACCCCCGCGTCCCCAATGCCGCTGTACTACGGCTACCGCAGGGGTTTCTACAGCGGATGGGGACCAAGCTATGGCTATGAAACGCACGTCGATCAGTACGCCGAAGGAACGCTCAACGTCGATATCGTGGATGCCAAGCGCAAACGGCTGGTATGGGAAGGCGTAGCGGTCGGACGGGTGAAGGACAGGGCGGCCGAGGAACGGCAGGCCGCGATCAGCGCAGCGGTCGCCGAAATCTTTTCCAAGTATCCGTTCCGCGCCAAATAGCGACTGCGCTCGGCGCATTGAATGATCAAGGAGATTCCTATGTCGATCCACAGAACAACGCGCATGTCCCAAGCTTTCATGCTCGTTCTCGTCGCAGTGCTCGGTCTGGGTTGCGACAGGAAGAACGATGCGATCACCGAGGCTGCCAAGCAGGACGCCGCCGCTGGCGTCGCTGCGCCGAGCATTGCCGAAACCAAGGCCATCGCCGAAGAAGGCTTCATCTATGGCCTGCCGCTGGTGATGAACTACGCGATCATGCATGAGTTCGCGGTGGACTCGAAGTCCGACCAGTTCAAGGCGCCGTTCAACCAGATCAAGAACCTGACCCACGTCGCCACCTACGAAGATACCGCGGTGGTCACGCCGAACAGCGACACGCCTTACTCGATCCTGTGGCTGGATCTTCGCGCCGAACCGGCCGTGATCTCGGTGCCGGCGGTCGCGAAGCCCCGCTATTACTCGGTGCAGTTGATCGACGGCAACGCGTACAACTTCGGTTACATCGGCAGCCGCGCCACCGGCACGGACGCGGGCGACTACCTGGTCGTCGGTCCTGACTGGAAGGGAGAGAAACCAGCAGGCATAAAGCAGGTTTTCACCTCCACGACGCCTTTCGTCTTCGCCAACTTCCGTACCCAACTGTTCGACCCGGGAGATATCGAGAACGTCAAGAAAGTGCAGGCCGGCTACAGCACACAGCCGCTTTCCGCATTCCTCAAGCAGCCTGCGCCAGCTCCGGCTCCGAAGGTCGACTTCCAGCCGGCGACTCCCGATGGGATCAAGGCGAATTTCTTCGACTATCTGGGCGCGGCGCTGCAGTTCGTGCCCGAGACGCCGGAAGATCAACAGATCCGCGCCAAGCTCGCCAGCATCGGCGTCGGACCGGGCAAGAAGTTCGACTTCAAGGATCTCTCGCTCGAGCACAAGGCCGCCGTTGGACTGGGGATGAAGGAAGGCGATGCCAAGATCGACAAGTTCCTGGCCGAAGGAACCAGGAACATCGACGGCTGGAACATCGGCTCTTTCTTCGGGGATCGGACTTTCTACAAGGGCGATTGGCTGCTGCGTGCGGCTGCCGCGAAAGCCGGCATCTATGGCAATGATGCAGTGGAAGCCACTTATCCGATGACGCGCACGACTGCGACGGGCGAAACGATCGACACCAGCAAGCACAACTACACACTGACATTCCCGGCGGGCCAGCTGCCACCAGTGAACTCGTTCTGGTCGGTGACCATGTATGACGGCAACAGCCAGCTGCTGATCAAGAATCCGATCGATCGCTATCTGATCAATTCGCCGATGCTGGCGGACATGGCAACGAATCCGGACGGCTCTCTCACCCTGCATATCCAGAAAGATTCGCCGGGCAAGGACAAGGAAGCCAACTGGTTGCCCGCGCCCGATGGTCCGGTCTATCTGGTCATGCGCCTGTACTGGCCCAAGGACACCGGTCCCTCGATCCTGCCGGCGGGCGAGGGCACCTGGAAGCCACCGGGACTGGTGGCCTCGAACTAAATGCTGAATGCGCGAGCCATCGAATGCAGCGCCGTGAGAACGGCGAGTCGCGACAAGCCTCATATCTACTGGGAGATTGCGAAATGAAACTGACCAGACTTCTACTTGTGCCGTTCATGCTGCTGTCGGCATCGGCGTGCGACCACGACAGACAGGCCGCGCCCGCCGCGGACGCAACTCCGGCCGCAGCCACCGCAACGACGGGCGAGGTGACTCCGGCCGAGGCCCGCGCCATCGCCAAGGAGGCCTACGTCTACGGCTTTCCAATGGTCGACAGCTACCGTGTCCAGCACGCCTATTTCGTGGACACGAAGAATCCCGAGTACAAGGCGCCCTGGAACCAGATCAAGAACATACCGCGTGTCTTCACTCCGGATGACAAGGCGATCCAGACGCCCAACTCGGACACGCCTTATTCCTTCATCGGCATGGACCTGCGTGCGGAACCGCTCGTGCTCACAGTGCCCGAGGTTGAAAAAGGGCGCTACTACAGCATCCAGCTGATCGACGCTTACACCCAGAACTTCGACTACATCGGCAGCCGCGCCACCGGCAACGGCGCAGGCAACTACATGATCGCCGGACCGAACTGGAAGGGTGAAGCGCCCAAAGGCATTACCAAGGTGATCCGTTCCGAGACGGAGTTCGGGATCGCCGGCTATCGAACGCAACTGTTCAACCCGGCCGATCTGGAAAACGTGAAGAAAGTCCAGGCCGGCTACAAAGTGCAACCGCTCTCGGCGTTCCTGGGCCAGCCGGCGCCCCCGGCCGCACCCGCCATCGATTTCATTCAGCCGCTGACGCCTGAGGAGCAGAAGACTTCGCTGCAGTTTTTCAACATCCTGAACTTCCTCCTGCAGTACGCGCCTGCAGTGCCCTCGGAACAGGACTTGAGGGCGCGCTTCGCCAGGATCGGCGTCGGGGCGGGCAAGACCATCGACCCAGGCAAGCTGTCGCCAGAAATGAAGATGGCAATGGAGCAGGGCATGACCGATGCCTGGACGGATTTTGCGGGATTGCAGAAGCGGATCGACGCGCTGGAAGTGAAGTCGGGCGACCTGTTCGGTACCCGTGAGTACCTCAAGAACAATTATCTCTACCGCATGGGGGCCGCGGTGCTCGGGATCTACGGAAATTCGAAAGAAGAAGCGATGTACCCGATGTATACCGCCGATGCCACCGGACAGAAAATGGACGGATCGCATCGCTACATCCTTCGCCTCCCACCAGGGCAGCTGCCGCCGGTGAACGCGTTCTGGTCGCTGACCATGTATGAAATGCCGTCAAGCCTGTTGGTGGCCAATCCGATCAACCGCTACCTGCTCAACTCGCCGATGCTTTCCAACTTCAAGAAAGACCCTGACGGCGGTATCACCCTGCATATCCAGAACGAATCGCCAGGCAAGGACAAGGAAGCCAACTGGCTGCCGGCACCGAAAGGCCCGTTCGTGATGGCGATGCGTCTGTACTGGCCCAAGGAAGAGGCGCTGTCAGGCAAGTGGATGGCGCCACCGTTGGAGCGCGTGCAATGACAGGCAGGCCGCTTGTTGGCGGCAGCGGCAGATGAACCGGTCGCAGGCGGACGCGTATTTCCCGTTGGCCGCGGGCGGTGCGCTGCATCGCGTGTTGTTGAAGGCGCACCTGGTGTCGCCGTTGATGGGATTGCTGCGGCGGTGGATGCTGTTGTTCGTCGTTCTGGCGTGGCTCCCGCTGCTGGCATTGTCCCTAGCGGAGGGGCATGCCTTCGCAGGTGTCGGAATTCCGTTCCTGCACGATGTCGAAACACATGCGCGGCTGCTGGTCGCCTTGCCGCTGTTGTTGGCGGGCGAGGTGACCATGCACCGGCTTCTGGGCGAAATGCTGCAGCAGTTCGAGAAGCGTGGCCTGGTCACCCAGGACGCCGGGCCACGCTTCCGCGAAGCAGTGGCGTCGGCTTTGCGCCTGCGCGACTCGATCGGCGCCGAGGTGCTGATCCTCGCGGTGGTCGCTGCAGCCACGATGTTCATGTCTGGACAATCCTCGCTCATTCCCGCAAGCAGTTGGTACGCCGCCAAAACGGACGATGCCGTGCAGATCACCCGCGCCGGGTGGTGGTTCATCCACTTCAGCGTGCCACTCTCGCAATTTCTGCTGTTCAGCATGTTACTCCGCTTGTTCATCTGGGCGCGTTTCCTGGGCCAGGTCGGCAAGCTGCCGCTGCACCTCGCGCCCGCGCACCCGGACGGCACCGGCGGCATCGGCTTCCTAGAGGACACTGTTGCGGCATTCACTCCTGTTGTGCTGGCACACGCCGTTATCGGCTCGGGATGGATCGCCAGCCGTGTCCTGTTCGACGGACGCGACGTACACCAGTTCTTCCCGGAAATGGTGACCAGCGTGCTGCTGCTGATCACGGTCGTGCTGCTGCCGCTGTGCCAGTTCACGCGATGCCTGGCCGAACTCAAGCGCAAAGGCATCGCCGACTACGGATCGCTGGCTGCGTCGTATGCGAATCAGTTCGACCGCAAGTGGGTGCGCGCTGGAGCCGCGCCAGGGGAGGCATTGCTGGGGAACGCCGATATCCAGTCGTTGGCCGACATGTCCAGCAGCTATGGAATCGTGGATGAAATGCGGTCGGTCCCGTTCGGGCGCCGTGCCGTGACCAAGGTCGCGGCCGCAACCGTGGTGCCTTTCCTGCCGCTGGTGCTGACCGTCATCTCGCCAGTGGCATTGGTCAAGCGACCGGCCGAGGTGCTGCTATGAAGCAAGCATATGACTTGACCGGAGCGCACGCATGAAACAACTCCGGCCGGGGAGCGCCCTACCAAGGTCCACCTGTAACTATCCATTCATTCCAAAGGAGGTACGCAATGTTTCAACTAGCCCGTCTGAGTTTGATAGCTGCGCTTGTCGCCGGTCCCCTTGGGGCCCAGGAGTCGAAGGCTCCCGCTTACACTCCCGAGGAAGCCGCGAGCCTTGCGCAGATGAAGTCGCTGGAATCCGGGCTGCGTACCGACAAGCGCACTTTCTTTCACGAACAGCTGAGCCTCACGCCGGAAGAAGCCACCAAGTTCTGGCCTATTTACGATGCGCACCAGGCGGCGCTGTCCGCTTTCAACAAGCGCCGTCTGGACAACATCATTGAGTATGCCCGGCATTACAACGCCGGTTCGCTGGACGATGCATCAGCCACCCGGATCGCAGAGGAAGCGTTGTCGCTGGAGAAGGATGAAGCGGTACAGATGGAGCGCTCCTTCCACAAGCTCAAGAAAGCCATACCGGCGGTCAAGGCCGCGCGCTATCTGCAGGTCGAGAACAAGCTGAGGGCAATCGTGCGGTTCGAACAGGCGGCGCAAGTGCCTGTAGTTGAATAGGGTGCGAAGCGGAGTGCGGCGCGCATGACAAGAGAGAGCACGAATGAAAACGCTTTGGCCAGGTGAGGGCTTCACCAGTCTCTTCGAGAAAGTGGTTCTGTCTGCCGTGCGGCTACAACGTGAAACTGGCGCGGCCACTTGACTTCCAGGGAGGTAACCGATCACTCCGAATACATGGGCATGAGACGCGGACGCGGACCGGTGAAATCGGTGTCGGCTGACACTTGGTCTGGGTAGATTCGGTGACGCCGGGAAGGCTGTCTGCGTTTGTCGAGGTCGATGCGAGCACGCTTGAAACCGGTTGGATAGACGCGCCGCGCGCTCAATCCAGGCGACAGTCGTTCGATGCGATGCGCGTGCGGTACCGAGTGGTGATGCCCGCCGTCGCACTCGGCCTGTTCATCGCCGTGATACAACTCCACGCGCATGATTCGGACGGTCGAGCGGGTCGCCTCGTTCTGGCCATGAATGCCATGCCGAAACACCGACGCCGATCCTGCTAATGCCTCTCGTGTTCGCATGGTAGTTGCAAGCAGCCAGGCGCGCCTCAGCACTCGATCACATTCACCGCCAACCCGCCGCGGCTGGTTTCCTTGTACTTGTCCTGCATGTCGCGGCCGGTGTCGCGCATGGTCTTGATGACCTTGTCCAGCGACACCTTGTGCTTGCCGTCGCCACGTGCGGCCATGCGTGCGGCGTTGATCGCCTTGACCGATCCCATCGCGTTGCGTTCGATGCACGGGATCTGCACCAGGCCGCCGATCGGATCGCAGGTCAGGCCCAGGTTGTGTTCCATGCCGATCTCGGCCGCGTTCTCGATCTGGCTGGAAGTGCCGCCAAGCGCGGCGACCAGGCCGCCGGCAGCCATCGAGCAGGCCACGCCGACCTCGCCCTGGCAACCGACTTCCGCGCCGCTGATCGAGGCGTTTTCCTTGTACAGGATGCCGATCGCGGCGGCGGTGAGCAGGAAGGTGAAGACGCCTTCCTCGTTCGAACCCGGGCAGAATCGGTCGTAGTAATGCAGGACCGAGGGAATGATGCCCGCTGCGCCGTTGGTCGGCGCGGTGACCACGCGCCCACCGGCGGCGTTTTCCTCGTTGACCGCCAGCGCGTACAAATTCACCCAGTCCAGCGTGGTCAACGGATCGCGCATCGCCGCTTCCGGCTTGCTCGACAGTTCGGCGAACAGGGCGGGGGCGCGGCGGGTGACGTGCAGGCCGCCGGGGAGGGTGCCTTCCTGGCGGATGCCACGGGCCACGCAGCCCTGCATCGCGTTCCAGATCTCGCGCAGGCCGGCGCGGATTTCTTCCTCGCTGCGCCAGACCTTCTCGTTCTCGAACATCATCCGCGCGATGCTCAGGCCGCTGGCCGCCGATTTCGCCAGCAGTTCGTCGCCACTCTTGAACGAGTACGGCAACTCGGTGCTGTCGGCGACGATGCGATCGGAGGCCGCATCGTCCTGGTTGACCACGAACCCGCCGCCGACCGAATAGTAATCGCGCGTGGCGATCACTCCGTCCTGCGCATCGAAGGCGGTGAAGCGCATGCCGTTGGTGTGGTACGGCAGCTTCTGGCGTTTGTTCATCACCAGGTCGCGTTTCTCGTCGAAAGCGACTTCGTGCTTGCCGGACAGCAACAATTTCCTGTCGCCGCGAATGCGCGCGAGCGTGGCCGGGATGATGTCGGGATCGATCCCGTTGGGATAGTGGCCTTCCAGTCCCATCAGCACCGCCTTGTCGGTGCCGTGGCCGCGCCCGGTCAGGGCCAGCGAGCCGAACACCTCGGCGCGGATACGGGCCACGTCCTGCAGGCGCCCGGGCTCCTCCAGCCAGCGCGCGACGAAACGCGCCGCGGCGCGCATCGGCCCGACGGTGTGGGAGGAGCTCGGCCCGATGCCGATCTTGAAAAGGTCGAAAGTGCTGACTGCCATGGGCGCTATTCTATGCCTTCGGCCACGACAGTTCGCTTTCCACCATGAGGCGCCGCCCTTGCCCCTGATCCTCTACCAGCGCGATGACTGCCACCTTTGCGATCTGGCCCTGGAAGGGCTGGCCAACGCGCGTGCACCCGAGTTCGAGAGCGTGTTCATCGATGACGATGCGGAACTGGAAGAGCGTTATGGGATGCGCGTGCCGGTGTTGCGCGACGACGGTACCGGGAGGGAGCTGGACTGGCCGTTCGATGGCGAAACGTTGCGATTTTTTCTAGCCTCTCTCCCACCGGGAGAGGGGTGAGGGTACGGCGGAGCTGGATGGCTCAGGCATCGTGGTTCTGGCGTACCCTCATCCGCCCTTCGGGCACCTTCTCCCGAAGGGAGAAGGAAATCACTTCGCAGGCTTGAACACGACCTTGGTGCTGACCGCGACTTCATTCGGGATGTTGCTGGTGTCGGCCCAGTCGCCGCTGCCCACGCCGAAATCCAGGCGCTTGACCGTGGCCTTGCCGCTGAGCACGGGTTGCACGCCGGGGGTCCAGGTGAAGGTCAGGGTGACCGGCTCGCTGACCCCGCGCAAAGACAAGTTGCCGTCGGCTGCGTACTGGTTGCCGCCGAGCGAGCGGAACCTGTTGGCGGTGTAGCGGGCCTGGGCGAACTTGGCGACATTGAAGAAATCGCCGCTGGCAAGAGTGGAGTCGCGATCGCCGTTGCCGGTGCTGGCGCCGGCCAGTGGGATCACCACGTCCAGCTTCGACGTCGCCAGGTTGGCCGGGTCGAAACTCAGGGTGGTGGTGAAGTTGGCGAACTTGCCGGTGAACACCTCGCCGTCGTACTTGCTGGCGAAGACCAGGGTCGAGCCAGGCGCCTGCACATAGTCGGCGGCGAATGCGGGCGCGGCGGCCATCATCGCCACCAGCGCGGCGGCGGTCAGTGCGGGTGAGGTGAAGTCACGGGACATGGGAGGGTTCCTCGGGTTTCGTCGGGGGCGGGGAGGCGGGGTCGTCATCGACAAGGGGACTGTTATCGGCTCTCGCCGATGAACCTCGCGGCAACATGCGGACGAGGGTGGCGTCGCGCTGGAAGAAGTGGTGGTAGAAAGCGGCACCTGCATGCGCGCAGACCAGTGCGGCCAGCACCCAGAAACCCCATTCGTGCACCTCGTGCGACAGATTGCGCAAGGCTTCGTCTGGCGGACTCAGCTTCGGCACTTCGAACAGCCCGTACCAGCGGAACGGGCGCAGGCCGCTGGCCGAATCGTACAACCAGCCGGAAACCGGCATCAGCAGGATCAAGCCGTACAACAGCCAGTGGGTGACCGTGGCGATACGCTCCTGCCAGGTCGGGGTGCCCGGCACCGGCTCCGGCTTGCCGGCGTACAGGCGCCATCCCAGCCGTGCGATCACCAGCGCGAGCACCAGCAGGCCGGTCGATTTGTGCGCGGTGTAAACCCAGAAATATTTCGGTGTCTTCGGCAGTTCGCCCATGGTCAGGCCGACGATGGCCAGGCCCAGGATCAGTATCACGATGATCCAGTGGAAGGCCTGGCTGATGGGTCCCCAGCGGTCGGCGGTGTTCTTCAGGCTCATGGCGTGGTCGGTTCCGTGGTCGGGGTGGGTTCGGCGTCGCTTTCATCAGTCTCGGCATCGGCACCGATATCCGGCGCGTCGTCCGCGTCGCCCTTGCGCGCCCGCGTCGCCTCCACTTCCAGGCGCAGTTCCACCTGGTCGCCGATCACCGACTTCCAGGCATCGATGCCGAAATCGGCCCGGCTCAGCATTGCGGTGGCGGAAAATCCCGCCGTGCGCCGGAACGGCGGCAGCGGATGGCGCTTCAGCGCATTGAGGGTCACGTCCAGCTTCACTTCCTTCGACACGCCATGCAGGGTCAGCGTCCCATACACAGAGGCGTGTTCGGGATCGATGGGTTCGATGCGCGTGGAAACGAACGTCGCGGTCGGGAAGCGCGCCGTATCCAACAGCTTGCCGGCCTGCACTGCCTGGTTCCATTTGCCATCGCCCAGGTCCAGGTGCTGCAAAGGCACGCTGACCTCGAGGCTTGCCGTCGACCAGTCGTCCGGGTCGAAGCGCAGTTGCCCGGTGCTGCCCGATACCGTGCCCAATGCCTTGGAGAAACCGGCATGTTCCACCGCGAACAGGACCCGGGTGTGCACCGGATCCAGTCGATAGGCCGCCTCGGCCGCCGAAGCGGGCGGCATGACCGCAGAAAACAACAGGAGCAGGGCGCCAAGCCGGGCTGACATTCGCATAGGGCCGGGATTCTAGGTCGGTGGCAGGGAAGATACCCCGCTTGCATGCGCAACGGTCCGTTGCGACGATGCCCGGACAGGGAAGCACCATGGGGTAAGGGAATGAGACTGCGGATCTGGTTGCTGGGGTTGTGCCTTGGCTGTTGCGTTGCGGCGCAGGCCGCCGTGCCCGAGATCCCCCGCTTCCGGGTGCTGGGTGCGGCCGACGGCCTGCCCAACACCACGATCCCGGCGCTGGCACGCGACCGCGAGGGGTATCTGTGGGTCGCCACCCATGACGGCCTGGCCCGCTACGACGGCGTCGGCTTCAAGGTCTGGCGGCACGATCCGGAAGACCCCGCCTCGCTGCCCGGCAATATCGTGCAGGTCCTGCATATCGATGCGCGCGACCGGATCTGGGTCGCCACCGAGAACGGCGGCCTGAGCATGATGGACAAGGACCGCAAGGGCTTCCGTCATTACCGCCTGGCCGAGCATCCGCAGATGGGCAGCGACGATGTGTTCGCCATCACCAGTCGCGGCGATGCGCTGTGGTTCGGCAGTTTCGGCGGCGGCCTGTGCCGGCTGGGCGCGGACGGTAAGTTCACCCATTTTTCCGCCAGTGAAACCGACCCGGGGAGCCTGCCTTCGGACGATGTCCTGTCGCTGGCTTTCGACCAAAAAGGAAAGCTGTGGATCGGGACCATTGCCGGCCTGGCCAATTTCGATGGCAAGGGCGTGCGTAGGGTGCCTTTTCCGCAAGGCCGGTTGCCGATCATCTATTCGCTGGTCGCCGATGGCTCGGACCTGTGGGTGGGAACCTCCGATGGCATGTACCGCCGCGATGCCAAGGGGGGCTGGACCTCGCCGGCATGGTCGCCGATGTTCGCCCGTCCCAACGCGATCATCTCCATGGTCAACACCGACGATGGCGAATACTGGCTGGGCGGGCAGGGCGGCTTGTGGCGCACCGAAGGCAACGGTGCACCCGCACCCGTGGACTTCGACACCTCGGGCAGCGGCGTCGCGCGCCTGGTGCAAACCCTGCTGCGGCAGCCCGACGGCGGCCTGTGGGTGCCGGTCAAGTCGCGTGGCCTGGGCTACCTGCGCGCGGACTGGCGTCGCATCGCCGCGCTCTCCACGGCGCAGGGTCTCGGTGGCGGACTCTATCGTGGGATCGCGCCGGGGTCTTCCGGCCGCGTGTGGCTAACCAGCGACAAGGGTTTCATCGAGCGCCTGGATACCAGGACCGGCGAAATCGAAATAAACCCGTGGCATCAGCAGGAGTTGGGGAAGCTCAAATTCCAGTCGGTGCTGGAGGATCGAAAGGGGCGGCTCTGGCTCGGGCATAGCAAGGGGCTGGTGCGGCTGGACCTTTCCAGCCATGTGCTCAAGTCGTGGCCCAGGGGCGAAGGCAAGGACGCAACCCCTGATACCGGACCGGTGGATTGGCTGGTGCAGACCGCAGACGGCAGTGTGTGGCTGTCCAGCCTGGGGGGTGGCCTGCAACGTCGCGACGGTGAAAGCGGTGCGGTGCTGGACGAGATCGACGCTGATTCCCGCCACGGCCTGACCGCAGCGGATACGGAAATGATCGCAACGGGCCCCGATGGCGCATTGTGGCTTGCCGGCGCGCAGGGCCTGTTGCGCTGGGATCAGAGTGTGCGTCAGTTCATGCCGGCATCGGGAACCGGCGACGAACGCGTCTTCTCGTTTACGTTCCAGGATCCGACCCACCTGTGGCTGCATCGCCTGTCGGGCCTGGAGTCATGGCGCGGCGATACCCGCGGTTGGCGGCGCGAGAAGCGCCTGGCCGTGCCCGAAGGCGTGCCCGCGGTGGAGTCCACCGGCCTGGAGATCGATGCCGGCAAGCACCTGTGGATGGCGACGCGCCGCGGCCTGTTCCGCATCGATCCACGATCCGGCCAGGTACGCAACTTCGGCGTGCGCGACGGATTGCTGAGCCAGGAATTCAACGATCGCGCACTGTTCATTGCCGACGATGGCGTACTCGTGGGCAGTGCCATCGATGGCTCGGTCATGCTGCTCGACACACGCCTGCCGGATCCGGTGGCGGTCACCCCGAACCTGGTGCTGGACAGCCTCCAGGTCAGACGCGACGACCGCTCCGTGAGCCTGCCGGACGCAGGCGGCTTCGATCTGCAGCCTGGCGACCACGAACTGCAGATCAGCGCGCGGCTGCTGTCGTTCGAGGATCCATTGGCCAATCGCTATCGTTCGCGCCTGCAGGGTTTCGACAAGGACTGGGTGGACCAGGGCGCGAGCGGCGAGCGCGCGTTCTCGGCATTGCCGCCGGGGCGTTACGTGTTGCACGTGCAGGCTTTCGATGCCGCCGGCAATGCGTCGCCCGAGCGCACGTTGCGCTTCCGCGTGCTGCCGCCCTGGTGGCGCAGCGGCTGGGGAATCGCCCTGTTCGTCCTGGTCGGCCTGCTGCTGCTGGGCCTGGCGGGCGCGCTGTACCGCCGCCGCCTGCGCACGCGCAACGCATGGCAGTTGAACGAGCACAAGCGCGAACTCGCCGAACAGGCGTCGCTGGCCAAGACCCGTTTCCTGGCCACGCTGGGCCATGAGGTACGCACGCCGATGACCGGTGTGCTGGGCATGAGCGAATTGCTGCTGGCCACGCCATTGGACGACAAGCAGCGCGGCTATACCCACGCCATCCAGAACGCGGGCTCGCACCTGCTGCGGCTGGTCAACGACGCGCTGGACATCGCCCGCATCGAAGCCGGCAAGCTTGAACTGCAGCAACAGGATTTCGATCTGCGCGGACTGGTCGATGAAGTGATCGGACTCACTGCGCCGATGGCCGGGCAGCGCGGCCTCGCCTTCGCCGATGAAATCGCCACCGGTACGCCCGACGCGTTGCAGGGCGATCCGGTGCGGGTGCGGCAGATCCTGCTCAATCTGCTGGGCAATGCGATCAAGTTCACCGAACGCGGTGGAGTGACCCTGCGGGTATCACCCGCGTCGCCGCAGGGCGTGCGTTTCGAGATCGCCGACACCGGCCCGGGCATCAACGAAGAACAGCAGGCCCGCCTGTTCCAGCGCTTCGAGCAGGCCGAAGGCGCGCGCACCGCCGCGCGTTATGGCGGCAGTGGGCTGGGGTTGGCGATCTGCCAGGAGCTGGCACTGGCCATGGGCGGGAGCATCCAGGTGCGAAGCACGCCTGGCGTCGGTACCTGTTTCACCGTGGAATTGCCGCTGGCCATGTCCACGCGCAAGCCGGAATCGCTTTCCCGCACCACGACCATGGACTCTTCGGGGTCGGAGCCGTTGCGGATCCTGCTGGTCGAGGACGACCCGACCGTGGCCGAAGTGATCGCCAGCCTGCTGCGCGCGCGCGGCCATCACGTCGCGCATGCGGCGCATGGCCTGGCAGCGCTCGCGCAAACCACGGCGCAGGTTTTCGATATCGCGCTGCTGGACCTCGACCTGCCCGGCCTGGATGGTCTTGCGCTGGCGCGGCAACTGCGGGCGCAGGGCTTCGCCGCGCCGCTGGTCGCGGTGACCGCACGCGCCGATGCCGATGCGGAAACGCTGGCGCACGCCGCCGGGTTCGATGGTTTCGTGCGCAAGCCGGTGACCGGGGAAATGCTGGCCGAGGCGATCGTCGGCGTGCTTGGGTAGATCCCGGCGGCAATCGGGAGAAACTCCGTCATCCCCGCGAAGGCGGGGATCCAGTCCGTCGATCATTGAAAGCAAAGTCGCTGGGTTCCCGCCTTCGCGGGGACGACGAGCTCAGTCCGCCCAGACTTCCGCATACACCGTGCGCTGCGGATCGTCGTGTTCCGGATGTATCCAGACGCCGCCCAGCGGGCCGGCTTCCAGATACATGCCCTCGGCGGTTTCGGTGAGCTTGCAGGTGTTGCGCAACAGGACTTCCCGGTTGTCCTGCGGCGCGTGGCAATGCGATTCGACGAAGCGCTCCAGCGTTTCTTGGATATCGGCGTAGGGGCGGTCCAGTATGTATTCGTGATCGCCCCACATTTCCGAGTCCATCAGGCGGACCTCGGCCACCGGGATGCCGGCGAATTCCACGCTTCCAGGTTTGAGGAAGCCGGTGGCGACGGTGGCGACCATATCGAAGCCGGCGATTTCCCGCCTGAGGTCGTCGCAGTCCACATGGATGCGTTCGACCACCTGTTTCCACAGCGGGTCCAGTTCGTCGATGCGCTTGCCGCGGATCTGGTCGCAGGCCGGGGGCAGCAGGTCGCCGTTTCCGTCGCGCGCAGGCTGATGTGCGATCAGGACCGGAAAGTCGTCGCCGGACAAGTGCAATACCGGCATCGGCGCGGCCGCCACCGGCTCCGGTGGTGGTGTTGCCAGGCTGGAGCAGGCCGCACCCGCCAGCAGGCAGAAACCAAGCAGGCGCGGGCCCATGCGGCAGGTGATGTGTGGTTCCACGATCGGCGGGAACGCCGCTCAGGCACGCGCGGTCAGCGCATGCACGGCATCCACCAGCACGCCAACGTGTTCCGGATCCATGTCTGGCGACATGCCATGGCCCAGGTTGAACACATGTCCCGAACCCTTGCCGTAACTGGCCAGTACGTTGCGCACCTGTTCGCGTATCGCCTCCGGCGAGCCGTACAGCACCGCCGGGTCCAGGTTGCCCTGCAACGCGACCTTGCCGCCGGTGCGGTTGCGCGCTTCGGAAAGTTCCACCAACCAGTCCACGCCCAGCGCCTCGGCGCCGCTGTCGGCCAGCGCTTCCAGATGCGCGGCGTTGCCCTTGCCGAACAGGATCAGCGGGGTGCGTTCCTGGAGGTCGCCGCGCGGAAGTTCGCGGGCGATGCGGGTCAGGTAGGGCAGGGAGAATTCGCGGTACATCGCCGGGCTCAACACGCCGCCCCAGGTGTCGAACACCTGCAGCACCTGCGCGCCGGCCGCGCGCTGCGCGGAGAGGTAGGCGATCACCGCATCGGTGTTCACCGCCAGCAGCTTGTGCAGGGTCGCCGGATCGTTCAAGGCCATCGCCTTGATCCGGGCGAAGTCCTTGCTGCCGCCGCCTTCGACCATGTAGCAGGCCAGCGTCCACGGGCTGCCGGAAAAACCGATCAGCGGGACCTTGCCATCCAGCTCACGGCGGATCACCCGCACCGCGTCCATTACGTAGCGCAGTTCGGTTTCCATGTCCGGTACGCCGAGCTTTTCGACGTCGGCCGCAGTGCGCACGGGGCGGCGGAATTTCGGGCCTTCGCCGTCGACGAAGTACAGCTCCAGGCCCATCGCATCGGGGATGGTCAGGATGTCGGAGAACAGGATCGCCGCATCCAGGTCGAAGCGCGCCAACGGCTGCAGGGTCACTTCGCAGGCGAGCTCGGGATTCTTGGCCATGGCCAGGAAGCTGCCCGCCTTGGCCCGCGTGGCGCGGTACTCGGGCAGGTAGCGCCCGGCCTGGCGCATCAGCCACACCGGCGTGCAATCCACGGGTTGGCGCTTGAGTGCGCGCAGCAGGCGGTCGTTGCGGAGAGTACTGGACAAGTCGTTGTTCCTTGGAAGGTCAGTTCGGCGGCTGCGCCGCCTGTAAAGGATGAATGGTAAAGAAGGGCAGGCAGAGCACGGTTTCGTGGATGTCATTGGCAGGCGATGAAATCGCCGACTTCACCCTTCACAGCGTGCGCAGCACGCGACTTCACGGTTTCTGGGCTCCTCGCACGAAAGTGACCTGGAAGCCGCGCTTGACGTGGCCGTCGCGCGCCTTCTCGAAGGCGGCGGTCGCCTCGTCCTGCAGCAGGTACTGTTCGCGCTTGAGCTGGGCGCGGCCGCCGATCTGGCCGCTTTCGCGCAGCAGTTCCCAGCCGCCGAACAGGTCGGGCTGCAGGGTCAGCTGCACGTAACGGGGCGATTCGCCCGCGGCGGGGCGTTGCTGGAGGAACAGGCGCATGCCGGCATTTTAGCCGGAGAGCACCGCCAGCACGCGTTTTTCGTCCACTTCCGGCACCACTTCAGCGCGCCCGAGCCCGCGCCACAACACCAGTCGCAGGCGTCCGGCCAGGTTCTTCTTGTCCAGGCGCATGCGTGCCAGTAGTGCTTCGGAGGCGAGCCCGGCGGGAATCGCGGTGGGCAGGCCGTAGGCCTGGAGCAGTGCGACAAGCCGATCGGTGTCCGCCGCATCGGCCATGCCCAGCGCCGCCGACAACCGCGCGGCCAGCACCATGCCCACCGCCACCGCCTCGCCATGGTTGAGATTGTCGTTGTGCGGGCTGCCGTATCCCTGTTCGGTCTCGATTGCATGGCCGAAGGTGTGGCCGAAATTGAGCAAAGCGCGCTCGCCGCGTTCCAGCGGGTCGCGTTCCACGATCTCGGCCTTGTGCTCGCAGCTGCCGGCGATGGCCAGGCTCAAGGCGTCCTCGTCGCCGGCCAGCAGCGCCGCGTGTTCGAGCTCGAGCCAGTGGAAGAAGCGCGGATCGCGGATCGCGCCGTACTTGATCACTTCGGCCAGCCCGGCGCGCAATTCGCGCGGCGGCAGGGTGCGCAGGGTGGACGTGTCGGCGAACACCGCGCGCGGCGGGTGGAATGCGCCAACCAGGTTCTTGCCCTGGGCGATATCCACCGCGGTCTTGCCGCCCACCGAGGAATCGACCATCGACAGCAGGGTGGTCGGCAGTTGCACGCAATCCACGCCGCGCATCCAGCATGCGGCCGCGAAACCGGCCAGGTCGCCGACCACGCCGCCGCCCAGGGCGAAGATGCAGGCATCGCGGGTCGCGCCCAGGTTGGCGAGCGCCTCGATGGCCGCGGCGAAATTCGCCAGGGTCTTGGAAGCTTCGCCCGCGGGGAGCACGAAGGTCCCGACCAGCAGGTCCGGGCGCGCTGCGCACAGGGCCTCGCGCAGAGCGGAGGCATACAGCGGCGCGACGGTGGAATCGCTCACCAGCAGCACGTGGCGGCCGCGGACATGGCTGGCCAGCGCGATCCCGTCGGCCAGGGCGCCGGGACCTATCACGATCCGGTAAGCGTGGTCGCCGGTGACTTCGACGACGCGCGCGGCCGCATTCATGCCGCACGCTCGCCGCGCTGCCAGTGGCTGGACAGCAGATGGGCGAGGGTGGACGTCGCCGCTCCCGGCGACAGGCCGTCGGTGTCCAGCATCAGGTCGGCCACTTCGGCGTACAGCGGTTCGCGGATCACTGCCAGGTCGTGCAACACCCGCTCGCGGTCGCCACGCTGCAGCAGCGGCCGGGCGCGATCGCGCCCCAGGCGCTTGAGCTGGGAATCCACACCCACGCGCAGGTAGACCACGAATCCATGCCGTTGCATCAGCCGGCGGTTGTCGCAGTCCAGCACCGCGCCGCCACCCGTGGAAACCAGCTTGCCCTGTCCGTCCAGCAATTGGACCAGGGCCGCCTTCTCGCGTTCGCGGAAACCCGCTTCGCCGACATGCTCGAAGATCGTGGCGATGGTGGCGCCACAGCGTTCGATGACGGTCTGGTCGACATCGGCGAACTGAAGCCCGAACCGCTCGGCCAGGCGCTTGCCGATGGAGGTCTTGCCGGCGCCCATGGGGCCGACCAGGATCAGGTTGGGGGCGGGATTCATGACCATCGATGCTATCACCGGCCCGCATTCCGTGGCGACGCGTTAACAAGCGTGGGGCTACCTTGGGCCATCGGGCGGAAACCCGCCGATACCAGGGAGAGAATCATGTCGGTAGCAAAGATCATCGAACTGAACGCTTCGTCCAAGACCAGCATGGAAGACGCGGTCAAGCATGGCCTGAGCAAGGCATCGGAATCGGTGAAGAACATCAAGGGTGCCTGGGTGAACGAGATCAAGGTCGTCACCGACGACAAGGGCAACGTCGCAGAATGGCGGGTGAATCTGCGCATCACCTTCGTGGTCGACTGACCCGTTTGCAGGAGCGGGCCATGCCCGCTCCTACGCTTCGGGGCGCCGTTGCGCGTCCAGCCTGATCGTGCGTTCGGCGATTGTGGGCAGCGTGCGCAACGCCTGCCGGCTCACCCGTTCGAACAGCTGCACGAAACGCGCGATCTGCGCGCGATCCATGCCGCCACGCCCACCGCCGCGGCGCATGTCCGCGGCTTGCAGTGATTGCTCCTGCTGCCAGCGCCATTCGGGAACCACCTCGAACTCGGGGGCCTGCAGCCACCACAACGCGTCGATCCGTTGCCACAGCGGCGGGTAGTCGCGCGCCAACGCGGCATTGCACCAGCCGCGCCAGGTTCCATCGGGATCCCTGCCGCGTTCCAGCGCGTTGATCGGGGCACACAACTCATCCAATTGTTGCGCCGGAACTTTCAGGAACCAGCCTTCCAGCAGTACCAGGTCGCAACGACCCTCGACGAGCGGCCATCGCGCGGCAGGAGCACGCTCGTCGGCGAGCTTGTCGAAACGCGGTAGTCGGGTGCTCCTGCCCGCGAGCAGGCGGTCCAGAGTGTCCGCCGCCAGCTCCAGGTCGTGGGTGCCCGGTGGGCCGCGGCTGGAGAGCAGGGGATGGACCTCGTGCGCAAGCCGTTCCCGTTCGGCTTTGGTCCGGTAGAAGTCGTCGATGGACAGCACCGCGACCCGGCGGCCACGGGATTGCGCAAGATCCGCCAGCTGCGCCGCAAGCGTGGACTTGCCGGTGCCCTGCAGTCCGCCGAGGGCGAACACCGGTATGGTTCGTGGAAGCGAAAGCGCGGCCTCGAGCGCCGCCGCGACCAGTTGCGGGTCGAAGCCTGTCGACCCGGGAGCGTGCGTGTCGGCGGTCATGCGGCGACAATAGCGCCATGGCGAGGAACCCGAAAGTTCCGCCCTTTGGAGTTCCGAAGGTTCCCCATGGCCAGTAGCGCGTCGCCGAACCAGGAGCGAAACACCGATGACCGACCTTTACGTCGAAGCCCTGTCCACCTTCGCCGAGTTGTTCGAGGAAGCGAAGGCCGGCAGCGAACTCGAACCCAACGCCATGACCGTGGCCACGGCCACCGCGGATGGGCGGCCCTCCGCCCGGACCGTGCTGTTGAAATCGTTCGATGCCCGCGGTTTCGTGTTCTACACGCACCTGCACAGCCGCAAGGGCCGGGAACTGGACGCCAATCCGCGCGCGGCGTTGTTGTTCCTGTGGCGCAGCCTGCAGTCGGCGGGCATCCAGGTGCGTATCGAAGGTTTGGTGGAAATCGTCGGCGACGACGAAGCCGATGCCTATTTCGCCTCGCGCGCACGCCTCAGCCAGGTCGGTGCATGGGCTTCGGCGCAGTCGGAAACGCTGCGCTCGCGCGGCGACTTCGAGGACCGCATCGCCCAGGTGGAAAAGGAATTCGAGGGGCAGGATATCCCGCGCCCGGACGGATGGAGCGGATATCGGGTCGTGCCCGAGGTCATCGAGTTCTGGTACGGCGCCGAATTCCGCCTGCACGAGCGCTGGCGCTATGAGCGCGATGCGGGTGGCGAGTGGGACAAGCGGATGCTGTATCCGTGAAAAGACGGGAAACGGGAATCGGGAATGTGGAATCGGAGTCGTGTCGGATGCAGGCATCCGATGCCCCATTCCCGCTTTCCCATTCCCGGTCGTGCGGCCCGCAGCGCATCGTCTGCCTCACCGAAGAGCCCACCGAGACGCTGTACGCGCTGGGCGAACAGCACCGTATCGTCGGCATCAGCGGCTTCACCGTGCGTCCGCCGATCGCGCGCAAGGAAAAGCCGAAGGTCAGTGCGTTCACCAGCGCGAAGATCGGCGAGATCCTCAAGCTGCGGCCGGATTTCGTGGTCGGCTTCTCCGACATCCAGGCGGAAATCGCCGCCGAACTGATCAAGCAGGGTATCGAGGTCTGGATATCCAACCACCGCAGCGTCGACGGCATCCTCGATTACATCCGCCGCCTCGGTGCGCTGGTGGGCGCTGCCGACAAGGCCAACGCCTATGCCGACGGACTGCGATGCGGGCTCGACGCGATCGCAGGCCAGGCGGCCTTGTTGCCGCAACGTCCAAGGGTGTATTTCGAGGAGTGGGACGAGCCGCCGATCACCGGCATCCGCTGGGTCGCCGAACTGGTCCGCATAGCCGGTGGCGACGATGTGTTTCCCGAACTTTCGGTCGAGTCGCTGGCCAAACACCGTATCCTCGCCGACGCCGGCGAAGTGGTGCGGCGCGCGCCCGACATCATCCTGGGCTCCTGGTGCGGGAAAAAATTCCGTCCCGACAAGGTGGCCGCGCGTCCCGGCTGGGATGCGATCCCCGCGGTGCGCGATGGCGAACTGCACGAGATCAAGTCGCCGCTGATCCTGCAGCCGGGTCCCGCGGCTTTGACCGACGGCGTCCGCGAAATCGCGGCGATCATCCAGGCATGGTCGACTCGCCAAGCTTGCTGACCGCGGCTTCCCATGAATCCCGTATCTCTGTGATGATGCGGCACGACCCACGAGCGGAGGCAGGACATGAACCAGGCAACGATGCAGGATTCCGGCAAGCTGGTGTTGCGCTTGATACTGGGCGCGCTGATCCTGCTGCATGGCATCGCCAAGTTGAAGAACGGCCTGGGGCCCATCGAAGGCATGCTGGTCGCGCACGGCCTGCCCGCGTTCCTGGCCTATGGGTCGCTGGTCGGCGAAGTGGTCGCGCCGTTGATGGTGCTGGCCGGTTTCCATGCGCGGATCGGCGCTGCCGTCATCGCCGTCAACATGCTGTTCGCCTTCGGGCTGGCGCACATGGCGCAGCTCGCCCAGCTCAACGAGCAGGGCGGCTGGGCGATGGAACTGCAGGGCATGTTCCTGTTCAGCGCAATCGCGATCGTATTGCTGGGGCCGGGGCGCTATTCGATCAACCAGCGTTGACCGGGGCGTGCGCGTGACCGCACGCTTCCGGCAGATGGTCAGAAATTGCGCTGGAACTTGACCGTTTCCTTGCGCCCACCGGATTCGACCTTCACCTCGAAGCGGTAGCTGTCGCGCTCGCTGATGGCGAATGTCCCGATGTGGTCGGTGTAATCGCCGGTCCTGACCGCGGAAAAATCGATGTGCTGCCGCTTGCCCTGCAGGTCGTAGGCCTCGGCCGATACCTCGCCATCGGCGCCCAGTTCCTGGCCGTCGGCGATGCGCCGCAGCGCGATGACCACCATCGCCGATCCTGCATCCCTGGCCACGCCGTATTCCCGCGCCACCGCCTCGCTGAGGCCGAGCGTCGGCAAAGCGTTGTAGTGCACGCGCAGGTCGCCGAAGTCGATGCTCGAGTCGGCGGGCGGGACGAATTCAGCGGCGCGCGGTTCTTCGCCGGCTGAGCAGGCAGCGAGGAGCAGGGCGAAAAGCAAGGGCAGGCTACGTTTGATCATGGTCGTCATCGGATTCGGGTTGATCGCTTGAAAGGAAATCTCGGGAATCGCCGTCCTGGCCGAGGCCGCGATCCAGTGCTCTTGATCCTGTTCTCGACCTGCATGGTGGAACAGCGTGCGGCCAAATGCGCGGGATCCCGGCCTTTGCCGGGGTGACGGGTTCAAGGATTCAATCGTTCGCCGCCGACAATTCGCGGCCGCGCCCGCTCGCCGCATGGATCGCCTTGCCGACCAGTTCCTCGAAGCCACCGGCCTGGAACGTCTCTATCGCCGCCTGCGTGGTGCCGTTGGGCGAGGTCACCCGCTTGCGCAATTCCTCCGGCGCTTCGTCGGATTCGGTCAACATGCGGGCCGCGCCCAGCACGGTCTGCAGGACCAGGGTGCGGGCCGCCTCGTCCGCCAGCCCCTCGGCCTTCGCCGCCGCCTCCATCGCCTCGGCCAGCAGGAAGACGTAGGCCGGTCCGCTGCCGGACACGGCGGTGACCGCGTCCATCTTCGCCTCGTCGTCGATCCAGACCGTCTTGCCCGCGCTGGAAAGCAGGCCCTCGGCGCGCGCGCGTCCAGCCGCATCGACCTGCGTGCTCGCGAACAGGCCGGTCACGCCAGCGCCCAGCAGGGCCGGCGTGTTCGGCATGGCACGGATCACCGCAGTGTCGCTGCCCAGCCAGCGCTGCATCTGCGGGGCGGTTATTCCAGCCGCGATCGACACCACCAGCGGCTTGCGCGACTGGGCGACGGCGGACAAACCCTCGCACACGATGCGCATGACCTGCGGCTTGACCGCCAGCAGCCAGAGGTCCGCCTCCGCAGCGGCTTCCTGCGCGGTGGCGAAAACCTCTACGCCGAAATCCCGGGACAATGACTCGCGCAGGACTTCGACCGGTTCGGCGACACGGATGCTGGTCGCGCTTGCGCCACGCGCGATCAATCCGCCGATCAGGCTGCGGGCCATGTTGCCGCCGCCAATGAAGGCGATGGAGCTGGTGGGGCCGGGAATGGGGGATGGGGAATGGGGAATGGAAGAAGCGGTTGTCATCGTGAGTCCTGCAGTTTTCCTGAGTGACGAGCTGTTGCATCAAAACTGGCGCGGATGCGAAGGGGTGGGATTCCTGCTCCTTATTCCCGGCCTCTAGGCCCGAACAGGGCGGTGCCGATGCGGACCATGGTCGCACCTTCGGCGACGGCCAGCGGGAAATCGTCGCTCATGCCCATCGACAAGGTATCGACCTGCTGATGCCGCATGGTCAGGTCGGCGAACAGTCCGGCCATGCGCCGATAGGCGGCGCGACGCATCTCGAGTTCCGGATGCGGCGCGGGAATCGCCATCAGGCCACGCAAGGCCAGGCGCGGTTCCGCGGCGATGGCCGCCGCAAGGCCGGCGATCGCCCGCGGGTCGCAGCCGTGCTTGCTGGCTTCGTCATCGATGTTGACCTGGATCAACACGTTCAGTGGTGCACGGTCCGGCGATCGGAAACCGGCAAGTGCCGGTACCAGCTTGATCCGGTCGACGGTCTGCACCCAGTCGAAGAGGTTGGCGGCCAGTTCCGCCTTGTTCGACTGCAGGTGGCCGATCAGGTGCCACTCCAGATTCTGCGTTGCCAGTTCACGGATCTTGGCGTGTGCTTCCTGGACGTAGTTCTCACCAAAAGCGTGCTGTCCGGCAACGGCCAATGCCGCGATCTCCATCGCGGTCCGGGTCTTGGAAACCGCCAGCAATCGCGGGACTGGCCGGCCTTCCCCGATCGCCGCGTTTTCAAGGCTTTGCAGTGTTGCGTTGAGGCGCTGGGCGAGCATAATCCTTCAACCGTTGGATATGGCGGCAAGGGCGCTATACTGCCTCCCGGGGATGTATCGTTCCACCAGTCGCAGCAATTTTGGGGAAGCAGCGTATGGATATCGCCGAACTTCTGGCGTTCTCGGTCAAGAACAAAGCATCGGACCTGCACCTGTCGGCCGGCCTGCCACCGATGATCCGGGTGGATGGTGACGTGCGCCGCATCAACATCCCGGCGCTGGACCACAAGCAGGTGCATTCGCTGGTCTACGACATCATGTCGGACAAGCAGCGTCGTGATTTCGAGGAATTCCTGGAAGTCGACTTCTCCTTCGAGATCCCCAGCCTGGCGCGCTTCCGTGTCAACGCCTTCAACCAGAACCGCGGTGCCGGCGCGGTGTTCCGCACCATTCCTTCCGAAGTGCTGACCCTGGAAGACCTGGGTTGCCCGCCGTTGTTCCGCGAACTGATCAACCAGCCGCAGGGCCTGATCCTGGTCACCGGTCCGACCGGCTCGGGCAAGTCGACCACGCTGGCGGCGATGATCGACCACATCAACAAGAACGAATACGGCCACATCCTCAGCGTCGAGGACCCGATCGAATTCGTGCACACCTCGCAGAAGTGCCTGATCAACCAGCGCGAGGTGCACCGCGACACCCACGGTTTCAACGAGGCGCTGCGCTCGGCCCTGCGCGAAGACCCCGACTACATCCTGGTCGGCGAGTTGCGCGACCTGGAAACGATCCGCCTGGCGTTGACCGCCGCGGAAACGGGGCACCTGGTGTTCGCCACCCTGCATACCAGCTCGGCGGCCAAGACCATCGACCGCGTGATCGACGTGTTCCCCGCCGGCGAAAAACCCATGGTCCGCTCGATGCTCTCGGAGTCGCTGCGCGCGGTGATTTCGCAGGCGCTGCTGAAGAAGGTCGGCGGTGGACGCACCGCCGCATGGGAAATCATGGTCGGCACGCCGGCCATCCGCAACCTGATCCGTGAGGACAAAGTCGCGCAGATGTATTCGGCGATCCAGACCGGACAGCAACTGGGCATGATGACCCTCGACCAGCACCTGCAGGACCTGGTGAAGCGGTCGATGATCACCCGCCACCAGGCCAAGGAATACGCGAAGGACAAGCGGTTGTTCGAATAAGGCAGGAAACAGGAGCTGGGACGACCCCCGTCCTCCCTTCTTCCTGCACCCGCTTCCCGTTCCCGGAGACCAGTCCCATGAGCACCATCGATTTCACCTCGTTCCTCAAGCTGATGGCGCACCAGAAGGCGTCGGACCTGTTCATCACCTCGGGCATGCCGCCGTCGATCAAGGTGAACGGCAAGATCTCGCCGATCACGCAGACGCCGCTGACCTCGCAGCAGTCGCGCGACCTGGTGTTGAACGTGATGACGCCGGCGCAACGCGAGGAATTCGAGAAGACCCACGAATGCAACTTCGCCATCGGCGTGGCCGGCGTGGGCCGCTTCCGCGTCAGCTGCTTCTACCAGCGCAACCAGGTCGGCATGGTCCTGCGCCGGATCGAAGCGCGCATCCCCTCGGTGGAAGAACTGAACCTGCCGCCGATCATCAAGACGCTGGCGATGACCAAGCGCGGCATCATCATCTTCGTCGGCGCCACCGGCACCGGCAAATCCACTTCGCTCGCCGCGATGATCGGCTACCGCAACCTCAACTCGACCGGGCACATCATCACCATCGAGGATCCGATCGAATTCGTGCACAAGCACGAGGGCTGCATCATCACCCAGCGCGAAGTCGGCATCGATACCGACAGCTGGGACAATGCGTTGAAGAACACCCTGCGCCAGGCGCCGGACGTGATCATGATCGGCGAGGTGCGCACCCGCGAGGGCATGGATCACGCCATCGCCTTCGCCGAAACCGGCCACCTGGTGCTGTGCACGCTGCACGCCAACAACGCCAACCAGGCCATGGACCGGGTGATCAACTTCTTCCCGGAGGACCGTCGCGGGCAATTGCTGATGGATCTTTCCCTGAACCTCAAGGGCGTGGTCGCGCAACAACTCATCCCGACCCCGGACGGCAAGGCCCGGCGGGTGGCGATGGAGATCATGCTCGGAACGCCGCTGATCCAGGACTACATCCGCGAAGGCGAGATCCACAAGCTCAAGGAAGTGATGAAGGAATCCACCAACCTGGGGATGAAGACCTTCGACCAGAGCCTGTTCGAGCTCTATCAGGCCGGTGAGATCAGCTACGAGGACGCGCTGCGCTACGCCGACTCGCAGAACGAGGTGCGCCTGAAGATCAAGCTGGCCCAAGGTGGCGACGCGCGCACCCTGGCGCAGGGGTTGGATGGCGTGGAGATCGCGGAAGTCCGTTGATCCCGGCTGGTGTCGGAACAGGAAAGGGGCGGGCGACTGCCCCTTTTCCATGGGCGCAAAAAAGGGGAAGCAGACCTGCCGATCTATCGGATTACCCGGATTGGGCGGGAGCTTTCCGCATCCACGCCGGCTTCGATTTCGCAGCACGCTCGAACACCGGGCAATCCTCGCGGTGCGCGCCAGGCAGGTAGCCCAGGCTCATCAGGAACTCGCCGGTGATTTCGCCACCGGTGAAACGGAAGGTCTTCTTGAACAGCTTCACCCACTCGGCCTTTGGCAACGGGTGGTGCGCTTCCAGCCATCGCAGGAAGCCGCCATGCGAATCGCGCAGGCCGCGGATCACCTGCGCGTTGTGGATCGCCGCCTCCACCTTGAGCCGGTTGCGGATGATGCCGGCATCGGCCAACAGCCGGGCGCGGTCCTTTTCACCGTAGCCCGCCACCTTGTCCACGTCGAAGCCGGAGTAGGCGCTGCGGAAACCCTCACGCTTCTTCAGGATGGTCTCCCAGCTCAGGCCGGCCTGGTTGATCTCCAGCACCAGGCGCTCGAACAGATCCGATTCGCGTGTTTGCGGGAAGCCGTATTCGTGGTCGTGGTAAGGCCCGTGGACCGGGTGTTCGGGGGCGAAGTCACAATAACTCGTCATGGCGAGAGGTTAACCCGGAAGCGATATCAGGCTCTAGAATGGGCGCATGTCCCAGGTCCCCGCCAGTTTCCCCAGCAGTTTCTCCAACCAGTTGCTGATCGCGCTGCCGGCGCTCGACGACCCGCAGTTCGCGCGTAGCGTGGCCTTGATCTGCCAGCATGACGGCGAAGGCGCCATGGGCGTGGTGGTCAATCGCGCTTCCGAATACAGCCTGGGCGAAGTGCTGGCGCAGATGAACCTGGAAGCGCGCGATCCCGTGCTGGCCAACCAGATCGTGCTCAACGGCGGGCCGGTGCATCCCGAGCGCGGGTTCGTCCTGCATGACGGCGAGCGCCAGTGGGATTCCACCCTGGCCATCGGTGGTGGCCTCGCCCTGACCACGTCGCGGGACATCCTGGAGGCGATGGCCGAAGGCGAGGGCCCGGCGCATGTCGTGGTCGCCCTGGGCTGCGCGGGCTGGGGCGCGGGACAACTGGAATACGAACTGGGCGAAAACAGCTGGCTGACCGCGCCGGCCGATACCGAGTTGCTGTTCGCGTTGCCATTGGAGCAGCGCTGGCAGGCTGCCGGTGGGCGCCTGGGTATCGACATCACCCGCGTCACCGACTACAGCGGGCACGCGTGACGGGCCTGGCATGAAGCTGGACGGCACGGTGCTGGGCTTCGATGTGGGCGCCAAGCGTATCGGCGTGGCGGTAGGCAGCGCTTACGGAAGCGGAGCGCGCGCACTGGCGGTGATCGACGTGCATGGCAATTCCCCGGACTGGACCGCGATCGACAAACTGCGTGCGGAATGGCGTCCGGATGGCCTGGTCGTCGGCGATCCGATGACCCTGGACGGTGGCGACCAGCCGATCCGCGCGCGGGCGCATGCCTTCGCGCAACAACTGCACAAGCGTTACAGCCTGCCGGTGGTGCTGGTCGATGAGCGCTCCAGCTCGATCGAAGCGGCGCAACGCTTCGCCCTGGATCGCGCCGAGGGACGCAAGCGCCGTCGCGATGCCGTCGCATTGGATGCGGTGGCTGCGGCGGTGATCATCGAACGCTGGCTGGCGGCGCCGCAGGATGCGGTACAGATTTGATTTCCCCTTCTCCCCTCGGGAGAAGGTGCCCGCAGGGCGGATGAGGGTACGGCAAAGTCACGAACGTCTGAGCCATCCTCGTTTCGCCGTACCCTCACCCCAACCCCTCTCCCGATGGGAGAGGGGCTTCAACATGATGGCTTGAACATGACCCTGCAACTCGATTCCGACGGATGCCTGCGCCACCTGCTGACCCTGGAAGGATTGCCGAAGGAAGCCCTCTCCCGCCTGCTGGACCGCGCCGGCCAGATCCGCGACGCGGCGCTGGGCCGCACCCAGAAGCGGAACTCCTTGCTGGGAACCACGGTGTGCACGCTGTTCTTCGAGCCCTCCACGCGCACGCGCAGTTCGTTCCAGATCGCAGCCCAGCGGCTGGGTGCGGATGTCGTCAACTTCGATGCCTCCACTTCCTCCGCACGCAAGGGCGAGACGGCACTGGATACGCTGAAGAACCTGGAAGCGATGGGCGTGCGCGGCTTCATCGTGCGCCATCCCGAAGACGGCGCAGCCGAAGCGCTGGCACGGCAGGCGGGCGAGGGAACCACCGTGGTCAACGCCGGCGATGGCCGCAGCGCCCATCCCACCCAGGGTTTGCTGGACGTGCTGACGCTGAGGCAAGCCAAGGGCGCCGATTTTTCGAGGCTCAAGGTATTGATCGTCGGCGATGTCAGGCATTCGCGCGTCGCCCGCTCCGACCTGCATGCGTTGCATACGCTGGGTACCGGCGAGATCCGCGTCTGCGGCCCTGCTGCGCTGCTGCCGGAGGATGCGACCCTGGCGGGGTGCGCCACCGGCGACGATTTCGACGCCATGCTGGAAGGCGTGGATGCGGTGATGATGCTGCGACTTCAGCGTGAGCGCATGGAAGAAGGCCTGGTGGCTTCGCTCGACGAATACCACGCGCGTTATGGCTTGACCATCGAGCGCCTGCGCCGCGCCGCGCCGGATGCGGTGGTGCTGCATCCGGGCCCGATCAATCGTGGCGTCGAGATCACCGATGAAGTGGCCGACGGCCCGCAGTCGCTGGTGTTGCGCCAGGTCAGCAATGGCGTCGCCATCCGCATGGCGGTGCTGGAATCGTTGCTGGCATCTGGTTCGCCGTCCGCGCGCGCAACTGCAAACCCGTGAGTTCGCGAACATTCCTGCGCAGGGCCCTGCATGCCTTGTTGCGCAAGATCGGCATCGCCGGCTACGCACCCTCGGGTCATTTCTATTCGCCGGTACTGGATCGTGCCGAGGCGGCCGCCAGCGAGGCGCGACTGTGGCCGGCGCAGCCGCGCCTTCCGGCCGGCATCGATTTCAACGACGCCAGCCATCGCCAACTCCTCGAAGTCGAGTTCCCGCGCTACATCGCCGGTTTCGATTACGCAAAGAAGGATGCGGTCCCGGCTGCGGGCGGTTATTCCCCCGACAATCCACAGTTCGGCTGGCTCGATGCCAAGGTCCTGTTCGTCATGCTCCAGGCCTGGAGGCCGGCACGGGTTATCGAAGTTGGCTCGGGTCATTCGTCATTGTTGATGGCGGATGTGAACAAGCGATTCCTGGGCGGGAGCATGCACATCACCTGCATCGAGCCTTATCCGGAGTCCTTCCTGAGGGATCCTGGCTGCGGCATCGACCGGCTCATCCAGGCCAAGGTCCAGGACGTGCCACTGGACGAATTCGATGCGCTTGCGGCAGGCGACGTTCTTTTCATCGATTCTTCGCACGTGTCCAAGGCGGGAAGCGATGTCAATCACCTGTTCTTCGAGGTCCTGCCACGACTGGCCTCCGGAGTACGGATCCACATCCATGACGTGTTCCTGCCATTCGAATATCCGCGATCCTGGTTGCTGGAGCAGGGGCGTTCGTGGAACGAGCAGTACCTGCTGCAGGCGTTGCTGATGCACAGCACTGCGTTCGGGGTCGTGTTCGGCTGCAGCTATTGCGCCTGGAGGTTTCCAGAACTCATGCACCACACGGTGGCGGCAACCGAAGCGCCGGCCGGCGGCGGCAGCTTCTGGATCGAAAAACGCTGACAGCAGCAGGGTGTGCAGTCGTCAGTGCACGAAAACGGGTCAGGATGGGGGCTTGTCGTGAGCCGCCCGCGCTTCCTCGATGATCGAAAGCTGCCAGGCGGCTTCCTGGTTGCCTTCGCTCGCCGCCTGCCTTACCTGGTCCAGATCCGGGTGCGACACGATCAGCAGCGTGCATTCGCAGGCGGGACACGCGTAGTCGGTGACCTCTTCATGCAGTTGCATGGCCATCGCCCTGGCGTCGCCGCACCATCCGCAGGCGCAGGTGATTTCGTCGCTGCGCCAGCGTGGAGTGAAGTAGTTGCGGATGATCTCGGCCATGTGGGCGCCTGCCTCAGTGCTTGCGCTGCGCGAACAGCCAATCCCACATCGTGTCGAGGCGATAGGTCGCGTCCCAGGAGTTGTGGCCCGCATCGGGGAATTCGGTGTACCGCACATCCGCGCCGGTTGCCTTGAAGGCGGCGAAGGTCTTGCGATCATCGGCAGGCGAGACCATGTCGTCCAGAGCGCCGTGGAAGATCCACACCGGCACATGGCCCAGCTTCGCCGCGAGGGCGGCGTAGGGATCGGCCTCGTTCGCCACGCCGGTGACATGGAGCGCGCGTTCGTCGTTGATCGGCAGCAGCGCGCCGCAGATCGGCACCAGCGCGGCGAAGCGGGTCGGCGCCGCCAACGCGATTTCCCAGGTTCCATATCCTCCCATCGACAGGCCGGTCAGGTAGGTGCGATCTGGATCGCCGTTGAACTCCTTCGCAGCCGCTTCCGTGGCGGCCAGGGCTATGTCGACGTTGGCGCCCATCCATTCGCCGTTCTCCTCGACCTGCGGGAAAACCACGATGGCGGGGAAGTCGTCGGCATGCGCGCGCACGTACGGTCCAAGCCCGGCCTCGAGCTGGATCCTGTTGTCCGATCCGCGCTCCCCGGAACCATGCAGGAACAGGATGATCGGCAGCTTCGCGCCAGGTGCCCGTGCGACGGGTACGAACACCTGGTAGCGATGGGCGGTGCCGTCGATGACGGTTTCGCGTTCGACGAAGCGGCCAGTGGCCGGCGCTTTGGCGATTGTGCCGCATCCAGCCAGCGCCATCGCCGTCAGTACCGCAAGCAATACGATGGGAAGCTTGCGGGGATTGCGCATGTGTTCCTCCAATGGTGAGCCAGCAGAAGCAACAAATGCGGGATGGGGGGCGTGCTTCCCAGGGTTGCGTTGCGGACGTATCGCCGCTTCATTCTAGCGGCGGGAAGCGTGGCTTGTGCCGTGCGACAGGGGATGGGCGCAGGAATGGGGCTCAATGCAGCAACACCAGGGTCGCGAGGCCCAGGAAGCACAGGAAGCCCGTGACGTCGGTCACCGTGGTCAGGACCACGCCGCCGGCCAGCGCGGGATCTATGTTCATGCGCTTGAGCGTCAGCGGCACCAGCACCCCGGCCAGCGCGGCGGCGCAGAGGTTGATGGTGAGGGCCGCGCCGATCACCAGCGACAACTGCCATTCGCGGAACCAGACGAAGGCCACGATGCCGACGATGCTGCCGAGCAACAGGCCGTTGATCAGGGCCACGCGCACTTCCTTCCACAACAGGACCTTGGCATTGCTGGCGCCCACCTGGCCCAGCGCCAGGCCGCGAACCATCAGGGTCAGCACCTGGGTACCGGCATTGCCGCCCATGCCGGCGACGATCGGCATCAACACGGCCAGGGCCACGATCTTTTCCAGCGTGCCTTCGAACTGGCCGATCACTCCCGCCGCCAGGAACGCGGTGCACAGGTTGATGCCCAGCCACAGCAGGCGGCCGCGCACCGCGCGTTTGACCGGCGAGAACAGGTCCTCGTCCTCGTCCAGGCCGGCCGCGCCCAGGGCCTGGTGCTCGGCCTGTTCGCGGATGATGTCGACCACGTCGTCGATGGTGATGCGGCCGAGCAGGATGTTGTTGTCGTCCACCACCGGCGCCGAAACCCAGTCGTGGTCGGAGAACTGCCGGGCCACTTCCTCCGCGGTTTCCTGCACGTCGATCGCGGGTTGTTCGTCGTCGATCAGGCGATTGATCGGTGTGCTGTCTTCGTGGGTGACCAGCGACGCGAGCGACAGCCGCCCCAGGTACTGGTGGCGGCGGCTGACCACGAACAGATGGTCGGTGTGGTCGGGCAGTTCGCCGCGCAGGCGCAGGTAGCGCAGGACCACGTCGACGTTGACATCGGCGCGCACCGTGACGACGTCGGGGTTCATCAGGCGGCCGGCGGTGTCTTCCGGATAGGAAAGGACTTGCTCGAGGCGCTCGCGGTTTTCGCGGTCCATCGACTTGAGCACTTCGTCGATGACCGTGTCGGGCAGGTCCTCGACCAGGTCGGCCAGGTCGTCGATGTCGAGGTCTTCGACCGCGGCGATGATCTCGTCCGGGTCCATGTCGGCGAGCAGGCTTTCGCGCACCTCGTCGCCGACGTGGACCAGCACCTCGCCGTCGTCCTCCGCATCCACCAGGCCCCAGACCACCACGCGCTTGCCGGGCGGCAGCGATTCCAGCAGGTTGCCGATTTCCGCCGGGGCCAGGGTATTGATCAGGCGGCGCACGGGCCCCAGCCGGCCACTGTCCAGTGCGTCGGACAGCAGGCGCAGCTGGCGCGCGGTCTTGTCGTGGCGGACGGCTTCTGCCATGCGCGACTCCCGGTAGCGGTGGGGCCGCTCCCGTGTGGGAGGCGGCAGGTCAGGCGTTCATCGCTGCATTATCCCCCCGCTGTGTACATATGGACACCCCGCTCGATGCGGAGTTGCGACTTGGGATGATGTGAATGACGATCTGCTTCTATGCGGTAGCCGTGAACCGGAGAGCAGCGTTGGATTCCCGGCTACCGGCTTCCACAGAATATTCCTCAACGCAGCCTGCCGCGGGCGAGCAGGCGTCGCACACCCTGGATGAGGCGACTCAGCAGGGTCTGTCCCAGTTCGGTCTGCAGCCGTGAGATTTCGCCATACAGGCGCCGGTTATGGCTGCTGCTGCGATCCACAATGTCGTGCAGCTCGATGCAATCGCGTTCGCTCAACACGCGGCCCGGCTTGAAGTGCGCGGGCAGGGTGCGATCGACGTAGATGGTCGAATGCGCCTGCGCGGTCTGCTCCTCGGGGCGGTCACGCGTGTAGAAATACAGGGCAATGGACTTGCGGCTGAGCCCTTGCCTGTCCGCCGGCAGCTGGATCTTCTGGAAACCGTGCCAGCTGTGCTCGGTGGTTTCGAAGATCACGCAGCGGTTGAACAACGGGACTACGCGGGTCACCTCGTCCGCTTCGGGGTCATAGGGATCGCGGTGCAGTTCCAGTACGCCGCCCCAGCTTTCTTCCCATTCCGGGTTCAGGTACACGATGAGGTTCAGGCGCCGGTGCCAGCCCGTGCCAGGGTGGTAGTTGAAATCGATGTGGTTGTCGAGGCTCTGCCCTTCGCGGTTCTCATGCGTGCCGCCGCCGAAATACCAGGGGTCGTAGAGCAGGTCGGAAATACCGGTGATGCGGCCGACAAGTTCGAGGAATCCGGTGGATTGCACGCACCGGTCCAGGCGTGCATAACCTTCACCCAGCGCATGCATCTGCTCGACCACCGATTTTCCCGCGGGGGTGCCGTCCTCGTTGAGCGAATCGCCGCGTTCGAAGGGCGGGAAGGCGTCGAGCAGGCCGCGGGCGAAGGCATCGGTGAAAAAACCATCGATCACGCAGTGGGCGAAGGGCCGTGCATCGAGGAAACCATCGCGCATGCGCTCGGCCTGGGCGAGGACCCGCGGGGCGATCATGGTCAGCAGGCTGGTGCCGGGTGCAGGGGCATTCATGGCTGCATTATGGTTGCTGGCAGTGGGCGGGGAAACCGTTGCTTCCGGCGATGATGTCTGCCCATTCAACAATGCCGCGAAGCGCATCGCAGGCAAGGCCGCCGCTACGGACGCGAGGCGGAGTGCAGCCAGTTTTCGATGCCGGCACGGTCGCGCGCCTGCAGCAGCTTGCCGGTGCGGGCTTTCAGCGCGGCCAGGTCGCTGCCACGGATGGCCTTGCGTACTTCCAGCAGGGTGGCCGGATGCAGGCTGAATTCGGTCAGGCCCAGTGCCAGCAGCAATGGCGTCAGTTTGGCATCCCCGGCGATCTCGCCGCAGACCGCGACCGGCGTGTGGTGTTCGTTGGCGATGTTGATGATGTGCTTGAGCAGGCGGATGACGCCGGGATGCAAGGGCGAATAGAGATCGCCAAGAGTGTCGTTGTTGCGGTCCGCCGCCAGCAGGTATTGCACCAGGTCGTTGGTGCCCACCGAAAGGAAATCGACGACGTCCACGAAGGCATGCAATGCGATCGCCGCGCTCGGGATCTCGATCATCGCGCCCATCGGGATATCCTCGGCGACTGCCGCGCCTTGTTTGCGCAGGCTGCCGGCGACGCGTTTCAGGCGCCGGCGCACGGCGATGATTTCCTCGCGGCTGCTGACCATCGGCACCAGCACGCGCACCGGGCCGTAGCCGGAAGCGCGGACGATGGCGCGCAACTGGGTGTCGAAAAGATCGCCGTTGGCAAGCGACAGGCGCACGCCACGCAGGCCCAGCGCCGGGTTGTCCTCGTTGCCCAGCACCAGCCCGGTACGGTCGGCCTTGTCCGCACCCAGGTCCAGGGTGCGGATGGTCACCGGCCGTCCACTCATGCCCAGCACGGCGTCGCGGTAGCAGAGGAACTGTTCCTCTTCGCCGGGCAATTCGTTGCGTTGCAGGAACAGGAATTCGGTACGGTACAGGCCCAGCCCGGTTGCGCCCAGGGCGTGGGCGTTGGCCACGTCCTCGCGCGATTCCGCGTTGGCCAGCAAGGCGATGTCGATTCCATCTTCGGTGCGCGTGGGCTTTGAGCGCAGGCGCCCGAGCTCCTTCTGCTCCCTGGCCACATCGCGCAGGCGCTGGCGATAGACGCGGAGTTCTTCGGGCCCGGGTTCGATCACGATCGAACCATTGGCGCCGTCGACGATCAACACATCGCCATCGTTGATCTTCTGCAGGGCCCTGCTCGCGCCTACGACCAGCGGCATGTGCAGGCTGCGCGCGAGGATGGCGCTGTGCGACAGGGTGCTGCCGGCGGCGGTCACGATGGCAACCACACCCTGGGCCTGCAATTGCGCCAGCTCCGACGGGGCCACGTTGTCGCTGACAAGGATGTCGCCAGCCACGCCCTTCGGGCCGCCGGTCCGTTTCTGCAGATGGGCGTGGATGCGGCCGATCACATGGTCCAGGTCGTCCATGCGGCTCTTGAGGTAGGGGTCGTCCATGCCATCGAACACCGCAGCCAGGCGGTCGCGCTGGAGGCGCAGGGCGTAATCGGCGCTGTAGCGGCCGGCGTGGATCAGTTCGTCGAGGCCCTTGAGCAGTTCGGGGTCGTCCAGCAGCAGCGCGTGCAGGTCGAGGAACTCGCCGACTTCCTTGGCCAGGGCGCCATGCAGGCGCTCGCGCAGGAGGTGCATTTCGGCGCGGGTGGAATCGACTGCTTCGTGCAGGCGCCGCAGCTCTCCTTTCACGGCAACGGCGGGAATGCGTTGTTCGACCACCTCCAGCGCGTGCGGCAGACGGACCCTGGCACGGCCGAGCGCGCTGCCGCGCGAGGCGCCGTGGCCGGGAAGGTGCGTGGGCACCGGTCAGGCTTCCTCGTCGAACCGTCGCTCGAACAGCGCGGCGACGGCTTCCAGCGCCTCCGCTTCGCCTTCGCCATCCACGCGCACCGTTACCGGCGTGCCCTGGCCCGCAGCCAAGAGCATCACTCCCATGATGCTCTTGGCATTGACCTCGCGGCCCTTGGCCGACAGCGTCGCGTTGCAGCGATAGACCGACAGCACCTGCACCAGCTTGGCGGTGGCGCGGGCATGCAGGCCCAGGCGGTTGGAAACGGTGAGTTCGCGCTCAAGCATCGTCGACTATTGCTCCATTGCGTGTGCCGGCAGCGGCTGTTGCCGGCAGTTGGTCCAGTCCCTGTTCCGGATAGTTCATCACCCGCAGCAGCATCGGCAGGCTCAGCGCGGAAACGCGCCGGACCGGCGTGCCCAGCCGGGCCAGTTGCCCGGCCAGATTGCTGGGACTGGCGCCATAAAGATCGGTCAGCACCAGCACGCCTTCGCCACTGTCCACCCGTCGCAGCGCCGAGGAAGCCTGGGGCAGCAAGGTCTCGAGATCGGCATCCAGGGGGACTTCGAATGCCTCGGCCTGCAACGGCAATTGCCGCATCAGGGCGGTGGCGATCGTCAGGATCGAAGCGCCGATTCCGGGGTGGGTAACGAGGAGAATGCCACAGGCCATGCGGGAACGTTAGCAGAGGGACGTGACGTGCTGGAAGCCGTAGGCGGGGCGGGAGGTGAAGTCGCCGCTGCGCGGCTGCAGGTTCGAGCGCTGCGCGGTCCGTAAAGGGAAGGGCGCTCGCTTCCGGACGCTTGGTGGCGTTTCTACCCAGCCACGTATCACCCATTCGCAGGCGCACAGCCGCCGACTTCTCCCTCCAGCGCCGCAGGCGCGACTGCCCTCGAAATCAATCCAGCTCGCGATGGAATGTCGCGACTTCTTCCCATCCCTGGCCGCGCGCGTGCTCGGCCAGGCGTTCGGCCAGGTACACGGAGCGGTGCTTGCCGCCGGTGCAGCCGAAGGCGATGGTGACGTAGCTGCGGGTCTCGCCGCGCAGGCGCGGCAGCCAGGTATCGAGGAAGCTGCTGACCTGGCCGACGTATTCGCTGACTTCCGGCTGCGCGTCCAGGTAAGCGCGCACCCCTCCGTCGCGGCCCGACAGCGGCCGTAATGCGGGGTTCCAGTGCGGATTGGGCAGCACCCGCGCATCGAATACGAAGTCGGCGTCGGCCGGCACTCCGCGCTTGTAGGCGAAGGACTCGAACAGCAGCGACAGCGACGAACTGTTGAGCGCGAACTCGGCGATGATCCGGCGCCGCAGCTGGTGCACGTTCAGCGCGCTGGTATCGATGACCACGTCCGCTTCGTTGCGCAGCGGCGCGGTGATCTCGCGTTCGCGGGAAATCGATTCCGGCAGGGACAGGCCGAAGTGGGCCAGGGGGTGCTTGCGGCGGGTGTCCGAGTAGCGCCGCAGCAGGACTTCGTCGCTGGCATCGAAGAACATCAGGGTGGCGCCGAGCCCCAGCTCGGTCACCGCGCTGCGCCATTGCGCGAGCTTGGACAGGTCGCTGTGGCGGTTGCGCACGTCGATGCCCACCGCGATCTTCTGCGGCAACGTGTCGTCGCGCATCAGGCTGCGCACGAACGAGGGCAGCAGCTCCACCGGCAGGTTGTCCACGCAGTAGTAATCCAGGTCCTCGAAGGTCTTCAACGCCACCGACTTGCCGGAGCCTGACAGGCCGCTGACGATCACCACGGTGGGCAGGGGGCCGCGGGTCTCGGTACCGTTCTCTTCGGCGATGTCGCCGCTCATGGCGAACTGCGTTCCAGCAGGTTGCTGTGGCGGGCGATGAACATCGCCGCGGGATCTATCCCCTTGGTGCGCAGGATGTGCAGGCGCGTCGCCGCCTCGGTCAGCACCGCGAGGTTGCGGCCTGGCATCACCGGCAGGGTGATCAGCGGCACGTCCAGGTCCAGCACGTGGCGGCTGCCGCTGTCGCCGGTCAGGCGCTCGTAACCATGCGGGTTGGGTTCGGTCATGGGCCGCGTCAGGTGCACGATCAGGCGCAGGTACTTGTTCTTCTTCACCGCGGTGTCGCCGAACATGTCGCGCACGTTCAGTACGCCCAGGCCGCGCACTTCCAGCAGGTCCTGCAGCAGTTCCGGGCAGGTACCGTCCAGCACGTCCGGGGCGATCTGGGTGAACTCGGGCGCATCGTCGGCGACCAAGCGGTGACCGCGGCTCAGCAGTTCCAGGGCCAGCTCGCTCTTGCCCGACCCCGCTTCGCCGGTGATCAGCACGCCAATGGAATAGATTTCCATGAACACGCCATGCAGGGTCACCCGCGGGGCCAGCGTGCGCGCCATGTGGTACGACAGGTGGTTGAGCAGTTCGTGGCCGCGCTTGGGCGAGATCCACAACGGCGTTTCAGATTCCTCGGCCGCGTCGCGCAGGTCTTCCGGGCAGGGCTGGTTCTTGCTGATCACCAGCGCCAGCGGCCGGTACTGCATGAGCTTTTCGATGGTTTCCCAACGCTGGCGCGAATCCAGCCCATCCAGCCAGGCCAGTTCCTCGCTGCCGAGGATCTGCACCTTGTTGGGATAAATGGCGTTGAGGTAGCCAGCCAGCGATGGGCGCCGGGCGATCGTGTCGACGGCTTCCAGCATGCGCTGGCCGCCCTTCATGCCGGCCAGCCAGCGCAGCGCGAGCCTGTCCTTCTGCTGGTCGAACAATTCGCGGGCGGTGATGCTGGTGGTCATGTGCGGATTTCGGGTGATGGGACGTGGTCGAGCAAAAGGGCGCGCATCGCCCGTGCATCGGGTGCGTTGCGCAAGGCGTCGCGGAAGCGCTCGTCGGAAAAGCGCTCGGCCAGTTCCGAGAGCAGCATCAGGTGCTGGTGAGTGTAATGATCGGGCACGGCCATCGCGAACACCAGATCCACGTCCTGTCCGTCGGGGGCATTGAAATCGACCGCCGGTTGCAGTCGCAGCAGTGCCCCGCGCGGCGCTTCCAGCGCGGGTGAACGGCCATGCGGTATGGCGATGCCGTGGCCGATGGCGGTGCTGCCCAGGCGTTCGCGTGCCTGCAGGCTGCTGCGCAGTTCGTCGGCCCCGGCCTGACGGCAGGCCAGCATCCCGGCGGCGGTTTCGAGCACCGCATCCCGGTCCATCGCATTCAATACGGATGCCTGCACGTCCGCCAGTTGATCGGCGAGGGACATGTCAGGAAATCGATGGTCGGGAAGGTGCGGCGCCAACCGCAGCCGTCATGCGCACGGTGCGCATGCGGCTGGTCCTCGCGCGATCAGTCGGCATGCTGTCGGCACGTTGTCGATCCGCACGCTGTCAGCACGTTGTCAATCCGCATTCTCGCCGCGCGGCACGCGTTGCGCGTCGATTTTCTTCTGCTTGTGCTTGAGCAGCAGCCGGTCCAGCTTGTCGGCCAGGACGTCGATCGCCGCATACATGGTCTGGGCGTCGGCATCGGCATGCAGGGTGCGGCCGGCAAGGTTGAGGGTGGCCTCGGCGGTGTAGTCGGGCTTGCGTATCCCCAGTTGGGTTCGGACTTCCAGTGGCTGTTCGAAATGCCGTTCCAGGCGCTTGAACTTGGTTTCTACGTACTCCCGCAGCGCGGGGGTGACTTCGATCTGCTGGCCATAGGTCTCGATACGCATCGCTTGCCTCCTTACGGGTCGATAGGCCGCGGAATCCGCGGATAACACTTCGGTGCTTGTGACCACGAGTGGATGGGTGAAGTTCGATTTCTCCTGCAGTTGCGTGGATGTGGTTGTGCGGGACTCGCCGGATGGCGATCAGGGAACTGGATGCATCATGGACCCTCGTTCCTTAGGGGAGCGTTATCAAGCACG
>Ga0307414_10000214_pt1 | contig 38515 bp, 32 predicted proteins | sample DK1Ometagenome_FD_203804 | JGI IMG/M metagenome (GOLD analysis project Ga0307414, IMG submission 203804) | Maize rhizosphere microbial communities from greenhouse at UC Davis, California, United States - DK15-O-3 | ecosystem: Host-associated > Plants > Roots > Rhizosphere > Soil | place: USA... | reverse complement strand
AGTCCCGTTGGGATGATCCCCTCCTTGCTAGCGTTTTCATTGGCTGGCATCAAAATCAATATATCCTTTTCCCTGTTCATACCTGCCTGTCCGTTATATGGTTGGTCATGCTTACGGCATTCACAAAAATCAGAGTCCCATCGGGACGACCCAAATTCTTGCCAGCGATTTCAATCGCTGGAATCTCAATCAATGTCTCCCTTTCTCCCAAAGTCCCATCGGGACGGGCCATATTGTGATTTATACCCACATCGGAAACAAACGATACCCCTCTCTAGATCGATAATGTTCTATAATTGAGCTTTCAATTAACAACCCAACGCTATGAAAGCAACCCTTCTCCTGTTTGGATTTCTGATCCTTTCTGCCTGTTCAGAGGCATCTTCACCAACTCATCATTCCGATCCCGTCCCTGTTGAAGGGCAACAATTTTTTGGAGCTTTGAAAGTCACGGATGGAAAGCTTACAGATGCCGCGGGTGGAGCAGTGATGTTACGAGGTGTAAGCTTTGGCTGGCATAATTGGTGGCCTCGATTTTACAATGCAAGCGCAGTGAAATGGTTGAAAAGCGATTGGAATGCAAACCTTGTTCGGGCTGCAATAGGCGTAGACCCTGCAAATGCATATTTGGGTAACCCTGATTTTGCCGAAGAAAAGATAAAAGCAGTAGTGGATGCTGCCATTGCAGAAGACCTGTATGTGATCATCGATTGGCACAGTCATGATATTCATACCGATGAAGCAAAATCATTTTTTAGCAAAATGGCAAAGATGTACGGTGACAAGCCTAATGTGATCTACGAGATTTTCAATGAACCTGATTATGAAACTTGGGCAGAGGTGAAAAGGTACAGTGAAGAGCTGATCACGGAAATCAGAAAATACGATCCTGATAATTTGATTTTGGTGGGATCACCCACTTGGAGCCAGGATATACATTTAGTGGCCGAAGACCCAATTTTGGATCAGACTAACATCATGTATGTACTCCACTTTTATGCAGCTACCCACAAAGATTATTTAAGGGATCGGGCAGAGCAAGCTTTCCAAAAAGGCTTACCCATTTTTGTGACCGAGTGCGCAGGAATGGAAGCCAGTGGAGATGGGCCTATTGATCAGGCTTCATGGGACAGCTGGTTGAACTGGATGGAAAGCAGAAAGATTTCATGGGCCGCTTGGTCTATTGCCGACAAAAATGAAACCTGCTCTATGTTACTGCCCGAAGCTTCTTCTACAGGCCAATGGACCGAATCAACTATTAAACCTTGGGGAAAAATGGTAAAGAAAGGATTACAGCGTAACAAAAATTAAACTTAAAACCATATAAAAAGCGGGTTCTGGAGGGTTTTAAGGTGGTTTTAGAAGCTGTTAACATTTGATACCCTTATTAGTAACATTTGAACACCCCAGTTCAAAAATACTCGAACTACATTTATTTGAATCAAAGTAACAAACCCAAAATCCTGAAGTACATCACTCAAATCAAGTCGATCACTGACTTGAATTTGCCTCGGATAATAGTTCCGATGAGCGTTGGACCAGATAAGTTTTTGGGAATTGCCGCGATTTTTTCAACCCAAAACAACGAACTGAATGAAAGAAAATCTGCTCATTCCAATTTTACAAATTATCCGGGGAACATCTTTTCCTGCTCAAACCTATTTACCAATTTCTAACAATTAAACCCCTCATGATGAAAAAACTATTACTGCTTTGGCTCATGCTTTTGGCAGGTGTAGTCCACGCCCAGGTTACCGTGAAAGGCACAGTAACCGGCTCAGGCGATGGGCTTACACTTCCGGGAGTGACAGTGCTGGTGAAAGGCACGACCACTGGTGTAGCTACGCAAGAGGACGGAAGTTATTCAATTACCGTCCCATCTGCCAACGCTGTGCTTGTATACAGCTTCATTGGCTTCAAACCTCAGGAAGTTACAGTTGGCAACCAATCTGTAATCGACGTGATTCTTGAAGAAGATATGTCTTCTCTGGATGAAGTTGTGGTGGTCGGCTATGGTACTATGAAGAAAAGAGACATGTCCAGTGCACAAGTATCCGTCACTTCTGAAGATATAGAGCGTACTGTGAATACTACCGTGGAACAGGCGCTGCAAGGAAGAGCCGCCGGTGTATACGTCACGCAAAATACAGGAGCTCCCGGAGGAGGTATTTCTGTTAATATCAGAGGCGTTAACTCCATTGGAGGTACAAATCAACCTTTGTATGTAATCGATGGTGTACAGATACAGCCTGCTGCAGTTTCCTATGGAAACACTTCTTCAACCAATCCGCTAGCAGGGCTGAACCCAAGTGATATCGAATCTATGGAGGTATTACAAGGTCCATCCGCAACGGCTATTTATGGTTCACGAGGCACCAATGGTGTGATCATGATTACTACCAAACGCGGTAAAGCAGGTGAAACTAAGATCACCTACAATTACCTGTATACGCTTCAGGATAAGCCCGAAAATCTTGATGTCATGTCTTTAAGTCAATACGCTACGATGACGAATGATATCAGTGAAATTACCGGTGGTGATCCTCCTGCAGCTTTCTTGGATCCTTCGCTTCTCGGTGACGGGACCAACTGGCAAAATGCCCTATTCAAGACAGCTCCATTGAACAAGCATAATATTACACTTAGTGGAGGTGACGATAAAACGAAATTCTATATCTCCGGTGAGTATTTCAACCAGGAAGGTGTAGCAATCGGATCATCTTTTGACCGATATTCCCTGAGAGCCAACATCGACAATCAAACAAGAAAATGGTTGAAAATCGGATTGAACCTGCAATTATTCCATACCGATGAGGAGCTGGCAACCGGTAGCTCAGATGTAATCAATAATGCGATTCAAATGGCTCCCAATGTACCAGTGACTAATCCTGACGGTTCTTGGGGTGGGGCTGATCCTATAAATGGATCCAGTTTGCAGTTTACTCCGGCCAACCCGATCGCATTAGCAAATTTGCTGGAAAGAACCTACAAAAGAAGAGGTGCTCAAGGCGGATTCAATGTAGAAGTCGATATCGTCAAAGGACTGAAGTTCCGCACGATGATGAATACAAATATTAACTATAATAATGGCCATTTCTTTACCCCAACCTATACGCTAGGGGTGGTGACGAATGATACCAATTCCCTGACAGAAGAATCCAGCAATAGCTTTTACTGGAACTGGAACCAAATGTTAACCTATAATGCTGTTTGGGGCAAACATGCGCTGGATGTGATGGCCAGCCATGAAGCTCAGGAAAACCAATATGAGTTCCTGAACGGTGGAAGAGTCAATTTCCCCTCCAACGATTTACAGGAACTTGGACTTGGCTCAGCTCAGGGCGCTACCAATAGCGGAGGTGCCAATCAATGGGCAATGGAATCTTACTTTGCCAGAGTTAACTACACCTTCAATGAGAAATATATCCTCTTGGGAGCATTCAGAGCAGATGGTTCTGCCAACTTCGGCCCAGAAAACAGATGGGGATATTTCCCTTCACTTTCTGCAGCGTGGAGAGTCTCTGAAGAAAATTTTCTACAGAGTGCAGAATGGCTAGATGAATTCAAGCTGCGGTTTGAAACCGGGCTTACGGGAAATCAAGGCGACGCAATGGCAATCTATGCGCCCCTTAGTTCACCAAGTATTCCTACTCCTTGGGGTGGTGGATTCCTGGTTTCACGGTTTGGAAACCCAAACCTGAAATGGGAGGAGACTTCTACTGTGAACCTGGGCTTCAATTTGAATATGTTCAATAACAGGGTTCAGGTGGAAGGTGATTTCTATCTGAAGAAAACGGACAACCTGCTTCTGCCTAATCCGCTTCCGTGGTACATGGGAACTTCTGCGGAAGGAAGTATTGGCACGCCTACCGTGAACATCGGTGCACTTCAGAATAAGGGTTACGGGATTACGATCAATACCATCAACATTGACAACAGAGGTACTGGATTTGCCTGGACTTCTAATTACAACTTCTCGGGTTTCAAAACAGAAGTGACCAAATTCTTCTCGGAGACGGCATTTATAGATCGTACAGCCTGGTGGCTGAACAACTTCACCGCTAGAGCCCAGCCGGGTTTCGCTCCGTGGTTGTTCTATGGCTACCAATATGACGGTTTGTTCCAATCAATTGAGGAAGTAGAATCTAGTGCAAGACCGGTAGATAACTCTGGAAACCCAATACAAGTAGATCGTGAAAACGGCATCTATGTAGGAGATATCAAGTACAAAGATCTGAATGGGGATGGCGTGATTGATGAGCGGGACCAGACCTTTATTGGAAATCCTTGGCCAAAATTCACCTTTGGTATGACGCAACAATTTGCGTACAAAGGCTTCACGCTGGATATCTTGTTTACCGGAGCACTGGGCGTAGACATCTATAACTATAACAGGTTCATAAACATCAACCCGAACAATGTGAACTTGGGCAGAAATATGCTGCTGGAGACTTTCGATTACGCAAGAATTGAGATGGACGAATCAGGAAATCCATTCATTGCCAACCCAGGGACCGATATTCCACGGATTACAGCTACTGATCTTAACGGTAACGGAACCCGGATTTCGGACAAATTTGTAGAGGATGGATCCTATGTTCGCTTGAAAAACATCAACCTTTCTTATGTCTTCCCTGCTGAACTATTAGGAAAGCAAAATGTGGTAAGAGGTCTAAAGCTGGCTTTTGGAGTTCAGAATGCATATACATTCACTAAGTATAAGGGATATGATCCTGAGGTAGGGGCTTCTGTGGGAAATAATGTACAGGCCAACAACCAACTGATCGGTGTTGACTACGGAAGATATCCTCAGACAAGGATGTATACATTCAGCTTAGGTGTTGACTTCTAATCCAAAAATCATAAACAAATGAAATCGACATGACTAAAATTGTCATTAGGCTCACAGGTCAATGAATATTTTAGTCATCAAAGATTCCATTTGACCATTGAAAGGAAAATATAAACAAATGAAAACAAACACAGAATTCCGGAAAATAATATTGGGAGCGACTTTGCTTCTAGGAGGAATGGTGGGCTGTTCGGAAGATTTCTTGGATCGACCCCCATTAGATTCAATAGTGGATGCCAATTTCTACAAGACTGATGATCAGATACTGGCAGCATCGGCACCACTATATAATATTGTATGGTTTGCATACAATGATAAAGCAAGTCATGGAATCGGAGATGCCAGAGGTGGCGTACTTACTTCAGGCTCATATCAGCTGGAGAATGTACGGTTCAATACAACCGGAGAAACTGCTGAAAACGGTGCTGCCTGGCGTGCATTTTACAATGTAGTGGCGCAATCCAACTCTCTGATCAACAACATCAATGAATATGCAGGTGAGGATGTGACAGAAAGGATAAGGAATTACGGACTGTCGGAAGGACGGTTTATGAGAGGATTGGCCTATTCCTACTTAGTGCAAAACTGGGGATCTGTTCCGATTATTACCAACAATACTGCATTGCTTCAGGATACTACGATAGCTAGGAATACTGAAGAATCTGTATGGCAATTTATCATCAAAGATTTCAGATTTGCTGCAGAAAACTTATCTGAAAGTCCCGCAATGTCCGGAAGACTCACCAAGTGGAGTGCAGAAGGCATGCTTGCCAAAATGTACCTGATTCGCGCAGGTGTGGGCGGATCTCGAAACCAATCAGATCTTGATTCAGCCGCATACTATGCAAAGCGTGTGATTGATAACTCAGGCGCTTCTTTAATGGAGAATTATGAGGATCTGTTCAAAACTGCCAACAATAATAATAAAGAGACCTTGGCAGCACTCCAATGGGTATACAATGCCGGACAAGCCGGTCAATGGGGTGCCCAAAATTCTGTACAGGCATTCCTAGCATTCGGTTCTGAAATCACAGGTTTCGGTGACGGATGGGGTGGGGACATCGGAGCCTCAAAATGGATGTTGGATATGTATGATGATCTGGTATTTGATGAGCGTCGTAAGGCAACTTATATGTTCCCCGGTGACCATTACGCTTATATTACTCAAGTTCCTCCGGGTGGTTCTGCTCAGGAATTGAGAGTTCCGGCCAGAAGTGTCGACGGAAGTCGTGAATATAATAGCCGTGCTTGGGTAAAGAAATATGTGGTAGGTCGTCCAGAAGATAATGATGGAAAAGTAGTGCAGCAGGGTACGGAGATCAATACTTACATTTTGCGACTTGCTGACGTCTACTTGACTTATGCAGAAGCTGTGGTGGGTACCAATCCTGCCGAAGCATTGAAATATGTTAATCTGGTGCGCGAGCGGGCTGGAGTAAACCCATTGAGCTCCGTCACCTGGCAGGACATCTTCGAAGAGCGGATCAAAGAGTTTGCGATGGAAGGACAAGCTTGGTACGAGTTCACAAAGCTTCACTATTATGATCCTGCCAAAGCTTATGAAATTCTAAGCAGTCAGGACAGAGGTACATTCCGGATCTATGCAGACCAGATACCTAATCCTACGCTTTGGGAAATCGAAATTCCTGCAGATGATACATCTCCTCGATTCTTTAATGTGAATGAATCAAACTTCTTGATTCCAATTCCTTCTTCAGAGTTGTCAAGAGCTCCAAATTTGAGAAAGCCTGCAGTTCCATATGATTTCTCTGCTCAAGAAAATTGATTGATAGCTATTATTCAAAATGAATATGAAATCCATAAACACTATAAAATCCTCACACTCACTCCTGGTAGCATCTGCGTTGCTAATGGTGCTTTTCTTGGGAGCTTGCAAGGATGAAGATGAAATAAACGTGGGTCCGCCCACCATAGAACGGGTACGGAATACAGATCCGGCCAGTACAGACAGTTCATTTACTTATGCCACGCTGGGAAGTACCTTAGCCATCATTGGCAATAATCTTTTGGGAACTCAGCAAGTTTATCTAAATGATTATCCACTGGGAGTCAATACAGCCTATGTGACTAATAACACGGTCATCGTGACAGTTGGAGATTCAGTGCCCACGGTGGCCACTAGTCCTGATGTGCCTAATACGCTACGATTGGTGAACAAGTCCGGGGAAGCGGTTATTGAATTTCAAACACTTCCACCTGCGCCGCAGATCATTCAAGTGAAAAATCAATATGTAAGTGCAGGAGATGAGCTGACGCTATTCGGAAGATATTTCTTCTTCATCGATACGGTATATTTTCCAGGTGAAAATGTATATGTGACTTCTGGATTTGAAGCCAATGCAGCAGGCTCTATGATGAAAGTGAAAGTTCCGGAAAATCTTGATTTCAGTAATGGCCAAGCTATTCGCGTAGTCACTAAAAGTGGAGGATCCGCAACCAATAGAAATACACAGATCTATGCAGAGAAAGGAATGGTTGCAGACTTTGATACGAATGGTGCACTCGAATGGCCGTGGAATTGGGGATGGGGAATTTCTGGTGACATGATCCAGCCTTCCCAACCTGGAATAGCGGGGCTTGACGGTAATTTTGGAGGAATGAATCAAGCTTTCCCTGCCAGCTATGGTTGGAACAATGATAAAGTGATCAATCTTACCAACTACAGTGGCACACAGATTTTCCCGGAAGGAGAAGGTTACGAACCAAGTGCACCGGCAGGTAGTTTTGATATTCGCTTTGAAGTGGCCATCAATACGACTCAAAGCATCGAAGGTCTGGAAATGCAGGTTTGGTATCCAGATAGTCAAGGGAATGAACTGAGCTATAATATCCCGATGAGCAACTTTATCAAAGCTACTGATGGAAGCTGGCATACCTTATCCGCAAATATGACCCAATTGACAAATGGCTCTACGCGTTTGGCGACGTATGGGCAATTCCTCGAAGGCTCTTATGATGACAAAGGAGTTAATACGAAACAGCTGAGGTTGGTAGTGGTCAATTCTACGTCCAATGATATCAAAGCTGTTTTAGGAGTAGATAATATCCGGGTAGTAAGAGCTGTTCAATAACAACAATTAGCATAAGAGGTTTATTTACAGGTCTCCGGGGCAATGGTTTTGCCTCGGAGATTTTTCTACACTTAGGTTTTACTAGCTTGAAAATCAGCCAAAAATATTCAGTTCGTTTACTTAAATTTTCAACTCTAATTTTAATTGGGGGGATGATCATTTTATTTGGGTGTCAACAACCTGAAGGGGATCAAGTTCAGACACTTTTTCAATTAACAATCCCTGATTCCACAGGAGTGGTATTTACCAATCAAATTCAGGAAACTGCCCAAGCAAATATTCTGACTTACCAATATTTCTACAATGGTGGAGGAGTAGCTGTAGGAGATGTGAATAATGATGGATTAGAGGATTTGTATTTTACAGCAAATCAAGGACAGAACAAGCTTTTTTTGAATCAGGGAAACCTGAAATTTAGAGACATCACGTTAGCTACCGGTACAGCTGGCAGGGAAAATGCCTGGACCACTGGTACCGCCCTAGTGGATATCAATGATGATGGGCTCAACGATATTTATGTATGCTATTCGGGAGATTTGCCGGATGCAGCACGGAGAAACCAGTTGTTTGTAAATCAGGGACTGGACAAGCAAGGGATTCCATTTTTTAAAGAAATGGCATCCGATTATGGATTAGATGATCCGGGATACAGTACGGCAGCCTATTTTGCAGATTTGGATGTAGATGGGGACTTGGATCTGTTGCTTCTCAATCACAATCCGCGACTTTTTAATAACCTAAATATTCATGCCTTTGAAGCTATGTTATCAGCAAATGATACGCTTAGCAGCTCCAAAATATTCATCAATACTGACGGTTACTTCACGGATAAAACGTCCGAGTCCGGGCTTTCGCGTTCCAGCTTAAGTTATGGGTTGGGTGCTTCCATTGCCAATTTTGACGGGGAGGGATCTGCGCCTGACATCTATCTGGGCAATGATTATTCTGCTCCGGATTATCTCTATAGTAATAATGGCAACGCAAAATTTGAAAACAAGCTTCCTGAGTCAATAGGGCATACGAGCTTGTATACAATGGGAATAGATGCTGCTGATGTGAACCGCGATGGCCGTCTGGATATTTTCACATTGGACATGCTTCCGGAAGACAACATGCGGCAGAAACAGCTGTTTTCTCCTGAAAATTATGAGCATTACAACTTGTTTCTGAAAGCTGGGCTTCATCATCAAATCATGCGAAACATGTTGCAGTTGAACAATGGCGATGGAACATTCTCAGAAGTAGGACAGCTGGCAGAGATCAGCGCGACGGATTGGAGCTGGGCTCCGCTCTTTGCAGATTTTGACAATGATGGCTATACGGACCTTTTCGTCAGCAATGGGTTTTTAAAAGATTTTACGGATCTGGATTTCATTAACTACAGAAACGAATATTTGCAGGGTTCCAAGGTTGATGCAGCCGGGATCAGTGACTTGATCCAGAAAATGCCAGCAACTAAAATGAGCAATTACGCATTTAAGAATAGCAATGGACTGAACTTTAAAAATGAAGCCGACAATTGGGGGCTAAGCGAACCAAGTAATTCAAATGGAGCGGTTTATTCAGATTTGGATCTTGATGGGGATTTGGATCTGGTGATCAACAACTTGAATGAGCCCGCTCAGATTTTTGAGAACCGAGCTTCCGAACGTCAACATTCAAATTTTCTTCAGATCAAGTTAAATGGACTTTCCGGCAACAGGGATGGAATTGGTGCTTCAGTTAAGGTCTACCAAAATGGAAAATTGAATTATCAGCAACAGCAGGTTTATAAAGGGTATCAAGGTAATGTGACCTCTATTCTTCATTTTGGTTTGGCTGGTGAGCAGGTGGATTCCATTGAAGTACGATGGAAAGGCAGCAAAATAAACCGGATCATTAACCCGGAAATAAACCAGATTCTGGAGGTATCCGAAGTCGATGCTGAGCCTGAATTAAGAATTTCCCAGAAAATAGAACCTTATTTTGTAGCGCTTGGGAAAATTATTGAAGTGGAAAAGCTAATGCTTCCCAATGATTTTAAACGGCAAAATCAGCTCTTATACAGCCTTTCCAGGCACAAGATAGCCATGATCAATGCAGATATAACTGGTGATGGTTCAGATGAGATAGTTGTGTCGGATGGGACTACGATTCAGTCAATTCTTGCCCAAACTGATGGCCTTCCCGAAGAAATTGTCTCTATTTATTCTTTTGACCATCCAACTAGTACTTCTCTGGCAGCCTTGGATGTAGATGGGGATGATGATTTGGATTTATATGTAGGAAGAGGGGGGTATTTTGAGCTTTCAGACCATGACGAGCCGCTTCGAGACATTCTTTTATTAAATGATGGAAGTGGAAATTTTTCAGAAAGTACCTTAGATTTTCCTGCTACAGCAACAGAACAAGTGCAGGTGTGGGATGCCAATGGTGATGGGCTGGATGATTTGTTTGTGGGTGCCGGTTACACCCCGGGAAGGTGGCCGGAATCAACTTCAAGCAAACTTCTAATCAATACTGGAAAGGGACATTTTGAGTCTATTCAGGTGGAGGAAGTGTCACGGGTGAATGCCATAAAGACATTTGATCTTGATCAGGATGGCCAGGAAGAATTAATCGTTGCATCGGAATATGACAAAATCAGAATTTTAGGTTTTAGGGATGGAAAGGTTCATGATCGGTCGGAAGAATTTATACCAGGGGCAAAGTCAGGGCTATGGTCCTCCTTACTGATTCAGGATCTGGGTGGAGATGGGCAAGTGGAGTTATTAGCCGGAAACTGGGGGCTTAATTCCCGGTTACAATCTGATGAACAGAAACCTGTTCGGATATATTATTCTGATTTTGATCGCAATGGCTCCGTGGATCCATTGATGACTTTTCCGGTGAAGGGAGAGGAGTATCCGTTCTTCTCCAGAGATGAATTAGCTTCACAGCTATACAGGAAGAAAGCATTATTCCCAAGTTATAAAGCATTTTCACAAGCCAAAATTGAGGATATTCTTACTCCCGATGAGCTAGCTGAAGCGAAACTTTTGGAAGCTGAGGAGCTTCGAACTGTTTTTTACACCATGAAGAACGGAGTTTTTGTAGAAGTTCCTTTGCCAGAAATAGTTCAGGCTTCCCCTGTTCATTCAATAAATGCTTTAGAATCTGAAAATGGGGTTGACTTAGTACTTCTTGGAAATCAGTTAAATACCCGCTTGAAAATCGGAAGAATTGATGCTAATCCGGGATGGGTTTTACGCAAAAGCAAAAGTGGAACATGGGAAGTACTTGACCCGGCTAGTACTGGACTACAGGTAAAAGAGAATGTTTCGAGTACATTGACTTTTGGCAAAAGTTTCTGGTTTGGAGTTCCAAATGAAGGAGTATTTCGATATAACTATAAATGAACTAATGGTAAATAAGATATTAAAAACCAGTATGTTAAAAATTAATCGTGGTGCTTTGATCCAGTTGATGTTCGCGTTGACTTTTGCATTTGCATGTAAAACTCCCAAGTCAGATGAGAATATAGCTGTACATGAATCCATCCGGGTAAACCAAGTAGGATTTTATCCTCAAGAGCAGAAAATGGCGGTAGTGCTGAACCATGAAAATGCGACGGATTTTACCATCTGGAGTATTGCCAAAAAAGAGGTGGTTTTTGAGGGTAAACTCGGTATGGAATCCCGTCAGACACTTTCAGGACATAAAGCACGCACAGCGGATTTCACCGATCTTGCTGCTGAGGGTAAGTACGAATTGATGATAGATGGATTGGGAAAGTCTTATCCATTTGAAATCAAAAATGAAGTGAATGCCGAGCTGGGTAAATCCGCTCTTAAAGCATTTTACTTTCAACGGGCAAGTACGACATTGGATAAGAAGGAGGCTGGGGTTTGGGCCAGGAAACTTGGTCATCCTGATGATCAGGTGATGGTTCATCCATCTGCTGCGGCCAGTTCCAGAGCTGCAGGTACCATTATATCTTCCCCATTTGGCTGGTATGATGCTGGAGATTATAACAAGTATATCGTTAATTCAGGTGTCACAGTAGGTACTTTACTGTCTTTGTATGAGGATTTTCCACATTATTTTCAGTCACTGGATTTGAATATTCCTGAGTCAGGGGATCAAGTGCCCGATCTGCTTGATGAAGTCAACTGGAACTTAATCTGGATGCTTAGCATGCAGGATCCCAATGATGGTGGCGTTTATCACAAATTGACTACGGCATCTTTTGCCGGAATGGTAGCCCCACATTTGGCAGTTGCTCAGCGGTATGTAGTGCAAAAAAGTACTGCAGCTACGTTGGATTTTGCAGCTGTTATGGCACAAGCTTCCCGGGTTTATAAGGAGTATTCTCCCGAAAAGTCAATCACTTATCTGAAAGCAGCGGAGAAGGCATGGAGCTGGGCAAAGTCAAATCCAGCTATCGTATATGAACAGAATCAGCTGAATAAAGATTTTGAACCTGATATTGTCACAGGGGCCTATGGGGATCAGAACCTGCAGGATGAATGGATCTGGGCTGCTGCTGAATTGTACGTTTCTACTCACAACCTTGTGTATTGGGAAGAATTGGAGTCTGCGGACCAATCTTATGTCCTGCCCTCTTGGAGCCAAGTTTCATGGTTGGGCTACTATACATTACTCAGGCATCAAGCTAATCTTGGCCAGCTGCCGCAGGAATGGATGTCAATGTTGAAAATCAATATGTTGGAGGCAGCCCGGAGTCTTGTGAATGCAGCGGTGGAAACAGCTTATCGGGCCCCGATGGGAACGAATGTGAAGGATTTTGTGTGGGGTAGCAATGCTGTAGCAGCAAACCAGGGTATTCTACTTTTGTATGCCTATAAGTACAGTTTGGAGAAACCATTTTTGTCTTCGGCCTTAGACAATTTGGATTATGTGCTGGGAAGAAATGCTACAGGGTATAGCTTTGTGACGGGGTTTGGAGGCAAGACACCTCTTTATCCCCATCATAGATTGGCTACTTCGCGGCCTGAGTTACCTCCTCTGCCGGGATTTATTGTAGGAGGGCCAAATCCGGGTCAGCAGGATGATTGCAACTATCCCAGTTCTATTCCTGATGAATCATTCACGGATGAGAGTTGTAGCTATGCCTCAAATGAGATTGCGATCAATTGGAATGCTCCATTCGCCTATTTGGTGAACGCTTTGGAGGCTATTCATGGATCGTTTTAGTATATGGGAAAAGGGCCGGTTGTAAACAGTCCATGGATAATGGTCCACAGGAGACAGTCCAAAGTCCACAGACCACGGCCTTTCAGCTCTCAGCCACTCCTGTTTGTCATCTTCGGTCAAATGGGATTTGCCAGCCTGAGGTAGGCTGGCTCCGTTCCTATCGATGAAGGGACTTCGGTCTTCTTCGGTCCCCTGTCTTCCATCTCTTTTCACCCCAACATCCAACATCCAACATCCCACATCCAACATCCCACATCCCACATCCAACACCCAACATCCAACATCCAACACCCCACACCCCACTTCCATCTAAGATTTCAGGGCTACACCCCTCTGCGCTTCACTCTTGAAACTTCAATTTCTACGAAAAGGTCAGGGCTACGCCTCTAATCTTCCGTCTCCGGTCCCGCCTTCAACAAATAGTCCAAAGTCCACAGACGACAGACCACGGCCTTTCAGCTCTCAGCCACTTCTGATTGTCATCTTCGGTCAAATGGGATTTGCCAGCCTGAGGTAGGCTGGCTCCGTTCCTATCGATGAAGGGACTTCGGTCTTCGGTCCCCTGTATTCCAACTCTTTTCACACCCTACACCCAACATCCAACACCCAACACACCCCACAAAAATCTATTTCCTGCTACCTATCCTTAGAAGTTTCGATTTTTTTCGGCAAATTCCCTTCAGAAATAAATATATGTGTATGAGCAATTTCTTGAAACTGCTATTAGTTGTCTTTTTACTAAGCTGTGGTTCTTCCAAATTTGATTCTCCTGTAGAGCTTTCAAAACTTTTTGCCGATGGGATGGTGGTGCAGCGGGAGTCACCGATCAATGTTTGGGGAAAGGGTGTTCCGGGCGAGAATGTAAGGGTAAGTTTAGCAGGAGCGGTTTCAAGCGGCACAGTAGAGGCTGATAGTTCTTGGCATGTCCAGCTACCAAAATTGGATGCCGGAGGGCCTTTTGTATTGGAGATCAACCGTCAGAAAATCAACGATGTATATGTAGGAGATGTGTGGGTTGCTGGAGGTCAATCCAATATGGAGTGGAAGTTGAAGTCTGATGTAATCGGAGCGCAACAAGAGTTTGATGAGGGAGGTTTTCCAGCAATCCGTTTTTTTAAAGTACCTAATTCGTACAGCATCCTTCCTCAGGATGATGTGGAAGGAGGAAGTTGGAAAGTAGCAGATTCCACCAATATGAAGGACTTTTCAGCGGTTGCGTGGTTCTTTGCCAAAAAAAATCATCTGGAGAAACGTGTGCCTGTTGGGATAATAGAATCAAACTGGGGTGGAACACCTGTAGAAGGATGGATGGACATCGGGATGTTGGCTAATAAAGAAGGTACTTTTGAAAAGGATGTAAAGGATCTTTTGGAGAATCAGGAGCAATGGATACAAAAACTAGCGGATAATGAGCGAAATAAAGTGGAACGGGATTCCATGTATGCTAAACCAGACTCACTGAAAGCTCTTGAAGTAGCGAATCTAGACTTCAATGATACAAACTGGGGCACAATTGCTCTTCCGGGAGCAAATCCACTTCAGCACATTTCCTGGGTCAGAAAGCAATTTAGTTTAACTGGCACCGATTCTGTCATGCTTTATTTACCGAGGATCGAGCAGATGGCCTATCTATATGTGAATGGTCGACAATTGTACTACAAGGATTGGGGAAAATCAATGCCTGAAATAGAAATACCAGAGGATTACCTTTCAAAAGGAAAGAATGTTTTGACGATCCGGGCCATAAACAGCTGGAATAATCAGCCTCAAATCGGTTCAAAAGGAGAAATGCATCTATTACAAAACGGAAAGAAAATTTCGCTTGAAGGGAGTTGGAAATATTCTAACAATATAGTGGAGCCTCATGTGCCACAAGTAGAATGGTTCAACTGGAAGCCCGGTGTGATGTACAATTCGATGATCCATCCTCTCGTAAATTATACCATCAAAGGAGCAATTTGGTACCAAGGTGAAAGCAATGCCGGAAGGCATCAGGAATATAAGGAGCTATTCTCTGCAATGGTCACCAATTGGAGATCTGAATGGAACCAAGGGGATTTCCCTTTCCTATTTGTGCAGCTTGCAAATTATATGAAGCGGGAGGAAGTTCAGCCTGAAAGTAACTGGGCATATCTCAGGGAAGCTCAAAAGCAAACGCTTGAACTACCTAAAACTGGAATGGCAGTCATCATTGATATTGGCGAAGAAGGGGATATCCACCCAAGAAATAAGAAGGATGTGGGGGAAAGACTTTGGCTTCAGGCAAAGAAAGTAGCTTTTAACGAACGAATTTTGGCCTCAGGCCCTGAACTGGATACGTTGATCCGGAAGGAAGGTGAATTGCTAATACGCTTCAAATCTATTGGTAAGGGCCTTAGCACATCTGATGGAGAAGCTCCAAAATCGTTTATTATTTCAAATCAAACAGGCAGGTTTAAACTTGCGGATGCAGCATTACTGGATAGTGCCACTGTAAAGCTGGTATTGCCAACTGGCGCAACGACCGGGGAAGTGAGATATGCTTGGGCAGATAACCCTGAAGTGAATTTGGTGAATGATTTAGGACTTCCGGCAGTTCCTTTCAAAGTAGAATTTTGACGGCTTGATTAACCACGGAGGACACAGCGGGTAACGCATAGGCCATAATTTATTATTGTTATTGGACCTCTCTCACCATGGTCTGTGTCACACAGACCAAAACAATTGATAATGCTCGCTCGGCTCAGATCCAGACCATTTATAGTGACTTGTGCGACACAAGCCACGGTAGAAGGGCGCGGCAGGTACCGTTTAAACCGCTGAGCACGCGAAAAAAAGCACAAAGAGTAAAGGTTTGCAGAGGCGCTGGGCTCTTATTTCTATTTATAGTTTAATGCCTTTGGCGTTATTCCGTACTGCCCGGACATTTAAAGAGACTGCCTGCCTAGCCGGCTAAAACAGGCTCCGTTCTTCGCAATGACGTTACTATGCTGCGGCTTTTGGTTCTTAACCCTTGTCTCTCGGCTCCTAATTCGTGGTTCTTCTTTCTTTTCACTGTAGTTTACCCATTGAATCTTGGATGATCAGCATTTCTTCGATTTTGTCCTGGAATTCTGGGCGTGGTGGAATTTTAACTACATTTTCCAGAAAGTCAATTGTAGCAAATAATACTCCTTCCCAATCCCCGGAGGTGATGGAGCTTGCAATTACGTGGTCACCGGATTTGGAAAATGCCTTCTTGCTTTTTAGCTCCTCAGGAGTTCCAAGGTCATCGTACATTTCGAGCATACTGGAAACAGAGACTACATGATCTTGCTCTTTCTCGTCCTTAAAATAATACCCTAAGAATAGTGGTTGCTTTATCTTCTCAAAGGTTTTCGTGTTCATGTTGCTGTACATCAGTATGGCCAAACTTTCATAGCCATTGATATGGTAATCCTCGGACCAGTACATGGCTTTTTCACCTTCTCTTTTCTGGTGAAGCATTTTCTTTTCCATCATGGTCCACTCCATTGATTTCTGCATCCATGGATTAAAAAATGCATTAAGTCTTTCACCATAATCGCGAATGGCCGGAGAATATACGACCACCGCTTTTATGTCAGGCTGTTGACTGGCAAGTAGCAAAGTCAAGGCGCCACCCATGGAAGTCCCCACAACTATTACTTCATCACCTAGACTTTTCCCGATCTGATACGCTTCTCCCGCAGCGTCCGCCAGCGCTTGAGGGGAGAGAAATTCCATTCCATTGTCCCGCTTTATGCCATGTTCAGGGAGTCTTGTCACAAACAAATTAGCTCCAAAGTGATCAGCCAAAAATCGGTGCACCGGATCACCTTCCATCGGACTAGCTCCAAATCCATGTATATAGACGATGGAATAAGATGTTTTGTGCTTGTTCAAACTGTCTGCCCAAACTATATAGGCTTCGTTATTGTCTTTCAGTCCAATTACTGTGTCTTCCCGGTTTTTGACATATTCCTGCAATTCATTGAGCCGTGTGGGTACTTCGGGATAAGAAATGGTAAGTTCCTGATGAGCAACTTTTGGTCCAAGCATATACACAATTACAAGGACGATGGCGGTGGCAAACAGGCCTAAAAATATCTTTCGAAGCATAAATCATTTGGATTTCAGTACAGGCATGGCGGATTTAGTCACTCTTTGCATACCATTATTAAGCTCAGCACAGTTTTGGTTTTGAGTAGGAAATAAGGAGTTGGTTGGTAAACTAGTACAAAATTGACATACCCAGTAGAATCACCAAAGTTAATCATTTACATATCGCTTATTTAAAAAAGGCTCATAATATACATTCACGTCAGATGCTTCGGCTGACTTTGAACTATCGCAAGTCTCAAAAGGATCAGCTTTTGCATGGTCCAAACAGGAGCCAAATACGATAATCGTCCCGTACGCAAAAAGAACAGCGATTGTTGATTTGAAAATTTTCAACTTCAGTATTTTCATTGGGTAAGGAGAAGGATGATATTTTTAGAGATGCGTAGCTAGATATAACAATGAAATTACTACTATTGATTTTATAAACCATACTGGTAATCATTTAACTGTATTAATTAATCTTAAATATAATCTTATGAAGATATTATCCACTTTGATTATCTTATTGGGTATAGGGTTTCAAACTCTATTTGCACAAGAGGAAATGGAGCAGCCGGCAACTCAGGCAGTATATGCAGAAATCGGTGGAGCAGGTCTACCCTATAGCTTTAATTACGAATTTCGATTCAACAAAATGGATGTAAATTCATGGGGAATGCGGGTCGGATTTGGTGGATTTGCAGTCGATGGAGATTCTTTCTTTACATTACCTGTCATGGCAAATAAGCTATTTGGTAAGGGCCCCCACTTTTTTGAGCTAGGTTTTGGGGCTACCTTCATAGCTTTTGACAATGATAATTACGGCTACGAGTCCTGCTATACAGATTCTAATGGTGATTATATATGTACCAGTGAGAGTGATAATAGCGCACACTTCATTTTGGAAATTGATAATTCTCCCTCTGTTATGGGCGTTTTGAATTTTGGTTACAGAAGGATGCCTGTCGATGGAGGATTTATGTGGAAGGCCAACCTAAATCCCGTTTTCAATAATAACGGATTCTGGCCACTATTTGCAGGCGTGGGAATTGGCTATGCATTCTAGCTAGAGCCAAGAAGCTAGAACTTAGAGCAAAGAATCAAGTAGGCAGTGAACAGTCTCAGTTTGCAAAGCTCAGCTGTTAGGTTTGCAGATTAGCGATAATTCAGGGAGGCGTAATCCTGACGTCTTAATAGAAGAACAACGTAATAAACCGGAAAAGCAGAGCGGCATAGCCTTGTAACCTACCAACAGTCAAAGGAAGGAACCGAGAGTCAAGAACTAAGAACAAAGTCAGTCTATAGGAGAAGCAGGGGCCACAGAGTCTCTGCGAACGTTACCCTTTGTGCTTCACTTCGATCGCTCCTATGTGGTTTAGCAAGTGGTAATAGGTGTTTGATGAAATTCAGATTTGGACCCCATAATCCCGCTCAACAGCACAAATTCTGGTTTTATAAGCAGCGTACCATTTTTCTCTGCCCATTTTTTGGGCTACTAAATGATCGGTCTGTTGTTTCCATGCCCGAATGGATTCCAGATCCTTCCAATAACTCACTGTTATCCCTACTTCTTCCCGTGCACTTTCGTGGCCAAGATATCCGGCATGTTGCTCCGCTAGCCTAACCATTTCTGTCGAAGTTTCTGTATAATTTTCATCCACTTCAGTTCGGACACTTGTAAAGATCACTGCAAAATAAGGTGGGGGAGGTGTGGTGGCTATCATTTTCTGTTTTTGACTAAGGGTATTTCCAGCGCTAGTTGTCTTTTACTTGGCTGCTCTAAATATACAAAATACAGCTTATTTGATCATTTCTGTTTGGCTTTGCCTAGAACCCAAGGTACTCTATTGTAATAGATTGTCTCTTAAGGTGTTTCTCAGGGGTTTGACATTAATCAATAAATCGCTGACACTGAAACAGGAAGATTTAATAGCTCGTATATTTGTATGCAAGCAGAGTAGTTTGAAATTAATATCAATATAAAATTTTAATTATTCTTCTGTTTATGAAATTAAATCAACTAAAATTTCGAAATGTAGCTGTTTTCGCAGCCTTTCCAGTAGTAATGAGTCTCTCATCATGTGATGATAGTTTGGAGGTGATCCAAACTGTTAATGAAGAATTTACAGATGTGAATTCCATAGAAGCTGAAACTGGATTTTTAGAATTCACTTACCAAGGAGACCCCGAAGCTACTTCAATTACAATGGAGGGGAATCTTGAAGCTAATAAACCCGGTAAATTCGAAATAGAATACCGTGTAGAAAATGGAGTTCTAAAGATAGAACTTGATCAAAACTCGTTAAACGGTGGGAATTCGAAAGGATATGTTCATTTAACAGGTCCATCATTAGTGGACTTTGACTTGGAAAGTAGCTCGGGAAATAACCGAATTTCAGGTTTACACGCTACTCATGTAGAAATAGATGGTGGTTCGGGAAATGTGGACTTAGATGATGTCGTTAGTACTAGTATAGACATAGAACTAGGTTCCGGCAACATCAATGGAACCAACCTCGAGGGAAATCTAGAGCTTAAAATTTCATCTGGGAATATTGATCTGCGATCGGTTCAAGGAAATGTTAATATGGACGGGTCAAGTGGAAAGATTTTTCTTTCTCAAGTAGATGGAAGGGTAAATGCTAAACTTAGCTCGGGTTTAATAGAGCTTGTGGATGTGAAAGAACTGGCCAAGTTGGAAGCATCTTCTGGTAATATTTCAGCATCAAATTCAGGGTTGGGCACTCAAAGTAATTTCAGGGCATCTTCTGGCAATATTTCCATTAAAACATTTTCGATTCTTACTGATTATAACTACGACTTAAGTGCAGGAAGTGGGAGAATTGCTGTGGGAGAGAGTGTCTCTGGAGGATCATTGAAAATAAATAACGGTTCTCCTTATACCGTCGTTGGGTCCGTATCAAGCGGAAACATCGAAATAAGGAACTAGTGAAAAGTTGTTCACGTCACCCTGAAGCTCGGTTTTACCGGGCTTTATTTTTTTCAGGTTCTGTACTGGGATCAATTTGAGTTTTTCGTAGATCCTTAATTCGTAGCGTGTAGTTCTTATCGTCTCTGAATGGTACAATCGGCATCGCGTCATTCATCTGAGGTACATGGATTGGCATATTATACCTATCTTCTGAAAGAACCAAAGCACCTTTTTCCCGGTCAATTTGATTAGTTAAATTAAGCACGGAACCATACAAAACCCCCTTATTTAGAGGTTTGAATTGGATGGAATCAATTCCTTCCCAAGTTTTGATCATGCTAATAGGAGTTTCAATATGAAAGCTCCTTTTCTGTGTATATTTTGTAGTTGCTGTATTTTGCCCCAAGCAAGTAGCTGCCAAAATGCACTGAAAGAGGATGGATATAAAGATAGTTTTCATGTCGTTTTCAGGGAAGATCAAAAACTTTTTGAAGAGGAACTGTTATGGGTGAAAAATCAGGATTTGTCTCCATAATATCTGCCATATAGCTCCACCAGCGTTTTACTATAGCGTTGGATCCAATATCCTGGGAAGTAGTGTCTCCATTAATCTTCTGAAAGGCAAATAGGAAAGAAGTCTCTTTATCCAGAAAAATTTGATATTCTGTAACCCCGGTTTCTTTGAGTAGAGACACTAGTTCTGGCCATATTTCCCGGTGTCTTCGCTCATACTCCTTCTCGAATCCAGGAAGGAGTTTCATACGGAATGCAAGTTTCTGAGGCATAACTTAAGCTTAGATCTGAGTTCAATGAGCTTTAGTACAGGTGTAAAGTAACTAAAATTGATCATTATAAGTAAAAAGAAAATGGTTTTATATCAATCTAATTGATCATAGCGTATTACATCCTTAAAATGATGCTTAAATTTTAATGGAAGCGCTTTTGTTTAAATTGTTTTTAGATGTAGGGTACAATAGCTATCATCGTGCACGTGATATGTGGTTCATTTTATCCAAGAAAGGAATCCTACCAACAGCATACAGAAGATAGTTACAACTTGAAGATGAAGTAACTGTTGAATTTAACGTGAAGAATTGTACAAGAAAAACTATGAATTGCTAAGCTAAGTATTTGTCTTACAATGGATATTGAAGCTCCGAGTAGGATTTTGTTTAGATACATTTTCATTTTAAGACAGAAGGTTTTTTTGTCACTAAGAAAAAAAGCACTTAATATTGAGAGAAATTTTAAGTTGAAATGGTGGAGTTTTAGGGAACGGATACTTCACTACTAGTTATAATGTTGGACACCAAATCCTTTTAAAGTCACATTTATGTTAAAAACAGCCGCTTTAATTCCGGCACGTTTTGCTTCCACCAGGTTACCCTCCAAGCTTGTTCAGGACTTGGGAGGGCTCTCCGTAATCCAGAGAACTTATCTCAGCACGATGGACACGGGAGTTTTTGACGAAGTATGGGTAGTGACTGACCATAATGATATCAAATCTCAGATAGAATCTTTAGGGGGCAAGGTTTTTATGAGTAAAGGGGAGCATGAAAGTGGGTCTGACCGAATAGCTGAAGCGCTTGAAGAAGTAGATGCTGATTTGATCGTGAATGTACAGGGAGATGAGCCCTTTCAGGATAGAAAATCCTTAAGTGATCTAGTCAAGGTATTTTCTGATTCAAAAGTAGATGTTGCCTCTTTAAAAACAAGGATAGATTCAGGCATGGCGAAAAACCCCAATGTGGTTAAAGTTGTGGTGGATGTATGTGGAGACGCCCTGCTATTTTCAAGATCTGTGATACCATTTAATAGGGAAACATCAAAAAATGCAGAATATTGGAAGCACATTGGTGTGTATGCCTATCGAGTGGATGTACTTCGCGCATTTACTAAGCTTACAAAAGGGAAATTGGAATCAATTGAGATGCTGGAGCAGCTTCGTCTTTTGGAAAATGGGTATAAAATCAGAATGGTAGAAACTGAACATCAAGCTATTGCCATAGACACAATGGAGGATTTGCAAGCGGCTAGACAATTATTTGGAATAGAATAAGTTTGATACTATTGAGAATACATAAATCGCTATTTGAGTATAATTGCGTATCTGTGCTCAGATTAAAAAAAAAGCTTTTTGAGGTTTAATGATTAAGTTTGCGCAGCTTTTGAAGAAGTAAAACAAAGAATACAATTATATGAGGAATTTATTGAGAGGAATAGGGTTTTCGCTCATTGTGTTAATGGCATTCAGCTGTATCTCAAATGAGAAGATCATATATCTTCAAAATCTTGAAGAAAATCCACCTATAGAAGATGGAGAATTAATAACTTATAAAATCCCTGAGTATAAGCTTCAGTTCAATGATATCATCGACGTAAATGTGCAGACGATTGATGACATGCTTCAGTTTGGCTTCAACAATAAAGCTCCTCAGATGAATAACCAAATGGGCAATGTGTCCGCTCAAAGTGGGGGCGACATTTACTACATGACAGGTTATTCAGTAGATCAAAATGGAAATATCAGACTTCCTATAGTAGGCGATGTGCATGTAAAGGACAAAACGCTTGAAGAGGCAAGGGTGACTATTGAGGAAAGTTTACGAAAATATGTGACCAGTGAACTTTATGTCAAAGTGAAGCTTGGAGGCATCAGGTATTCAGCATTGGGAGAATTCAGAAGGCCGGGCAAATTCGTGGTTTTGCAAGACCGGATGACCATTTTTGAGGCGATAGCCAATGCAGGAGACCTTACTACAGTAGCCAAAAGAAGTGACGTATTGCTGATCAGACAATATCCCGAAGGGACTAAGTTGCACAGAATAGATTTATTGGATAGACAGATAGTTGAATCGCCTTTTTACTTTATCCAACCGAACGATCAATTATATGTGGAGCCTATGAAGGTGCGTGAAGCAGGTACAGGTGAGAACACAGCGCAATCTTTAGCGCTTATTTTCTCAGGTATTTCTGCAATGGCCTTGATATTGAACTTAATCAAATAAGATTTATGTACCCCAATACTCCAAACCCAAGCAACACGGGCCAGAATCCTTTTATGGTGCAGAAAGAAGACGAAATAGATCTGAAAGTACTTCTGTTTAATTATTTACAATATTGGTTGCTAATTGCTGTCTGTATGTTTATTGGCCTTTTGGCCGCATTTTTATTTAACAGATACGCTACAAACATTTTTAAGGTAGAATCCAGTGTACTTGTGGTGGATGATAAACCAACGCTCGGTACTGATTTATTTGAATCAAGTGGTCTGGGAATGCTTCAGGGCAAAAGTAATATTGAGAATGAAATTGGCATATTAAAGTCTTTCTCCCTTGCAGAGGAGGCGGTGTCAGACCTCAATCTGAATGTTCAATATTACCAGGAAGGTATGCTGACGACCTCTCAGATCTATGATAAAGTTCCTATCTTGGTAGAAGTCGATTGGCGCAAAAATCAACTTGTAGGAGGAAGATTTAGAGTTGAAGTAATTAATGAGAATTCATTTGAAATTAAAATTGATAATGATGAATTCAAGATCTATAATCCTGCAGACCCTTATTACAAACTTTTAGTAGAGCAAGAGATTTCATTAAAGAAATCCATCTATAGTTTTGGAGAGGAGATTCAAGGGACTGAATTTTCGTTTACAATTAACCAAATATCAGCGGTACCCGGTGACATAATTTTGTTTAGTCTAGTGGATACTCCATCCCTTGCGTTGAAGTACAGGGAAGAGTTGTCTGTAACACCGATAAATAAACAGGCGTCCATTCTTTCGCTTAGTTTGGAAACCCCAGTGAGAAGATTGGGAGAAGATTACATCAATAAGTTGATGGAAATGTACCTTGCACGGGAACTAAAAGAAAAAAACAGAGCATCTGAAAGTACTGTCAAGTTTATCAATGATCAATTAACAGGAATTTCAGATTCATTGAGTCAATCGGAAAGTAAACTCCAGCAGTACAGAACAGAGAACAAAGTGTTTAACCTCTCTGAGGAGGGAGCTGTGATTTTTACCCGGATGCAGGAATTGGAGACCGAAAAGGGGCAAGCTGAAATCAGCCTTAAGTATTATCAGACACTCCGGGATTACCTAGCTAACAATCAATCGGGTGAATTGGTGGCACCGTCAATAGTCGGGGTTACTGATCCGTTATTGAATTCCCTTGTTCAAGCTTTTAGCGAGTTGCAGGCTGAACGAACCCGACTTCGGGCCAATTTTACCGATCAAACACCTGCGGTAAGAGAAATCGAGACGAGAATTCAGAATACCAAACAGGCATTGCAGGAAAATGTTAAATCTGCTATTTCCAACACAGGGAATTTGATCGCAAATTTGAACAATCAGATCAGTATGATCGAGCGCGATGTAAATTCTTTACCTGCCACTGAAAGACAATTGCTGGGCTATCAGCGCCAGTTCTCGATCAACGAGAATATTTACATCTACTTACTGGAAAAGAAGGCTGAAGCTGAAATAACCAAAGCGGCAAATATGCCTAAAAACAGTATTCTGGATCCTGCCAAAGCAGGTCAAATGCCAGTAGCTCCTAAAAGATCTTTAAACCTTTTAATAGGGCTCATTCTTGGATTGATCGTGCCTATCGGCTTCATCACAGTCAAAGACTTCCTGAATACAAGGATTGAAGATCCTAAAGAACTTGAGAAGCAGATTAGGGTGCCATTGATTGGGATGATCGGAAGGAATAATTCGGATGACGCGATTCCTGTATTGAACAATCCAAGATCTACAGTGACAGAATCATTCAGATCATTACGTGCAGATATGACCTATCTAAGTCCGAACAGGGAGAAACTTGCACTTCTGTTTACTTCCTCTATATCCGGTGAAGGTAAGACTTTCGTGTCCATCAATATGGCATCTGTTTATGCACTGATGGGTAAGCGGGTAGTACTTATTGGCCTTGATCTTAGAAAGCCGAAAATTGCTGAAGATTTTGGAATGGTGAACGATAAAGGAATGAGCACTTGCCTGAGTACGAACACACCATGGCAAGAGGTAGTAAAGAAGACCAACCACAAGGATATGGACGTAATCCTATCAGGCCCTATTCCTCCAAATCCGGCGGAATTGCTACTTCAGGATAAATTCGGTGAGATTATAAAGGAAATCAAGAATGCATATGATGTTGTCATTTTTGATTGTCCTCCTGTAGGGTTGGTGTCCGAAACGAAAGAACTTTTTGCTTTCTCGGATATAAGTTTCTTTGTGTTCCGTCAAGGCTATTCTATGAAAGGGAACACGCAGATTCTCAATAATCTGGTTGAAAAAGGTGGCGTTTCAAAAATTTACGGCATCCTCAATGATGTTCACATTGACAAAGGCTATGGCTATGGGTACGGATATGGTTATGGCTATGGTTATGGCAATAATTCTTATGGATACCATGACGAAGTTCAACTTCCATGGTGGAAAAGAGCGCTAAGAAGAAGTTAGGACTTCGTCATAGTTAGCCTTTTTTAGGGCGTTTAATTTAAAAGATATATAGAAGTTTAGACAACAGACCAGTTCATATGAATCTGGCCTGTTGCTTTTATTGATGGTTTAACCCGAAATATGCATTAGACAATCTATTACGGCTTTAAACTGCTTCAAAATCAGTCACTTCGTTTCTGTTTTCGATCTCACCATAGCGGTGCTATGCCTCCATCTCCAAACAGCCTGATTTTTTTGCACTTTAAACCCTCACTACGAATCCTAATGCATAATCCGGGTTTTAACGCCGTTGGCGTTATAGCGGACCTATCCAGTTCAATTGGCAGGTACTTCGGTCTCCGGTCTCCGGTCTTCTGTCTTCCAACATCCAGCACTCACTTAACCTATCGTGAAAGATTCTCCATTTGAGCGGTTGATTCTATGGGCACATCATTGTATACAAGCGTCCATCCAAGGTTATTAGTAAGGATGTAGATACTAAGCAATTCACTCATCAGTCTTTGCTCTGCATCATCTTTAAGGCCTGATGAATCTATTTTCTTTCGAAAATGAGCATTCACACTTTTCTTGACCTTATTATAATCCTTAGCGTCGAATTGGTTTAGGTAATCCTGCGTCACATCGTAATATTCAAAATCCGGATAAATATTCACAACGGGCTCCGGGATTTTGGTAATTGTGACCGTCTTGTTTTGTATATCAATTTCAGTTTCCAGCTCTCGAAGATCGTATTCCACGGTGGCTTTTGCATTGGCAACTACCAAAGCTTTCTTGTTGGACTTAATAAGATCCATGAATAGATTCTGGGAATTCTTAAAGGTAAATACTTGGGAATAATACCCTTCCGTAACGATCAATTTGCCTACTTGTTGGATCTGCTGCTGGATCATCGCTGAGTCGGCATGTAATTCTTCTTTCTCTGCTTTCCTGTCAAACAAAAACCAAATGGTTCCTAATGTCAACACAGCTACCAGAAATCCTAATGTAAATTTGTTCATGTATGTATGATTTAGTAGGACAGCTGTCCTTTACGAGAAATGCCCCCGAATAGATGCAAATTGGAATTGAAAGAGTAATCTATATTTTTAAGTAATTTGGAACAAAATATCCAACGTTAAGAGTTCGGATTCAAACGCCGTTGAAGTTTACTTGTACATCAACTGCGGCAAGCGGGTTGATCAGGAGATTATCATGCAAGGAAGATGTTTTTCGAAAACACCATAGGAAGGTTAAAAAAAATGTCGTCAGCTGGATAATATAAAAGGTGCTTTTAAATTCGGAATAGAGCTCCGATTCTAACTACTATTGCTTTGAGAAAATCGATTTGATATATTTTTTTATGAGAGGTTTAGAAAGATAGTCCATTACTGTGCTATAGGTACTTGCTTTGCAAATATCCCTTTCATCTACTGAACTGCTCAAAATGTATATTTTTGCCCGATTATTTTCAGTATTGAAACAGTCCAGAAATTCCCAACCGGTCATTTCAGGCATATTGAGGTCAAGAAACAGGTATTGGACATTAATAGTATAAATCTCGAGTAAAGCAGCCTTGGCACTGTGGTATTTAAAAAATTGACAGGGTTCCTTCACGTTTTTAGAAATGAGGTTTTCAGTAACAAATGTACTGACCGGATCATCATCAATTAATACTATATTCAACATCTAACGCCAAAGATATGTGTATGAAATACAAAAAGAGTATTGCAAAAATACTTATTTTAGTTGGTAACAAAAATGTGGCCAATCTATTATAGTATTTTAATTCAGAATATTCTTTCACCGACTACTCCTTCACACTACTGTTTAAATCATTCAAAAAGTAGCTGATTATTTTATCCGTAGTTTTTAAAATCTTATTGCTCTTTGATTTTTGGCTACTCACTTCAGTCACTCCGGTAAGCGTCATTAGCAGTTTATCTTCTTTTGGGTCTATGAAATCCACTATTACTTGAACCAGCTCATAATTGGAGGTTTTGGTGTTATTGTAAGCATACGGATTGTACATCCAGGGATCCCAAACTCTATATCCCCAGTAAGGATATGGATTATAATTGTTTCTGATTTCTCTTTGCCTAAGATCCTCATTTGACGTATACCTGATCACCAGGTCAGGCTCAGCTTTATCATATTCCAGGCCATTGGCAGTTAAACTTTCTTGTAGATGGGTCTGTACTTGCTGATCAATCATTTGGCTTGTAAAGCCGCTCATCCCCACTTCTTGGTTCATGATCACAAACGAGTCATATTTTTTTCGAATAGGGATTTCGGCATTTTCTTTGAAAATTTCAATAGAACTGCAGGAGTACATTAGAAATGCTAAGGCCAATACGCTGACACACAGGGTAAAACGGGTTGAATTCATCGGGTAGTACGGTACTTTCTTACAAAACGACGGTAGGACATAAAAGTTAAGTTTATCCAATTTATTGAAAAATATAGCTGGAATATCACCTATTTCTATTTGCGTTGACTTTCAAATGCTATTTTTGACAAAAAAAGAATGAGCAAGCCGGATTTTGATGATATTTTTATGGAGCTAGCGGTCAATTTAGCCCAAAGATCTCATTGCATCAAAAAACATGTAGGGGCAGTCCTCACCAAAGATACCCGAATTATATCCATTGGTTATAATGGCCCCCCTGCAGGAACACATAATTGTGATGTGGAATTTCCAGATAATGGTTGCGCCAGAGATAGCAAAGGAAGTTGTTCATTGGCACTTCATGCGGAGCAGAACGCTATATTGTATGCCGTGAAGAATAATACTACTGTTGATGGCTCCACTTTATATGTGACACTTGCCCCTTGTCTGGCATGTGCTAGAATAATATTCTCCATGGGGATTTCCCGGGTGATTTATCTGTTTTCCTATGCGGAATACAAAGGGATAGGGTCGGATGAGGGGGTAGACTTCTTGCGAAAATTTGGAGTTAGAGTAGATAAGTATGCTAAGGAATTGGTTGTGACTGATTCATTAATTTGACCTCAAGTAGAATGTCAAAAAAGACTGTAATTCATTAGCGTGAGGGAGAATAAATAGCCAAAGTCTCAGCCGAATGATAGTTATTAGCGTATTTTAAGGAGTAAAAATAACATCCGAACGGCTGTTCTTTCCGAGGATCAACACGGATTTTTGCTTTGATATTTTATCATTACAATTTTTCTTTCTCCTCAACCCATCTGTCCCACGGCTGCATCGATACTTGTCCAAGACAGGAGATTTGGACAAATTGTGCGAGATCTATGACTATAAAAAATTCACTTCAGGGATGATTTCTACCCCGAACTTCTGTTTTACTGATTCTTGGATATTTTGCGCAAGTTTTTGAATTTCTTTTCCATCTCCATTTCCAAAATTAACCAGGACTAGGGGGTGTTGAGAATGTACCCCAATTTCCCCAAAGCGTTTCCCTTTCCATCCACATTGTTCAATGAGCCAAGCAGCTGGAATCTTTATTCCATTATCAGTAGAATATCCAGGTATATCCGGATAATTTTTTCTTAATGCTTCAAACACTTGAATAGGTACAGTTGGGTTTTTGAAAAATGAGCCTGCATTTCCAATTTGTTTTGGATCAGGAAGTTTGGATTGGCGTATTTGGACGACAGCATCAGCGATGGCCTTGATACTGAGTTCTTTTACCCCGTTAGTTGCTAGAGTTTGTTGAATGGCTCCATAATTTGTATGGAATTCGGGGTATTTGTTAAGCCTAAAAACTACACTGCAGATTACATATTTATCTTTTAGCACATTTTTGAAAACACTTTCCCGATAGCCAAATCCACATGCTTCGGAATTAAACTCTTCAAGTTCGAAGGTGCTACGGTTAAGTGCTACCAAATGTGAAAAGACATCTTTGATCTCAACACCATATGCTCCGATATTTTGCATTGGAGATGCACCGACAGTTCCTGGAATGAGTGATAAATTTTCTACACCTGACCAGTTATTTTCAATTGCGTTCTGGACGAAACCATGCCAGTTTTCTCCCGCACCTACTTCCACATAAAAATGCAGATCGTCAGTTTGGATTAGATTTATTCCTTTTAGCTCTAATTTAATTATTAACGCATCTTGGTCTTGGGTCAATAAAATATTACTTCCTCCTCCGAGCAGAATGACCTTGATATTCTGAGTGTTAGCCCAATAAAGTGCTTCTTTCAGTTCTGACAAGCTCTTTACAATCGTAAAAAACCTGGCTTTTTTATCAATGCCAAAGGTATTAAATGGCTTAAGAGAGATGTTTTCTAGTATATTCATAGTTGGAGTAACGCCACGAAATAAGTAAGATTTTAGAGGAATATGAAATCTATCATGACGAGAATGCCACACTGCGGCAAATTATGAGCCTTACCAAACAGGCTTTTTGATCAATATAAACACATTAAATAAGCGGCTCCTAAAAAAGAAAAATATGGAAGAATTGGTTATTAATGGAATAAGAATCCGGCCAGGCCAGTCGATGAATATTGAGATTGCTATTGCAAAATTGCCTACACATACTTTAATTGATTTACCGATTTTTATCCGGTCTTCTAAAGAGCCGGGACCTGTGGTGCTGATTAGCGGAGGAGTACATGGTGACGAGATCAACGGAGTGGTGACTGCAAAACGGATTATGGAGGAGATGGATGAAGGACTGGAACTATTGAAGGGGACGCTTATTTTTATTCCTTTAGTGAATATTTATGGCTTTTTATCCAACAGCCGAACTTTTCCAGATGGGCGCGACCTGAATAGAAGCTTTCCTGGAAGTAAAAAAGGGTCACTGGCTTCAAGCATCGCCTTTATCTTAAGTAATGAAATAATACCCCAGATAGATTATGGAATTGATTTCCACACCGGGGGGCGAATGTTGACAAACTTTCCCCAAATCAGGGTTGATTATAAGGATAAGGTAGCAATGGATCTTGCTAAGGCGTTTGGTACACACTTCGTAGTTAATTCAAAATATATAGAAAAGTCCTTCCGGAAAACTGCCTACAAAGCCAAGAAACATATTCTGGTCTATGAAGGCGGCGAATCCATGAGACTTGATGAATACGCCATTGAGGAGGCCGTTAATGGATCAAAACGTCTGCTTAAAAGCTTGGGAATGCTTGCAGAAGCACCAGATCCTCTTGAAACTATTCTGCTCAAAGAAAGCAATTGGGTTAGGGCTAAAGCTTCAGGAATCTTTAACGCGAGTGTTAAAGTAGGGGAGTCCGTCAAGAAAGGTCAAATACTAGCTAGAATTTCAGATCCTTATGGACAAGTAAAAATCCCTGTCAAGGCCCCAACAAATGGACACATTATTGGAATCAATAATCTTCCTGTTATTAATACAGGAGATGCATTAGTACATATTGGTAAAGAGTAATTTAAATTTACTTTAGAATTGAACTTTATAAAATCGTGATTGAATGAGTATTTCGGAAACCTATGAGAAAGTAAGAGAGCATTCACTGTTTCTTTGCCAGAATTTGATTACTGAAGATTATAGTTTACAGGCGTCTGAAGAGGTGAGCCCTCCCAAATGGCATTTGGCACATACTACCTGGTTTTTCGAGCAATTTATATTGGTGCCATATGAACCTTCTTATCAAGTTAAACATCCTCAGTTCAACTTTCTTTTTAACTCGTATTACAACTCACTCGGCGCACGGACTGCCCGCAACCAACGGGGATTGATGTCCAGGCCAGCAGTTTCCGCCGTCAAAGAGTATCGGCAATACGTAGATCAGGCAATGGCCGAATTGATCGCTAAAGATGATCCTAAGTTGAATGAACTGGTTATTCTCGGGATTAACCATGAGCAGCAGCATCAAGAATTGCTGCTCACTGACCTGAAATATAATCTCTGGTTCAATCCGTTAAATCCACAAGTAATGGATATATCGGAATATACGGAAGAGTCTCAGCCAAAATGGGTAGAACTAAAGGAAGGCATCTATGAAGTGGGTTACCGTGGCACGCAATTCTGCTACGACAATGAGCTCAATGCGCACAAAGTTTACCTGAATGATTTTGCCATTTCTTCTTCTTTGGTGACAAATTCTGAATATTTGGAATTTGTTGATGCTGGTGGTTATACCAACCCGGCGCATTGGCATGATGAAGGATGGGCTTGGGTAAAAAATCAGACAGTCCATGCACCACTTTATTGGGAAAAAATAGACGCTGTCTGGGCATACTATACATTGGATGGGATGAAGCCCATCGAAATAAATGCGCCTGTATCCCATGTGAACTTTTATGAAGCTTCGGCATTTGCTTCCTGGAAGGGAGTGAGGCTTCCGACTGAATTTGAATGGGAGGTATCACAAAATCAATTTTCCTGGGGGAAACGCTGGGAATGGACCAATTCTGCTTATCTGCCATATCCGGGATTTAAAGTTGCTCCTGGAGCATTGGGAGAATACAATGGTAAGTTCATGATCAATCAAATGGTTCTTCGTGGAAGCAGTGTAGCTACCTCCGAAGGGCATTCACGTCCTTCTTATAGAAACTTTTTTCATCCACATTTAAGATGGCAGTTTATGGGCATTCGCCTTGCCAAATCTATTTAAAATTTATGAACGCAAAGAACTCTGATTATGGCTCTTTTGGTCAAGATGTAATTTTTGGCCTAAATTCAACACCAAAAACACTTTCTTCAAAGTACTTCTATGATGGAAAAGGGGACAAGCTTTTTCAGCAAATTATGGATCTACCGGAGTATTATCTTACCCGCAAAGAATTTGAAATCTTACAGACAAGGCATGAAGAAATCCTTGCCCCAATTATAGCTTTAGGGACTGGATTTAACTTGGTAGAACTGGGGGCAGGTGATGGTTTGAAGACCAAGATTCTGCTTCATTACCTAAACAGTGTGCAGGCCGATTTTACTTACTTCCCTATTGATTTCTCTAGTTCTGTGTTGGAAGAGTTAACTGAATCTCTGGCCGATGAACTTCCAGATATGAAGGTCAAACCATTAGAGGATACTTACCGGGGAGCGCTGAAGCATAGGGAATGGGATAATGGGAAGCCGACGCTGATACTATTTCTTGGATCTAACTTGGGTAATTTCTCCGAAGATGAAGCCTTGGACGTCTTGGATCATTTGAGGGTAGGGACGAGTAAGTCTGACATGGTTCTGATCGGTTTTGATCTAAAAAAGAATCCACAGACTATACTCAATGCCTATAATGATTCAGGAGGAGTGACAAAAGCCTTTAACTTTAACTTGCTTAGTAGAATTAACCAACAATTTGATGCAGATTTCGATGTTGAAAAATTTGTTCATTGGCCAACTTATGATCCAGTTTCTGGAGAATGTAGAAGTTATCTGGTTTCTACTGAGGATCAGAAAATTAATTTGAAGGAGTTGGGTCAGGTAATTTATTTTGAAGCCTTTGAATCGATCTTCATGGAAGTCAGTAAAAAGTATAGTATTTCAGAAATCCAGAAACTAGCTGATAGAAGTGGCTTCGAAGTGATGGAAAATTTCCTTGACAGTGAGCATTATTTCGCGGATGTGTTATGGAGAAAAAAGTAAGAAAATAAGGCAACGAAAATCGTTGCCTTATTTATTAGCTGAAATATCTTTTCAGCCCTTCGATCTTATCGCTCAGTTCTTTTTCAGTGTATCGATAGCTTGAAACGCTGTCAAGTGGTGTATTTACAGAGAAATAATATTTAATCTTCGGCTCAGTACCGGAAGGTCTTGCAGAAATCTTGCTTCCGTCTGCAAGGTAAAACTGGATGACGTTTGACTTATCCATATCCAGTTTTTCAGTCTTACCAGAGTCAACGTGTAGAATAGTACTTTGCTTTACATCGACAATTTTCTCCACAGCCACCCCATTCATTTCTTTTGGTGGATGATGTCTGAAGTCGGTCATTAATGCCTGGATCTGCTCTGCTCCATCTTTACCTTTTTTGGTGACAGAAATTAAGGCTTCTTTATAGAAACCAAACTTGGCATAAATTTCAGCTAAAACATCAAAAACTGTTTTTCCCTGAGTTTTATAGTAAGCTATAGCCTCAGCTACCATCGCGCATGCACTTACGCCATCTTTATCCCTTACAAAATCTCCAACCAGATAGCCGTAAGATTCCTCTCCACCTGCAATAAACGTTTCCTTTCCTTCCAGATCACGGATTATGGCTGCAATATTCTTGAATCCAGTTAATACGGAAAAACATTTTACACCAAATCCCTCGCAGATCTTGTCGATCAATTCTGTGGTCACGATAGTGTTCACCATAAACTGCTTACCATCGAGTTTTCCGGCTTCTTTCCATTTAGTCAAAAGGTAATACGTCAAAAGTGAACCTGTTTGATTTCCATTGAGCAGTTCAAACTCTCCGGATTCATTCGGAACAGCCGCAGCATATCGGTCACCGTCAGGATCGCAGGCAAGCACAAGTTCGGCATTTAATTTTTTGCCAAGCTGAAGCGAAAGGTCCAATGCTTCTGCTTCTTCCGGATTTGGATAGATCACCGTTGGGAAGGTGCCATCTGGCTCAGCTTGTTCGCTTACTATATTTACATTCTCAAATCCAAAGGCTTTCAGTGCGGCAGGCACCATTTTTCCGGAAGCTCCATGAATCGGCGAAAAGACAATCGGCATATTCTTCTCCACAATGATAGCCTGCGGAGATAGACTAAGTTCTTTCACCAGGTTCAAATAAATTTGGTCAAAGTCCTCTTCGATATAGGTGAACAGCTCATCGTTCTTATCCCAGTTGACCTTATCAAAAGTCGTTATTTTCTGAACTTCTTCGATGATGTTTTTATCATGCGGAGCGACTACTTGTGCACCGTCGTCCCAATAAGCTTTATAACCATTGTATTCCTTTGGATTGTGGGAAGCAGTGATCATTACACCACTTTTACAACCAAAGTGTCGTACTGCGAATGATAACATGGGAGTAGGTCGCATATCCCTAAAATACAAGACATGAATCCCATTGGCAGTGAGTACATTCGCTGTAGTCATCGCAAATAGCGAATTGTTAATCCTGCTGTCGTGCGTAATAGCTACCCGGATCTCTTCCCCGGAAAAGCATTTTAAGAGGTAATTTGCCAACCCCTGAGTGGCCATACCAACGGTGTAAATATTCATCCGGTTGGTTCCAACTCCCATAAGCCCACGCAATCCACCCGTTCCAAATTCAAGATCCTGATAAAAGGAATCTGTAAGTTCAGCGGGATTCTCATCAATCAATTTGCGGATTTCGGCTTTCGTTTGTTCATCTACATTTCCTGCTAACCAAGCATTTGCCTTGGATATAATGGACGGCTCAATTTTGTTCATATTCTAAAAATTACATTTGGTCCAATATATATAAATTGTCAAAAAAATGCTCATTGTATATGCTTAAATGATCTGTGTACTTTCATAATTATTTTTTAATGTCTACGGATTTGGTTCAAAGATTTAGTTTTAATTCAGTTTTTTCTAAGTCACTGAGTTCAGTTGCTCGGATAGGGCAGGCCTTTCCTAAAGCGTCGGTAGGTTGAAAGCAAGAGGCTGACCCAAAAATATCTGAATTTTAAACAAAATAAAGGGAGCCCTGCCTCCCGCAGGCAGGCAATCACCTTTCTGCATCTCAATATCATGAGATTGCTCCCTTCATCTGTCAGTATTGCATTGCAGCTTATGAGACAGCCATTCCATTATGCCGTCTGACCAGCATGTTTTCCTTCCTTAAATTCTTCCAGCATAGCTTTGTTGAATGCGGGAAGATCTTTTGGGCTTCTCGAAGTCACCAAACCTTGGTCGATCACCACTTCTTCATCTGTCCAATTTGCTCCTGCATTTTCCATATCTGTTCGGATAGAGAAGAACGAAGTGAGGTTTCTGCCTTTAGCTACTCCCGCTTCTGCCAGCATCCATGGTCCATGGCAGATGGCAGCAACGGGTTTGTGCTCTTCAAAAAAGCTCCTTACAAAATCCACTGCAGCTGTTTCTCTTCGCAGTAAGTCTGGATTGATCACACCTCCAGGTAATAACAGGGCATCGAAATCTTTGGAACTGATTTGGTCCACCCGGGCATCTACTTCAATAGCTTCACTCCAGTTTCCATCTTTCCAGCCCTTTATTGGATCGTTTTCAATGGAGATTATTTTCACGTCTGCACCTTCTTTTTCAAGAGCTTTCCGCGGTTCAGTCAATTCTGACTCTTCAAATCCATTTGTTGCGAGTATGGCTACCCGTACATCTTTCAATAAGCTCATCTTTTAGTTGGTTTAATTTAAAACTTACTCTGTTACAGTAGTATCAAACTAGATACAAGACTTTTCAAACCAACTCCATTCCAATCTCTTATTAAAAATTCCAACTTCCATTGTAATAGATGTCTAGGATGGATTATAATTTTTTGATCAGGAAATTATCCATTTCCTCAATCCACAATGTGTGTAATTCAATTACTATTCTGGGGGATTTGATTCGGGTATATAATCGCCCTCAAGTATTATTGTTTTTTTTTTAACCCGCTGGTAATGTTTCTTTGGTATGATTCCGTATCCGTATCGAACCGAAAATACTTTAGTGAACTCCGCGCCAAAGAAGAAAATCAAACAGGAATAGGAAACCCACAAAAGTACAAGGACAATAGAACCCGCCGCCCCATAAGTGGACCCAGGGTCGGCTTTCCCGAAGTACAATCCGAGCAGAAATTTGGATATTACAAATAAGAAGGCTGTTAACAATGCCCCAACCCATACGGATTTCCATCTGATTTTTGCATCTGGCAAGTATTTAAAGATTAGCGCAAAAAGAACTGTTATCACTCCATATGAAATGATGAAATCCAGCACGAAGGCAAATACAATAACAAATTCAGGTAGAAAATTATTTAAGAAGTCACTGAAGAACGATAGTAAAGCTGTCAGGACAAAGCTTATGAGAAGCAGGAAGCCAAGCGCCAATACGAAACCAAAACTCACCAGTCTATCGATCACCACCTTGTACCATTTTACTTCCTTAGTTTGCACCAGTCCCCAGATTGTGTTGAGCGACACCTTTAATTGAAAGAAAACTCCGGTGGCGCCAAAAATCAATACGCCTACACCGATGATGGAGGCAAGCGTGGACTTATCACTTGTTTGGGTCTGTTTGATAATTTCACGGAGGGATTCTGCAGTATCCATCCCCATCGCAGCTGCCAGCTCATCTGTCAGTCTACCGGTGACTATTTCTACTCCCCAGATAGCTCCCACCGTATTAACTACAATGACGAGCAATGCTGGGAGAGAAAGAACCGCATAGTAAGCGATCACTGCACTCAATCTCCACGGGTCGTCATTGTACCAGTTCTTCCCACTTTCTACCAGTAATGCTGGAATATGTTTTATTTTAAAATGATCTGGAGAAAATGAATTCATAGAATTGAGACGTTAGTTGAAAATATGCGTACTTCTTCTTCATCCAGATTTAACCTAGATTCTGAAGTGGTGATTCTTGTTCGTAAAGCTGGCCTCGATTAAGAACATTCCCATTTAAAGAAGTATTTGTTCCCACTTTTACTTCGAAAAATGAGAACTTCTATCGAACAGTCTGTTTTCAGCCATTAATGGTGCATGTATAGCTTATAATTTTTCAGCTTCTAACATACACCTTTAAGACCTTACGATCTGTATCTACTTGTGACAAAAAAAACATGCCAACCCTTATTTCCTTATTTGAGAAGCTTTTTACAAAGGATTCCCATCATTTCGAGTTCTGACGGCTTATAGGCTGATGGGTCAAAATCTTCAGGTAAACAATTCACTGCTTCATTTGGGGACATGCAGTAGGTCAATATATCGGGGTGTAAATAGGAACTTTTACAAACTGCTACAGTATGGCCCATTTCAGCAGCAACCATTTTTATTAGAGTCGTTTCTGGCTTTTTACGTGTTCCCTTGCAAAGCTCAATAGCATCTTGCTTATATTTAATACAAAGACTGTTTGCCCCCCAGGTACGGAAATATTTTGCAGTATAATATTCACCCTCTTCTGCCTCTTCACTAATATATTCATTCAGAGAAGAGGAATCCAATGTATGCCATTTGCCATCTTCTTCATAACGGAAGAGCTCATATCCAGGCAACTGAGAACAATTAGCCAGTAGCCTGATCAGTCGCTTGTCTGTGAGTGTCAATGACCTTTTTTTTCCACTCTTTCCAATGAACTCAATGAAGAGTTTGCCATTACTTTCTTTGAGATGTTTCCTACGAAGGGTTGTAAGGCCGTGAGTGTGGTTTGTGGTGGTGTAATGTCGGTTTCCTACCCGTAGATAAAGTTCATCCATTAGCGCTGTTGCTAAGGCAAGAACTTTCTTTCGGTTCCATGTTCTTTGATTTAGATCTTGTTGATAGCGCCTTCTCAGTTTGGGTAAATATAGCCCAAATTTGAGCAGGTCGTCGTATTTTAGTTTCTGGGAATGAGCTGACCACTTTTCATGATAGAGATATTGCTTTCTTCCTTTCTCATCAATCCCTGTAGCCTGGAGATAACTGTTGTTTTTAGGGCTTATCCATACATCTTTCCAAGCAGGTGGAATTACTAGATTTTCTATTCTTTCCAAATCTGCTTCATTGGTCAGTTTTTCATTATTAATGTCAAGAAAAGTGGATCCTCTTCCTTTCTTTTTTCTTTTAAAGCCGGGCTCGGTGTCCCGGATATAGACAAGTCCTCTTGGGAGTTCTGATGCTGTGACCACGTGTAGTTGAATAGTTTATTAATGTGATGTTATCAATCCACGTGCGCTCATTGATTATAACCTGAATTATGTAAGAACCAAGAACCAAGAATTAAGAACCAAGAGACAAAGAATCAAGAGACAAGGATGTTGGGTGCTCGATGTTGGGTGTTGGATGCTGGTCAAGTGACAAGTATGAAGTGTGAAACCTGAAATCGTCAGGCAGGTCTGAAATCAGTCGCACCTGTCTTCCGAAGGTAGG
>Ga0307414_10000213_pt1 | contig 38674 bp, 23 predicted proteins | sample DK1Ometagenome_FD_203804 | JGI IMG/M metagenome (GOLD analysis project Ga0307414, IMG submission 203804) | Maize rhizosphere microbial communities from greenhouse at UC Davis, California, United States - DK15-O-3 | ecosystem: Host-associated > Plants > Roots > Rhizosphere > Soil | place: USA... | reverse complement strand
GGAATTGCCAGAAGCGGTGCATACAACAGAACGTTGACTCCTTTTGGTTTCCAATATGAGCAACGGACTTATTGGGAAGCCCCTGAGGTATACTTTAATATGTCTCCGTTCTCATTTGCACATAAAGTCAAAACACCAATTCTGCTGATACACGGACAGGCAGACAATAATTCCGGGACCTTCCCTGTTCAGTCTGAGCGCTATTACAATGCATTAAAAGGCCATGGAGCTACGGCAAGGTTGGTCTTTTTACCAAGTGAAAGCCATGGGTATGCTGCTGAAGAATCAATCATGCATACCCTTTGGGAAATGGACACCTGGCTAGAAAAATATGTGAAGAACAAAAATGTACTAGAGGAAGTAAAGTAAACCTTTTGATCCACGGCAGTCCTTCAAGGCATGCAGTCCGCTACTCAAAGCGGTTTGCATGCCTTTTTATTTTGAAGTCATTGATTTGTAATTTGTTTTAGTAGCTAGTAGAACTGACGAATTTTCAAATACTCAAAATGTAATTTTTAAAGAAATAGCTACTTATTTTCGGGCTAAATAGTATATAATTCAGATTTGATGCTAAATTTACTTCCGTAAGACCCAAGTATTGACAATAAAAATGTTCAAATCCAAAAAACCGGTGTTTTTAGATTTTTAAACCGAGGGTGATTGGGCATTTAAACTAACTAGAGATAATGAGACACAACTTCCGGGAGACGCACTTGATTTTTTGCTTTAAAAATTTGACTCTCACTTCCAATAAAGAAAACTAGGTACAATTTAAACTAAAGATAATGCAGCTTCAAGGTGAAGCTGTGAGTATGTTCAATTAATTTAATTTTATGAAAAAAACGTTACTCAGTATGCTCTTTGGACTACTGGTTGCCAGTGCAGTGTTTGCTCAGCAGCGCACTATTACTGGTAGAGTAGTTTCAGAAGAGGAGCCGGAAGGACTCATTGGAGTCAATATTTTGGTGAAGGGCACCAGCACTGGTGTAATCACAGACTTAGACGGATCATATACGGTCCAAGTTCCTGAAGGAGCGACTGCCTTGGTGTTTAGCTATATAGGCTATTTGAGCAAAGAAGAAGCAATTGGCAACCGATCTGAAATCAATGTGACTATGACACCGGATTCTCAGAATCTGGAAGAAGTAGTGATCACTGCCTATGGTGGTACAGTGGACAAAGGTAATTTTACCGGTTCCGCTATTTCATTGAAAGCCGATAAAATAGGTGATCGTCCAATAAACAACGTGGTGAATGCAATCGAAGGTCAGGCACCGGGTGTGATCACCACTTCTGCTTCTGGGCAGCCGGGTGCTACACCGTCAGTTAGAATCCGGGGCGTAGGTTCTGTGAATTCATCCTCTTCACCTCTGTATGTGGTGGATGGCGTTCCTTATGATGGGGACTTGTCCAACTTGAACCCATCTGATATTGCGGACATGACCATCCTAAAGGATGCCTCCTCTGCTGCATTGTACGGTTCACGTGCTGCCAACGGTGTGATCATGATTACCACCAAAACAGGTAAGAAGAATGATCCGACGTTCAATTTGAAAGTTCAGCAGGGCTATTCCGGAAGAGCGCTTGCTGAATATGATCGGGTGAATCCTGGCCAATATTATCCTTTGGTCTGGGAATCTTTGAAAAACAGTAGAATAGGTTCAGGTCAGACTGCCGAAGCTGCAGCACAATATGCATCCACCAATTTGATCGACAACGTACTAAAGTACAATATCTATGATGTGCCCAATGATCAGGTGGTAGGGGTAGATGGTCAGTTGAATCCAAACGCGGTCAACAACTTCGAAGGTCTGGACTGGTACGACTATTTGCAGCGTACAGGTGACCGTAAAGAGTATAATTTAACATATTCTGGCGGATCTGATAAAACTGATTTCTATACTTCCTTCAACTACTTGAACGAGCAGGGCTTTATCATTAAATCGGATATTGAACGGTTCAGTGGTAGAGTGAACGTAAATACCCAAGCTACAGACTGGTTGAAAACAGGATTGAATCTTTCTGCCACGATGAGTGAAGGAAACAATACCCGTTCTTCAGGTAGTACGAGCTATGTCAACCCATTTTTCTTCGCCAGAAATATTGGTCCAATTTATCCGGTATATGCACAGAACATGCAGACTGGTGGGTATATTCTTGATGAGGATGGTGAGCGGATCTACGACATAGGCAACTTGTCTGAACTGGGATTACCAAGCAGAGGTGCAGATGCATCTGCTGGCCGTCATGCAGTCCAGGAAACATTGCTGAATGTGGATTCATTTGATAGAGATGTGATTTCGGCTAGAGGATATGTAGAAGCGAAATTCTTAAAGGACTTCACTTTTAGAACAAATATTTCTACCGATATGGAATCAATTCTAAATATTGGATATGACAATCAGATCGTAGGTGATGGAGCTCCGGCTGGAAGAACTAACAGAGGAAATATTAGAAGGAACTCTGTGACATTTAACCAGTTGCTTTCATACTCCAAGGTGTTTAATTCCAAGCACTTTGTAGAGGCTTTGGTGGGGCATGAAAACTATGACTACAAAGTAAACAGACAGTATTTGGGTAAGCAGGATCAGATTTTGGATGGAAATATTGAACCGGACAACTTTGTGACTACTACTTCCGGTACCGGACGTATAGACGTAGATAGAATTGAGTCTTACTTCAGTAGAGTGAATTACGTCTATGACGATAAGTATTCCTTTTCTGCTTCGTATAGAAGAGATGGTTCTTCAAGGTTCTTTGAGGATGTACGATGGGGTAACTTCTTCTCTGTAGGGGGTGCCTGGACGATAGATCAGGAAGAATTCTTTAATTCCAGCTACATTCAGTTGCTTAAGTTAAGAGCTTCTTATGGACAAGTGGGTAACAATAAGATTGAGGATTCAGATAGTAATCCGGTTTATTATCCTTGGCAGGCACTGTATGATTTAGGAAATAACAATGCAGCTGAGCCGGGTATTTTGCAGGCTTCATTGGCTGCACGGGACCTCCTGTGGGAGTCTAATAACACCTTTGATGTAGGACTCGATTTTGCTTTTGGAAACAGATTCCAGGGTACTTTAGAATATTATTACAGAGAATCTGAGAATCTACTTTTTGAAGTGCCATTATCACTGACTACCGGGTTGGAAAACAGATACCTAAATATTGGTACCATGAGCAATCAAGGGATTGAATTTAGTATCGCCGGAGACGTAGTAAGATCAGGTGATTTCACATGGAATGTGGGCTTGAACGTATCTACCTTCAAAAATGAGTTCAAGAAGTTGCCTTTCGAAGAACAGATTGTAGCCACTAAAAAGTATGAAGTAGGAAGCTCCATCTATGATTTCTGGCTAAGAGACTGGTATGGTGTAGATCCAGAAACTGGCGAAGGGCTGTTCCGCGCAGATGAGTTTGAAGAGGATGATGCGGATATCCGTATCGTGGGGCAGGATACACTTACCGTGGATCAGAACAATGCAAGATTCCACTATGCCGGTAGCGCCATTCCAGATTTCTTTGGTGGATTGACCAATACTTTCACGTATAAAGGTTTTAGCTTAAGTGTATTGATGAGCTTTGCTGTAGGTGGGGATATCTATGATGGAATTTATTCAGGATTAATGGACGCTGGTACAGAAGGGGGCGCATTACATACCGATATATTGGGAAGATGGCAGCAGCCAGGTGACGTCACGGATGTACCGAAGATGGATGTGACCGGAGCTGCCAATACCAATGTACAGTCAGATCGCTGGTTGACTTCAGCGTCTTACCTGAATCTACGTTCTGTAAATTTAGCATATACACTTCCTAAACCATTTCTGAACAGGATTAAAGTGAAAGGTGCTACAGTTTATTTAGCAGGTGAAAATTTGGGTTGGGCTTCTGCTAGAAAGGGAATGTATGTATCTGGTACATTCAGTGGTACCACTTCCAATACCTACACACCAGCAAGATCTTTCACTCTTGGTGTTAATCTGACCTTATAAATTAGAACAACAATGAAAAATATATTTAGCAAAATAATTATAGCAGGTGCACTTTTGGTAGGTACTAGTTGCGCTGACGATTATTTGGATACGCTGCCTACGGATGCAGTACCGGAAGAATTGGTATTCTCCACTACTAAGAATGCTATGACAGCTCTGAATGGTATCCATAGAATGCTTCATATCCGCTTCGATAGTCAGGGGCAGGCCGCAGAAAGTGGAGTAATGATCATGCGGGATGTTATGTCAGAGGATGTGGTATTTACTACCACAGGAAATGGATGGTATGTGTCGACTACCCGTTGGTTAAACCATGTCAACGAGAACTCATCGGATGTACGTTTTGTATGGAGATACTATTACAAAGTAATAGGTAACGCCAATATGATCATTGCCAATATCGACGAAGCAGAAGGACCCCAAGAAGAGCGTGATGAGATAAAAGGTCAGGCGCTGGCCTATAGAGCCTGGGCACATTTTAATTTGGTACAGATGTTTGCTCAGCGGTATGATGCTGCAGGTAATAATTCGCAATTGGGCGTCCCAATTGTGACTGAGCCAATCACTGAGGGTGGAGCAAGAAACACAGTAGAAGAAGTGTATACGCAGATCAATACGGATATAGATGCTGCAATTGCGCTTCTGGATGAAGGAAGAAACGCAAAATCTCACATCAATAGCAATGTAGCAAAAGGAATTAAGGCAAGAATCGCGTTGACTCAAGGTAATTATGAAGATGCTGCTACCTTGGCTAAAGAGGCACGCGATGGATTTGAGCTGATGTCACAAACACAACTATATCAAGGATTTAATTCTGTAGAGAATCCAGAATGGATCTGGGGCAGTCATCAGGTGGATGATCAGGGTACTTTCTTTGCGTCCTTCTTCGCTTACATGTCGGTCAACTTCAGTTCTACCAATATCCGTGGCAACCCTAAGGCTATTAACAGCTTGCTTTACGCTATGATTCCTGACTCTGATTACAGAAAAGGACTTTGGGATCCTAATGCATCAGACCCAGAACAGAGAGATCCTTTTATAGATGAAGTTACCCTTTCTTCTTTTGATAAATATGATTACATGAACCGCAAGTTCCTTTCTCAGGGTAGTGCCTCCTCTGTAGGCGATGTGCCTTACATGAGGACGGCGGAAATGTATTTGATAGAAGCAGAAGCTCTTGCTAGAGGAGGGAACGGTGCACAGGCAGCTCAGGTTCTATTTGACTTTGTTTCAGAGAGAGATCCGGAATATAAATTGTCCACTAATACTGGTGAAGCATTGGCTGAAGAGATAATGACGCAAAGAAGAATAGAATTATGGGGCGAAGGTTTCAGATTCTATGATCTGAAGCGCCTGAATTTGCCTTTAGACAGAACAGGTACCAATCAGGTAGAATCAGTAATCAACGGTAAATACACTGAGCCGGCAGGTACTAACAACTGGCAATGGAGAATTCCTATCGACGAGATGAATGCGAACAGTAATATGGTTCAGAATCCATCTTAATCAAGAAAAGCAACAAAGGACAAAGCCCGGTGAAATTTCCACCGGGCTTTTTTTATTGGTTATCAACCTTAAACCCGAAATATGCATTAGACAATCTATTACGGCTTTAAACTGCTTCAAAATCAGTCACTTTGTTTCTGTTTTCGATCTCACCATAGCTATACCTCCATCTCCAAACAGCCTGATTTTCTTGCACTTTAAACCCTCACTACGAATCCTAATGCATAATCCGGGTTAAAACTTTGCCACTTTACAATCTTCTACCCACCAACTTCATAAAATTCAATGGGTAACCCATCCGGGTCTGCTATAAATGTGAAGCGTTTACCGGTGAATTCATCAATTCTCGGTTCTTCTGAAGCTACTTTGTGAGCATCCAAATGCCAGATACAATCCTTTAAATCTTCTACCGCAAAGGCTAAATGCCTTAATCCAGCGGCTTCTGGTCGTGAAGGCCGATCAGGCGGTGAGGGAAATGAAAACAATTCAATGATATAATGACCATTCAAGCTTAAGTCCAACTTGTAAGAATCTCTTTCTTTACGATATACTTCCTGCTGAACAGCTAATCCAAGTACTTCAGTATAGAATTTTTTAGATCGCTCATAATCTTTACAAATAATTGCAATATGATGTACGTGAAGAAGTTGCATGATGCGCTGCTTAGTCAATTAAGTGCTTTTTAAGAAAATCTGCCGTAGCCTGATCCACTTGGATCATGTTTGACCATTTCATCCAATGATGTGTATCCCCTGGAATGAGAATAGATTCATAAGTTTTTTTCTGCTCTTCAAATCTCCTTATCAAATCCGCCGTTTGGCTTACATCTACATTACGGTCATCATCTGAATGGATAAATAAAACAGGTGAAGTCCATGTGTCCAGATCAGCCATAGGAGAAGATTCCCAAGCTATTTTCTTGGCTTTGTCCAGATCTGGAGCGACTTCGTATGTTTCAGGCAAATCATATCGTCCATCAAGATCATGAACTCCGTGGATATCCACGCCAACTTTGAATAAATCAGAATCCCTTGCCAACGCCAAAGCAGTCAAATAGCCTCCGTACGAACCTCCATAAATTCCAATTCGATCTGGATCTACCTGAGAAAGGGAGGCCAGAAACTCCCCGCCTGATTTGATGTCCTGATATTCTACAGCACCTTGATAATAACCGTTCGCAGGACGGTGAAATTCATATCCATAGCCAATGCCCAGCCGATAATTCACTGAAAGTACCACAAAGCCTAGCTCTGCCAGATATTGGTTCAGGGCATAAGTGTTAGAATAATAATCCATGTAGCTCCAGCCCAACAGCATTTGTCGCTGTGGCCCTCCATGTGCGAAAATAACGCCTGGCTTCTTAGCCGCTCCTCCTTCTTTCTCAAACAGTTGACCGTAGACTGTACTTCCATCAGGAGCGGTGAATTTTACTTGCTTAGGGACTACCAAGGAAGACTGGGGAAAATCTTCAGGTATAATTGATTCTTGTAGAAGCCTGACATTGTCACCATCATTTATGGCAATGAGATGTGAACGTTGTGCTGTAGCACTGAAATAGGCGGTTTTTTCACCGTCCCCAATCCAAACCGGATAGGCTTCTATTCCTTCGCCACTGGTTTTCCAGACTAGCTCTTGCGTAGATAAATCAACCATTCCAATATGTCTTCGATCCAGGTCTTCGGGTTGTGTGCCGGTATTTCCGGCGAAAATCAACTTTGATTGGTCGGGACTGATTTTGATCTGTTCTACCATATAATCTCCCGGTGTGAGTAATGTAGTTTTTCCGGAGGCGACATCCAGTGAATATAAATGTTGCCATCCATCTTCGTACGATTGAAAGATTAAATTGCCGTCTTCACTGAAAGAAAAGAAAGGATAGGAATACGATCCACGTAGCGTTTCTGGAGCTTTCCACAGTTTTTTAGCCATTCCATCTGAAGCATTTGAAATCCAGATTTCCCATGGTGTATGTCTTGGTTCCAGCACAGGATAAGCCTCTCCTTTTCCCCCTTGGAGTCTGATGAAAGCGAGTTGACTGCCATCTGGAGACCATTTGGGCATCACATCCCGATGAAAGGAAGGTGAAATCCATTGGATGGGCGTGGAATCATTCTGATATATTCCCACTAAAGAATGTGAGCCCCGATTGGTTACAAAAGCCAGTTTCTTTCCATCAGGCGAATACTCGGCATAATTGATAGTTCCCTTTACTTCAAATAGTTGAGCTGGGGGATCAGAATTTTCCAGATCCACGGTCCACACCTGACCCCGGTGGAGGTAACTCAATTGATGAGGTGTCCCCACAAAAGGATCGTCACCTTCCACAATAGGTTCGACTTCTTTATTCGCTAAGTTGATTTTCCATAGCTGGACTTTTGGTAGCTCGGGAAGATTTTGTGCATTCACTGTGGAGGATGAATTGCTGCCTCCATGATCTCCCCCACGAACAAAAATAAGCCAGTTTCCATCGGGAGTGAATTTCAAACTGCTGATTTCCTGTCCATCATCCTCATTGAATGCAGTCAATTTTTCAGGTTCGAAATTTGGGCCTTCAGCAAAGTAAATGTTCCGCTTTCCCTGTTCATTCATTGCCCACGCAATCTTCTCCCCAGTAGGAGAGGAGGTCAATTCAGAGGGAAAACTAAACTTCCCAACTTGCTCCATAGAAAAAGACTGAGCGGATAAATACGTTGGGGAAATGCAAAGGAGCAGAAGTAAGGAAAAAGAGAAAAGGATATATTTCATAGGATTGTATGTTGTCTTTAAAGGCTGGAATCTCGCACTTGTTTACCAACAGACAGCTGGTTATTAATTAGTCCAGGATGTGGCGCTGTGGACATGCCTTGTCAGCATCAAGCAGGCTCGATTTCATGTGTTAATAATTGTCGTGAATAGAGTGAAGTACCTTGTTCAGTTCTGTTTTTAGTTGGGAGCTTGGGATTGCGTAATTGTTCATCAAACAGGCAAAATGCAGTGTTTTACCACTTTTGGTAAGCAAATATCCGCTTAGCGCATTGCTCATGGAAAGTGTGCCCGTTTTTGCATAGATGTAAGGTGGCTCGCCAGGATCTGCTGCATACCAGCTTTTGATCGTGCCTGATTCACCTCCTGCGGGGAAGTAGGCTTTGATTTTATCAAAGGGAACTTCGGTCCTGATCTTTCCGAGCAGAGCAATGATGCTCCGGGGGGTGAACATGTTTTTGGAAGAAAGGCCAGAGCCGTCCACCCAGATAGGTTCGTCCGGGAGATCATCCAATAGATTTTCTTTGGAGTAAGCAATGGCATCAGCAGTACTCAGTTTATTGTTCAATTGATCTGAGACTAACAGTAAAAGTTGCTCCGCAAGAAAATTGTCAGAGATCTTCATCATCTGGGAGTAGATACTATCGGCTGGGGCGGTTTTTAATTTTATAGGCTCCTCGTTCAGGTATTTTGGATTGTTGATTACGCGGATTTCTTTACCTACTTCTTCTGTAAGCATTTGTGCAGCTAAGTCTGCAGAGGTAATGAATGGAATATCGGTTTCAAAACGCTTAGGTGTAGCCTCTGAAGTGACAAAGTAGTTAAATTTGTTTTCCAAATGGTTTCTTCGAAAGCTGGAGCTGGATTTGCCTTCTGGCTCAACGACCTCAAGCGCAGGCTCAAATCTGGGCGGATAGACGGAAAAGGTAGAGTCTCCCTCGGCTTTTGCGAAGCGCACAATGTCGCCATAAACTGGAAATGCAGCCCGCTCTGTCGCATAGTAAGCATTATACCAGTCCCAAGACCATCCGGGCCCAAATGCATCTACCTGATCAAAATTGTCGAGTAAATAAAGCTTTTTGTCCTGTCTTTTAAGGAAGTCAATTGCCTTCGTGTTCTTTAGGTCTGGATGCAATAAACTCGGATCGCCAGTACCCCAGAAAATAAGTGAATCTCCTTTTTCAAGGTAGTTTAGCCCATTGACCAAGCTATCCCCAAGTAATATGTAAGAGGTGTAAAATGTAAAAAGTTTGGTATTGGAAGCAGGGATGAAATATTTGTCTGCATTTATTTCTACCAAAACTTTGTCTTTCGCAGGATCCACCAGCATGAAGCCCAAGTGACCTTTGTCAAAAATATCAGATTTGGTAATCGATTTGTTGATCCGCTGCACGGTGCAGGACGAGCACAAGGCGATTAAAGTAGCGAGTATTAGTCTTTTCATTTAAGGTTGTTTACAATTTCAATATAAATAAAAAAGTCTCCTGCGCCGACAGGAGACTTCTCTATGGGTTGAAGGTTATTGATCCCACCAAATACGGTCAAGTAAGGTTACTGACGGTACATTGGCACCGTTTCGGCTGACTTCACTGTCTGGATATGCCATGCGTCGGATAAATTCGCCATTCAGATCTGGATTCAGGTTAGCCGGAAGCTCCATGTTTTTATAGCCGTAATCGTATCTTCTTGCATCATTCCAAGTTTCTGGGTGTAGAAAAAGAGCTACATACTTTTCCTTGAAGATGTCGTCCATAGTAAAGCTTGCGGCTCCCATACTGACGCTCGGCGCAGCCAGGTAAGCGTTTTTATCAGCTTCAGGTACTTCCAACATGTCCATATGCGCTTCAATACCTTCCAGGTAAGCTTCATACGCACGTTCTTTATCGGTCTCAAATGCTGCTTCCGCTTCAATAAATTTGAGTTCTGCATAAGTAGCGATGAGTACGGGGGAAAGATCGGAAGTGTAGAACTGGCCAGTAATCAGTGTAGAGCGAGCACCCTGTTCTGGAGCATTGCCCCGTCCGGCACCATTTACTGTACCTACATATTCTCCGTCATCTGTAGCTCCGATCATATATTCCATCCTGGGATCAACAGCCGGGTAGGAGGTGCCATCAAGTGCTTGCACAAATTGCTCTGATATCCAACCTCCAAGAAGCAGGTTTTCATTGTCCAGTGCTACGCTCGACCAAGGGTTAATGTCCTGCTCAAAAAAGAAAACCTGTGCATCGTCGGCATTGGACGTGAATGCGTTATCTATTGCAGCGAGTACATCACTAGCGTTATAGCCTTCAGTACCTTTGGTATGGATCATGTATCGAGCCTGTAAAGCGTAAGCAAACATTTTCCACTTCTCGATATCGCCTTGATAAATGAAATCATCCTCCCCAATTGTAAATGTAGATTCTGCATTTAAGTTAGCGATTCCATCTGTTAACAATGCGTTTATGTTTTCATAAAGCGACTGATCATCATCATAGGATGGCGTCACCGTAGTGAAATTAAAGCCTTCTGAAAACGGGACATCACCAAAGAAATCTACCGTCATTCCAAGGTTCAAAGCCATCAGCACCTGAGCTACGCCGAGGTAATGTTTTGCTCCATTTTCTTCAGCTTTAAGCATCATCTCGTTCAGATCAGTCATGACGTTGTAGAGATTAAACCATAAAGTGCTGTAGTTCGTGGGTTCCATCGTGTCGGATCCGCTGGCTGGATTGGCAGAGGCAAGGTACTGCACGTAGTTACTAATGGCGCTTCCTTCCCGAAATACATTAAGCGGAGTCTGATACGTGGCGTGTGTCAATAAACTTGACATCGGGGCATCCGTGGGGTCATTTGGATTTTTATTCACATCCAAAAATGTTTCACAAGCAGAGGCGGTCAGAACCAAGCAGACAGCAATCATTGATTTTATTTTATTTTTAAAATTCATCTTTTCGATATTTAGAGGTTTACAGTCCCAAGTTCAGCGTGAAATAATAGCTTTGAACTCCAGGGAATCCCAGTCCGGTAAATCCAATTGCATTTCCTCCTGCACCTGCTGAAAAGGATTCAGGGTCAAACCCATCCCAAGGGGTGGACAAAATGATGTTATTGGCAGCCACTGAGAATCTTGCAGTGCGGAAAGGCGTCCGTTCAAGAACACTTGGTGCTAGGTTATAAGCCAATGTGATGTTTCTAAGCTTGATGAAGCTCGCATCATTTACAAAGTTTTCAGAAACTCCCCTGTATGCATTTCTCCAGTAGCCCGCGCCATAATCCACACCATCAGGTCCTATTCCTTGTCCAAGCCATACTTCCTTGGTGTTTTGAGAGCCATCGTCTACAACACCAGGAAATACTACCGTTTCATTTCTTCTTTCAGAATCTTCATGTTTTCCAAATGCTGAAAGGAAATTTGCGAACTGGTTGTATTGTTCAAGACCAGACCGGAAATCTATTAGGAAAGAGAATTCGAAACCTTTGTAGGAAAATTCATTTTTCAAGCCTCCAAAAAACTTCGGAACAGCATTACCGAGGATAAGTTGATCAGCTGTCCGGACTGGAAAACCATTGGCACCAATCAACATCGGCAGATCCCTGTCCAGAACCGTAGCATTGGGATCAGCACCCGGTCGGACATATGAGGAGCCATAAATGTTGCCATAAGGTTCTCCTTCTTTTAAAATCATAGTGACCGTAGAACCGACATAGCCAAACTGATCTCCAACGACAATTTCTTCAATGCCTTCCCTGATCGCTTTTACTTCATTATTGTTTGTAGTCAAGTTTGCAGATACATCCCATCGGAAATCACCACGTTCTATAGGCGTGCCTCCCACGACAATCTCAAAACCTCTGTTTTCGATCTCCCCAGCATTGGTAATGTAAGATGAAAAACCGGTTGCGTCAGAAATCGGAACCGGAATTATCTGATCGGCAGCATTAGATTTGTAATAAGTTATGTCCAAATTGGCCTTGTTATTGAAGAAAGCAAATTGAGCTCCAAATTCTATAGAGGTAGTTCTTTCTGGTTTCAGTTCCGGGTCACCAAAGACCGAATTTTTCGAATAACCGACTTGGGCATTTAGCGGGAATACATCCGGAGCTACATAGGTGGCACCCAAAATATGTGGGTCTGTATCCTTACCTACCTGTGCCCATGAAGCTCTTAGTTTTCCGAAGGTGATCCATGAAGGAAGGTCCCAATTTTCACTGAATACATACCCTAAGTTAAAAGAAGGGTAGAAGAAAGAGTTGTTTTCTTTGGGAAGTGTTGAAGAAATATCATTTCTGCCTGTAATGTTCAGAAAGAGGAAGTTTTTGTAATCGATCATCAGATCTCCATAGAAGCCGACCAGTCTTCTGATGCTTTTGTCCTGATCTGTAAACACTTGTGAAGTATTGCTCAGGTCATAAAAACCTGGAATTACAAAATTCACCCCCCTGCCAGAGACTAAGTCAAATCTCCGTTGAAACACATCATTTCCCAGTCGTAGCTGCGTATTCCAGTCTGCATTCCACTGCTTCTTCAGTGTAATGTAGAAGTTGGAAGAAATATCTTTACTGGTGATCCGTGTCTCTTCTATAAATCCCTGGGAGTCCAAGGGTAATTCACCCTCTATACCTGTTGGTCCTGGTGTAATCTCTTCCCTACTGTCACTGTAGAAGTCTGTACCTAAGCGATAAGAAAACGTCATCCAGTCCGTAGGGCTGTAATTAAGATTGATATTGCCAATGATACGGTTTACGTCATCTTCATAGGTTGCAAAGCGGGCATCATAAATGGGATTAGTATTTCCACCGGTTGATTTCATGGTACCGTCTTCATTGATGTAATCCCGTACATCAGTAGTCTCTGACCAGTACATCATCCGCTCCAGGAATCGATCATGAGGGACTCTATTTCCTCCGGAGTTGGAGAAATTGATAGAGGCTGACATGTTGAATTTTTCGCTGGCTTTGAGCGTTCCGGAAAGTTTTGCTGTGGTTCTATCCCAATCAGAGAAGGGAATAATGCCTTTCTGGTCAGTACGTCCGACTGAGGTATAGAAGGTCGCTTTTTCATTTCCTCCCGATACACTCAGGCTATTGTCAAAATTCACCCCGGTATCAAAAGCCTTGTTCCAATTGTCCTGGTACACATAGTTCGGATCATTTTCTTCAGCAATATTAGCACCCCAAGAAGGCCAGAAGCTATTATCATCCCGCACACCTGAAAATCCCTGTCCATATTCATCCTGTAGTTTAGGTTTCTTCACCAGTTTGTCAAATCCTATTGAACTGTTGAAGTTTACTTGGACCTGGCCATCCTTTCCTTTTTTGGTGGTGATGATCACTGCGCCATTTGCAGCACGCACACCATAAAGGGCCGTGGCGGCAGCACCTTTCAGAACGGACATGGTCTCGATATCATTGGGATTGATATCTGCCATTCTATTAGTCATACCTCTAGGGGTTCCTTCCGACTCTATAGTTGAATTGTCCACAGGTACACCATCCACTACAAATAGCGGTTGATTATCAGCACTGGGATCGAGGGAGTTGATTCCGCGGATGATAATCCTGGCGGATTGTCCTGGAGCGCCACCAGAATTGGTCACTTGTACCCCTGCAACTTGCCCTTGCAGTGCATTTACTATATTGGGTTGCCGGGAGGTAGTAATTGCCTCCGAGTCAATGCTCTGGGCTGCATATCCAAGAGACTTTTTCTCCTGAGAAATCCCAAAAGCTGTCACAATGAATTCATCCAGATCAGAAGCAGTGGCAGTCAGCACCACATCCAGTGTAGTTGCTGACCCTACAGGTATGCTTCTATCATCAAATCCAATGAAAGAGAACACCAATACAGCATCTGCATTTGGAACCTCAATGGAGTAATCCCCATCAATGTCCGTTACAGTGCCTGTGTTGGTACCTTGGATCAAAACACTTGCTCCGGGAAGTGGTTGCCCATCTTCCTTAGCAGTTACTTTTCCTTTGACCGTTTGCTGCGCATAGAGTGAGAAACTCGTCAGAAACCCCAAAATGAAAAGCATTGTAATTGCGTAGCTTTTCTTCATTTGTTACTGGTTTAGATTAACTAATTATTAGGTTTTGAATTAATAATGTGATTATCCGATGTTTGGAAGCAGTAGGTAGAGACTTTGCCCTGCCACTTAGACTTTGGTGTAAGTTGTTTTGGTTTTCAGTCCCATTTCGGCTAATCGTAGGTGGATATATAAAATTTTGTTATTGCTGTTTTTTACAGTTTATAATTTGTGTAGTACGCAACTAATATTAACTGCTTTATATGATGTAATGAATTGTAATACAGGTTATTGGGTTGTAAACGTGCTAAGAACAAGAAGACAAGCTAAAAACTTATTTTTTGCATAAACTTTCTAAAATGAGGTTTATAAAATGACCCCGATCATTAAATTAACAAGAAATACAGCCATAAATCAATCTTCTGGTTCAATTTTTTATCAATTTTTTAAGAATAGCCCATTAAATGAATAAAATTTCCTTTTGCGGTTTTTTGCTTCCTTTTTATTCTGAAAAAAGCAATTCCTTGATGAATGGCTATAGGAGAAGAAAGAGCCAGAAACAAGAGCCAAGAATCAAGATTATAGTAAAAAGTATCAGGTATCAAAAGCCAAGCCTGTCTGTAGACAATGGCAGGAGCCAAGAATCAAGAAACACAATCAAGTAGGCAGTGATCAGTCGCGGTGTTCAGTATGCAAACTTGCGGGCAGGCAAGGTGTTTAGTTTACAAAGACCACCTGTTAGCTTTGCAGATTATCGATAATCAAGGGGCGTAGCCCTGGCCTCTTATTAGAAAACAACGTATTAACCGGAAAAGCAGAGGGGCGTAGCCCTGAAACCTACCAACCTGCAGGGAGGTCTAAACTCTGATTTAAGGTTTATGATCGTGTAGCCATTCTCGGTGAACCTGCCTTTGCCTACCACAGATCCGTAAATAAAATCAGAACGTGAAAAAGCAAAGCATCAGGTAGCATGTATCAAGGACAATAGACAAAAAGTTCACTTCAGTCGGCGACTGAACCCTGCGATTTTGACATTCAACAAAAAAGCCACTCCCTGAGAAGTGGCTTTGATAAACCTAAGTTTCCATTGGTTATGAATTTACTTTTGTTGATAGTCCGTATTGGCTGCTATATGCTGCGCATTTTCCAGTTGAATTTCCTTCTTTAACTCAATTTTTTCGGCCACAGGTACTGGGTGATTCCTTTCAGAAATGTGCGGAGCAATGATTAAAGCTACAATTGACATCAGTTTGATGAGGATATTCATCGATGGTCCCGAAGTATCTTTAAATGGATCACCCACAGTATCTCCAGTGACAGAAGCTTTATGTGGCTCCGATTTTTTGTAATACATTTCTCCATCAATTTCCACCCCTTTTTCAAATGATTTCTTCGCATTGTCCCAGGCTCCTCCGGCATTGGACTGAAACATTCCCATCAATACTCCCGAAACTGTCACTCCGGCAAGTAATCCGCCGAGCATTTCTGCGGAAGACACCTGTTCAAACACTCCCTTGAAGCCGAATCCAACCAATAGTGGGGAAATTAAGGCAATGGCTCCAGGAAGAAGCATTTCGCGAAGTGACGCTTTGGTGGAGATCTCTACGCATTTGTCATATTCCGGCTTTGCCTTGTATTCCATTATTCCGGGAATTTCCCTGAATTGTCGCCTTACCTCATTCACCATGTCCATGGCTGCTCTGCCCACTGCTGCTATCGCAAGGGATGAGAAAATATAGGGGATCATGCCCCCTACAAAGAGGGACGCCAGCACTGGCGCTTTAAAGATATCAATAGCATCAATTCCCGCTACACCTACAAATGCTGCAAACAATGCCAATGAGGTCAATGCTGCTGAAGCAATAGCAAATCCTTTTCCTGATGCTGCGGTAGTATTTCCAACTGCATCCAAAATATCTGTACGGTTTCTTACTTCCTCTGGTAACTGGCTCATTTCAGCAATTCCACCAGCGTTATCCGCAATTGGACCGAAAGCGTCAATAGCAAGTTGCATTGCAGTAGTTGCCATCATTCCGGCAGCTGCAATGGCAACACCGTAAAGTCCTGCAAATGCATATGATCCCATAATGCCCCCAGCCAGTACAAGGATAGGAAGTACGGTAGATTCCATACCCACAGCAAGACCTGCTATGATATTTGTGGCGTGCCCGGTAGCTGACTGTTGAATGATGGATTTCACAGGACGCTTGCCCATTGCAGTATAATACTCAGTGATAATACTCATCAGCGTCCCTACAACTAATCCAAGGATGATCGCATAGAAGACATCCATATTTGTGAACTCATATCCTCTGATCGACAGCGTTTCTGGAAGCATATACTTAACTACAAAAAATGACGCAATGCCAGTGAAAACAATAGATGACCAATTGCCCATATTCAGTGCATGCTGTACATCTCCTTTGTCATCTTTAATCGTGACGAAGAGCATCCCAAGTATTGAAAACACTATTCCGAGGCCTGCAAGCACCATTGGAAGTAAAATTGGTGCGATTCCTCCAAAATTATCTGCAGATACAATTTCTCTACCCAATACCATCGTGGCCAATATCGTGGCCACATAAGACCCAAAAAGATCGGCTCCCATTCCAGCAACATCCCCTACATTGTCCCCTACGTTGTCGGCAATTGTAGCTGGGTTTCTTACATCATCTTCCGGAATTCCTGCTTCTACTTTTCCTACTAAATCAGCTCCTACATCGGCTGCTTTGGTATAAATACCTCCGCCTACGCGGGCAAAAAGTGCGATAGATTCTGCTCCCAATGAAAAACCTGCAAGTACCTCAAGCGCTTTTTCCATTTCTAAGCCATTCACACCGGCCCCCGGAACATTCAGTACATAAATATTATAAAAAAGAATAAATAGCGAGCCAAGTCCCAATACTGCCAATCCAGCCACACCAAGTCCCATCACAGAGCCTCCGGTGAAGGATACTTTGAGTGCATGTTTCAAACTTGTGCGGGCCGCTTGAGTGGTTCTAACATTTGCTTTGGTGGCAATGTTCATCCCGATATAACCTGCAAATGCTGAAAATACAGCTCCTATTAGGAAGGAGATGGCGATTACCGGACTGGAAGTCTCCACCATATTACCTGACCATGCTAGCAGGATAACAGCGATAACTGCAAAATAGGATAGAACCTTCCATTCTGCGCGTAAGAAAGCCATTGCTCCTTCGGCAATATATCCTGCCAGTTCCATCATGTTTTTATCACCGGTCTCTTGTTTGTTGACCCAGGCAGACTTGATTGCCATTACGATCAGGCCGAGAATCCCTAATGCAGGGACCAAATAAATTAAAGCTTGTTCCATAGAAATTGTGTACTGAATAGTAGAAAATGATAATTGAGCAAATATAGAATTTCTCCTGAACCAGCCAATTGCAAATAAAAATTGGTTAATAGCTGCAAATGGGATGTTTTAATGCAATTTCTTTAAAAAAATCAGGTTTCATTATAATATCTATTAGTGAATTTTCGGTATGATGGTGAATTTCATAATGTTAGGGAGTTTAACTTTTTGTTTAAATAAATGAATAAGTGGTGATTTTACAGTAAAAAATGCAGATCCTCAGTTTCTTAGGGTACTATTGATTCATGATTTGTTTGATACTTGGAAGTATAGGGAATCAGTAATCAAGCCCTTCCAGATATTTCGCCTGACCTACAGGGGGATTGTAAATGTGATCAGGATTGAAGTAGTTCCCAGTGGCTCCGGAAACGGCTCTGATAAGCTCCCACGCCTCATTGTCAAATTCCCGGCTAAGGTCTTCATTATTGGCGGTGAAAATGGCGCATACATAATCCCCACTGGGCGAATCACCAAAAAATTGACCTGAAATTCGTGCTAGTTTCATGAATTTAACGCTTTTGCCCTAAATGTGATAGTTTCGTGATCCTTAGCATTTAACTTTCCAAATTACTTAGCTTCTCAGATGAAAAAAGTACTAGTAGTAGAAGATGATCCAGATATAAGCCAGTTGATCCGAATCCATCTGGTAGACCAAGGGTATGAAATAACGGCTAAAAATAATGGAAAACTGGGTTTTGAGGAAGCAAATTCACAACCCTATGACCTGATTATCCTAGATGTAATGCTACCTGAAATGGATGGAATTGCGATTTGCCAGCGGTTGAGGGCCTTGGACAATTTTACGCCAATTCTGATGCTTACAGCTAGATCAGAGGAAGTAGATAAAGTGATCGGGTTGGAATCTGGTGCAGATGACTACATCACCAAGCCTTTTAAAATCCGGGAGTTCATTGCGAGGGTCAAAGCAATTATACGTCGCCAAGATCAATTTCTAATGCTGGCCACCAAAGATGTGAAGCTGCTTCAATTTGATGCTCTTGAAATCGATGAAAAGAAGAGAAAGGTAATGCTATCGAAAAATCGGATTGACTTGACGCCCAAAGAGTTTGATCTCTTAGTCCTCATGGCAAAGAGCCCCGGAAGAAGTTACTCCCGGGCCGAATTACTTGAGCTGATCTGGGGCTATGACTTTAGCGGCTATGAACATACAGTGAATGCGCATATCAACCGTCTGCGGGCAAAGATTGAAGTAGATCAGAACAATCCGCAATACATCCTCACGACATGGGGTGTTGGTTATCGCTTTAACGACGAAATTTAACAGCAGCCTATGAAAAGTTTATTTTGGAGGATTTCCTTAAGTTTTATTTTAGTGCTTTTGTTAGTAGGGTGCTCTTATATATTCATTACGGCTTCCACTGCCCAGCGTTATTTTCAGGAGACTACACAGCGACTGAATTCATCAGTTGCCAAGTATCTGACAGAGGAGGTAAAACCATTTAAAGATGGGAAAGTAAACGACGAGGCATTGAGTATGATCATGCATTCGATGATGGCGGTGAATCCTGCTATTGAAGTCTATCTTTTGGATCCTGAAGGCGAGATTCTTTCCTATGTGGTTTTTGACCAATTGGTAAAGCTGAAGCGGGTGGATCTGCATCCGATTAACCAATTTATTGCTGCTGATGGCGATGACTTTGTGATGGGAGATGATCCACGGAACCCGGGTGAAAAATCTGTTTTTTCGGCAACTTCGGTTCAGGATGAATCCGGAAGGCTTCTGGGATATGTATATATTATTTTAGCAAGTGAAAAGTACGAGACAATAGCTTCAGGTTTATTGGGTAATTATTCGCTTCAACTGACTTATAATTCTCTTTTTGTTACGTTAGTAGTTGCCCTTTTGATTGGACTGGGGTTAATTGCCTGGCTTACCAGGCATTTACGAATTATTGTGAAGACGGTAGAGGAGTTTAAAGATGGCAATTTGAAGGCCCGGGTGCCTGAATATAAATCTACTTCAGAGTTTGCAGTGCTGGGGGAGACTTTCAATCATATGGCAGATCGAATATTGGCCAATATAGATGAGCTGAAGAAGGTCGACAGTCTGCGTCGGGAACTGATCGCAAATGTGTCACATGATCTTCGCAATCCTTTAGCCATTATTAATGGTTACATAGAAACCTTGCAAATGAAAGGGGGTCATATCTCTGAAGAGGAAAGGAATAAGTATTTAACTATAATAGGTGATAGTACCGATAAACTCACCAAGCTGGTGTCAGATTTATTTGATCTTTCAAAGTTAGAATCTGGTCAGATGCAGCTAAAGATGGAAAATCTCAACATGCAGGAGCTGCTTTTGGATACGAGTTTGAAGTATGAATTATTGGCAAAATCGAAAAATATTAAAATCAATACAGCTATTTCTGCAGCATTGCCTGTGGTAAAGGCGGATTTCTATCTTTTGGATCGGGTGATTCAGAATTTATTGGACAATGCTGTAAAATATACCCCACAAGATGGTACGATATGGATTGAAGTCTCCAAAGTTGCTGATGCCGCCGTACAGGTGAAAGTGAAGAACACCGGAAAGGGTATTCCAAAGGAAGATTTAAATTCAATTTTTGACCGTTATTATATGATTGATAGAGAAAGGGAAGGAGTAGAAGGCTCAGGACTTGGACTGGCCATCGTCAAGCGGATTCTGGAACTTCACGGCTCCCAAATCCATATAGAATCCGATTCTGAATCGTATACAGCATTTCAATTTGAACTTTCTGCTGCTTAAAGAGCTGGACAAGAATCAAGAGACAAGGGGCTAGAATCAAGATCCAAGAGCCGAGAAGTATGTCAGTCTCATTAATACCAGATTTCAGTCAAAGGTTTGCAGTCGCAGTGATCAGAATTCAGGTAATGATTGAAAGATGGAAAACGGAAGAGGTTCAACTAACGGTGATAATTTAGGTGGGTAACTTGCTCTCTTCTTAGAGAATACAAAACAATCCACCTATATTTTAGATTACTGTGTCGTACCTCCTCGCAATGCCGATAGAATATCAAGTACGTGGAGCTTTACAACCCTTCCTCTTTACCAATTTCAACGTTCTTTAGAGAATAAGGGAAGTGAGTATTGACAGGGCTTTAATTAAAATTATCAAGATCTCTAAAGAGAATTCGATTCCTGCTGTAATTGATAATCCTATTCCTCTTAAGCATAGAGAACGTTTTAGTTACAGTTTGTCGGCTAGAATCCGAAAGCATTGCAATTTCTTCATGTGTCAAGTTGATTTTCAAAAGTGTTTCATCTCCAAATTTCACTCCTCTTTTTAATGCTAATTCTTTTAAGACTGTCTTAATTCGATCCTCAGCATCCAGTGCAACTAATCTTTCATGACGAAGAACTGATTCCATTGCCCGGTCAATAAGCATCTGGGTGATCGTTTCCTGATATTCCTGAGAGAGATTGGCAGTAGGTTCAAGTTTCTGAATCACCGTTTGATCTTCCAAAGCTATTGCGAACGAGATGTTTTTCCGTTCCATTTCAAAATTCCCCTCGCCGAATATTTCTCCTTCCGTTACAATTTTTAAAAGTGTCATAACACCATTTGGAAGCATTTTTTGGAGTTTCACACAGCCTTTTATTACTTGATAAAACCCTTCTGAAGATTTGCTTTGAGTATAAATAGTTTGTCCTCTTTTATAATTTCTTTTGGAGGGGAAGAGGGCTTGATCCAGATTTCTCGTGGTTGTATTTAATGAAGAATTCATTTCTTTTTTGGTTTATGTTCATAGTATAATCCGATTCCGAATACACCTGAGGAATAGATATTTTTCCGCTCAACTATCCAGTCGCTATAATTTCTGTAGTTCACGCTGAGGTGGATTTCCTGATAGATGGGAATATTCGCACCAAAGCTGTAGCCGTAAATTGCGACCCGTATCCACGAACAAAGTCTGTGGCAACTGGCACGTTCTGAACGGACTTTAATCCATTCAGCTGGGCATTTACCCATACCAAATTGTAGAGGTGGTACACTATTTCTGCTCCAAAACCAAGTTGGTCAGAAAAGGAAATACCCTCATAGTGCGTGCAATAATTATGTGCTGCAAATAGATTTCCATACAATGGAAGGTTTGGTAATGCAAATCAGGCGACGAGCGTCGTCCATACATTGAACTTACATAAAGTAGAATTAGTGATTTCTTCATGAATGTTAAGTTTTGATTGCTCAAAACTGCAACCATGGTATCACAAAAAAATCACGGAAAAGTAAAGGATTTTAATGGTAGTTGATTTCTTTTGAATAAGGACTTGGCTGGCTGGCCAATTGCTCATTCTGGAATTAGGACATTATAATATACAATCCATTGAATATGAAAGTTGATAAATCTGAGTTTAAATCATTTTTGGAGGATGATTCAAAAGTAGCCTCATACAGTCCCGTTCTTAAAGCACTTTGGTATGATGGGAATGGGTTTTGGGAGAAAGCGCACAATGAAGTTGATTCTTTAGCAGGAGTTGATGCGGCACGTATTCATGCGTATTTGCATCGAAAAGAAGGAGATGAGTGGAACGCTGAATATTGGTATAAAATAGTAGGAACTCAAAAACCACAACGCTCTTTAGATGAAGAATGGTCGGATCTTTTGAGGCATTATATGGCTAAGTAAAAAGAATGTAATTCTAAAGATTTTTAAGGTTGAGTATCATTGCGTAGAAATATATGAAAATACGTAGGAAATCTTACAAAATGGAAAGGCAAATACCCTGTACAGGGTATTTATAGAACATAATGATTTCCTAACTTTGGTTAAAACTAAAGCCACCGTATTATGAAATTCTTTTACCTATCATCGGTTCCAAATTCAGAGGGTATATGTGAGATACATGATCGGGAATGCGAGCACATTCCTGATATTTATGGGCGGGATTATCTCGGCCCGTACAATACTGGTAAAGAGGCCTTACGAAAGGCCAAAATGTTAAAGGCGTCAGTAAATCTGTGCCCTAAATGTTGTGATCCGTTGGTTGAGTTGATTGTAGAAGTGAAATAGAACAGGTTGAATTTAGTACGCTAGTCAGACACCGGATATTATGGCTATTGCCAATGCTGCAGTTGAACAGTCTGTACTTGACTGGGATTTAGCTGGTAATTAACCAGTGATGTGAGTCATAAATTTTTTTGAGGTTGAAGCTTCATTTTTCGGAATTTTGCCTTATTCTTGGGGCAAGATTCGGGGTGTGGCGCAGCCCGGTTAGCGTGCACGTCTGGGGGGCGTGAGGTCGCAGGTTCAAATCCTGTCACCCCGACAGATCCAACTCCCAAAATATTTCAAAAGCCTGTAAATCAGATTGTTTACAGGTTTTTGTTTTTTTATCCCTACCGGATTTAACCAATAAAAGCCAGTATAAATGTGGTTATAACTGGCCATTTTTACTTATATCTGGAGAGGTTGCAGATACAGATTTTTGGAAAGTACCAATCGATCGATTCTTACGCTGAAAAATAGAGATCAGTCAATATCTTACTGATACTGAACATAGGGCAAGTCTTCCAATGGGACCACATTGAAATTCTGCTAAGAAACCAGATGGTGGGATTTACCTCCTAAATCGCCGCTTTTACACCCTGATAATCAAAATATTCTATCCAATCTTTGTATGGATTGCTGACCAATGCAATGAACTATAACCTATAAAAGAATATTAAGGCGGTTCCGTTAATACCTGAATATTTATATACTCAATCCGGGCCGGGCTGAGCTGTATATTATATAAAGGAAACCTGATTATTCTTTAACAAGCGAAGTGCTTATAGTCATTTCCGGGTATGCGAACATAGAAGTTGAAACTTAACAAGTAACCCTTTTAAAATTAGAAACCATGAACCGCTCAATCCTTTCAGTACTGTTATTTTCTATCCTGACCCTTGGCATGGCCCAAGAAAAAATGGACCCGACTCAATCGGGCTATGCACCGGTCAACGGTCTACAACTGTATTATGAAGTCTATGGTGAGGGACAGCCCATTGTCCTGATCCATGGCTCTTTTATGGATATTCCTTTGAGCTGGTCGTCCATAATCCCGCTGTTGGCCAAAGACAGAAAAGTTATTGTGGCTGAAATGCAGGCTCATGGCCGTACCAAAGATACTTCAAGGGAATTAAGTTATGAAGGGATGGCAGACGATGTGTCAGGACTGCTCACTCACCTCAAAATAGATACTTCGGATATCCTGGGATATAGTATGGGGGGTGGAGTTGCCTTCCAAATGGCTATTCGTCATCCTGATCAGGTACGCAGGCTCGTTATTTTGTCCGGCACCTACGCACATGATGGGTGGTGGCCTGACGTTGAAGCTGCTTTTGCCACCTTCAATGCTGATATGTTTAGAGGGTCTCCCATAGAAGAACAATACCTAAGTGCCGGAAATGACCCCGCCAACTTTCCGGCTTTTGTAAAGAAGGTGATCAGTATTGACCTGAAACCTTATGATTGGTCTGAAGGGGTGGCAAAAATAAAAAGTCCCATCTTCATGGTTATTGGCGATTCCGATGGCGTACGTTATGAACATGCTATTGAATTGTTTCGCACTAAAGGCGGTGGCAAAATAGGGGATATTCATGGATTGTCTGAATCCAGACTGGCCATTTTGCCAAGTACCACCCACATTGGTATGATGCAGCGGACTGATTGGTTGATACCGATGATCAGCGATTTTCTGGATTCCGACCTGAATGCAACTCCTCCGACCTTTTGAAGAATGCCGTAAGAAATAAATAGCTTTCTTAGACTTCCATTTACTTTTAAGCGAAAGATACTAGATGATCTTAAACGCTTACCAAAGCTAAAATTAAGAGCTAAACCAATGAAGAAAGAAAGAGAAAATTTAGTAAACAGTATCAAAATCACCTTCGAAACTCTTTTACAGGAATTGTCGAAGTTTGATCAGGAAAGGCAAATAAAATTTCACCAATTGGTGTCAATATGCTTGACGGTAGCCTTTTGGTATTTTATATAAATGAAAAATTTAGGGATAAGCCCTATGGCTAATTGTACAGGTTATGGACTAAAACACTTTAAAAATTAGCGGTAAATAATCTGGCTTTTAATTCTTGAGAAATCAAACCTTGAGAATCCTTTTTATCCCTTTTTCTGCCTCTACCGCCAGGAATACGATTAGCCCCATTGCTATGCTAATTCCCATTTCAGTCCACGATAAGGGGGAGGTACGAAATAGTTCATTGAAGAAAGGAACATAAACCACTGCGAGCTGAAGTAAAATCGTAATGAAAATCGAAAGCACCAGCATAGGATTACTGAATATTCCGATTTTAAAAATAAACCGTCTGTCACTTCGGATTCCCATCACATGGCCTAATTGGGAAAACGCCAGGACAGTAAATACCATGGTTTGCCAATGCCAATCATTCCTTATTGCCCAATATTGGGTGCCCAAGGTCACTGCCGACATTAATATACCGACCCAAATGATATGAAAGCCCACTCCTTCAGCAAACAGGTTCTGTTTAGGTGGTCTGGGAGGACGGTTCATAATATCCTTTTCTGCTTTTTCCCCGGCCAGAGCCAATGCAGGGACACCATCTGTCACCAAATTGATCCATAATATATGTACCGGCAGAAGTGGTACCGGTAATCCTAAAAAGGGAGCTAAGGCAATTATACAAATTTCTGCCCCATTGCAGGTCATGATATACTTGACAAACTTACGGATATTGTCAAAAATCCTCCTTCCTTCCTCAATGGCCGCAACGATGGTGGCAAAGTTGTCATCCAGTAAAATCATGGCAGCGGCTTCTTTACTTACGTCAGTACCGGTGATTCCCATTGCCACACCAATCGTACTGCTTCGCAGGGAAGGGGCGTCGTTTACCCCATCCCCGGTCATCGCCACGTAGTGCCCTTTCTTCTGCAATGCCTGGACAATTTTGAGTTTCTGGTCCGGCGAGACACGGGCATAGACAGAAATAGATTCTACCTGGTCAGTAAATTCTTCATCAGAAAGTTCCCTTAAATCCGAACCTGTTATGGCTTTTCTGGTTTCGTCCAGAATACCCAGCTGCCTGGCAATAGCTTGCGCGGTTTCAGGATGATCACCAGTGATCATAACTGACGTGATGCCGGCATGTTTACATTTTTGGATTGCCTGAATGGCCTCTTCCCGTGGAGGATCTATCATTCCGCAGATCCCAAGAAATTCCAGGTCGCTCTCCATTTCGCCCCATTCTCCTTTGGGCGGGAGTGAAGGGATGACTTTTCCGGCAAAAGCCAAAACCCGTTGTCCATCGCTAGCCCAATCTTTGACGAGCGTTGATGCTTTTTCTAGATTGTTCTCCTTTGAAACACGTTCTGCCACAGCTTCAAAAGCTCCCTTGCAAAGGATCAATATCTGATCATCTAACTGGTGGAAAGTACTCATTCTTTTTCTCTCCGAGTCGAAGGGAATCTCGCCAATCCGTGGATACTTGTCCTGTACTTTTTTAAAATCTGAATCTCCCAATTTTTTCCAAACCCATTGTACCAAAGCCAGCTCTGTAGGTTCTCCTATAAAATCTCCTCCTTTGTCTTTTTTCACATCATGGTTAAGAGACAATGCAAGATCAAGACTAGTATATTCCTCCGTAAAATTGACTTGCTCATTACCTTCCGTCTGCATGACCGTCATTTGGTTTTTGGTCAGCGTACCAGTTTTATCTGTACAGATATAAGTTATTGATCCCAGGCTTTCCACCGCTGGTAGCTTTCTGATCAGGGATTCTTTTTTTGCAAGCCTTGCCGCGCCAAGGGACAATGCAATAGTGATCAAGGCAGGAAGCGCCTCTGGAATAGCCGCTACAGCCAGACTTACAGAAAGCAACAGTAACGGAACAGTTTCCTCTCCCCGAAGCAGCCCCAACACGAAAATGATCACACAAATGAGAAGAACAAGATAGGAAATGGTTTTGCCTAACTTCTCCATTTTTTCCTGGAGTGGAGTTTTGGGTCTTTGTCCTTGCAGCAAATCGGCAATTTTACCGAGTTGTGTTTCCATACCAGTTTTCAAGACAATGGCTGAAGCCCGTCCACTAGTGATAAGTGTGCCTTTAAACAGGAAATGGGGTTTTTCCAATTGCAAATCTAAATCAATCTGTTGGGGCATGGATGTCTTTTCCACGGGGACTGACTCACCGGTAAGACTGGCCTCATCCACCTTCAGAGCTGCTTCCTCCAGTAACTGCAAGTCTGCAGGGACCATATTGCCCGCTTCTAGAAATACCAGGTCTCCGGGAACAAGTTCATGGGAAGGGATCTTTTTGATTTTTCCGCTCCTTTTTACCTGAGCTTGGACTTCGCTTATTTTGTTAAGAGCCTCCATGGCCTTTTCAGCTCTAAATTCTTGTACAAACCCCAGCACTGAATTCAGAATTACGATGACCAGAATAATTATGGCATCTGTCCATTCCCCTGCAATTCCCGAGATAAGTGCTGCTGCCATCAATACCCCGATCATAAAATCCTTAAACTGGTCCAGAAAGAGGAGATATGCCGGTTTTTTCTTTTTTTCCTCCAAAGCATTTGGACCAAATTTTTCCAGCCTTTGCGGCACTTCGGAATCGGGGATCCCAACCTTTAAAAATTCTTCGATTTCAGTAGATGATTGCGGAAAAGAATACATACAATCGGAAGTTGGCTTTCTGTACAAATTAGGAAAAGAATACAAAAAGACCTAGAGCGGTGATTCTTAAATCATTATATATCGGGAAAGAATATTTAAGCAGGTTTTGGTCTATGGTTTTGCTCCCCCAATTCCTATTGAACATTTCGGATTTGGGTATCGAGCGATCAAATTTTATTTCACCTGCCCCGACATATCAGCTCTATACATTCTACTGGTAACATAAAAAGTCTTGTTCGTAGGAGACTTGAAGTAATAGGCTATGTAGAAGGCTTTTTGCCCTTTTTGAGGCAGTGAAATTTCATTTTTAGCATTGTAATTGAGCTTCTTTGAACTCCATTCTTCATCTCTAAAATCGGTGTCTTCAACTGACTCTGCTTCCCACAGCTCAACTTTTTCAGGTTTTTCGGTCGCATTCAATTCAAGTTTAAGGGTGTCATTTTCAATTTTTGAAACCGTAGTGTAAACTTCCGGAAGCGGCTTTTCCGCATTTTGATAAGCTACAAATGCACTGACCGTCTGAAAAGCAATTTTACCGTTTCCGAGATCATGCCCTACATTTGGGATGTATATCAGATTGTTCTGTCCGGGAATACTGTCAATGTAGTTCTTTACAGCATCCACGGGCCAGTAAGAGTCATTGGTGCCAATGAAAATCAACTTTGGGATGGTCAATTTGTCACGGTAAGAATAGGGGTCCACCAGATCCATTGTGGCTAGCCCGATTTCGCTACTGGCTCCCTGGGGAATTCCAAGATCCACGTAATCCTGGATCTCAGGACTATAGTCAGCCCAGATTTCTATTTGATACTGAAGACTTCTGGGCATGTTGAGTACATCAATCACCATGGGAGCTATCCCAGTGACCCGGGCATCCTGGGAACCAGTAAGCCAAGTGGTCCAACCTCTTTTGGATAATCCGGTAAGGATAAATGTATTAATGGGTGTAGCTAGCTTTGATTTGCTGAAGTCTGAAACCGCATTCATAGAAGAAACTACAGACTTGACCATTGGAAACAATGCCGGCCACTCAGTGTCCCGGGTTTCCTGATACTGATGTAGTGTATAGGAAATGATTTCATCCTCTGTTTTTCCATCAAAAATCGGTTGATTTGGTACCTGAAAAACCAGTGCTACCATACTTTGATTTTGAAGGGCCACCTTTCCCATTTGCTGAATTATAGCATTGTCACGATCACGGTGAACAGGTATGTCATTTTCAATTTTTCCCCCACCGATGTAAAGGAGGGCTTTGTCAAATTCGATTTTGACTGGCTTCAAGATTACCAGACGATGTTTCCAGACTATTCCCTTCCATTCTTGTGAGATCAGTTCTAGTTCATATTGGATCATGCCCTGATGGCTGATGCTGTCTTGAAGTTTATAAGCATATGCTGGATTATCCTTCGCCAGAAAATCTGACAATGCATTCTCTGTGCTTTGTGCCTGGAGTGAATGGTTGAGAAATAACAGCGCTAAAAGCGCTAACGCATTAAGAAAGATTCTTTTCATCTGTTTGTAATTTGATTTTTAGTTTGCCGCCAGTCTGTCTTCCATGGCTGATAATCATTGTCCTCGGTCCAATGATTTATTTTGATCATGTCGGTTTCATCTTCATATAAAATTAACATGAATCAATAGCCCGAAATCAGACAATTGAAGTCTTTACATTGAAAAATGACTACTTAAAAATCTACATTCAAAACTAAGTAAAACTTGGTAAATAGCTACTAAAAATTTGATAATGAGAATTTTATATTTAAAAAAGTGCTTGTTTTTAGCATTGGCTTTGGCATGCCCCTTTACTGTCTTTTCGCAGGTAGATCAAATCCGGGAAAAACTTTTGAAAACAGACGAACTTCTGATTGCAGCACACCGGGCGGCGCATCAGAACTATCCGGAAAATAGTCTACAAGCAATCAGGGAAGCTATAGATCTCGGAGTGGATATTGTTGAGATCGACCTACGGGTGACTACAGATGGAACGGTGTACCTGATGCATGATCAGACGATAGATCGTACCACAACAGGATCTGGGGATATAGAAAAATTAAGTAATATTGACCTTCAGAAGTCAACACTGTTATTTGAAGGGAAAGATTCTGGTATTGCTATCCCCACTTTGGAGGAAGCTCTGGAAGTTACCAGAGGTAAAATAATGGTGGACCTAGACTTGAAGACCGACAAAATTGCGGAGGTAATGGCAGTGGTCAGCAAGATGGATATGCTGGATGAAGTCATTTTTTTTGATTCAGAGTGGGATATTTTACAAGAAATAAAAGCTAAAATGCCTTCAGCTTATGTCATGCCAAGAGTATACAAGGCAAAGCAGATCAAAAAGGCGTATAAGAAATTGGATCCTGTGATAGTGCATATTGATGCAAGTTTCGATAACCCCCAAACCAAATTAGAAGCTAGGAAATATGGGGTTCGGCTATGGATTAATTCACTTGGAAAATTAGATGAAGAGTTACAAGAATATCCTGATTCACCGCAACGCTATCGGCTCATAGAAAATGGAGCTTCCGTGGTGCAGACAGATCTACCGGAAGCCTGGTTAAAGGTAAAAACCACTTCACACATGCTGGATATAGAAAAGTGAATTCATGTGAGTCATCTTTTTTACTTCATCCATTCTTAATACTGGCTTAAAAATTTTCGGGTAGATATTCAATAAATTCGAATTCACACCAAAGCCATGAAATCTATAATTTTTGGAGGTAATCGTCAGCTAGAAATCATTGATCAAAAGTCTTTTTCTAAGATCTATGAACGGTTTTGGGATAGCTCCGTTGATTTGGTGTTTAAGTTGGTAAAAGATAGGGTAGAAGCTGAAAACATCACTCAGGATGTCTTTATCAAGCTTTGGGAAAAGCGGGAGAGTTTGCACAAGATAGAGGATGTACATAATTTCCTGTTTATTTGCTTGAGAAATAAAGCTTTTGACCGGTTGAAAGAACTTAAAAATACCGATCTGGGAATGGAAGAGCTTTGGCTAAAAATCCAGAATCAACCCAATGAAACTGAGACTTCTCAGCAGAACCAAAATTATGAGAAGCTTGAAAAGGCCATTTCAGCTTTATCAACTCACAAGCAGCGGATATTGAATCTTAAGTTTGATGAGAACAAATCTTACGATGAAATCGCCGCGGCTTTAAGTATTTCAGCAAATACAGTCAAAAATCACCTCGTCCAAATCAAAAAGCAGCTCAAGTCAGAAGTGGTCAATGGTCTTATTCTTTTGTTGCTTTTCCTATAGAATTGAAAACATCTTCTTATAAAGTTACTCCAGTCCTCATCGCTTGTATATAATCTATCTTTTTTGATGAAGAAGGGGGAGTTGTATTACGCAATACTTTTTGAGGACTAGTTTAACCAGTTGAATTTCCTTTAAAACTAACAGGCTGCGCTCAACTTAATGAGGCAGCCTGTTCTTTTTAGTTTGGGAATAGTACCCCGGGCCTTACAGCCTGCGGGTAGGATTTACCAGGGTTTTCCGGTGCCCTGAATCAGCCAAAACTTGGACCATGCACTATTTTTTTCATCAGTTTGAGAATATTGTGTAGTTTCTAGTCTGCTTACAGCTTCGTTGGCATTTGCCTCATTGATGGTCAGTTCATCCTGCATGTAATAGAATCGTACCGGTAAAACCCTTCTGATAGCTGCAGGGCCTGCTTTCAAGGTCGGTAGACCTGTTCTTCTATAGTCAAACCAAGATTCTGTAGAGGCAGACCATCCGGCAATCCACTTTTGTGTCATGATCTGCTCCAGGGAATTGTTGAAAGCTGCTTCACCCGCAATGTATTCCTCAAAGTCTTGGGCAAGGCCCCATGCTTCGAATGATGCCTTGATGCCTGCTTCATAATGTTCCTTTGGAGTACCGATAGTGGCTAAGCCCGTCATGCTGACTTCCGCCAAAATAAAATGAACCTCAGCAGCAGAAAGTAGTCTCGCTTTCAGCAAAGGTCCAGAAGGGTTCTGATACATTTCATTAAGGAAAGAAACATGTGGATTGTAAGACAGCTGCCCTGGAGTGGGGTTTAAATTGTATTCACTGGGAATGTTAGAAACAGCCGCAGGAATTCCAACATACTCGGGATCTGTATCCACTTGCTTGCCTGCTGCTACATCTGAAGCGATATACCTTACACCTGCAATGATTTCATCGGTGCCGTCAGCTAGACTTTCGTCGATGACAATAGGAACTTGTATTTTTTCAGCCCAAACTGTTATTCTGCTGTCATTAAGCGCCTGAAGATAATCTACAAGCGTAGCGCACATTTTTATTCTTCGGTATCCACTGCCATTTGAACCGTCAAATTCAGTGTTCGAAGGCCAGGAAGTATTGGCCGAAGTGCCTGAGAAGGAAATAGCTGCATCATCGGACGGGGCTGTGATAAGTGGATACTTGCTTGCATCACCTACGATTTCTTGTATCCCCTGACTGGCCATTTCAGGCATTTTTTCTGAAATCCTGAGGTAAATCCGCAGCCTTAGCGAGTTTGCAAATTTTCTCCACTTGGTAACATCTCCTTCAAACAGGATATCTTGAGGTGTACTTTCGAAAGATCCCAACCCAATAAACAGGTCATTTGCTTCTTTTAATTCTTCGATTACTCCTTCATAGATCTGTTGCTGCGAATCAAAAGCCGGGAGTAGGTATTGCTCACCGCCTTGGTCCCCACTTACTGCATCCAAGTAGGGGGCATCCCCCCAGAGGTCGGCAATCCTGGCGAAGTGATAAGCATTCATCACTTTGGCTACCGCCGAAAAGAACGGAAGATCCAGCGCTTCTGCCCGCTGCTCCATCATTTTGATATCTTCTAAAATGCTGTAATTGCCTGTCCAGCTCTGATTGCTCCAGTCATAGTTGTTGTGTGCACTAAACCAGGCATCCAGCTGCGTGTGCTGCATCACTCCGGCAATGTCACCGAATCCCAAGTTCACTTCTGATGTGGCGGTATTGGAAAGAATGGTGGTCAACAGCAAGTTGGGATGCACCGAGGTGGATTCGACTCCATTCGGGTTGATATTAGTTTCTGTCAGGTCTTTACAGGCAGTTACTGATCCTAGTAGGATTGTGCCAATAACGAGTATGCTGAGTTGATTGATATATTTTTTCATGATAGATTCCTGTTTTCTGATGTCCTAAATGATTATGGATTAGAATGATGCATTGATCTTGAAGCCTACAGGAATTACCCAAGGATTCACATTGTATCGCTCTATACCTTGCTTGAAGGTGCCATTTGCTTCTGGCTGAAAAGCATTTTCAGGATCGATTCCCACTTTGGCTTTGGTCCATAGGATAAGGTTGCTAGTATAAATGCCGACATTGATGGACTTCATTTTGAGTCTATCGACGAATGCTGCCGGTAATTGATAACCGATCGCAGCTTCTCTTAATTTGATATAGGAAGCATCAAATGTGGCAGGCTTGAAGAAGTCCCAAGGGTAATTATCCGCATAGGGAATATACTTTGTGCCTTCGCCTCCAAGGTTTTCTGTGTAGCCGATGATATTTCCGCTTTCGTCATACTGGGCGATCACTCCCGGATTAAATACCCCATCATTTAACACCACATTATAATCCACAGGGAAGCCTCCACTTTCTGCCGTAGGCCCACCGACTACATTCAGCCCATCTGTGATGAACCTGTCTTGATTGGACACCAGGTAATTTCGGAGCGCATCTCCGGTAAGCCCATTTGGATTGATGATCTGATCCAGCCAACGTTGGGTTTTAAGATCAGACTCTGAATATCTATAGGTTTGGGATACAAAATCACCCCCCATTCGTACATCAAAATTCAAGCTCAAAGTCAGTTTCTTGTAGCTCATATTTACCTGCATTCCGGCAAGGAAGTCCGGGTTGAAATTCCCAATCTTATTCTTTGCAGAAGCTTGATTTACCGCATTCCAACTGCCATCTTCATCCAAAATCGGATAGCCGAAATAGGGAGATTCTTTGTCCTCCACAGTGACCAATCCACGATCGTAAATGTCCCCGATCTCATCTCCCACATACGTCCATGCACCTCCTCTGGAATCAGACCACAGATAGAATACTTCTACTTCGTCTGTCAGCTCTACAATTTTGCTTCGGTATTTGGAATAGTTGAAATTCAGGTCCAACGTGAAATTTTCATTTCTGATGGGAGTCACTCCAAGCATTACTTCCCATCCTTTACTATTGACCAATCCTGCATTTACATATTTGGATGTAAATCCAGATGAAGAAGGAAGTGTTACCGGAAGAATTTGGTTTTTGTTATCTGTGTTGAAATAAGTAAGATCAAATCTCAGCCTGTTTTGAAGTGCTGCCAGTTCCAAGCCGAACTCATAAGATGTAGCAATCTCTGGCTTCAAGTCTGGTGCTTTCAGGTTGTCCGGTACCGTCAATCTAGTCTGTCCATCCCACTCTCCGGAATTGTCCAACACCTGATATAAATTGTATGGATCTGTGTCATTACCAACTTGGGCCCATCCACCCCGTAGTTTCAAGAGGTCGATAGCACTCCCCATATCTAACATTTCATTTAAGATCAAACTCAAAGAAGCAGAGGGGTAGAAGTAAGATCTGTTTGCTTCAGGCAAGGTAGAGGACCAATCATTTCTGGCTGTAAGATCCAGATAAACTAAATCCCGAAAGCCAAAATTTGCCAATCCATAGATACTGTTTACTGCCTTTTCAGAAGTGGAGGAATTGTAAATTAAATTGTCTGCAGAGGTATTACTAATTGTGTACACGCCGGGGACGATCAGACCGGATCCTTCTGGTTTGGTGGAGTTTTGAACAGAGTTATTCTTGTTGAACCGTAAATTGCCACCCCCTGAAAGTGTCATGTGGAAATTGTCAAAGTCTTTGGAATAGGTAGCAAGGATATCCGCATTCCGTTCCATTCTATCCAAGTTGATCAGGCCATAGCCTCCATTGGGATCACTGGTATAGCTTATCGGGATTTTGGATTCTCTTCTTTCGGAATACATATCCAGCATGTAACTGGCTTTCACTTTGAAGTTGTCTGTGAATTGATATTCCAATCCTAAGTTTCCGAATACGCGGTTTCTTGTGAAGCTATTGTTCACTTCGTATGCGAGAAAGTAGGGATTGTTGTAATCACCGATTGCTTGGGAACGCTGCTGGATTCCTTCCTGTCCAGGTACCCAGTACGATTTCAGTTCATTGATATCGATGTGTGGGGATACCTTATATGCGGCTTCCAAAGGATTTGTGCCTCTGTTGCCCGCAGGTCTATTATCAGATCCAGACTGGTTGATATTGATACTCGAACTCAGTGTTAATTTCGGATCAATCCTCAGTGAAGTATTGAGAGATAAGTTGTTTCTGGAGAAATCGGAATTTGGCACTATACCCCAGTTGCTAAGGTTTGTATAGCCGATTCTGTAATTAATGAACTCGTTGTTATTGGCCACTGACACACCATTGGTAGTAGTAACCCCAGTTCGTACAAAGTCAGAAACATTATTTGGATGAGAAACTAAAGGAACGGGAATGGGATTTCCATCTGCATCTAAAGGGCTGTTCCATTGGATAGCCGTGTAGCCTTTGTCCAATTCTGGTCCGGCACCTGCAGCAGACCCTTCTTCGATTACTAGTTGTCCACCCGGATAAGGATTGTTGTCCGGAGTATATGGTCTTACACCTGTAGCAAAGCGACTGTGCATAGGTAGAAATTTATAAGGCATTTCCAGCAAGGTGTTGGATGAAACTGTCACTGTCACATCATTGACTTTTCTTCCGGATTTGGTCGTAATCAATACTACTCCATTCCCTGCACGGGAACCGTACAGCGCTGCAGCACTTGGGCCTTTTAGAATAGACATACTTTCAATATCATCGGGGTTCAGGTCAGAGATGGCATTGCCATAATCCACTATGTTGTCACTTCCGATTTCGGATATGTTGTTGAGGGTGTTGATGATAGGAACTCCATCCACTACAAAAAGGGGCTGATTGTCACCGCTTAAAGAAGAAATCCCCCGGATGACCATGCTCACGGATGATCCAGCGCCACCGGTAGAATTGACGCTTACTCCCGGTACACGTCCCGCTATTGATCTAAGGGCATTGTCCTGGCTGCCATTTTGGAAAGCATCTCCACGCACTTCAGCTACAGCATAACCAAGCGAGCGCTCGTCCCGCTCTATACCTAATGCCGTCACGACCACTCCTTCCATATCCGAAAATGCCGGCATCAATTTGACAACGAAATAGGTTTGATTTTGGACTACAAATTCTTGGGTTTCAAATCCTACATAGCTAAAGACCAAAACAGATTCTTGAGAAGGAACTTCTATAGAAAATTTCCCATCGGAATCCGTAATTACTCCATTGTTTGTGCCTTTTACCAGAATTGTAGCTCCTGCAAGGGGCAAATCCATTTCGTCGAACACAATACCGGTTACCGGGAATAATTGTTCATGTTGAGGTTTCCGGATAAGAATATTCTCACCCATCACCTTAAACTCGAAGGAAGATTTGGTTGCTACTTCATCGAGAAGTGACTGAACAGTAGCCTTTGTACTAACTGTGACATGCTGGGAAAGTTGACCGGAAATTCCATCTGCATAGATGAATTTGTAGCTACTTTGAGACTCTACTTCTGTGATAAATTGCTTTAATGAAAGCGTGTTGTTAGATATCAGAATGACTTTATCCTGAGCTATTTCACTGGCATGCGACCCTACAGGAAGGAGCATCAGCATAATCAGCCAAGCCCTGCCAAGGTGTAAAAGATGTTTTTTGGTAAATGAAATTTCCATACTTTGTGCGTTTGAGTGGTTTTACTACTTGATTAATTTGCTGCGCTGTAGGTCTTCGTCAAATTCTCTTCAGCGTGGCGTTTTTTATTATTGGGAAAAATTAGTTTTCATCATTTAGAAGACTTTGCTTGGCAGAGATCACTTCTATCAAGTCCTTGTTTTCAGAATCTTTATTGGATATGAATCCTATTGCTGAGATCACCTCATCAATTGTTTTATCCTTGAACTCGCCATTGAGTTTTAGTTCATAAAGCGTCGTATCTTTAACCTCCAAGTCCACCCCATACCATCTTTCCAAGGAGTTGATCACCTGAGTGAATTCAGTATGCTGAAAATTTAAAATTTGATCCTTCCAATAAACTGGTTCATCGTAATCCATCACCTGATATGTGTTTCCATTCTTGTCGATAAGGATGCGCTGACCTACTGTTAAGTTTTCATCGATATTGAATTCGCCCATTTCTAAAGAAACTTTTACTGTTCCTTCAGTGACAGCAATCGTAATCAGCTCATCTTCCGGATAGGAAGAGATATTGAAGGCTGTTCCGAGTACAAGGACTTTTACATTTTGAGTAGTGATCTCAAAAGGATAGGCTTCATCTTTTGCCACCTGAAAAAATGCTTCACCATTAAGACTCACTTTCCGCCTGTCCTGATTATCAAAAGCCTCCTGCTTCAGGGAAGAAGCTACATTTAGATTGACTTCAGTTCCATCCGGCAGGAATATGTTTTTCTGTTCTCCAAAAGCTGTCGTATAGTGAGATGGAGGTTGATCAGAAGGATTGAGAAGGTAACTATTAATGGAAAAACCAAAAGTAATCAGCAAGAAGAGGGTAGCAGCTATTTGCATCCAATAATCCCCTATGCGCCGAATAAAAGGTTCTTTCTTGCTTGTTATGACAAAATTCTTGTTTTTTCTAAGGCTTTTTTCGAAATTTCCCTTCAAAGCAGCATTATACGCTTCGAGCATTTTTGGATCATCCAACCCATTTAAAAATGGATCAAGATCCTCCTTGCTGATTTTTCCTTCTAAATACCTATTGACCAGATCAATGATCTCCTGTCTTGATGGATTCATGCACGACTGTTTAAGTGAATCGCTGAAGTGTTGATTTCAACTCCAATCCAATTCGATTGCTTATAGTAAAGACTTGAGAACAGGAAAATGGACTAGTCGCGCTGCGTTATTAAAAAGTTAAAGATTTGTGAACGCAAGTCTTAAATATCCAGCCCATTGTATACTTAAATTTGTTTCAATGCAAAAGTGATGGCTACCACTTATCCCTCTTCACAAAAGGATAATATTCCTTTCATCTTCAGAATAAAAGAGGGATTTAATATTGTCCAAATTTTAGAAACGACTTAGCCAACAGCACAAATGAAAGAGGATCTACAGAACGGGCATTCAGGAAGAAGAGCATTTATTAAAAACTCATTGATGGTAAGTGTCGGCTTCATGGGACTTAAGTATTTTTCAGGCGCCTCGGCTTTAGCAGCAAGTAGTTCTTTGCTCTATGATCAGTATGGGCCGTTGCTGGAAGATCCCAAAGGTATTTTCAATCTTCCAAAGGGCTTTTCCTATAAAATTATTTCCAGGTCTGGCGAACTTATGGATGATGGTTTCCTTTCCCCGGGGAGAAATGATGCCATGGCAGCTTTTTCCAGTAAGAATGGGAAAGTGTTGGTGATAAGAAATCACGAATTATCTTCGGATGATCCGGAAAATGGCCCTTTTGGAATTGACAACGCAATGCTTCAGAAGTTACCAGATTCAGCTATTTATGATCGGGGCTATAATAAAAATCCAAGTCTAGGAGGGACCACTACTTTCCTGTTTAATGAAGATACTCAGGAAGTGGAGTACGAATACCTTTCATTGGCCGGGACTATCCGGAATTGTGCCGGAGGCCCCACTCCCTGGAACTCCTGGCTCAGCTGTGAAGAGACTTTTGAGAGCAAATTGGAAGGTGTAAATGAGCATAATCACGGGTATGTATTTGAGGTGCCTGTTTCGGAGACTGCTATTTTGGCAGATCCATTCCCATTAAAGGCTATGGGCCGTTTTAACCATGAAGCGGTGGCAGTAGATCCGGATAGTGGCTTTGTATACCTTACTGAGGACCGTGGAGATGGGCTTATCTATCGGTTTATTCCCAATGAGACAGGAGATCTTCGGGCAGGTGGAAAGCTTCAGGCACTCGGTATTAAAGGAGAGCAAGGATTTGATACCCGCAATTGGGAATCACAAATACTAAAAACAGGCAAGTTACTTGAGGTGGAATGGATTGATCTAGATGATACTGATCCTGAAGAAGATGACCTTAGACTGAGAGGTTATGAGCAGGGTGCAGCTCGTTTTGCGAGAGGAGAAGGGATGTGGTACGGGAATGATGAGATTTATTTTGCCTGCACCAATGGAGGCAGAGAAAAACAAGGACAGGTTTTTCGATACATTCCTTCAGCGAAAGAAAAGAAAGGAAATCAGAAAGTAGCAGGGCATTTGGAGTTGTTTGTGGAGCCAAACGATAAAGAAATAATACGTGCCTGTGACAATCTTACGGTAGCACCATGGGGAGATGTCATTCTTTGTGAAGATAACAGTAGGCCAAGATTAATTGGTATTACTCCA